>Ga0207713_1001175_pt1 | contig 22090 bp, 30 predicted proteins | sample KBSS64metaG_FD_184404 | JGI IMG/M metagenome (GOLD analysis project Ga0207713, IMG submission 184404) | Switchgrass rhizosphere microbial communities from Kellogg Biological Station, Michigan, USA - KBS S6-4 metaG (SPAdes) (version 2) | ecosystem: Host-associated > Plants > Roots > Rhizosphere >... | reverse complement strand
TTGAGGCCGAGTAGCAAAATGGTTATGCAGCGGATTGCAAATCCGCCTACGCCGGTTCGATTCCGACCTCGGCCTCCACTATAAACAAGCTCCGTAGATCCATGATTTACGGAGCTTTTTTATTTGCGTTGCACGGAAAGATTTAGTCTTTGAAACGGCAACTGCAAACTTGCTTCACCGGGAAGTGATGTATATATTTCCCCCTCTGCCGCCGACATGCAGTTCCTGTCAGGACTGCGAATCGTCATCAGAGCCAAGCAACACCGCGCTACCGCCCGAATGGCGAAACTGGTAGACGCATGGGACTTAAAATCCCCCGCTCGTAAGGGCGTGCCGGTTCGATTCCGGCTTCGGGCACCATGAATATCAAGGGCTTGCATGAGATACCTCATGCAAGCCCTTAGTTCTTTTTTCCGCAATAAAAAAATCTTTTCCGCAATTCGTGACCGTCAGTCACTTCGTAGGGGTAACCTTCATCCCCTTGCGCATTCGGATGTACTGTTCTGTCATCCCAACGGTTGTATGTCCTAGCTGGTCCCTAGCTTCTCGGATGCTCCCTGTTGACTCCTCCTTATCCGTCGCCGCTTTTGCTCTTAGGTCGCGCATCTGAAATTCTGCTTTTGGAATACCAGCTGCTTCCCTGGCGTCATCAAACCGCTTCCTGAGCATGCTGGTCGTCATTGGCTGCCCAGAGTCGATTACTACCAGACGTGTTGATCTGATTTTGTGTCCAGCCTTTCGTGTCATGATTCGATCGATTACGACTTTGAGCTCACCAATGATCTCGATCCTTCGTTTAGCCCCGGTCTTGCCTTGCTGAACGGAGAGCTTTCCGTCTTTTATGTCTCGCTCATCCATCTTCAATGTGTCTGCGATCCTCTGGCCTGTTAGGTAGAAAAGGTCCAAAGCGTCCCTCAATGGCTGATCGGCATGTCGGTAGGCTCTCGCAAGTACGTCGTCTTCAACATATATGTCGCGACCGGTTTCTTTATTACCTTTCACGCCTGAGCAAGGATTTGCCAAGGATGTATAGCCATTCTCGCGAGCAAAGTTCCAGATGGAGCTGAGTAATGCCTTCTCCCGATTCGCGCGAATAGGTGCTGTCTTGCCACGATGACGAAGGTACTGGCTGACATGTTTCGGTTCGATGGCTTCTAGAGGGGCGGGCGGGTCGTTGAAGAACAGAAGAAGGTTTTTGAGTTCGCGCGCGTTGTCTTTTTGGGTGGCGTGGGCTTTTGTGGGAACCACCTCATTCATATAAAGCTCGGCTACGTAAGCAAAGGTAAGTACGGTTTGTGTCAGGGCTTGAGAGACGCGGCTTTTTTCGAGCTTTGCGTACTCTAAGATGGCCAGGCCGTAATCCGTACCTAGCGGGATTTCCTTGCGTGGTTTCCCGCCAGTGTCGTAAAGGTAATAGGTTGTGTTGCCGCGTTTTCTCTCGCGCAGGCGAGGAATGCTCCCCGGCTTTGTTGGTCTTCGTCCCATTCATCCCACCAGGCGCGGCTGCCACGTTGGAGTTTCGGCCGCGTTGGTAGTTGCTCCTGTCAACGCGGACGCAATCACGCAAGGCCAGCCGTTGCGCTTGATGGTATGGCGAATGCCATTGCGCTTCAGCACCATAATCTGACCGGCTTTAGTTTTAGCTCCAGTCAGTTCGCAGACTTGATCATGGCTAAGAAATTGAATACTCATGCTGGCTCCTTGCTAGGAAATGCAGAGCGCTTCGAATGCGCTTGCATTGCGGCCTTGCCACCCTCGGTTCCTGGGTACAGCTGCGCAGCCATTGCAAGCGCCTGTTCGCGCAGCGATCGGGCATCACGCTCTAGCTTCTTGCCGGTACGAAAGGCGCTGAAGGTCTCGGCGGCGATCCGCAGCAGCTCGCCGATATCGACCAGCGTCTGGTGCTCGGCCGGGCCGAAGAGCGGACCTGCTTCAAATCGTTTGCAGGCGTGTGCCAAGCGCGTGTGATCGGCCCGGATGAACTGCAGGGAGGCCTGGAGCTCGCGGATGGTTTTGGCGCTTGCGGCGCGCTGGGTGTCTACACCTTCGTGCAGGCCTGTCTCCAGGCCATCGCTGCGGCCCATGATGTAACCGCCCCAGAGCAGCAGGGCGGCCAGAACTATCAGGGTGACGAGTGCACCGATTTGTATTGGGGTCATCATGTGGTGTGCTCCTGGGATTGTCGTTGGCTGGTGGTGACAGCCGTCAGGGGTGTGGGGGCAACAGTGCGTTGGCCGTCGTGCTGTCGCTGCATTTCTTCATCCGCTTTGTAGGCGCGGATATCGATCAGCGAGGCGACGTGGCGGATGTGCGCGTACTTCAGCGCCTTGCGGCTGGTGTCCAGCGTGGTGATCGGAAGCTGGATCCGGCCGCTGTTGATCTCCGTCACGAACGACTGCTCGTTGAGATTGCGAAAGTACTGCTCGCGGACTTTTTCCAGCGGGATCAGGACGTCACCGAAGATTCGGTAGAGCAGTTCAACGGTGGCCGATTCGGGCGCCGGATGCAGGCGAAGCGGATTCTGTGCAGCGTTACTCATGGCCTTGTCGAGCCTCCTTGCGTTGTTGTCGTGCCGGGTGGTTCCAGGCGTTCAGGCAGTGGCGTCTGGTCAGCTCGCGCAGATGTTCGGGCACTTCGAGGAGCGCGGCGTTGCGCTCCTCACGTGTGCGCATGGCAATGATCTGGCGGGCGTACTCCCTAGGCCACGTCACGGCGATCTGCCGGGATGGCAGGAAGATCGATGTCCAACTGCTCGGCCAGCCAACGGATACCGGCCTGCTTCACCCGAGTCGACTGGCTGTACTGCATTCCGTGTTTCTCGTCATACCAGGGGCTGTCCTTGACCCGCAGGTACTCCTTGTCGCGCTTTAGATCTGCCGGTAGGTTTCCCTTGAGCAAACCTTTCTCCCGCATGAGCGCGATCAGTTTGGGGCGAGTGAGGCCGAGTTGAGTGGCTGCTTGGGCTAGGGTGCGTTCCATAAACGGTTCCTCAAGCAGCATGCGCAGCAGGAGTGGCCGCTGCAGCAAGGTGGTTGATGGACTCAATGAGCTTTGCGTAGATCTCGGCATCGGGGTCGTACAGGGTGAAGCAACGCGTATGCGGGCTCTTGTTGCCGATGCTCAAGATGGCGGTGACGCCCCGACGTGAATGGGTGCGATGCAGCGCCACATGAAGGGGAAGTTCAAAACCCATGTCGAGGCTCAGCACGCCGCCGGTGTGCACCAGTTCGAACACGCGCTGCTTGTCCTGGACATCAAAACGGCCGTATTGACGATCGGCATGCGGAAGATGCACCAGGTCGCTGGAGTTGCTCACGTCGAACGGACCGTTGGCAATCTCTTCGATGAAGTCGGCGAGTTTGAGGTGCATCTTCTTGTCGTTCTGCAGGGTCAGCGTGTGGCGTTCGCTGCCCAGTTCAACGACAAAAGTACTTTCCACTGTGCCGCGCTCAGCCTTGAGACGGAATGCCAGGCATTCACGCTTCGGTGCTGTGCGCAGGACGTGGTTGAAGGTCTCGGTGAGGTTGACCTGGGCGTTGAGCAACTGCAGGGTGCGGTTGTCGATCTTGTACTTGATCATGCCGCGTGCCCTCCGCCGTTTGGGTCGAAACGCTTGGCAGGAGGGCGACGTTTTTTGGAGGTTGTGATGCTTATAAAAGCGCAGCCACATTCTCGGGCCAGACGACGAACCTCGAAAATGCGGCAGGGGTCAGCGATGGTTGGGTGCAGATGAATCGTAGCTTTGGTATGCATGAATTTGCCTCGCTCTGTGGTCAAAGAGTGAGTGCAAATTAGCAACAGCTAATCTGTTTCGCAATAGCAAGTGCTAAATTTCAGATCTCAAGATACTTTGAAGGCTTCAAAATAGCCCCTACGTAATGGATTTTCTCGACCAGCTTTTCTTCCAGGAAGATAGGAGGGTAGCTGTCGTTGATGCTATCGAACCGGAGTTGACCGTCCCGACGATAAATGAACTCTTTCACCATTGCCCTACCATCGGTGGTCCGCACGAGGACCTCATCGCCAGTCTGATAACCATGATTCGGCTCAATGAGCACAAACTCCCCGTTTTTGATGCGTGGATGCATGCTGCTTCCCACGACTTTCAAGCCATATGCATCGGGATCGGAACTGATAATTTCCAAGTATCCATCGCCATGACCTGGAGGATATTCAAGTGCGTCGAAGTAGCCATCGGTACCCAACATAGCCTTTCCTACTACGGGTACTGGTGCAGGGCGCCGGTGCTCGCTTGCTTCCCGCTCTTCCGCTGTTCTAAGGGCGGTTTCGTTGATGGTTGCATTGAAGAATGCTGGGTGGGGCAAAACTGGAGGCTTGAGGCCAAGAGCGATCCACGCGGCGGTGATTTGATGCTGGTCTTCGGCGGAGTAGGTTCCCGTCGTAAGCAAATCAGCAGGAATTGCGAGCTTTTTTGCAAGGTTCGTGGCAGCTCGGTCACCCAATGTCCGGTGCCCGTTCAGGATCTGAGAAATGTACGAAGCGTCCACATCGGCATGCGCTCCGGCAAAGTCCTTGAGTTGGTTTTCACCAATCAGGGCTTTAAGAATCGTGAGGCGTTTTTCGTAGATATTCATATAGGGAATCATCCGTGCTCCGTTAGCAAAATGTAAATTACGTTTTGCTATTGCGGACCGGATTAGCAGTTGCTAATCTTGTGTTGAATAGGGGGTTAGCAATGACGCTTCTCGAATACATAAAGATCCTAGACGACGCAAAGCTCAAGACCTTTGCCTCTCGATGTAATACCTCAGTCGGCCAATTAAAGCAGGTTGCTTATGGCAATCGTCGAGCGAACGCAGCTTTATCCATTTCGATTGATCGGCATAGCGGCAGTCGTGTGACGTGTGAGTCGTTAAGGCCAGACATTGATTGGCAATATCTGCGAATGCAGGCACCAGCTAATCACAGAGTAGAAAACGCTGCATAGAAAAAAGGCGACCCTAGGGTCGCCCAGTTTCTCCCGACAGCATCACCACAATGCGGTCGGGTTGCGATGTCAGCAGGCGAGCACACCACATGCCGCCGACCTTCATCGCGTTTCCAAGGCTCGGAAGCCTTGGTGTTGCTGCCGTTCTTACCACAGAGCTGGCAGCTGTTGCGCCAGGGGTGAACAACGGATTGTTCGCCCCGGCACGGTGCCGGTGTTGGTCTTACGAACCTAGCCGGCTTTGGGCCTCTCCAGACCACGCGGCAAATGTATCACCAACTTCTGTCGCGCGGCACTGGCAACTTTTAGGATTAATGCCATGAGCCGAATCGCTCTCAGTTCTCTGGAACGGGCGCAGCGGGAAATCCTGCCGCTCGATTTAGCGCTGTACCACGCTGCCCGCGATTATCCGGGCGGAGCTGCTGCCATCGCAGCCACCACCGGCCGTAACCCGACCACGCTGCAACACAAACTGTCGCCGACCCACCCGAGCCACTCCATCAACATTCAGGAGTTCGGTGAGATCCTCGAACTGACCAAGGACCGCCGCATTCTCGATGCGGTGCATGCGCTGGTCGGTGACACGATCTGGCAGGAGCTGGCGGACACCTACACCAACGACATGCCCGAGACCTTGACCACAGGGATTGCTGAATACTTCCGTCAGGTCGCGGATCTGGCCGAAACCTGGGCCAAAAGCATCGGCGACGGTGTGGTGACTGATCAGGAACTGGCTGCGATTCGCCTGCAGGTGTTCCGGGGCATTCAAGGGCTGCTGGGGTTGTTCAACCGCGCCACCTACGTCAACCAGACGACGCGAGGTGCTGACCGTGGCTGACATCGCCGATTTCGCCAACGACTTGGTGCAGGAACGCATCGATCAGGCCATGGCGGCGCGCAGCGCTGCCAAAGCAGAAAGTGTTGCCCATTCCTTGCTGTTCTGTGAAGTCTGTGACGATCCGATCCCGGAAGCGCGCCGCTTGGCCCAACCGGGTTGCTCGCAGTGCATCAGCTGCCAGTCCCTCTCTGAGCGGGGGATTCAGCATGCTCGATGAGGTATTGGGGCAATTCGCCGATTACGGTCTGGAGCCAGCGCAGCCGCTGGTGTTCGGCAAGCTGACCCGCTGCAAGACAGCGCAGGACAAGGGCAAGGAAAAGAACGGCTGGTACGTGGTCCACGAGCAGCGCACGGAGAAGGGCGACACGCTGATCTTCGGCGCTTTCGGTGACTGGCGTTCGGGCGAGACACAGAAGATCAAGGTCAAGGCCGGTCGCATGTCGCCGGAAGAGCGCGAAGTGATGCGCGCCCGCCAGGAAGAAGCCAAACGCCGCGCCGCCGAAATCGCGAACAACGCTGCGCGGCGGGCCGCGAAAAGGGCGCAGGGTTTGTTCGAGCGCATGCCGACCACCGGGCGCAGCGACTACCTGGACCGCAAGCAGATCGCTGGTATCAATGTGCGTTACGCGCCACGCACCGGCGCCGTGTTGGTCCCAATGAAGAACGCCCGTGATCAGATCATGGGCCTTCAGGTGATCTTCCCGAACAAGCAAGAAGACACCGGCCGAGACAAATCCTATTGGCCCTACGGCATGGCGAAGGAGGGCACCTTCCACCTGCTCGGCCCGCATCCGGTACCGGGCGAACCGGTGCTGGTCTGTGAGGGCTACGCCACCGGCGCCAGCCTGCACATGGCGACGTCGCTCGCCGTGGCCGTGGCCTTCGATGCGGGCAACCTGTTGGCCGTGTGCAAGGTCATGCGTGAGCGCTTTGCCGGCTGCCCGCTGATCATCTGCCGCGATGACGACTGGAAGACCACCAAGCCCAACGGCGATGCCTGGAACCCTGGCGAGGAGAAAGCGAGCAATGCTGCGTTGATCGTCGGTGCCCAGGTCGTTGCGCCGATCTTCTCTGTCGAGCGTCATGACAAGTGGACCGACTTCAACGACCTGCACGTCGCTGAAGGCCTCGACGCGGTTCGCCGTCAGGTGCTGGCCGTGGTCCGCCCGCCGGCCGCCGGTGGCTGGAAAGATCAACTGGCCCGCAGTGAAAGCGGCGCCTTGATCGCGCACATGCAGAACGTCGAACTGATCCTCGCTCACGACGAGCGCTGGGCCGGGGTGATCAGCTACTGCGCTTTCAGCTCGAAGATCGTCAAGCTGCGTGCGGCGCCTTATGGCGGTGGCACCGGGGAGTGGGCCGACATCGACGACGTGCGCGTCATGAAGTGGCTCGCGCAGCAGTACAACCTGCGTGTGAAATCCTCGCACGTGATCGAAGCGGTCAGCGTCGTGGCCCACGACCACGCGTTTCACCCAGTGCGTGAGTACCTGAAAAAACTCGAATGGGATCGCGTGCCGCGCCTGGAGCGTTGGTTGACCGATGTCATGGGGGTGAAAGCAACCGACTACACCTCCAAGGTCGGCAAGCGCTGGATGATCTCGGCCGTGGCGCGGGTGATGAAACCCGGCTGCAAGGCTGACTCGGTGATGATCCTCGAAGGTGTACAAGGCGCCGGTAAGTCGACCGCCATGAGCGTGCTCGGCGGTGAGTGGTTCATGGACACGCCGTTTGCCCTTGGCGACAAGGACGGCTTTCAGGCGATACGTGGCAAGTGGATCGTCGAGCTGGGCGAGCTGGACAGCTTCAACAAGGCCGAGAGCACCAAGGCCAAGCAGTTCTTCTCCGCGTCGACCGACACCTACCGCGAAAGCTATGGCCGCAGAACCCTGGACGTGCCACGCCAGTGTGTGTTCGTCGGTACCACCAACCAGGACGAGTACCTTAAGGACGCCACCGGCAACCGTCGCTATTGGCCGGTGGCCTGTACCAAGGTCGATGTGGCGTTGCTGCGCGAGATCCGCGACCAGCTGTGGGCCGAAGCAATGTTCTGTTTTGAGGCCGGCGATCTCTGGTGGGTCACGCGAGAGGAAGCGCCGATGTTCAGCGAGGAGCAGGACGAACGCTTTGTGGTGGACGAATGGGAAACGCCCATCCTGACCTGGCTCGAAGAGTCGCAGATCGGCGAGACCACCACCGGCAGTGAGGTGATGAGTCAGGCGCTCAAGCTCGATCCCGGTCATTGGGGTAAACCGGAGCAGATGCGCGTGGGAGCGATCCTCCATCGACTGGGATGGCGACGGTTCCGTTTGGGCGCGTTGAGCAAGAGCGGCCAGCGGCCTTGGGCGTACAAGAAGCCTGAGGGTTGGGGCAGGGCGCCTGAGCTGGAACAACCCGCGTTTGAGGAGCCATGCTTCGATGATTAAAGCGATCGATATGGCTCTCAAGCAATGGGCGCAGGAGCTGCACAGCGACGAGGTCGCCGCCGGTTATTCGGGCGGCAATATGGTCGCCATGATGATGGAGAGCGGTGGCCAGCTCGTGCGCGGCAGGCGCGGGAGCAGGGTGCCGCTGGAAGCCTCGCTGGACATCGAGCGCATCGTCAAGAAACGCCTCGATCCTGAGTTGATGTCGGTGGTCCAGGTGCATTACTTCCAGCCTGATGCGCCTTTGACTGCGCGTCTGGCTGAGAGTGGCTGCACACGCAACCTCTACTACCAGCGCCTGCATGACGCTCACATCGTGGTCGAGCACTTCCTCCTGGGGGAAGCGGCTTGATCGTGGGCATCCCTCTGGCTCACGCCGTCCCACCGGCCTGCCTCCGTCCCACTGCTTTTTACAGTGGTGAGACGGGCGCAGGCCGCGTCGTTGTTGGGCTGTCCCACCGTCCCACCTTTTTCATGCCTCCCGCCCGTGTGTGCGTAGCGGGTACAGGTACGCGCGTTTACGCGCACGCGTGCTTTTTAAATTTCTCTCTATACACGAGAAAAGAGAAAGAAAAGTAGGACGGTGGGGCAAAGCCCCGACCTGCGGGGCTTTCAGACGTCCCACCTTGTTTTAGAGAGGTGGGACGCATGGGACGCCAGAAAGCAAAAGCCAGCCGGGTTGAGATATTCACCGACATTCGCCAGCCGTTCACCGGACGTAAGCCACACATTCACCGGATGGCATTAAAACGGTCTTGCTGCCACCAGAATCGACCTGTAAAAAGGGGCCATCTTCGATGGGTGCGACCGCAAAGCGCGGCAGGCCACCCACCACCTGACCCGGCCAATGCGCCGGGTCTTTTTGTTTAAGGGGCAGGGCAGTGACGAACGAGCAACAGGCACTGGCAGAGATGCCGATCTGGTTGGTGATTGCCCTATCCCTGGTTGGCGGCGTGTCCGGCGAAATGTGGCGCGCTGACAAGGACGGAGCACGGGGCTGGGCGTTACTGCGCCGCCTCGCACTTCGGTCCGGCGCCTGCATCGTCTGCGGCGTGTCAGCAATGATGTTGCTGTTCGGCGCGGGCCTGTCGATCTGGACGGCGGGCGCCCTGGGTTGCCTGACCGCGATGGCCGGCGCGGATGTCGCCATCGGCTTGTACGAACGCTGGGTGGCCAAGCGGCTGGACCTTAGCGAGGCCGAGCCGAAGGCATGAGCCGGGCAGGCCGGGTAGGGCGCCGATTTTTACGGGTCCTCCCTGAGGGCCGCCCCCCTACACGGGTTATCGAACTCGCGGATTCTCTCTAGCTGAAACCTTCGCAGGGATGTCCGTCTTTGCAAACACTAGTGTTTTGTAGGAAGGGAAATAACCATCGGCAGATGTATAGGTTTTTGAAATATGGGGACTCAATCACTGTTTGGGTGGTCAAGATTGATATAGGGTAAGGACAGGCGTTGTACCAATAATCGGTTCGGGGCCTGTTCAAAAGCCCGATCTAGAGCCCTCAACGATGCCCATTATCAAATCAGTCGCACTGGCTAAAGCGCGATCCAATTTTGACCTTTTTGCTGAAGCCGTAGACGAGCGTGATCTTGAGACGCTGTTCAGAGGCGCTATTGGCTACTGCCGAGCTCTGCAAAGGAATGGAGTCATCAGCGAAGATGAACTCGCGCAGCTTCTGGATGAAGCTGACCAGGTACGTGATCGTTGGTTCGGTCCGCGCAGATCTACCGCGAAGCAAAGATAAATCACCAACTCCCGCCAGAAACCAAAGCCGGCGGATCTCCGTGCACCGCTCTTGGCGCAACGCCCTCGTCGCGATCGGAATCAGCCAGAACTCGCCGGGGACCCTGAGGACTTTCAAAGGACACGGGGTCGGAAACCCGCGGGATCGTGTTAGTTGGAGGCTCGCCAGCTTACTGAAATTTCAATCCACTGAAATCTTGAAAGGAATCATTGAAAAGCCGCTGAAAAGGAGGGCTTATGAGCACAGCCACATACCTGTCGAAGAGCGCCTTCGCGGCGCACATTGGTCGGTCACCGAGTTACATCACCTGGCTGAAAGAGAACGGCCGACTGGTACTGTCGCCCAACGGCAAGCAGGTCGACGTGCTGGCCACCGAAGCATTGATCCGCGATACCGCTGACCCAAGCAAGGCTGCCGTCGCTGCCCGCCACCAACAGGAGCGGCTTCAGCGTGATGTGTACAGCCAAGTCTCAGCCCAATCCGAACCGACTAACATGGCTGCGCCGCCGCCCGTTGAATCCGCGCAAGGGCAGTCCCCGGACTTTCAGAAAGCACGTGCGCATCGCGAGCACTACCTGGCGAGGATGGCCGAGATGGAGTTTCGCAAGGCTCAGGGGGAACTGGTGGAAATCAGCTTTGTGCAGAAAGCCGCCTTTGAAACAGCGCGATCGCTCAATCATTCACTGATGAGCCTGTCGCCTCAATTGGCGCCACAGCTCGCTGCTCTATCTGATCCATGGGAAGTAGAGAGGCAGCTAACGGCTGCGCTGCGCCAGCGGCTCAACGAAGCCGCTCAAGTGTCCAGTGACGACTTCGGATTTGCATTGAGTGAATGCTAAAAGTATCTGTGGACCTGTCCCGTGACAACGACGCCAAGAAGCTGGTTATTTGGCCGTCTGCTTTCGGCCAAAAGCGGTCGCTTGAGAGCGGCACCTTCCGGCCAATAGCAGCTATTCAATGACGTCTATCAAAATTAACCAATTAATGATTATGTTTCAATGCAGGTGCTGACATGAACCCGTTTCAGCCGAAGATGTATAGGCAGTCGTCAATGTGTTCCAATTCCTGTTGGGTGTATCGGGCGTTGCAATATTGCCGAATATCCTCCAGTACTCCCCTGATAGGAACTTGCTGCGATGGGTCTTCAATCAACTCAATTAAGAGCTGATAATCAGGGGCTACCCCTTTGAGGTACTTTACTACTAACTCTTTGACTGCTGTTCGAGCTTGCTGGTCGGTTAGCATTGTTTCTCTGGCAAAACAGCCGCCCCCTTTGTCGTAATCGGTAATAGTCGTCAGATGCGTTTCAGAGCCATCTCCGGTTTACATGGACGAATTACGATTACCTTTGTTTGCATTTTTCAAGCTCGCTTTGACTTTTCAATGTCGTATCTACGCCAAGCCGATACTTGCAATAATTAATGACCAAGCTTCGCTCTGCCTCGCTTAGCTCACTCAAATTTTTATCATCTGATTCGTACGCGAAAATATTTTCAAATTCTATCTGAAATGTGGGGCTCTTTTTAATAAAGAAAACTTTTTCCGGATAAGCGTCCTCCATCTTTTCGTAAAATCCTATATAAAGTATGGCGACAATCGTGGTTGATAATATGATTAGCAGCGATTTCATGATGAAGGCGGTCGCAAAAGTTTGGTTTTAATCCGAAGGTTTCTAACAAGCTCCATGCCAATATTACCAGGGCAAATTTTTCCTTCGCCGGCTTGCATGGGGAATTCACGGTGCCCACCTAACGTCGTCACCCTGAAAACGCTGGTCAGGGCCTGAATCAACGTCAGAAGGGTATCAATTTGCATGGCAGGAATTTTCTGGTCCATGTTGCCGTTGATGCTTTCGAGGGCTTGGCGAGCCAAAGCGACCATATCGCCACCCTCTTCGGCGGTTGTCAGGTTTTCTAGCAAAACGATACCAATCACACCTGTGTTGTAGTTATGTACGCTTGATCCCTTGAATCGTATGTCGCGTCCTTCAAAGACTTTACCCGTACAATCGATGCCATAGTGATAGCCGATATCATCAAACTTAGCCTGATGCTCATTCTGAATCGCCCGCATTTGTCCTGCACCAGCACCGCAGCTAACACTTCGTCCCGCGTGGTGAAGGGCGATCATCGAGTAGTCCCAATCATCCACCATTTCACCTTTTGCTTTGTGCGCTCCCCATGATGACCGCTCTACAAATTCGCACTTGTTTTTGCTGAGTAGTCTGATGATCGCTTCTCTAGTTGCAGCTCTATCGTTGACGGTGATAGTCGTGGGAGCAACTGGCACACCTGGTTTGACTTCAGTCGCTTTTGCTTCAGTAGTAAATTGTTCAGCCATTCTGAGTCAGTCCGTTAATTCGTTAAGCGTCCGAGCTGGAGAATTGAAATCAATGCTCATGGAAATATTGGCATCTTTGACCGGAGTTTTGATCTTCGCTATCCCTGCGCTGTCGGTAACACCTGTGATCTTTTGACCATTGACCGTGGCAGTGAAATTTCTTCCGACTAGAGGTTGACCAGTCTCGCTATCAACGATGCTGAAGGTATGCCCATAGGTTTTCTGCAGTAAAAGCGGGAGTGGAGGCGTGAATGGTGCAGGAGTATGGGAGTCGCCGATGATCACCGTACCCGAGCCACCAATAACTACGTCGCCGTGTGTGCCGACGGTTCCCACCAGAGCGGCATTCTTGCCATTGATGAACACCGTCGCAGACACTGCCGAGTCCAAAGCGCTGCCGCAGGTGCAAGTGTCGCCTTTCGTCGCAGCTGCGAGGCCGTCGAAAAACACATCGGGAGATCCGGACGCAATGGCTTTGGGCCCGTGCCCAGGCATAGGGCAACTGGTGGGATCAGTTATGCGCGCAGCTGGCTTTGCCATGTATGACTTCCTGTCTACGATTTTTCCAAGGGCGACTGTATCAGAGTTGCGTAGAACAGTGGCTCAAGGCATTGCTCTGGTTGGCATTTCGGCAACCGCTTTGAATCGCCTCTGGTTAGGCAGATGTCGATGAGCGTCAGCTTTCGGCCATGAGCGGCCTCTCATCTGACGGATGCTTCTGGCCCAGGCAGATGGATTGTCTGGGTGCAAACAGTCTCAAAGGAACTGTATGATTCCCTAGACGCGGCATTGGGCTTTTCTCATCAGCAACGGAAGCAAGGCGATGTATCAAGCGCAGTATTGGGTGGAGCTGCAAAATCTTAAAGCGCATGTCTACTATCTAGAACTCTACCAAATCAGATCTGAAAATATAGAGAGAGGAATCGCTATAGTACTAGCCATAGCATCGGCTGGAAGTATTGGTGGCTGGGCTATCTGGAAAGAATACGCGTTTGTGTGGGGCTTCTTCATCATGCTCAGCCAAGTCGTATCGGTCGTGTACAAATTTCTTCCATTCAAAGCCCGCATCAAGCCTCTAAGCGCAGCGGGAATAGAGCTTTCTGTATTAGCTGATGACGCAGAAAAAGGGTGGTTTGATGTCGCGCAAGGTGAACTGACCGAACGAGAAATCAACGAAAAACGTTTCGCAATACGCAAGAAGAAATCGGCGGTAATGAAATCTGCATTTGCTGGAATGGTCATTCCTGAGAAAGCAGATCTTATGACCAAAGCCGAGTTACAGATGAGACGGTACTTCCAAAGCCATTACCCGGAGTTGACCAATGAGTAACGAAAAATCGCAGCCACCGCGCCATAACCCAAGCAGACCAGTACAGACCAATGATCGAGGGTTACCTCCTGTACAAAACACTCTTCCTATGCCGAAAGTGCAACCCCCGAAAAAAGAGAAGTGAATCACAGGTGATCCGGTTCACGACGGTTGAGCTGATCACCTGTTGAATAAAGCTTTTTCGATTGTCTAAGCTTCGACCCCTGTATTGACCGACAGGAGGTATCTTTACAGTTTGCAAAAGTGCGGCAGCAGAGCATTTTCTACATTTTGTTCTACAATTAAATGTAACACTCAACGGATCTATAACAACCGCACGGCGGCATCTCGTAGTGTTGGCATGGCTGGCTTTAACTTCAGCCGCAACTAGATTGGTAAAAGTGGTGGAGATCATGGAGCGTAGCAGCCAGAGTGTTGATTATTTTGTAGATTCTGACTTTGTAGAAAATTTTAATGAATCCCTGAGAAGACTGTTATCTACGCTTCAGCAAAGCACAATGGCAAAATATATCAATCCAGAAAACGCGCAACGAATAAAGCATGGCGCGGCGTTCTGCAATCCTGCCGCCCCCCAAGTATACAACGGCGGACTTGAAACTCACTCCACGCTTTTTGACATTGCGCTCGAGAGCATTGCTGCCCATGACGTTAAAGTTTTAGAAAGATGCTTCAATAGTTTTCAGGAGGATATGGAAGCTCAGTTTGCTAGTATGATTTACTCATCACTATCGAAGGTCTGCGATCAAACTGGAAACGTTGTGGATGCAAAGGAATCTGGATCTCTGCCGCTCGCCTTCTTGGAAATGCTTGAGAAAATCGAGTTTAGTGCGAACAAGGCAGGAGAAGTGACACTCCCAGAGATCCACCTTGGAACGGATACGTTTAATCAGTTCACAAGGGCAATGCAAGAAAGCACTCAAGCATATAAGGCGATGGTCGAAGACATCAAGGCGAGAAAGGTGGCTGAGGCGCTGGAAAGAGAATCTGCTCGAAAAGCTAAGTTTGTTCGTTACGGAGAGAGTGCGCGATGAGGATCCTCCTAGCAATTGGCTGCAACGAATATGATCACGCTAAACCCCTCGATTCTGCAGAGTATGATGCGGTAAGAATATTCAATGCTCTCGTGAGACCCGAAGTTGGTCAGTTCAACAGCGCACACTCCCTACTTCTGCTGTCTCCGACTATTGAGCAAGTTAGATCTGCATTAAAAAAATCGCTTTTCGAAAATTCACACATAGAGAATTTCACATTTTTTTTCGCAGGACATGGTGGTGTGAGCTCTGGTAGCTTCCATATGTGGCTCCGGGACACAAACCCAAGAATACAGTCTATGACGGCGCTGTCTTTGAGTGAGTTGTTTAGACTGCTTAATGAAACATCACCAAAGCAGAGCAATATAATTATAGATGCTTGCCAGAGTGGCGGACTGATATCAGACCTCGGAGTACTATTAAAACCTGAGCTAATTGGTGACGCCGGAACACCTGCTTTGACGCTAATCGCTACATCAGCAAAAAACCAGACCGCCGGCGAAACTCAAGAAGGAGGCATAGGTACTAACGCCATTCTCGACTGTGTGGAAGGAAGAGACTTTGTACAAGACAAAGCAAGCATTTTAGATTTAGTCGAAATAGGTAGACATATCTCAAAAAAACTTGATGACCATGGACAAAATGCAATCGTTTGGGGGCTGAATCTGTATGGGCCACCTAGTTTTTGCCGTAATCCTAAATATGAAACAGATCCCAATACACCTCTTCGTAGTTTAATGCATCAGTGGCCATCAAACCTCGACAAAGCAATAAAAGACAATTACAACGACATATGGAGTACATACGGTGCATTGGATCGGCAATGGAATGCTTCACGGTTTATCCCACTTGTGAATTCAGTATTAAATCCATGTCGGGAAAATGAATCGATATTAATTAGCTGCGCTGATCGATTAGCTGTGACATTCTCTACAAAAGCTGCACAGTCTAATGACGCTTACCGGACGCCTATGATTACTGCTGGGATAGTGGCTTGCCTACTCCCGAGCTTGGGTGCACCTATAGTAGATGCTGGAGCAGAACTGCTAACTTACAAGCTTGTCGATGAACTTCTTGTCGTAAACGAGTCCGCATTGTCCTCACTGGAACAAAATAAGTACTGTTTGTTGCCAAGAGAGGGTGGTGGCTTTGTGGAGCTGTATCAATTGCCTCTTCGTTTATCTAAAATTCTCGGATGGGCAGGAGTAGCGTTTCTTTGCGCGCCGGAATCACACAAGACAAAAGCAGGTCAACAATTCGCAGACATTCTAAATAAAATATTGGAGCTGTATTCTGGTTCTGTGATTGCATTGAGTGATGCTCAAGCTTCACACTGGGAGGTCTCTCTAGCCGTGGCCAAAGCGCTGAACCTCAATGAACAAGCTGAACAGCTAATAGGATTGCTATTCAACTCTATAATAAGCTGCGAAGGCAAGCTCGCCAGATATGACATCTCCCCCGACAAAGCACTGAGCTATCTACTATCTAGAGAGTATAATAATTTTAAGAACAACTACACCCTTGTTGAGAAACCAATTGAGACCTTATCCGTGCTATTGCGAGCGGCAAAGGTTTTTGAGCTTGAAGATATTTTGAATGAAGATTTGTGGCAGATTGACGGTCTGAGTTTTTCTTGTTATCGCCCAGACTCCTACATTCACTACTCATCAATTGTTATGGAGGGCGGAACGAACGAGGCATGGCAAATCGGTTTCGATGTTTTTCGAGTCGAGGACTTCATAAAGTCTTGGACATTATCGTACGAACTCAGCGGAAGCATTGTCTACAAGCTTTCAGTTATTGGATCGTTATTGCTCGAGGATCGTGTACCTTGGTTTTGTATTGATTATTTCCTTGAAAGTATCCATGATTAGTTTTGACTCGCGCTGCGAGTGCGGTTACGCAATTGTTTTTGACTAAATCTTACACGAATGGTTGCCAAGCTTATCGTAATCAATAAATAACAATGTCGTAACAGTTGACGAAGTGAAGTGTTGCGCCAGATTGTGTGTGAGACAAAATTTTCTCCTATCTGAGTATCCGCTTTTGGCTGTAAGCAGTTACTGCGTAGGTCCGCTTTTGGCCGCTCTCTGCCTGTCACGATGGGCGGGATTCGGCCAGAAACGGTTACTAATGGGCGTCCCCTTTTAGCTGTTCAATCATAAGATACAAACACTAATGAAAGCTATATTTGAAGACATCATCACGCGATAGCCCAGTGAAAAAAGGGATGGATTAAAGCCCGTCTCAGCGAGCGAGGCGAACGATTTGAGCGAACTGTTATCTAACAATTCGCCTAGCCTTGCTGTTGCTCATATATGGCGACCAACTGCTCTTGGCTGTGACTAGTGCCAGGCCAGGGTGCATGTATCTCAACCAAATCAAATTCGGCATCGCCGTTTTTGGCGAGCTCTATAATTTCTTCCTCTGTCAGTGCTGCATATTCTGGCCACTGATTGATTAAGCCTCTGGCATTTGATACTGCAGCATCTTCGGTTTCACCAATATAAAGCTCTTCAATCTGTGCGTGCCCATAGGTAATCATGTAAAAGGACATTTCTTCTCCTGGCTCTACAAATTTTTTAAATTGGTACATAAAGTTTGGTTAAGACTCAAAAGGGGGCACTAACATCTGCAAAAAGGCCGCGACCCTTCAGGACCGTCGCGCCTGCAGCAAATTGTCACCCACTACGAGGCCAACCACAAAGAGCTTCAAATTCAATATACGTTTTCGTAGACTTCTTGATTGCCTGACCTAGGGGCATGAGCAAGCGGTCAAGCTCAGACTTGCTTGCTCCCCCGCTAGCCAAAACTAGGTCATTAACGTGTTTCACGAAAATTGAGTAGCAATCAACTGCACTCTTCCCTGTACCAGACTGCTTCCATTTGTTTTTCGTATCGAAAAGTAGCGACTTACACTTCTGCCTCTCGTCGGCAGTTAATTTTCCGAAGATCGCCCAAAGCGACCTGATTGCGTGCTGGTCATAAATCGGATTTATCTTATCTTTCAGATGCATTGCAAAGGCATAGAACACCACATCGGTATTTGTTGATACTGGCTGCTCTGTGGCATAGTTCGCACAGAACTTCTTGTATGCCTTCCACTTCCCTAGCTTCCACAAAAGAGCCTCTGCAAGGCCTTGTGGAGAATCCGAACTATTGTTCGAGAAATTTTCCGTGCCTACGAGTCGGGGGAAAACATCTTCGTCGTATTGATACCCAAGCTTCGCTAGTTCTTTCGTTGCTTTCTCAATTGCGGCTTTGTCCAAGCGCCCCTCAGAAATATTCTCCTGAAGACTAGCAATTAGTTTTCCCAGAGGGCTTTCTTTGATCATCTGCGAAGTCTCGACTGCAGTGGCTAACTTTTGATTAAAGGGCGATAACGGGGAAGAAACAATAATGGGCCAATAATTGGGAAAAATCTATTTCCCTCTTGGGAATAGGTCAGATCTATGGCCCATCCTTAGCTAACTTTCCTCAGCCTCTGCTTGAAACACCTCAATGAGCTTCTGGTTGTAATCATCAAGGTAATTCTGCAAGCCCTCACGATCGACTAATCGCACTCCAGCAGTACCGGCCAACTCTTTCGCGGACTTTGTGTAGTAGGAATTGGTAACCACCATAGCCTCGTCACACGCATAGAACGCTTTGGCGGAGATTGCTTGCTGCACTGCGGCATTCCCAACAGAGCCCGTGTAATTTTTGGCCTGGATTACCATGTTTTTGCCGAACCGACTGACAAAAAGATCGGCGCCCTGGTCAGCAGTCTTTTTTGTTTCCTTCACGTCAAACCCGATAGTTTGGAAAATCTCGACCAGGAATGCCTCAAACTGAAAGCCGTCCATAGCATCCACGAGATACATCGTGATGAATCGATTCGGATTGAAGTGCTCGAGCTGACTCCCAAGGCGCTCCACCAGAATGTGGAAGTAGATGCTTTCACACCAACCGAGCCCCTTACGGAATTCGGCTAGTGGTAGTAATGGAACACTGGCCGTCGTTCCTGCCTGAGGGGTAAATTGAATGCTTGGGTACGAAACGTCGTTTTCCCAGAGATAGTAGTAAAACAGAGCGAGGTCGGATCGAAAGGTTGTCCCTGCCTCCTCGATCCAGGAGCGGAGAGTCTCTGTCAGATCCGTTTTGATGTGCCGGCTGAGTTCTCTGGAAAAGCCGAGATAGACAGAGTTGAACGCAGTGGTCAGAAGCAATTTGTCCAAAAGCGAAGGTTGCCCCTCAAGCTCATCAAACCCCTTGCGAATAAGAACCTCACGAAACAGCTCGCGTTCGGTGTACACCCCATCGAACCTGGGGCCGGGCACGCCAACATCAGAGCTACCAGAAGCAGTCTCACGAGTGGTATGTATGAAGTTCGTAAAGTACGGCTGCTTGAGTTGCGCATACTTTCTCAAAACGTTGTTGAGCAGATCGTTCAACTGCGCCTGTTCTTTCTTTTTCCCCAGAAAATCCTTGATGAGTCCTTTGGATTGGTACTGAAAATCTGGATAGAACGAAGGATCAAGGGGAGTAAGATGCTGAACGCGCAATTCAGCCGAGGGAGAGACCTGTGAGCTGTTGCACCATGGGCACGCGGTTTCAAATGTCGTCTTATTGCATCCGTTGCATTGGTAAATCATCGATGTCGGTTCCTAGATAGATTTTTCCGGTGCCCTTCGAGCGTCGCTGCAATCATTAGCTCGCACTGGCTCGTGGAAGACACTACGCAGAAGAAATACCGCAATAGGCGAACCGACGATAGCCCAGTGCCATCCTCCCGTCTATGTGACTATTTGACGAGCCCGCGTTCCTGAGCAGAAATGGGGAGGAGTTTATTTCCAGAAAATACACCGCTCCACGTGCCCCCTTTCGAAACCCGATCACGCCCTCCCCATCTCTTCATACGAAACATCAACAACCGCGAGCGTCTTTAAACAGGTTTTTTTGAGGCGGTTAGCCATACATGTACAAAAGGTCGTCGATCAGCTCTAGCTCCTGCTGCGTGTACTGAACCTTGTTGTACTGTCTAATGTCCTCAAGCACACCCTTGATCGGAACTTGCCGCGAAGGATCCTGAACAATTTCGATCAGACGGTCGTAATCGGGATGTCTTCCCTTGAGGTATTTTTCAATCAGTTCTTTGAGCGCTACGCGCGCCTCTAGATCGGTTAGCACTGTTACTTCTCCGGCATAATCGTGACTTCATCTGCTTTGATGATAGTGGTGGTACCAGGTTTAGGGATGCGTTGCTGCGCACCACCCATACCGTACTCAGGATTCGATTTGGTGAACGGCTCCAGTTTCGGACCTTTACCACCGAGTTCGCGCTATCTTCCTGTGACGGTGTTTGTCCAATGTCCGCTTCTGGCCGGTAGCTGCCCGTCATTAGTGGCAGCTATCCTGTCGTTGACCCTGATCCGTGTACTCAGCACGACGCTGCTGATAATCCACGGCAACGATATGACGGTCTTCGTGGCGGACTAAAAGGGAGCGTCCGGCATTGTTGTCGATGCGCTGGATGCGGGCAGCGAAGTCGTAACTCAGCTGTAACTGGTTGTCGTACGCGTCACTGATGGTGATCAAGCGGCCCGCACGGAATTGATAAAAGCGCGCATTTTGCCCGGCCTGCGTCAGGATGAGTTCGCCTGGTGGCGATCCCAGGTAGATGGCCGCTTTCGACAGGCTGTTGATAATGGTGGGGCGTTGTTGCGTCGGCATGGGAAAACGAGTGGTTAGGTTTTCGTTATCTGTCCACAGGACGCCTTCATCATCCTGATCCAGTCGATGCGAAAGAGCGTGACTCCAACCAAACCCAAGGCGGCTGTCGATCTCGACCGCACTGGTGCGATAGAGGCGCGTCCACACAAACGGCAGCAGACCATCGAGTTGACCATCGGTAAGAGTCAGCAATTCTTCGCCCGTAACCATCGAGACCGGACAGCCGTTGGTGCAAGTGTCTTGGGCCGGCGCCGCACTTTTGTCGTCAGGATTCTTCGATTGTTTCGAGGCGTCATCAGGGCGCTAGGATTTGAACAGAGTGTCGATCTGCGCAGGCGGCACCTGATCGTGGACGTGGATCTTGTAGGATTTTCCAGGCAGTCCCTGAAAACTGCCTTTACCCTGTTTATCCAAGGTAATCGTCGACGTGGCGCCTCCATCCACGGCAATGATATCGACCTTGATATCGCCGATGGGAATGTCGAAAACCGTTTCGAATTTGCTCTCAATCAGCAGCGGCCCTACAAGCGGGCACTTGGCGACGTATGAAAAATCTCCATCATTCATGCTGACAGACTTGCTGGAGTCACCGGCCTTGATCACGCGCTCCATACCAAGCAGGGCGGGCATGTCAGCTGCTCGGCTAGCTTTGTCAGCAAGCTGTGCGTACCAGCTCTTGGTTTCCTCGCGGTACAGCTTGAGGTTGTTTTTGAAGGAGTCCAATTTAGTTTCGATAGTGGCAAGGCGATCCATCAGCCTTGCTCCAGAATCAGGTGGTTTAACAGTGCTTCTTTAAGGTTTTTCGGCGCATCCGGGCGGCACACGAAACGGCTGACTTTCAGCTTCAGGTTGTTCTCAGCCAAGCGTTGTAAATATCCGGGCGATCTTCTTCCAGCCACTGCATCAGGTTGCTGATTAGTGTCGTCGGGCTCTCCTTGGCTAAGCCATCCAGCAAGTCCTTCGGCACCTCCCACCACGGCCAATCCTTCACCTTCGGCAACACCTGCGTCCCAACCTCCAGCGTCTGCCCATTAATCAGATACCGCTCAAACACCGGCATTACTTCCCCAGCCTTCTTCCCAAGCCCCTTCAGAATCGGGTAGATATGCCGCCCATCCCAGAAGCGGAAAAACACCTCGGTCCCGTCCGGCATCTTCACCTGTGTAAGGCTGCGCAGGTGCCCGAACACGTCGTTCGGTTCGGCGCGTGATATGGCCAGCCAGCCCCAGTCGAGGGCGGCGGTTTCAGCGATCCACGGCAGGAATGCAGAGTTCGGTTTGAGTTCGGTGACGTAGGGCATCACCGGTTGCCAGCTGGAGTAGGGCGTGCCGCCCCAGATCGGCAGGAGCTGGGTGGTGGGTTCGGTCAGGTACAGGGTTTTCAGCGCGTCGGCATCGCTTGCTGCGCTGACGATCAGGTACAGGCGCTCTCCAGTCTGCAACGGCTGTTGTGTCAGCCAGTCCTGGATGTCAGTCGATCAGATGGCACAGGCACCTGCCTTGCATTTTTCGCATTCTTCGCAGTACTGCGCAACTTCTTGCGCATGATGGCGTTTCGGTATCGTTAAATGATATACGAAGCGCTTACAGGCTTTGCAGCCAGCAGAGAGGGTGCGGCTGACAGCACTTCGCGAGCAATCTCGCTCCTAGTTTTGATGCGGGCGACATACCAAGGATGCGCGCTCGTAATTCAGCGCCTTGTCCCGCTCGGGCAGTGCAT
>Ga0207713_1001173_pt1 | contig 22103 bp, 26 predicted proteins | sample KBSS64metaG_FD_184404 | JGI IMG/M metagenome (GOLD analysis project Ga0207713, IMG submission 184404) | Switchgrass rhizosphere microbial communities from Kellogg Biological Station, Michigan, USA - KBS S6-4 metaG (SPAdes) (version 2) | ecosystem: Host-associated > Plants > Roots > Rhizosphere >... | reverse complement strand
GCTCAGTAGCCGCCGCTACTGCTGCCGCCGCTGGTGCTCGACGCGCTGTTGTCCGCCGTCGTGCACGCGCTCGTCGCGAGCGTGCCGAGTGCGAGCGCCATCATCACGAAGAGGATGGAAAAAATGCGGGATGCGTTCATATGAGTCTCCTGATGAGCGCCCGGCTCGAGGCGGGCGCGTGAAGGGAGTGTGTGGACCGGCACCAATCCGTCCGATTGCGTGCGGGATGCGAAATGCGTTATGCGTTATGCGTTATGTGCGATGTAACGCCGCCATGCCTGATTTAACGCTGGCACGTGGTGATTTATTCCGCGCGAACGTCACGCCGGCTATCTTTTTCCGCCACACCTATTCCGACGGCCCCCGCATGGCGGAAGAAAGCGCGATTCGTCGGCAGATTCGTAACTCAACGTTACAGTCAATAGTTATCAGGTGCTTCCCTGCGCACAAGCCGTTATAGTGGTCGCAGTTCGCCCGCCGACGCGTTCCACCCTCATACAGGGTAGAATCGCGGCGAACAACCGTCTTTCTAACCTGAATTGTCCATGGCTTCCGCAGAATCGCATCCGCAAAACGACTTCATGAACGCTGCGCGCAAAGAACGAAAGCGCGTCGAGATCTATCTGGTCAACGGCATTCGCCTGACCGGGTGCATCGAGTCGTTCGATCAGTATCTGGTGATGCTGCGCACGCCTGTCGGCCTGCAAGGCATCTACAAGCGCGCGATCTCGACGATCCAGCTCGACACCGGCACGCGTCCGGCGCCGCGCGCGGGGCGGCCTTCGCACGGCGAGCACACCACGCGTGGTCCGCATGGATCGCGCGAACCACGCGATCATCGTGAGCCGCGCGAACCGCGTGAACCGCGCGAGTCGTATGGCGCGCCGTCTTCGGAGCGTTCGTCGTCCGAGCGCGGCAACAGCACGTCCGACGGCCCCGTGGTCGTCACGCGCCGTCGGCGTCTGTTCGGCACCGGCGGCGACGGTAATCACGGCGGCGGCAATCATGGTGGTAACGGCGGCAATGGTGGGAACGGCGGTAACGGCGCCAACGAATAAGCGGCCGCCGCGGCGGCCCGCTAGTCCGCCGGGTGACCGAGCCGCTGCAAGATCTTCTCCAGACGCATCACCTGTCGTTCCGTCAACTCAAATCCGCTTTTAACCGCCAGCACGCGGCGCCGCCAGTAACCGGCGCTCAGCATGCGCAGCGCCGGTTGTCTCGTTGCCCACTCCAGGTGTTCCAACTCAGCTTCCACGACGTGTGACGCGTTAAAGCGCCGCGCGCGTGCGGGGTCTTTTCGATTCATGCTGTTCGCTGCCTTGTCGTTCGCTGGTCCTTTCCTGCTCCCTTCCCGACTGGACAACCCCGGGTTCACGGCATGCGGCGGATGTGTAGGTGTTCCCGCTCTGCTTTCCCGCGACACTCGGAGAACGAGTCAATGCAGCATGCTTTTAACTCGCCGCGACTCGCTTTGCGTTATGCTGAAATCGTTGACTCGCGTCCAACGGAGCATGTCATGACCAGGCAGAAACAGCCCGTACCCCGCAATCCCATGAAAGCGCGGCCGTCCGCCGAGCCGGTTCAGTCCGCCGAGAGCCGGCTCGACGAAGCACTCGAGGAAAGCTTTCCCGCCAGCGATCCGATCGCCGTCGATATGACGGATCCGCATCACGTGTCGGTGAAAGAGGTGTCGTCGGCGGGCAAGAAGCGGCATTAGAGTCGGCGAGTCGGCGAGTCGCCGCCTCTCGCGCACGGCGTGTGTGCGCTGCCGAGACGAGCACGAACCCGGAAGACAGTCCGCCGTAATTTGAGGGGAATTATTCCGAGCCGCAGCGGAAAACCAGCGGCTCACGCTCACGCGCTATCGTTCATCCGGCAAACCTGCCGCGCCGATTCGTTGTGGGATGTGTGCCGCGGAAAACAGCGGCGGTAGCCGCTTGTGGACCCGCGATTCGAGCGCGGCTAGAAACAGCCCGCGCGAGGTGCCCCGCGGTGACTCGAGCGGCGGCGATCGATGCCGCCGCCTTACCTCTGGCAGCCTTCAAACCATCGCGCTCAGTGCGAGGGCAAGCCGCTTTCCAATTGACGCTGCAGATCGCGCACCTGGCGTTGCGCGGCGCGCAGTTGCTCCTGCGCGGCGGCCTTTTGCTGCGCGAGCGCCGTTGCTTCGGCGCGGGTCTGCTGCTGCTGGCTCGCGACGATGGTCTGCTGCCGATGCGCCACGTCGAGGTCGGCTTGCAGGCGGTTCGCGCGGTCTTGCGACAATGCGATCATCCGGTCCGTGAACGCCTTCTGCGCCTCGAGTTGCGTGCGGCGAATCTCGACGTCCGACAGTTGCAGCGTCTGACGCACGAAATCCTTGTAGATCATGTCGGCGCGCGTCGCGTCCTGCGTCTTGATGACGCGCCAGAAATTCTTCTGCTGGAACAAGGCTACGTAGTACGTCATCTCCTTGCCGTAAAACAGCAAGCTCGCGCCGTAACTGCCGTTGTATGTCGTGCGCAATTCGCTCACGTCCGACCCGCGGATCATCTGCTGCAATTCCGCAACGTTCCCCGCGGCGGATTGCTTCGCTTCGTCCGGCGTCAGCGCGGTGGTCTGCGCTTGTCCAGACTGAGCGGGCTGGTCACCCTGCGCGGCGCCCGGCTGGGAAACGACGCCAGCGCTCGCGCCGCTATCCGTCATCGCCTGCGCGGCGACGCCTTGCACGGCCCCCATCGTGACCAGTGCGGCCAAGGCAATCTGTCGTAGTTTCGACTTGTGGTCCATGTAAATCCTGCTTAAACAGTTTTTGTTTTAGTACAACCGTCTCATTATTACTCAGTTTCGCGTGTTTCGGGCTCTTCGTCAAAAATTTGGTACTTGCGCATTTTTCCCCACAACATCTTGCGGCTGATGCCCAGATTGAGCGCTGCATCCTGGCGGCGCCAGCCGTTGCGTCGAGCGGCGCGAGCACGCGGTTGGGCTTCGCCATGTCCCATTTGCCGCGATCCACCCACGCTTGCGCGGCGCTTTCGGCCGGCACCGGCTGGCTTGCGCTCGCAAGTGCGGGCGATGCAATTGCAGGCCGACTACATCAGCGTGCGAACGGGTCAAGTGCGCCGTGCGAGTTTCAATGTGGCGAAGGCGCTCGATATTCCGAGGGCGTCGAAATCCGACGACTGGAACGTTCCGGACTTGCCGGGTCATCAATCCGGCGTCGATCAACTTCGTGCGTACAGGTGCAAGCTTTTCGCTAACCAACGAGTGGCCGCTGAAAATCGGCACCACCATCGCACTCACCGGTCAATACAGCGCGGTCTCGCTCGCGACCTTTGAACGGATGTCGTTCGGCGCGCAGGGTTTTGCGCAAGGCCATCAACCGGGCGAAGCGTCAGGCGATTCCGATTGGGAGCGATGTTCGCAGGCAACCGTTCGTTCACGCCGAGCTTCACGTATCGGTGCACATTCACGCCCTATGTTTCGTTCGACAAGGCGCGTGTCGGTGTGCATGCGAGTACCACTTCGCCGTCGAGGCTTGCGTTGTACAGCCTGGATCTTGCAGTGGCCAAAGCGATCGGCGACGCGTCTTTGGAAGGCGCATCGCGCAGCCCGCGCATCAACGCGACCTTCTCGTACCAGCTGAATCGATGCGCACGGCGCGGCGTGCTGATTAGAGGTTCCACTATCAAACGACGCACGCGCTTTCACGTATTCTGCGCAAACACTCTCGACCGGCGGCGAGCAAGCCGCGAGTCGAGAGTTGCAAGTGGCAAATCAATACCCCTGAAGCAAAAACCCAAGCGCCATATCAGGCATCACGGCGGCGAGTGACTCAAGTCCGCCCGAGATGCCAATCACGCCGCGCGCTCATGATCGCGCCGTCTTTTATCAAGGAGGAAGACAATGACGCAGTTCACCCAACGCACCCGTGCAATCGCGCTTCGCGCAGCCAGGCATGCAGCGCTCGCCGGCGTACTGCTCGCCGGCGCCGTCACGGCAATGGCGCAGACCGACAGCCCGGTCGGCACCTGGCAAACCATCGACGATCACACCGGTCAGCCCAAAGCGCTCGTGCAGATCGCTCAGGACGGCGACGGTTCGCTCAACGGCAAGGTGATCAAGGGACTAGGCCCGAACGACCAGCCGGGTCGCCGGTGCACCGCATGCACGGACGCGCGCAAGGATCAGCCGATTCTCGGCATGACGATCATCAACGATATGAAAAAGGACGGCGACGGCTGGGACCACGGCCAGATTCTCGATCCGGAAAACGGCAAGGTCTACAAGTGCAAGATGCACCTGGAAGATGGCGGGAACAAGTTGGTGGTGCGTGGCTATATCGGCGTTTCGCTGCTGGGCCGCTCGCAGACCTGGGTACGTCAGCAATAGCCCACGGACAATCCAGGCGCCGACGCCTGATCGCCTGTTAAGACGGATTGGCAGCCAGTTGGACGTTGGAGCCGCCTACGTGCCGCAGCCCCGATAGAAAAGAAAACGGCCGACGATCATTATCGTTCGGCCGTTTTTTGTGCCTGAAATCGGCTAGGTGTAGTTGTCATGCAGCGTGCTTGAAGGGCGACGCATACGCGAACGGCGAGGACGGCTGTGGTTTGGACGGTGCCGGACTGTACCCCGCGGGGGCCGCAATCTGGGTCGTAGCCTCTTGTGCTTCAACGCTCTTCTGTTCCGCGCTCGCGTGGGTACGCATGCGGGCTTCCATCAAATTGCAGAGTTCTTCGCTTGCCGCGCCGAACAGTTGCTCCATTACACGCTTGAGCACGCCGGATTCGTGCCAGGCCTTGAAGCGGCGATGACAGGTTTGATACGACGGGTACTTGCGCGGCATGGCCGACCAGGTAGCGCCGCTGCGTCGGGCGCGGGTTACAGCCTCCCGCGCCCTCCTCTATCACCCACAGCACATGCGGTTGAAAAGCCCTGCAATCGGTCTCTGTACCAATCCTGTACCAACTGGAGATCGAATGGCAACCATCACGAAGCGAGACGAACAGCGCGCAGAACGCCGCTGGCAGGCCCGAGTGCGGCGCACCGGATTCCCGACACAGACCAAATCATTCCCGACCAAGGCAGAAGCCGAAGCGTGGGCGCGCGATGTGGAGGCCGAGTACGACAAGGGTCACGCCATTGACCAGCGGGACGCCCGAGAGATGACGCTAGGTAGCGCACTGCGTCGCTATCTAGACGAGGTCACGCCGTTACACAAGGGCGCTAAGACGGAGGGCTACCGCATACGGCAGCTATTAAAGCATCCCGTCTGCGCCTACTCACTGGCGAACCTGACTCGCGCCGCCGTCACCGAATACCGCGAGCAACGCCTACGTACCGTCTCTGGATCGACGGCCCGATTGGAAATGCAGGTCATGGCGCGGGTGATCGACCACGCTCGCCGTGATTGGGGCGTCTATCTCGCAGAGAATCCGCTACGCATGGTGCGGCTACCGAAGGAGAACGCGGCCCGCGAGAGGCGGCTGCATCCCGGCGAAGAAGCCATCCTGCTAACAGAGTGTCGCGCCGCCAGAGCGCCCTATCTGGAACACGCCGTCATCGTCGCCATCGAGACGGGCATGCGGCAGTCCGAGATGCTGGCGCTGACGTGGGAGAGGATCGACTTCGAGAAGCGCGTGGCGCGGCTCGCGGACACGAAGAATGGGGACGCTCGCGCAGTACCGCTGACCCGCCGAGCCGCCGCCGCCCTAGAGGCCATGAAGCAGGTACGGGTGTACGAATGGACGAAGCGCACCACAGACGGCCCGTTCCGTTGGGTCGGGGCCACTGTGATACGTCATGCTTTCATGCGAGCCAGAGACAAGGCGGGTATGCCTGATCTTCGGTTCCACGATCTGCGCCATGAGGCAACGTCGCGGCTATTCGAGAAGGGACTGAATACGATGGAGGTGGCTTCGATCACCGGCCACAAAACGCTTACCATGCTGCGCCGGTACTCACACCTCTCAATGGAACACCTACTCGCCAAACTCGACTAAACAGAACGACCTAACGGGACGCGCCTTATCTCTCGGGTGCCGCGCGCTCTCAGGCGATCATGTTCGTGAATCAGCGCAGGAACAGTCTGGCGAACTCCGCGCCGACACCGGCCACACCGGCGACAATAGCCGTCAGGGAGCTTGCGGTTAGGAGCGGCGTCAACCACCGCTGCTCCAATTGCCTAGTCTTCTGAATGTCGGCGAACAGCCGCATCGTCTCAGCTTGGAGCTTCGCTAGGTCTGCCTGAGCTTTGAGGACGTCCATGTCGCGCCTTCCATGAGGTGGATCGTGCAAGTATTGTACGCTGCCGTCTTGCCAGATCGTGCAATACTGTCCCCGCCGAGTGGCGGCGGCAATGACCGGCCTGCACCTGCATAAATCCATTCATCGGAGGCAGGCATGGGAACGTTGCAGAAGCGACCGAACGGCGGGTACACGGCGAAAATCCGCCGTAAGGGCTTCCCTTCTCTCTCGCGCACATTCCCAAAACGCGAAGATGCAGAAGCGTGGATGAAGGAGCAAGAGGCAGCCATTGCAGCCCGAGTCTCCGCCGCCCGCCAACTAGAAGAACAAAAGCGCATAGCGTCCCAGTGCGCCCCGCAATTCCGCGTGTTTGGCGATTTGATGCGGCGGTACGTTGAAGAAGTCAGCCCACAGAAGCGGGCTGCTCTCGAAGAAGGCATACGCCTACGCGGGCTTCTTAAACAGCCCATAGCGGCATGTCCTCTCGAAGGGCTGACTGCTGCCCGCATAGCTGAATGGCGCAACGAAAGATTGAAGCAAGTAAGCGGCGCGACGGTCAACCGTGACATGAACCTGCTCGGGCATGTGCTCGAAATTGCGCGGCGCGAGTGGGAGGCAGACTTCGAGGTAAACCCTTTTCAACGCGTCCGCCGCCCACCACAAGGGCAGCCCCGCGAACGTCGCTTGTCGCCCGCCGAAGAATCTGCGCTGATGCTCGCATGCGAGGCAACAAAGAACCCGTACGTCCGCCCGATCATTACCCTTGCTCTAGAAACCGCGATGCGGCGAAGCGAGATAGTCGGACTTGAGTGGGAGCGGGTACATCTCAAAGAGCCGTCGCTGCAACTGACTAGAACCAAGACAGGGAGACCACGAGGCGTCCCGCTGTCAAGCCGCGCAGTGGCAACCCTTTCTGCACTACGTCCTGCGACCGGCGGCGAACCTAAAGGAAGCGTATTCCCCGGCCTCACTCCCAATGCGTTCAAGCTGGCATTTCGCCGCGCCGTCGAGCGCGCCGGAATTCCTGATCTTCACTTCCACGATCTTCGCCATGAGGCAACGTCGAGGCTATTCGAGAAAGGCCTTTCGGTCATGGAGGTAGCCAGTATTACCGGACACCAAGATGTACGAATGCTTCGCAGATACACGCACTTGCAAGTGCGCGATCTAGCCCGCAAACTAGGCTAGGGCGCTATGCCAAACGCAGTTGAGGTAGCAGCCTCGTGTAAAGCCGCTACCGCACTCTGCTTAGTATCCCCAACCGAATGCGTTCTTCTCTGGCATACCTTGAGGAGCCTTGGAGCCGTTGGCCCCGTAGCTGTGTGATTGCACCGCCGTGGCGATACGCTTGCCGAACTCGTCGGCCTTCATGGTGACAGGCAGGAATGCGCCGTCGTCCTTAGTGAGGTACAGGTGCATCAAGCCGCCGCCAAGGTACGTGCCGTACTGCACCTTGTAATCGTCGGGCTTGAAGTTCGACATGTCGCCGCCTGCTGCCTTGACAGACTCAGTGGCGAGGTCGTTGATGTACGAGCGCATCGTGTCCTGATACAGCGCCGAGTTCTGGCTCGACACCGCACCGGGCACCTTGCCCACGTAGTCCATCCAGCCCTGCCCCTTGCCCCATTTGCCCTTGTCTTCAGGCACGATCGTTCCGGGTACGAGGTCTGCATTGCCCATCACCTGTGTGTACGCGGCGCGTGCTGCGTCGTCCTGTGACAGCCCGAACGCGCGCATCTTCTGCGCCATGAGCGGGGCCACCTGCTGCGCAAGCTGCCGCTTCGCACCGTCGCTGATGTCCCATCCCGAGAGGTCGCCCTTCCTGAACGGGTTCCACCACGCCGTGTCCTGCCGAGTCACATAGTCGAGCGCGTCCTTCTTGTCCTGCGCGGAAGGAGCCGCGAGCCGCCCGCGCTGCCACTGCGTGCGGATCATGTCGAACTGCTGCGGATTGGACAGGTCAGCGCCGCTATCCAGAACGGCCAGCATCGCCTCCGCGTGATCCCCGAAGTAGGACTTCACGGCATCGACGCCACCGGGTCCGCTGCGGAGCTTCTGAGCCATGTCAACCACACTCATCTGCTGCGGAGTGGCCGGTCCTGCACCGTCGAAGAAGTTGCCGAGCGTAGACTTGATGTAGCCATCTAACATCGGCGGGTGCATCTGCGGATCGCGTGCATTGGACGACGCGTGCTGCCAGAAGGTCTGCGCCTGCGTGCTATCAGGCCCGGACTTTACCGCGTCTTGGTAGATCGCATTAAGTTGCGTCACCTGTGCACCTTCAGGGATTGGAATGCCCTTGAGGTCTTCGGGACGATCTGCCGCCCACTTGGTCGCCACCATCGTCGCTGCCTCGTTGAAGTTCAACTGCTTCAGTTGCGCCTTGACGCCAGCGAGGTACTGACGGCGGTTGTTCGCGTCCATTTGCTCAAGTACCTGCTTCTGCTTTTCGGACGTGAACGGCACGGTGGCGTCGCCCCATTGCGCGCGGTAGGCTGCGTTGACACTCTCCATTGCCTGCATCGCCGCCGCATGGCCTGCTGGCGTCGTCGGGTACATGCCACCGCCCCTCGTCAACGCGAACTCCAGCGTAGCCGCGTTGTCGAGCGACTGGGCGTTCGCCGGGTTCTTCGCTGCTGCCTGCGCTTCGAGGAGCGGAATCTTGTCGTCCAACTCCGCGCGAATCTGCGGATCAAGCTGGCCGAACTCAGGCATCGTCTTGATGGCCCGCACGGCCTGCCAGTTACCATTCATCGCGTTGGACACGGTGATGTCCTTGAGCGCGCGCTGGTACGATTCGGTGGTCATGTTATCGGGCCGCACTAGGTTCGCCGTGTACGCTGCGTGCGCCTTGCCGATGTCCTCGTCCGTGTTGTTGGGGCTTGCCGCGAGCGTGGCCTGCATCGCCCGCGCCGCGCTCGTTCCCATGTTCGTGAAGCCGAGGTAGTTCTGCTCCTGCGTGTACTGCACGTACTGCTGCATGTGATGGTCGAGCATCTGCGGAAGCTGCTCTGCGAGCTTCTGCTGCACCATCGCGTCGGTGAACTGATCGCCCGACGACTGCACCTGCGACATCTTATCCACGAGGTACTGGCGCACCTGATCCGGCGAGCGCTCGCGCAACTGCGGCATGGCCCGCATGAAGCTGGTCTGCGCGTCGTTCATCGCGGCGTTCACGTTGAACGTCTGTGCGCCCTGCGTCGTAGCATCCGGGCCGTAAATCTTCGTGTACCACGGCTGGTCGTTCTCAATGTCGATGAGCGACTTGCCCTGTGCTGCCTGCGCCATGCCGTTGGCGTACTGCTCCTTCTTCGCGCGGTCGATGTACGGCTGGATCATTCCCTGCGTCAGCTTGTTGAAGCTGTCGAGGCTGATGCCCGATCCGAATACGCCTTGAGCGCGCTCCGCGTTGGCGAACGCGTTGATGTCCGTCCCACCCTGCGCGATGTTGCCGCTGGACTGCGAGCCGCCGCTCACACCGCCATTAAAGGAGGTGGAGCTTCCGCCCGCTGCTTGGCCCTGCTGGATGACTACGCCGCCGTCACTGTCGAGGCTGAAATTGATACCCATGTCCGTGTTCCTGTCGTCCGTTAGTTAGATAGACCATCCCGCCCGCCGCAACAGGGTCAGGAGATCGGGGTGCTGTTCGCACAATTGAAAGATGCGCGAGCCGGGGACCGTGCGAAAGTCCGCGTTATCGATGTGGTGGCCGAGACACCGCACGCTAAGGCGTCCTGTCGGGTACTGCCGCGCCGACCATTCGCCGCTGCGATACTCGATGTATTCGCCAGCCATCTCACGCCTGCGTTCATCGTTGCGAGACAGCCAGCCATCGCGGGATAACTTTGCAGGAGGAAGGGCGACGCACCGGCCTTTGGCATCCGTCTGAAAACCTCGTCCTAGCTGCTGACAGTCATAGCAGCCCACGTTGTAGACACGACGCCGCGTGCCGCCACACGTTGCACACTCTCTGCCCTCAAACCACGTTCGGCCAGCGATCAGCGCATCGACGCGCGCAGGGTAAGCGGTCTGCGCTCTCAAATGGTTCGCGTATGCCTCGTCTGCACGAGCGAAATCTCGATGTCGCCGGGTTAGCTTGGAGGCATAAGGCGGCACCTGATAGTGGCGCAGCGCCGCTGGAACGCTATTGCGACTACCGGACGGTTTCATCGCGAAGTCCTCATTCCGAGACCTTGCGCGCGCCGAGTTCCGCGCTGAAGTAATCCGCCATCTGTTGCTTTGTGTACGCCATCGCGGATTCGGCCGACATGGTTCGCTTCGAGACGGCGCGACTAATCCGGTTCAATTCGGCGTTGACGCCACGCCGGATGTTGCGGATCAAGCGCGCTTCGGCAAGAAGTTCCTGCTTCAGTTCCGGGTCGATGCGAGATGCAGCGCTCACTTCGATTCCCTATTGGTGCTGCTGGAAACCATAATCCAACTCCTCATGTGAATGTCGCACTCGCGGGCGTGCGACGGGGCCTAACTGGTGATCCGCTCGCGTAACGTGCCGAGCGATTTATTCGCCGCCTCCGCTCTCGGCATCGACGGCAAGGGTGAAGCTAGCTTCCGCCTCTCGCGCCTCACGCAGACGCTCGGCATGCTGCTCGTCACGAATCATTGCTGGCGTGAGGCATCGGCCTTGATGTTCTCGGTCCTTCACCCATTGTTTCCACTGATGGGGCGTATTCGGTCTGCTTGGCATAGCTCAACCTTCTCCTTTAATTAAAAGGACTACTAAACTCTGCCCGAACAAAAAGACCGAACTAGCGACCGGACCTTGCGTTCCCATCCGAGTCCAATCAAAGCAATGTCAACGGCTTCGGAAACAGTGCGGGGATTCATCTGCGACAGTTCCGGTAGCGCTTTCCCAATGCTCACCAACGACACCCTATCGACCGTGAGCCCGCCGAGATGGACTCTGATCTGCTCCGCTGCCTTATCGGCTTTTGTCGCCGCTCGTCTTGGTTTTTCTGCGACGGGCCATACGACACCCGGAAGCGACTCTGATAGGACGCCGCGTAGTTCATCTGCTTTCGCCACGAGGATAGTGCAAGTCATGGCGTGCGCTTCGCCGTTTGCATCGGTCAACCGGCACGCGCCGCGATTCATCGCTTGCAAGGCGCAATGCGCCATCTCCGACAGCGTGACATCGCGTAACGCCTTGGCGCTATTCCGCCGCGTCATGTCGCCTTGCTGTGCCAGCAGCGATGCAGACAGATCCAATGGATTCCGTCGAAGCACGCCAACCATGATGACGTGCTGGCAATGCACCCATTCGTTTCGGCTGGTCTCTTGCCCCCACGTTGCGAACTCGATGCGATCCAGCCTGACACCCTCGGCGGCAAGATTCCTGCGCAGAAAGTCGCGGGCATCCTTGAACGTGAATAGCAGCACCTTGCCGTCGGGCAGCGACTCGATCACCTGTGCCACCTGCCGCGCTACCGGTCGCGACGCCGCCTCATTGCGGGTCAAGTGTTGCCTGCCGGTCCGCATCTCGATCTGGCGCACCGAGACACGGCTGTATCGCTTGTAGTCCGGTAACTCCACCTGCTTGATGCTGCTATCTGCCTGCACCAGCAGCCGGACTGTGTGCGACGCGTCCAGAATGGCGATGTTCGACAGCGCAGGGTCCACCGTCACCTCGTACCGCAGCACGCCATCCGTGTCACCCGCCCCAGTCAGTACGACAGACACCGGTAAGGCCAGCAGCCTGAGCAACTGCTGAACCGTGTCCTTCAGGGCATAGGCGTAGTTATTGCCTCGAATCCCGATGTCCGCCAGAACGCCCCGCATCGTGTCCAACTCTTCCGCGTTCAGGATGCCGTCCAAGACGCGCGGCGCACGCGCAGGGTCGGCCCTCAGTGCATCTAGCTCTGCCCGCACGGTCACCGCAACTTTGGCGAGATGCGGCGTCAGCAGCGGCGCATGGCGCGAAGCCACGACGTTTGCATCGTTAATGTCAGCCACGGCCAGCGACTGCGCCTCAGTCGCGATCAGCGATTCATCCCACACCAGCAGCGAGCGCGGCAGCATGCGCTCACCAAGCCGTCTTACCTTTTCCTGCGACAACAGCAGCACGCGCGGCGCAGCGTTTTCATCTGTTGTACGCTCGGACGCGTAGCCTGTGCCGGCACCGGCTAACCGCTTGTCCACCTTCAGCGAGTGCCATAGGCCGATGCAATCCGCCGACATGCCCGCTCCGATCAACTGCCGTTTCAACTGGCATAGCGCTTCGACCTGTGAGGTCGCTACTGCGAAAGTGAGCCCCGGTTCGATCTCCGCTGCCGCCAGAATCAATGCTGCCACTCCCTGCGTCTTGCCGCCGCCACACGGCAGACCGTACGCGAAGCGTCCCGGCTCGACGCCGAGCGCCTGCCTCGCCATGCCTGCCAGCATAAGGCGCGTCGCTTCACGGTGCCCCGGTGACAGTTCGTTCCCGGCATCCTCCAACCGACGAAGCAGCTTACTGTGCGCCAGTTCTGCCAGAGCAGTGGCGCGATCCTGCAATTCCTTCATACACCTCCGAATTAGTGGTAGTCCGTCCCAAGAAGGGAAGTCTTTATAAGGGAACACTGCAACTAAATTCCCCTTGCTCGAATGCCCTGCGTGCTGCAAGACACTCGAAAAAGAGATGATGTATCGGCCTGTCAGCAGGAACCGAATTGCACTGCTCTACTTCGCGGGCTTCTGCAACCTGCGTTTCGCCTGCTGGTCTTCAGAGCATCTGGAATCTTGCTCGGGTGACTGGGGTCACGTATTGGCCGTTCCAGATTCCCTTGCAAGCACTCTGCGAGTCGGTTGCCCAATGACGTGTCCGGTGCTGCCATCATCGTTCGCCGCTCGATCCAGCAGACAACCCGAAGGCCATCTGCTTGCGTCTGCCGCTGCCGCAGACGCCAGCCGTCGATCACTCTCAATCTGCCCGGCCTGCTGTACTGTCACGATCCGTTGACCGTCCTGCTCCGCCCGCATCGCTGCCATCATCTCGACACCAGCCCAACAGGCCATAGCGAGAATCCGGCGCGGTAAACGCAAAAGGGCGGGTTCTGAGACCTTCCGGGACGCCCTTCGGCAATCTCGATCAGTCATAGAACCCGCCCTCTCCGCCGCTATGAGAGATGGATGTCTCAGGCGGCCATCAGTACCGTTGCGGTTCGGGGATTTAAGGTCGCCCATTCCGGTACTGCTTAGGTTTCATTCTGCCGATGATCGATCAGTGTGTCAAGCGGTATGTTGGAAATGTGTTCGCCAGTTCAGTCCAGAGTTCGCTATGCCGAACGCGCGGCACTTATGAGATAAGGCCCACATCTGCCGTTTAATGACCTGCGGGTAGCGTGTGCCTGCGCTCACATGCGCGAACGCTACCGGGCATGCCTATAATCCGTGCGAGCCCAATTCGGAGAACAAGAATGAAAGCAATGCACATAGTCGCGGTTGCGGGAATGCTCATGGCAGCGTCGGCTCATGCGCGCGTCACCGAAGATGTCGTGAACGGGTGCGAAATTTACGGCTCAAGCATGGGGATGACGTGGCAGGCTGTCCACGAGAAGCACATGACATTGGAGCAGCTTAACGAGGGCATCGACCGTACGATCAGTAAGCAGTGGTACTACAAAACTATGAGCGAGCAACAGGCAGTGCTAGACAATCCCCGGTACAAGGGCGCAACGGCAACGACTGTGGCAGTGGTCGAAACAGCGGAGTGCATTCGCCGTCGCTCCTGATCCGTTCAGCCCGAACAGGAGCAAAGGAAAGCCCGCACAGGCGGCGGGCCTCGCCTCGTACCGTTCGGTGGTTGCTCGCAGCCGGATCAATGCGCGTGCGTCACGGTTCCGGCCACGTACCGGCTATCGAGCATGTACTCGCCCGACGCTTCAGCCCGGACCAGCGCTTCCTCGGCGCGGTGCCTGTCACCCTCGGCTCCCGTCGAGTCAGCCCGTGCCTGCCATGCCGCAGCACCCGCCCATGCCGCCCGCACCGCGCGCAGCGCCTTCTCACCGTCGCTGGCCTTCTCAGGCCACGGCTCGCACTGGAGCATCCAGCCTTCGGTATCGGCCACGGTTCCGGCCTCTGCCAGCGCCTCGTATCCGGCGTCACCAGCGTTCGCAAGCTCAGTGGCGCGATCCTCGTAGCCGATGAAGAACGAGGTCTGTGCGTTCTCGTTGTTCCACTCCGGGCAGATGTTCGCAACGATGTCGGCCCATACCACGGCGCAGTGTTCGGCCATGCTATTCGGTCCCCACAGAAAGCCCGGACGCTTCCGGCAGTGTTGCCAGTCCGTCTCGGCGTAGAACGCGCCCTCGTTGTACGCCTCGCCCTGGAGGTGGCCGCCGTCGCTGTCAGTAGCGGCGTGATCGGCTTCGATGTTCCGTGCAATGTTCTGGTTCATGATGGTCTGCCATAATGTGCAGGCGCGCTGGCCCGCGTGTGAGTTGGTTGCCCGGTCTATCCGCCAAGACTGTCCGGGTTGCTACGGTGTGCGGTGCCAGCGCCTTACTCTGCTGCTCCCTCCTTCACCGCCTTCAAGATGGTGTTCGGCGCTACGCCGTATTGCTTCGCCAGTGCCCTAGCGCTCGTGTCGCCCACCTTCAGCGCCGCTCGAATCTCAGCCTTCTGCGCGTCCGTCAGCGCATCCGGCCTACCGCCCGTGCGCCCCTCTGCTCGCGCTCTTGCCAAACCCGCATGCGTCCGCTCAATCAACAGATCGCGCTCGAACTGTGCGACAGCAGCGAGCACTGTCATGTGTAGCTTTCCCGCTGCGCTGGTCAGGTCAACGCCCTCTAGCGCCAAGCAATGCAGGCGCACACCCATTGACGCCAGCCGCTCAACCGTAGCCAGCACGTCGCTCGTATTGCGGCCCAGTCGGTCCAGCTTGGTGACGATCAGCGTGTCCCCGTCGTCTAGCTTGTGCTCGACCAATGCCCGGAACTTCGGTCGTTCCATCGCGGCTACGCTGCCGCTGATAGTCTCCTCGACCGCACGCTTCGCTTCCACTGTGAAGCCCTTGGCTTTCGCCTCGTGTAGCTGATTGGTCGTGGTCTGCTCGCCCGTCGAGACTCGGGCGTAAAGGAAGGTGCGGCTCATGTGCGCGTCCCGTGTTCAACAAAGGTGTTCACATACTGCATGTGTGCAACAAACCTGTCAATGGTCTTTTTGCACACTCAGAAAGCAATGTTGCGTATGTGCATCATTCGGTCCTTTATTGAACGCGACCTAATCGTTGCGCACGTCGCGTTCTTTCAACAGACATGGTTTAATCAACGAAAGCTCGGGGGACCAAAATGACAAAATGGATCGCGGCGATGATCGCGGCTTGTTCCGTCGCATGCGCGTCGCAAGTGAGTGCGCAAACGACCAAGCTAATGCTCTTCGGCGGTGAAGATCATAAGACGTACTTGGGATGCATAAACTGCTCCGCATACGCGACGGATTCAGTTCACAATGAGTACGGCGGCCACGGCTCGCAATACGCGACCGACAGCATCTTTAATCGCTACGGTCAATACGGATCGCCGTACTCAAATGACAGCCCATGCAATCGATACGCGAACGACCCGCCTGTTATTGTTGATGACAACGGCGCGTTCTATGGCCGATTGACACTGAATGCTTACCACCCACAGGCCAATAAAAACGAGAAGTTACATGGCTGGCTCGCAGGATTATGCAATCGCTAGTGCGGCAAGGTGCCTACGGGGGAGCCTGCATGCGCATGGGCGGCGTAAGCGCCCGCGAATAAGAGCAACAAAACTGGTCTGGGCGCGCGGCAGGACTGGGACTGGCACAGCAAACGCCACTTCGGCATACTGAGCAGCATGCAACAAAAAGGTCCAGCCAATGCCAACTGATTACAAGCAATACCAAGAAGAGGTCACGAACGATGTTGCGAAGGTGCTGGCGGACGCCGAGTGCCAGCCCATTTTGTTCGTCGGTTCCGGATTCTCGAAACGATACGCGCGAGGGCCGAACTGGGAGGAGTTGCTGACGGCTCTGGCAAAAAATTGCCCGCTGATTGACAAGGACTTCGCTTACTACAAACAGACCTACAACGCGGACCTCAAGAAGATCGGTTCGGTCTTTACCGATCTCTACCGTGAATGGGCGTGGGGCAAGGGCAGACACGACTTTCCCGACGAATACTTCCGTGCGAGCGCGCCTGCCGACATCTTCATAAAGCACGCGATTGCGCAGTTGTTGAAGGGTCTCGGCCCGGACGCCAAAGGTTCGTACGGGTCGGAGGAGCTAGACGCCGAGATAGAGTCACTGAAAAACATTAGCGCGCATGCCATCATCACGACCAACTATGACGAGGTGATCGAACCACTGTTCCCTGAGTATGAGATCGTCATCGGGCAGCAGATCATGCGGAAGGGCTACCTTGCGATTGGAGAAATTTTCAAGATTCATGGATGCCGGACAATTCCCCAGTCGATAGTCGTCAACGAAGCCGACTATGACCGTTTCGAGGAAGATCACAAATACCTGAGCGCGAAGCTACTAACGTACTTCATCGAACACCCTCTCGTTTTCATCGGCTATCGGGCAGACGACCCGAACATCAAGGCGATCCTGTACGACGTGTACCGCATGGTGCGCGCCACGACGACTGATGTCGTCCCGAACATTTACATCCTTCAGTGGGACGAGACGATCAATGAGGCGTCAAACCCCGCTCGCGAATACGTGATCTCGGTCGCGCAGGACGTCAACATTCGGATTAAGAGCATTACCTCGAATACTTTCGAGTGGGTGTTCAAGGCGTTCGGCCAAGCGGGCAATTTAGAGAAGATCAACACTAAGCTCCTGCGCGCGCTAATGGCCCGCTCGGTCGAACTGATTCGTTCGGACATTCCAAAGAAGAACGTGGAAATCAACTTCCAGCAGTTGGAGCACGCTGTGGAGTCCGGTGAAAGCTTCGCGAAGTTGTTTGGCGTCACGTCGCTCGCTGATCCCTCGAAGGTCAATCTTGACTACAAGTACGCCGCGACGGGCGTCGGTCAACTGCTCGGCTACGACACATGGCACGAGGTGCGGAAGATCATTAACCACATCAAAGAAGAGAAGGGTTTTGACGTTACTGCGACGGACAACAAGTACCACATCGCGCTGAAACTCGGCCATAAGTCACCTCAACTGACACATCGCTACACGGACGCCGCAGTTGATCTATTCCGAAAAGTAATCCAGGGCGACCCGTACGAACTCGACACCGGTGCCGTTGACATCGACAAAGACGCACTTGCGGTCGCAGCAAAGGGTGCCGCATGAGTTGCAACATGGCAGGTACCGCTTTCGGCTGAGAAATCTGACGCTACACGATCGGTCTACGTGTGAACTAAAACTCTTGCTATCGCTTCGATGGACATCACCACAACAGATAAGCTACTTCTAGTCGTGCTTTTCGTTATCCCCGGCTTTGTTGCGATGAAGGTGTACTCGATACTCAGTTCCGGCCCACGGCTGGACGCGTCTAAGGCGGTGATTGACGCCGTTGCCTTTAGCTGTTGCAACTATGCTGTGTTCGCTTTCCCGATCTATTGGATGCGCTATGCGGGATTGGCTGCGCGTCAACCTGTAGTTTATGCGGTCGCGTGGGTCGGCGTTCTGTTGATAGGTCCGCTCTTGTTGGCGGTTGGAGTCTTTGCACTACGCCGTGCAAAGTGGATGGGCCGCTGGTTGCCGCACCCGGTAGACCGCGCGTGGGACTATGTATTCGGCAAACGTGAGCCGTTTTACCTGATAATCACGTTGACTTCGGGTAAGCGAATAGGCGCAACGTACGGCAATAACTCATTCGCCTCCAGCTATCCCGCCGACCCTGAGATTTACGTAGAGGAAGCTTGGGATGTAGACGAAGCCGAAGGTTTTGTTCGGCGGCACGTCAAAACACGCGGCTTGCTCATTGCGAGCAGTGCCATTGAGTCAATCGAGTTCATAGGACCATACGATGACGACGAAGAAGGGAACGACGAGACCGGGGACACCGACGAACGACGGGTTTCAGCCGATGCACAAGGGCTATCAACCGACGAGCAAACCGAGTCCGGGCGCAGGCTACCAGCCGCCGACAGGGAACCTGCCACCTCCGCCGCCGCCAAAGAGTAAGAAATAACCATGTGCAACGTTATCAAGGGGACCAAAAAATGATGGCATTACCTCAAACGCTCGAAACTCTCGCTCGGCTCGGTGTCCACCTTGACCTCTCTGCTCACAGCTATTTGCCGCAAACCTTGGAGAATCTAGTGCGGCTAGCAGTCGGTAGCGGCGGTCATGTGACGATTAACGCGGCCAACTGTCTGCCACAGACGCTCGAAGGCCTCGCGCGGATCGGAGGCTCTCACGTCACTTTCAAGTTCTAACTATCGCAACAGCGGCTTGCCAGTCTGTCGTGATGCGAGCCACTGTACCAATTTTGTACCAACACTGAGCCACAAGCGGCCTCCTCTTTGCCCGCAAACCCTTGCTGTACAATGGCCTCACCGATTGCAGACGCCTTGAAGCGACGATGGCAGGTTTGGTAGGACGGGTATTTGCGCGGCATGGCGGACCAGGTAGCGCCGCTGTACATCACCCACAGTACGCCATTGAGCACGGAACGGGTATTGGCAAGCGGCCGGCCGCGCAGTTCGGAACGCGGACGCAGTTCGGGCAACAACGGTGCGACGCGTTGCCATTCTTCGTCATTGATGTCACGGTACGGATTCATGGTTTCTCCTTTGTCAGAATCACGACAAAAGATATCCAGTCGTCCGGTGAGGGAATATAAGACGAGTCCGAATCTTGAAAATACGCCGCCGGACCGCGTGTATTCGCGTAGCGGATCGTGATCTATCGCGAAAGCATCACGGCCCGCTCCCGGCAGCGCTTCAGGTCAACGACGTATCGACGATCCGGCGCGGCGCGTCGAGATACTCCTTCGACTGCATTTCGACGATGCGCGACACCGTGCGCGTAAATTCGTTAGCCATCGGTCCGTCGACGTACAACTGCTCGGCCGGCACCGCGGCGGACATCAACAGCTTGACCTTGTGGTCGTAGAACACGTCGATCAGCCAGGTGAAACGGCGCGCCTCCGAGGCCATGCGCGCCGACATCTGCGGCACGCCGGAGAGAATCACCGCGTGAAAGCGGCTCGCCAGTTCGAGGTAATCGTTCTGCGAGCGCGGCCCGCCGCATAGCGTGGCGAAATCGAACCACACGACACCGTCCGCGCGGCGCAGCGCTTTCAGCTCGCGTTTTTCGATGTGCAGAATCGGGCTCTCGTCAGGCACGGCGGCGAGACGCGCGAAAGCGTCGCGCAACGCCTTGTCGGCGGCCGCGCCGAGCGGCGTGTGATACACCTCGACCTGAGCCAGCGTGCGTTGCCGGTAGTCGACGCCGGCGTCGACGTTGATCACGTCGACCTTCTCCTTGATCAGTTCGATCGCCGGCAGCATGCGATCACGGTGCAGGCCATCCGGATACAACGTGTCCGGCGCGTAATTGGACGTCATCACGAACTGCACGCCGTTCTCGAACAGCTTGTCGAGCAGACGGTACAGGATCATCGCATCGGCAATGTCGGACACGTGGAATTCGTCGAAACAGATCAGCCGGTAGCGCTTGGCGATTCGAAGCGCGAGTTCGTCGAGCGGATCGGCCCGACCCTTCAGTTCTTCCAGTTCGCGATGCACCTCGCGCATGAACTCGTGGAAATGCAGCCGCGTTTTGCGCTGCACCGGCACGATCATGTAGAAGCTGTCCATCAGGAAGCTCTTGCCCCGCCCCACGCCGCCCCACATGTACACGCCGCGCGGCCGGTCCGGGTGGATGATCAGTTTCTTGAACGCATTGGAGCGGCGCGATTTGTATTCGACCCACTCTTCATAGCACCGTTGCAGACGGTCGACCGCCGCGCGCTGCGCCGGGTCCGATTGATAACCCCGCGTCTGCAGTTCTTTTTCGTAGTATTCGGTGACGTTCATTGTGTTGCTGCAAAAAGAAAGGCGGGAGGGATTGAACCCGCCCGCCTTTGTGGTGATGCGAAAGTGCTGCGATCAGTCAGGCGTGCGCGTCATTACATGTTCAGCGCGCGCTTGTCGACGGCCAGCGCCGCCTCGCGCATGACTTCCGACAGCGACGGGTGCGGATGGCAAATACGGCCGAGATCTTCCGACGCCGCCTTGAACTCCATTGCCACGACGGCTTCCGCGATCAGGTCCGACGCATTCGCCGAAATGATGTGCACGCCGAGCAGTTCGTCGGTCTTCGCGTCGGCGATCATCTTGACGAAACCATCCGCCTTGTTGATGCCGAGCGCGCGGCCGTTCGCCATGAACGGGAACTGGCCCGTCTTGATCTCGCGGCCTTCCGCCTTCAGTTGCTGCTCCGTCTTGCCGACCCATGCGATTTCCGGTTCGGTGTAGATGACCCACGGAACGCAGTTGTAGTCGATGTGCGGCTTCTGACCGTCGATGATTTCCGCGACCAGCACGCCTTCGTCCTCGGCCTTGTGCGCGAGCATCGGGCCACGCACCACGTCGCCGATTGCGTACACGTTCGGCACCGCGGTCGCGCAGTGATCGTCGACGTCGATGAAGCCGCGTTCGTTGGCCTTCAGGCCGATGGCTTCGAGACCGAGGTTGTCGGTGTTCGGCACGCGGCCGATCGACACGATCAGGCGGTCGGCTTCGAGCGTTTGCGCGTTGCCGTCCTTGTCCGTGTAAGCGATCGTGACGCTGTTCGCGGTGGTCTTCACTTCGCCGACCTTCACGCCGACGTGAATGTCGAGACCCTGCTTCTTGAACTGCTTGGCGGCTTCTTTCGCGAGCGCCTGGTCGGCGGCGCCGAGGAATTCCGGCAGCGCTTCGAGCACGGTCACTTCCGCGCCGAGACGGCGCCACACCGAGCCCAGTTCCAGACCGATCACGCCCGCGCCGATCACGGCCAGCTTCTTCGGTGCCGTGTCGAAGCTCAAGGCGCCTTCGTTGTCCGACACGATCTTGTTGTCGACCGGCACATTCGGCAGATGACGCGCCTTCGAGCCCGTCGCGATGATCACGTTCTTCGCCGTAACCACTTCGGTTTCGCCTTCGCCGCTCACTTCGATCTGCACGCCGGCGTCCGTCCTGCCGGTGAACTTGCCGTGACCTTTGAGCCACGTGATCTTGTTCTTGCGGAACAGGAATTCGATACCCTTCGTCATCTTCTCGACGATGCCTTCCTTGCGGGCCAGCATCTTCGTGATGTCGATCTTCACGTCCGACACGTTGATGCCGTGATCGGCGAGATGGTGCTGCGCGTTTTCAAATTCCTCCGACGAGGCGAGCAGCGCCTTCGACGGAATGCAGCCCACGTTCAGACACGTGCCGCCGAGCTTCAGCGCGCCGGCCGGGTTCTTCCATTTTTCGATACATGCAACCGTCTTGCCGAGCTGTGCGGCGCGAATTGCAGCGATATAGCCGCCGGGGCCTGCGCCGATCACGACGACGTCAAATTCTTTGGACATGACAATCCTTTTTATGACGGAACGGCGCGCGGCCACGTTTCGTGGCGCGCCCTGTTCCTGTACTGCGGAATGCGAAAGACGTGATGCTTATAGGGCGCCAGTTTGCGCAATGGCAACCGGCGCCGGCCGGAGCGGCTTTTACAGGTCGAGCAGCAGGCGCGCCGGGTCTTCCAGCGCGTCCTTCATGGCGACCAGCGACAGCACCGCTTCGCGGCCGTCGATGATCCGGTGGTCGTATGACAGCGCCAGATAGTTCATCGGACGGATCACGATCTGGCCGTTTTCGACCACGGCGCGTTCCTTGGTGGCGTGCACGCCGAGAATCGCGGATTGCGGCGGGTTGATGATCGGGGTCGACAGCATTGAACCGAACACACCGCCGTTC
>Ga0207713_1001167_pt1 | contig 22196 bp, 12 predicted proteins | sample KBSS64metaG_FD_184404 | JGI IMG/M metagenome (GOLD analysis project Ga0207713, IMG submission 184404) | Switchgrass rhizosphere microbial communities from Kellogg Biological Station, Michigan, USA - KBS S6-4 metaG (SPAdes) (version 2) | ecosystem: Host-associated > Plants > Roots > Rhizosphere >... | reverse complement strand
GGGAAAATGTCTTTTTCGTATCGTCTATTCCCTGGGTAACGTTTACGAACTTTACGATGAACATTGCGCACATGAAGAACTTCTTTTCCCCTATGTTCACGTTTGGAAAATACTACGAGCAGGATGGAAAAGTGCTGTTGCCTATGGCGGTGCAGGTTCATCATTCCGTGTGCGATGGTTTCCATGTGGCAAGGATGTTTAATGAGCTGCAGGAGATGTGTGATGGTTTGCCGCAGCTGTCGGAGGAACTTAATGGTTAATACGCCAGGAATGGTGAAAACTTCCTTTTATAGGGAGTGAGTAGTGAATTACTCACTTTGATGTGGTGGACAGGTAAAAATATAAAAGACCGGCTGTTGCCGGTCTTTTATTAGGTATGTCGTTTGGAACAATTTCACGCTTCAGGTTTAACGGAGGGAGATACATCGCTATGACGTCCAACTGTTCGACACCACTTCCGCCTGCTTCAAAATGAGCTCCACAGCGCCCGCGGTTTTATCCGGCGGATATTTGTATTTACGCAGCGTCTGGCGCACCAGAATACGCAGCCGCGCACGCACGCTTTCACGTACCTGCCAGTCTACGGTGGTGGATTTACGCAGTTGCCGCGTCACCTCAATAGCCAGCTTTCTGAGCGTTTCATCGCCCAGTTCACGCACCGCACTTTCGTTTTCCGCCAGCGCATCGTAGAAGGCGATTTCATCCGGGTTTAGGCCAAGCGCATCATCGCGTGCCATCGCTTCCTGGAACGCTTTCGCCATCTGGATCAGCTCTTCAATCACCTGTGCGGTTTCAATCGCCCGGTTATTGTATTTGAGCAGCACGGCTTTTAGGCGGTCGGAGTATTTCTTCTGCTGCACCACGTTATTACCTGAACGTGCATGAATGCCGTCATTCAGAAGTTTTTCCAGCAATTCCACTGCCAAATTACGCTGCGGCATCTCCCGCACTTCCTCCAGGAATTCATCAGACAGCAAACCGATATTGGGTTTATCTAACCCGGCCAGGGCAAAAACATCCTCAACACCTGTAGCGACAACCGCGTTATCCAGGATCTTGCTCAAGAGTGAGTTTTTCTCTGACTGGCTAAATTTTGCCTTCGGATCAAGTTTGATAAGCCCCACTCTGACCGCCGAAAGGAACGCGAACTCCTCCTGTAAGGCTTCGGCTTCATCAAGGGTGTTACAGAGCGACCAGGCTTTACTCATCGCCAGTGAAACGTCGAGGTAGCGTTTTTTACCGTCATCCAGACCCAGAATGTAGTTCACTGCATCGCGTAAAAACGCTAATGGATCGCGTGAAAAGCCTTCGTAGCTAAAGCCGGGTTTTCCTGCTGACGGCGCAAACATCCCATGAATGACGTCGATTTTTTCCAACAGAATGGCAAAGGCTTCGCGGGCATCCACCGTGGTCTGCCCTTTCCCTTTCGAATCCGTGTAGGTTTTTAGCGCCTGCTTCAGTTCGTTGGCAATACCGATGTAATCCACCACCAGCCCGCCAGGCTTATCGCGGAACACGCGGTTAACGCGCGCAATGGCCTGCATCAGGTTGTGACCGCGCATCGGCTTGTCGATATACATGGTGTGGCAGCACGGTGCATCAAACCCGGTCAGCCACATATCACGAACAATCACCAGCTTCAGCGGATCGTTCAAATCCTTAAAGCGAGCTTCAAGACGCTTTTTGGTCTGCTTGTTATAGATGTGCGGCTGGAGATGATCTTTATCAGATGCCGAGCCGGTCATGATGACTTTGATCGCGCCTTGTTCAACATCCGTGCTGTGCCAGTCCGGACGGATCTCTGTGATGGCGTTGTAGAGCTTCACGCAGATATCACGGCTCATAGCGACAATCATCGCTTTACCGTTCATGGCCGCATTGCGCGTTTCAAAGTGCTGAACCAGATCGGCAGCAACCTGTTTGATGCGAGGCTCTGAACCTACCAGCTTTTCCAGACGGCTCCAGTCACCTTTAGTTTTCTCCTGCTGGCCCGTCTCTTCATCTTCCACCAGCTCATCCACCTGGTCGGAGAGCGTTTCCAGCTCCTCATGGTTCAGGTCGAGTTTTGCCAGACGGGATTCGTAATAAATCGGTACCGTCGCGCCGTCATCGACCGCATCCTGAATGTCGTAGATAGAGACGTAATCACCGAACACGGCACGGGTATCTTTATCTTCAGACGCAATCGGCGTGCCGGTAAAGCCCATAAACGAAGCGTTCGGCAGCGCGTCGCGCATGTGTTTGGCGTAACCGTATTTGTAGGCCCCGGTTTCGCGGTCCAGCGTGGCGCTCAGGCCATACTGGCTGCGGTGCGCTTCATCGGAAATCACCACGATATTGCTGCGCAGGTTGAGGGCCGGATGGCTCTGCTCGTTGTCCAGCGGAGCAAACTTTTGCACGGTGGTAAAGATAATTCCGCCGGCTTCACGGGCATTGAGCAGCTCGCGCAGCTCATCGCGATCGTTAGCCTGTAAAGGCGTTTGCTTCAGCAGATCCTGTGCCTGGCAGAAGGTTGCGTAGAGCTGCCCGTCCAGATCGTTGCGGTCGGTCACCACTACAATGGTCGGGTTATTCATCTCCGCCTGTTGCAGCAGCTTTCCGGCGTAGCAGCACATAGAGATACTTTTGCCGGAGCCCTGAGTATGCCACACCACACCTGCTTTTTTACTGCCGGGGGTAATATTACTGCGCAGCGGCAGATGTTTGCCGGTAGACGCCACAATCGTGGCCGCAACCGCTTCACGCACCGCGTGGAACTGGTGATAGGCGGCAATCTTCTTGATCAGCCGTTTGCCGTCAGACTCAAACAGAACAAAGTAGCGAATGTAATCGAGCAGAAGCGCACGGTTAAAGAAGCCCTTCACGACGGTTTGCAACTGCCAGTCAAACTGTGGCTTATCGTCTTCGTTAGCGACGGTTTTCCACGGCAGAAAGCGCTCCTCATCGGCAGTCAGCGAGCCGATACGGGCATTTTGCCCATCGCTCACCACCAGCGCTTCGTTGCAGATAAACAGGTCGCTGAGTTCGTTTTTATAGGTCTGCAGCTGGTTAAACGCAGCCCAGATATCGGCATTGGCATCAATCGGACTTTTCAGCTCAATCACCGCCACCGGCAGGCCGTTGATATAGCCAATGATATCCGGACGACGAACCTGTTTTATCCCCTGAATAGCCACCTGATTCACGACCATAAAGCGGTTATTGCCGGGATGGTTAAAATCCATCAGCAGCGCTTTATCGTGAACCGTCTTGTCATCACGTTTGTACTCAACGGGCACGCCGTCGAGCAACAGGTGGTGGAATGCTTTGTTACTGACGACCAGATCCGGACTTTGGGCATGGGCGATACGCAGTATCACCTCTTCCAGCACGGAAACAGGGAGATGGGGGTTGATGGTTTGCAGCTGCTCCAGCATCACCGGCCGCAGAAACACATCATGAAATGAAGCACGCAGCGGGTTGTCTCCATCCGGTGCGATATCTGGCCCGTGCAGCACTTCCCAGTCCTGTTCAGCAAACCATTTCAGGCATTGCTGCTCTAAATCGTCTTCGCTCAGCATTACTCTTCCTCTCCCTCGGTGATCATACCGGTCTGTTTCAGCTCAATCGCCAGTTCCAGCAGGCTCGGGCGGATCGCTTTTTCCAGACGGTTCATGCTATCCATCATCCAGTTGATAATGGCAGGCCAGATCTCTTTATTACCGCCGTCAAACGCCTTTGAGCAGACGATCTGGCAGCTTTTTCGCTCTGGCAGCAATCGCCAGTCGAGCGGCTCGCCAAACAGCGATTCAATGTGCGTTTTGCGTTCCTGAAGGCGTTCAAATAACCAGGTGTTTTCCAGCGCATCCCCGCGCGAAATATTGAGCTGCACGCGAGCGTCTTTCTGGGAAAAGATCAGCTCAAACGGCACGCCGCTGACGCCCGACCCGGCGGCCAGCCAGTGATCGGTTGAGGGGGCACGGTTGTTAAACAGTGTACAGGGGCTGGTGCGGAATTTTTCCAGCGCCATCGTCCAGAATTCGCGGCGCAGATAATGGCGCTGTTGCAGTTCGCTACTGCTGGAGGTGGACTGCTCTTCCGCCTCTTTCTGCGCCATGCCGATCATATACGACTCCGCTTCCGGGGTTGGGATCACCTGGCGGATATCGACAAATACATCTTCACCGAAACGGTAAGGGGTCACTTTGAAGCACTGCGCCCGGATACCAAACTGCATCAGCCACAGCGCGGTATTAGTTACCTCTTTGCGGAAATTGGCCGCGACCATGATGACCCGCTGGGTGCCTTTACGGTTGAGCACCCCTTCTTTCAGGCTTTCCCAGCCCATAAATTCGGCGATGACGTCTGCTGCCTGGCGGTTCTCGTTGGGATCGTACTGATCCAGATAGAGCTGGAAGATCTCAACCACGCTCTCCTGACGCAGGTTGGCGCAGTACCCGGCGTATTTCAGCGCCTGCCACACCACGTCGCGCCCGGAGTCATCGAGCTTGTTCTCGATGATGACCAGGTTGCCTTTTTTATCGAGCGCCAGCAGATCAAGACGCTCTTTGGTGTCGTCAAAGCCGGCAAACTCTTTCTGAATAATCAGCAGTTCATCGTCGTTGTCGCGGGTCAGCGCCTGGGGATTTTTTGCCAACCATTCCTGCAGGTGATAGCGCTCGGTAAAGCCGAGGCTGCTGAAAGATACTTCTTGCAGGGAGTGCAGGCTGTTGGTCGACGTATCGACTTTATACATTTTCCGCCTCGCTTACCGCCTGCTCGGCTTCCGGCAGTGTGATTTCGCCTGAGAGAAGTTTGGGGAGAAGGGTGTCACGGATGTTCGAGAGCATTTCATTTTGACTCAGGACATTAGCTCTGTATGAGAAAAACATATCAGTTCTTGAACTAAAGACTTTAAGTACAGCCTCTCGTATATCTCGTTCAACAGGTAATACACATTGTGTTGAAAGTACAACATCTGCATTCACTGCAGGATAAGCACCACCATCGGCTAGATGAGCCAAACGCTCAATACTTTCAATTGAGGTTACGCAGAGATAAATATACTCACTAAAAACCCGAGCCTTAGGAGTTAGCACAGCAAACCCAGTGCTTCCGGTTAATCCTGTTTTATTTATGTAGGAATAGGACCCATTTCCCGGCCGGACTGTGCCAACGATTGTATCGTGCGGCTTTAATATTCGTCTTGCTCTACTTGGTGCATCTGAAAATTGATACGTTTCTATCGAGTTAATAACACCCCATTTGGTATTTGCCAAATCAACGTAACTGACAGATTCAGGGGCATTTTTCTTCGACCAAGATTCCGTATTCAATGAGGCCACTTCTGATAAATCACTAACGTGCCAACCCTCAGGAATATCTCCCAACTCACTCTCCTGCATCGCAGACGGAAACAGCGCTGCCGTGGCTTTTAACTCGGCATATTGCTCAGGGTGTTCACGCTGAAAAACCGCCAGCGCATCAGCATCTTTCCCGGAAATCGCCGTCATAGCGGCAAGCGTCGCGTCTTCCTGCGAACCGCCCGCTTCCAGCACCGCGATTTTGGCTTTTACCGGTTCAAAATCGACAAACCAGCTTTTGAACAGGGCTTGCGCCATTTGTTCGAGGGTTTGGTTCATTTGATTATTTTGAACAATTTTATCGTCAAGAACACCTAGTGCTTGGGCAATTTTTTTCTGCGTAACTAAGTCAGGAATAGGAAAATGAATTCGTTCCAATGTTTGTAAGTTAATGTTATCTTGAACACTACCATTGGCCTGAGCTTTAATTTTAGCTTTAAGCAATCGAAACATGTACTCTATGAAATAAACATCACATTTTGTTTTATCTGCAATAAAGCCAATAACGCTGTCAGGAAAACATGCAGAAAATTGTAACACACCTGTTTCTGCAATATTAGCTGCAATAGTAATACACATAGTATCAACTGGCCACAAACGGCTTTGTTTTAACCCTTCGTTACTATAGGTTTGATTAAACGAATTTATTCTTCCGTTAGAGGCTTTCACGTCTCCTGTTTGAATAAATGGATATTTTCCTCCATATAAAAAATCTGCGTCCCGAGGTCTGTGTTTAGATTTACCTCTGTTAACTTCACCCAAGTCACTAAGCTTTACTAATTGCCATCCTTTAGGGACCGAAATATCAAAACTCATAACCCAGCCCCCCCAGATTTGCCTTAATCTGTGCTTCCAGCTTCGCACTCTCTTCCAGCTGCTCTTTCAGCTGCGCGGTCAGTCGTGCCATCTTCTCGGTAAAAGGTTCATCATCTTCATCCTGCTCGGCGGCACCAACGTAGCGCCCTGGGGTCAGCACAAAGTCGTTTTTCTGGATGTCTTCCAGCGTTGCCGAGAAGCAGAACCCGGCTTCGTCTTCGTACTCTTTATCCGTCTGCCATTTGTGGAAGGTGTCGGCAATTTTGGCGATATCCTCGCGGCTGAAATCACGCAACACGCGGTCTTTCATAAAGCCAATCTTACGGGCATCAATGAACAGGACTTCGCCTTTGCGGTGCGCTTTGCCGTTGCCGCCGGTTTTGTCTTTGGTCAGGAACCAGATGCAGGCCGGAATTTGGGTGTTGGTAAAGAGTTGCCCAGGTAACGCCACCATACACTCCACCAGATCGGCTTCGATCAGGTTGCGGCGGATCTCACCTTCGTTGTTGGTGTTGGAACTCATCGAACCGTTGGCCAGCAGCAGCGCCATCGAACCTTTCGGGGCCAGGTGGTGGATCATGTGCTGCATCCACGCAAAGTTGGCGTTACCCTGCGGCGGAGTGCCGTATTTCCAGCGCACGTCGTTTTCAAGCTTCGCGCTCCACCACTCCTTCATGTTGAACGGCGGGTTAGCCATCACGAAGTCGGCGCGCAGATCCGGGTGCTGGTCGTCCAGCAGGGTATCGGCGTTTTTGCTGCCGAAGTTAAAGTCGATGCCACGGATTGCCATGTTCATCGCCGCCAGTTTCCAGGTGGTCGGGTTGGATTCCTGGCCGTAGACGGAGATTTTCTGTTTCTGCTCGGCGGCGTTGTACTGTTTTTCGCCCGCGTGCTCTTCAATAAAGCGGTCGCTGGATACGAAAAATCCACCTGAGCCCATCGCCGGGTCATATACACGGCCGTTGTAAGGCTGGAGCATTTCGACAATCAGGGTAACGATGCTTTTTGGCGTGTAATACTGGCCGCCTTGTTTGCCTTCCGCCAGCGCGAACTGACCGAGGAAATATTCGTAGACGTGGCCGAGAATATCTTTGCTCTTTAAGTTGAGCTTCTCGCCGTTATATTCCGGATTGCTGAAGTTGGCATCAGAGAAGGTATTAATCAGCCCGGTTAACACCTCGTTGCCCAGCTGATACTGGCTGATGCGGTTCAGAATACCTTTCAGCTTCGGGTTGGTTTTTTCGATTTCATCTAACGCATTGTCAACCAGCCAGGAAACGGAGCGCAGCTTGACGTCCTGTCCGGTGGTTTCGTCCACCCACAGCACGGTGCCGGTCGGCAGCATGGCTTTGTTTTTCAGCGTGTCCCAGCGCGCAGCTTTCGGTACCCAGAAGATGTTCTTTTCGGTGTAGTAATCTTCCACCTCCAGCTCATCGGCAATCGCCTGTGCGTACTCTTCGTCGGACTCATAATCCTCCCGCGACATGGCGTAGATGTTGTCCGGGTTGCCGACATCGCGGAACAGGGTGATGAGCTCCTGCTGACGGGCCTCAAAGGCATCGGACACATACTTCAGGAAGATGAGCCCCAGCACCACATGCTTGTAGTTGGCGGCATCCATATTGGCACGCAGCTTGTCGGCGGCCTTCCAGAATTTATTATCCAGCTCGTTCAGGAACTGTTGTTCGGCGTTGTTCATGAAAATCCTCGAGGTCGATCGCAGCGAAAGCGCAAAAATGCCTTATCGCAAATTCAGTTTTGGAATGCAGTTCGCAAAATGATACCCGGAACGTTAATGATTACAAACGAAACAACGTAAAGAAATTTGCTTTTGATCGCTAAATAATAGGAAACTAAACCGCCATTCCATTAAATCTCCCTGCATGTACCGCTCATCCCATGAACGGGTGGGGTTGTTTGCGGATCGCGGCGCGGCGATGGCTATCACAACAAAGAAATTTTGATTAAAGGTAATCAGATTGTTGTCGATGGTAATTTAAATGCTGATTAATATATTCAACGGGTAAAAATATGTCCTGGCTTAATTCATTTTTAGTGACGCTTACATCTGTGGAGCCCCATAATGTGCCCTTCAGCGTAATCTGCATCGTGAGCCTGGCCGTTGCCTGCTTTATTTTCTTTTATTTATTCCGGGCCATTAACATTGTTAACAGCCTGAAAAAATACACCCAATCAATTAATAGCATTGAAAGCAATTCCCCAGAGGAACAGCTTGCCCATCTTCAAAATCTCTTTAAGCGCCCTGAACTCAAACACGCGTGGAATGAGTTTGAAGAGTCGTTACACCCGCAGAGTGAGCTGGAAGGTGGGGAAGAAAAAATCGTCCGCATTCGTGCCACGGCGCCAAGCTCGAGCTACTTCTCTGAGCAGCAGTTAGTCGATATTCCACTTAATACGGAATTCTTCAAACACCTGCCCGGTATTCTGACCGGTGTAGGGATAATCGGTACGTTTTACGGCCTGATGATTGGCCTCAACCACTTCGACCCCAGCACTCCCGAGCAGGTGACCAGCAGCGTCAATAATTTGCTGCACGATGTGTTGTACGCATTCCTTGGCTCTGCCGTGGCTATTGCCGCCTCTATTTTCGTCACCTGGCTGGAAAAACTGTCCATCGCCAAGTGCTATAAGTATCTCGAAAAATTTACCGCCGCTATCGACAAGCTCTACGTTAGCGGTGTGGGCGAGGAATACCTCGCCTCGCTGGTGAAATCCAGCAACGAAAGCGCTACCCAGGCGCGCCACCTGAAAGAAAGCCTGGTCACCGATCTTCGCGATATGCTGCTGCATCTTGCCGAAAGCCAGAAAGTTGAAAATGAACGCCTCGCGAATACATTAAGCAACACCTACCGAGAATCTGGCGCACAGTTTGCTGATCAGGTGAGTGGTGCGATCGAGAATAGCCTGAAGTCACCGCTGGATAAAATTGCGGGTGCGGTTCAGACCGCCAGCGGCGATCAAAGCGGCATGGTGCAGAACATGCTGCAGGATGTGCTGACCGCATTTATGGCGAAGCTCGATACCACCTTTGGCCAGCAGTTTACCAACCTTAACGAGATGATGGGACAAACCGTCGGGGCTATACAGACGATGCAAAGCGGCTTCTCCGCTCTGCTGCAGGATATGCGTCAGGTCAGCGACGATTCCCGCCAGGGTAGCGCGCAGTTAATTGAACAACTCCTCTCTGAAATGAAATCGGGCCAGCAGGCCATGCAGGCTGGCATGAATGACATGCTGACCAGTTTACAAGCCTCTGTTGCGAAAATTGGCGCTGAGGGTGAAGGTGCCGGTGAGCGCATGGCACGACAGCTTGAGAAAATGTTTGCCGATAGCGAAGCGCGGGAAAAAGCCCAGGCAGAACATATGTCCGCCTTTATTGAAGCCATTCAGAATTCAGTGCAGCAGGGACAAAGCGCAACCATGGAAAAAATGGCGGCCTCAGTCGAAGCACTCGGGGAGCAGTTGGGCAGTCTGTTTGGCCAGATAGATAAGGGTCAGCAACAGATATCAGCGAACCAGCAGGCTAACCAGCAGTCTCTGCACGAACAGACGCAGCGTGTGATGAGTGAAGTAGACGATCAGATCAAACAGCTGATTGAAACCGTTGCTAGTCAGCATCAGGCAACCACCGAAACGCTGAACAAATTCGCAGAACAGACCAACCGACAGATTCAGGATATGCAAAGCGGCGCGGATAAAATGCGTGTTGCCGCCGAGCGTTTTGAACACGCAGGCGATAAGGTGTCGGAGGCGAATCACCTGACGGCTGATGTACTGAATAAAGCGCAATCGGCGGGTTCATCGCTCTCCCTTGCCACCAGTGAACTCACTTCAGTAGTGAGCGATTATCGTAACAATCGAGAAGCCGTCAGCAAATCCATTGCCATGCTCGAATTGCTCGCAGCAAATACCCAGTCAGAACAAACCACCCGTAGTCAGTTCATCACCGATCTTAAGCAGCACGCAGAGCGCTTACAGAGCTATAACCGTGAAGCGCAGACCTTTATGGAAAATGTCAGCGATGTGCTTGGGAAAGGCTTTGAAGACTTCTCAGAAGGTGTTTCACGCAGTCTCGACAAGACGCTGGGCAAACTGGACGTCGAAATGGCGAAAGCCTCTAATCTGCTTGCGGGCTCCGTCGAACAGATCGGTGAAAGCGTCAGCGAGCTTGATGATGTTCTATCTCGCGTGCGTGCCTGAGGGGGTGACAGCTGATGTTTGGGAATGCATTTGGCGTTAAAAAGCGCCGCAGTGATGAAGCTGAGAAACCCTTCTGGATTTCTTACGCCGATCTGATGACCGCCATGATGGTGTTATTTCTGGTGGTGATGGTCGCGTCGCTAAGCTCCGTTACACAACGCATTCAACGCGCGGAGCAAGGGGAAAAAGTCAGGGGGCAGGACATCGCCAGATTATGTGAGCGCCTGGAACTGCATGCCCGCAGTGTTAACAAAACCATCGTGGTGGATTGCCACGATAACCGCATCAGCTTTGGTGAAGCTGGTCGTTTCGACCACAACCGTTTTTTCCTGAATGCTGAAGGGCAAAAAGCATTACAGGATGTCGTTCCACTTGTGCTGGAGGCATCAGACAGTGACGAAGGCAAAAAGTGGTTTAAGCAGATCGTCATTGAAGGGTTTACCGATACCGACGGCTCGTATCTTTACAACCTGCATCTCTCCCTGCAGCGCTCTGAGTGGGTGATGTGCAGTTTGCTCGATAGCCGCAGCCCTCTGCAAAAAAGCATTTCTGCAGAACAGCAGATCCAAATCCGTAAGCTTTTCCTTGCGGGGGGCGTCTCATTTAATAACGCGAAAGAGAGCAAAGAAGCCAGCCGCCGCGTCGAGTTGCGTATGCAGTTTTTCGGGCTGAAAGATAAGCATGCTGCCGCAGACGAGGTGGATTTCCCGCCTGTTGTGAATAAAGAAGTTTGCCAGTTGGTAATGCCGCAATGACGCCCGCGTTGAGTTCTCTATCGCAGCGCATCGCAGCGAAGCTCTCTTCCAGCCAGCAGGAGGAGCATTATCTGCGCAATGATTTCCACGCGCTGGCTTCTGCTGGCCGCGAGATGGAAAAGCGATTTGATAAAGCAGAGAAAATCCCCACCCCGCCACATGAAATGCGGCTGGCGGCGCTGCGTCGTTTTCGTCTTGCAGAAGAACTGACCGAACGTGAGTGGCGAATGGTGTTTTATGGCCTCGCCGATACCGATCCGCTCTACCCTGACAGGCCAGTATTACTGGAGGATGATACATTCTTTCCCCATGTCGATAGTGCTATCAAAAAACAGATTGAATCCAGGACACTAAAACGCAAGGACTGGGCTGCACTCTGTTCAAGTTATTTTGCCTACAAACACGAATCGCCAGAAATAAACCCGCACTGGTGTGTACTGCGTGGTCATATCGCCAGGGGGTACCCAGTAGTAAAAGCCGCTATCCGCAGAGAAAAGTCGTGGATGAAAACCATTGAGTTTTACCACGACATTTTTACGCCTCAGGCTGGCGGTGTGATATCCCAGCAACTACTCTCCGGTGAGAGCAATTCCTTATCATCATTAGAAAAAATAGCGCAAATACCCGATAGCAGCTGGTTGTGGAAACGTATTTTCACAGTGCTGTTAGCGCAGCTTGATACTCTGGACGATCCTCACTATCTGGACAAAATCAGTTGGCTATTGGGCCTGGCGGCGCAGTGGGTACGTTTTCGCGATGACATCATGACGGCAACATTAACCCGTTACTATCATTCAATCTATCGCGATCAAGCGCATTCCGCCCTGAAACAGGCCGCCCTGGAATACTGGGATAACCCTCAGCTCAAGAGTCAGCAGAATAAGTGGCATCAGTATGTTTCTGAACCTGTCGCTGCAATGGTGCGTGGCTGGTTAGCAAAACAGGACCTGATGCACTTCTTTGAACTGCTTCGCGGTAATGGCGATGTCGATCAGGCAAGGCTGCACTATTGGCTACGTTTCGCGAATCAGATGGGATTCACCCGTATCGTGATGGGGCCAGATGCCTGGCAAGATCGAGGAAGCGATTTTGTGAAATTCCGCGAGGAGAATCGTGGGAGGCTAAGCCATCTACGCGGTGGACGTAGTTTCGATAACGCTATGATCATGCAGATTAACGATTATATCTTCGTTGAATTTTCCGGGACGGGAAACGCGATGTATGCCTACCGAGTAGGTCAGGCTCCATTTAACCCAGAGTCACACTCATTGGATATCAATATCCAATTAAAAGACAAATACCGTAATGTTCTCCGTCTTCCACATACCCCACGAGCGGAAGGGTACAACAAGACCCGGATCACCGGCTGGATGCTGAAATATGACGATGAATTACGTCAGCTGGGTATCCGCTGGATGGCTGAAGAACCCGTCAAATTTATAGATAAAAAAGTGCCCTCACCCGCCTCGGTATCTGACATCAAAATCATCAATCCATTGCGGGATACAGCAATACAGCGCCTGGTTGAAAATACCTCATGCATCGTCAGTGATAACCGACAAAAAGGTGGCGTGCTGTCCGTCCAGCTCAAAGCACCTGACGATATAACAGAAAGAGAGTTGCTTCGACTTGGGTTCACCCCTGTGACTAAAGAACCGCATCGCTATTGGATTAAATAATGCTGAAACGTCTGTTAAGTAAACTGACGGGAAACCGTCAGCAGATAGAACGCCACCTGAAAAATCAGTATCAGGCTGAAGAAAACGGACTCAGTTTTCCGCAATCGTTGGTTGATGACCCAGAGCTTTGGGCTCTGGCATCCTGGCTTGAGCAACTGGCTGAAGAAGACTATTTGATATCACTAACAGACCGATGGTTGTTGAGCTGGGAATCGCTGTATCGCTTGCTGGAAGATGAAGAACATGCCAGCAGTCTGCCTTTGATTGGCGTGCCTGAGGTTTTGCCCCTACGTGCAAGTTTAAGTTCGCGAGGAGCCTTAAGCGATAATGATTTCCGCGTCTGGATTGCTGAATGGGCTACGTTTCCCATGCGTCAATCGATCCGTCTTAGCCGCACCGGGGCTATTTTTACTCATGAAAACCAGCAGCACCTGTTATCACGAGAAAACTGGGCGCTTTTGCAGGCAACCGAGCAGCTACGCATGCAGCAAACTCAGGCTTCCGGCGAAACAACTAACCAACTGGGATGGGCTGCAATTCGCAAATGCGCGAAACAGGCCGCTGCAAAATTTGATGATTATTTAGAAAAAACGCATGTCATCAAACCCACTTCATTGTCGTTACGCCTGCGTAAGGCGACAGTTGCTGATACTGCCGTTATCGAGATTGAACCCCACTTTGAGGACCAACCCGCTAACTGGCTTGGCAGTTTTGACAAAAACTTGCAGGTCCACGATAGCTATCGTATTCCCGGAGAGAACGGTGAGCTCAGCCATGTCATCATCCCACCTGAAGTTAAAGAAGTCCTGAATTCAATACACTCAATTCCCGGTCGCCGGGTTGCCGGAAGTGAAGCGCTTTCCTTTGTTCGCAATCCCTATACTTTCCTGGGTGAAGATGCCGCCAGTGTTATTGCCCCCGAGGAACACGAACAGGCATTATTTGATGCCCATATTTTCTTTCATCATTTCAAGCTTCAACCCCAGATCAATGATGAGAATAAGATAGAGCGTATTACGCTGGTGTTGGAGCCTGTCTCACCGTTGCCGCAACCGGAGGTGTCATTCCTGTTCTCGGCTCCATGGGAACTGGAAAAATTTGTTCAGGCCGTAGGGATAAGTGTTGCCGCACAAATGCCAGCAGGTTCCTGGCAGGGTTACGAGCTGGAACTGAGCCAATTCACTGAACAGCAATGGCATGATTGCCAGTCGCTGTTGTCGCGCTGGCAACAGGAGTTTGAAGGTAAAGAATTTAAGGATGTTCTGGATCTTGGTAAATATGGCGATCGCGTCATTGGCATCGGTGAGTTTGAAAAAATATCCTCTCCCTGGCTGACCAAGGCGCAAAGTGAAAACTGGCTTCCTGATGGCATCGACTTCTCCGAATTTTCGGTAGAAACGCTGGATGGTTGGCAACCTGATAACCTTCAGCATTTCAACGAGCTGCAGGAGAGAATTACCCAAGCAGAAGAAACTGGCGAAACGCATATTATCTCCCCCTGGAATGAGACTGAACTGCCACTGGATGCAGCTAAAACTTTCAGTAAGAACTGGGAAAAACAGCAAAATGCAGCACAAGAATCAGAGGGCAATGTTGTTGAAAAAGCGGCCCGGGCAGTGCTCAAAATTGAACAGAATATTGAAGAAGCTGTTTACATTAAAAAGCGCCGAGACTCACTCCTCAATGCACGCCATGCTGAACCTGAAATTCCACTGAGCCTGAAAGAGCATATCCAGCTCAAAGACCATCAGCGCGAAGGCGTGGCCTGGCTTCAGCAACTTTTCCTCTGTTCACCTCAGGAAACAGCAGGTTGCCTGCTAGCGGATGATATGGGGTTGGGGAAAACGCTGCAGATCCTGAGCTTCCTAGTCTGGTTTATTGAAAAATTCCCTGACGAGCCACCAAGCCTCATTGTTGCCCCCGTTTCGCTTTTGGATAACTGGGAGCGTGAACTCGACAATTTCTTCTACACCGCCGGAATTCCTGTGATGAAATTGTATGGTGACACCATTAAAGCGTTGAAATACCCGAAACAGGCTATTCCTGATCATCTGCAGTCTCAGGGGATCAAAAATCTGCTCAAACCCGGCTGGCAGGGGGAGGCGAAAATCATTCTAACAACCTACGAAACGCTTCGCGATCAGGAGTTTTCACTGGCGCGCCAGCCATGGTCCATCATGGTCTGCGACGAGGCACAAAAAATAAAAAACCCGGCAGCATTAATCACTCATGCAGCCAATGCGATTCAAGCAAGATTCAAAGTGGCATGTACCGGCACGCCAGTGGAAAACACGCTTGTAGACCTGTGGAGCCTTTTTGATTTCGCTCAGCCGGGTCTGTTAGGCGCACTCAATGAATTTGGCAAACACTATGTTCGCCCTATCGAGAACGAAGCGGGTCGTGATACAGGGCGGCTTGAAAGTTTACGAGCTCTGATTGAACCCCAGACATTACGCCGAACTAAAGAAGAAGTCGCGCGTGATTTGCCGCAAAAAATCGAAGTTACCAGCTGTAAGCAGCTGCCGCTTTCTAGCCCACAAAAGCAACTGTATCTTTCTTCAATCGCTAACTGGCAACAACAGCAAGCACTGAGTGAGGGCATGCAGCAGGCAGGTGCGGGGATGTTAGGGTTATTACATCGCCTTAAACTCATTTGCGCGCACCCGGCAGTTGTTAACCCAGAGCCTCGATATCGGGAAGGGTCGCCAAAACTTAACTGGATGTTGAAAACACTGGACGAAATTAAGCACACCCGTAAAGACAAGGTGATTATCTTTACGGAGCTGCGCGATCTCCAGCGCGAGATACAGCATGCTGTTCAGCAACGATTCGGTTTCCGTCCGGTCATCATCAATGGCGATACCAGCACTAAAAGTCAGAGTCAAAATAGCCGTCAGCGATTGATTGATGATTTCCAGTCCCAACCCGGCTTTGGCGTGATTATTCTCTCCACCGTCGCCGTTGGCTTTGGAGTTAACGTTCAGAAAGCCAACCACGTTATTCATTTCACCCGCTGCTGGAATCCGGCAAAAGAAGATCAGGCAACTGACCGTGCTTACCGTATCGGCCAGACAAAGGATGTTTATGTATATTATCCAACGGTAATGGACTCAGAAATCACCACGTTTGAAGAAACGTTAGACGAACTCCTTCAGCGTCGCCGGGCATTGGCCAGAGATATGCTGTGCTCTACACCGGATCTAAGCAGCGCTGATTTTGAGAACATTTTAAAAGGGACTTAACTGCTTAATTTTTTTGCAATAAAAAGATTCTTAGGTTTATTTCAAAGCCAAAACCTGTTGCTGAACACCTCCGCAAGATGTGTTGAAAATGCAGAGATAAAAAACGCCACAGTAGGTTGAATTAATCATTAACATTACGAAGATTGATTAATTGGTAACCGCAATAGACCATCAGGATCAGTGTTAAACACTATAAGCGTGTGACGTATTATACGAGCCAATGTGGTAATGGTTTACCGTGGCGGTCAACGATACGCTCATTTATCAATTGACCATCTGACAGAACACACGAGCAAATTGACACGATTATTGGTCGCAATTTCTCAAATACGGCACAAGAAGAGAACGTCGTATACTTGAATTTGAAGTAATTATCTGAAAAGATGGTGCCGATAATAGGAGTCGAACCTACGACCTTCGCATTACGAATGCGCTGCTCTACCAACTGAGCTATATCGGCCCTGAAAGGCCGGTTACGAGTGTAACCACGGGGCAAAAGGTTAGATCTATCCGGGTGATGCGTCAATGCCCTTTTGAATCAAACGGCTATTTTTGCATCACCCGTGATTATTTACGCACGAATCGTATCGTCACCGAAGCCGATCCACTTGTACGTGGTCAGCGCTTCCAGCCCCATCGGACCGCGCGCGTGCAGTTTCTGCGTGCTGACCGCCACCTCAGCGCCGAGGCCGAACTGGCCGCCGTCGGTGAAGCGGGTGGAGGCATTCACATAGACAGCAGAGGAATCCACCTCGTTCACGAAGCGATCGGCATTGCGCAGGGTGCGCGTCAGGATCGCGTCAGAATGCTGCGTGCCGTGTTCACGAATGTGCGCAATGGCGTCGTCGAGATCGGCAACGATTTTCACGTTCAGATCCAGGGACAGGAACTCATCGTCGTACTGCTCCGCTTTGACGGGAACAACGTTAGCCGGGCCATTCTGAAGCAGTGCGAGCGCGTTGGCGTCAGCATGCAGCGTCACGCCGCTCTCTGCCATCTGTTTGCTCAGGGCAGGCAGGAAGGTGTTCGCAATATCCTGATGAACCAGCAGCGTTTCTACGGTGTTACAGGTGCTTGGACGCTGGGTTTTCGCGTTAACGATAATCTTCAGCGCCGGTTCAACCTCAGCGCTGTCGTCGACCACGATATGGCACACGCCGATACCGCCGGTGATCACCGGAATCGTCGACTGCTCGCGGCACAGCTTGTGCAGGCCCGCGCCGCCGCGTGGGATCAGCATGTCGATGTATTTGTCCATGCGCAGCATTTCGTTGACCAGAGCGCGGTCTGGGCTCTCGATCGCCTGTACGGCCCCCGCCGGTAAGCCACACTCTTCCAGCGCCTGCTGAATGACTTTCACCGTCGCGGCGTTGGTGCGCCATGTCTCTTTCCCACCGCGCAGAATAGCGGCGTTACCGGTTTTCAGGCACAGGGAGGCGACATCCACCGTCACGTTTGGACGGGCTTCATAAATAACGCCGATGACGCCGAGCGGCACGCGGCGGCGCTCCAGGCGTAAACCGCTGTCGAGCAGCCCGCCGTCGATGACCTGCCCTACCGGGTCAGCCAGATTGCAGACCTGACGCACATCGTCGGCGATGCCTTTCAGGCGTGCCGGATTCAGCGCCAGACGGTCGAGCATCGCTTCGCTCAAACCGTTACGACGCGCTTCCAGTAAATCCTGCTCGTTGGCGAGCAAAATCTCCTGAGACTGTGATTCCAGATAATCAGCGATTTTTTCCAGCACGCGGTTTTTCTCGCGGCTGGAAAGAAGCGCCAGTTTGTAAGAGGCGGCCTTTGCGGCTGCGCCCATTTGTTCCAGCATGTTCTGGCTCCTTAACGAATAATCATGTCATCGCGATGCACGGCAACCGGACCATATTCATAGCCCAGAATGGCGTCGATCTGCTGCGAGTGGTGACCCGCGATGCGGCGCAGGGCATCGCTGTTATAGCGGCTTACGCCGTGGGCGATGTCGCGGCCTTCGAGGTTACGGATACGGATCACTTCACCACGGGAGAAGTTGCCTGTCACGCTTTTAATTCCTTTAGGAAGTAATGAACTTCCTCGTTCCAGAATCGCGGCGGTTGCCCCTTCATCGACGACGAGTTCGCCAGCAGGAGGTGCGCCAAATATCCAGCGCTTGCGGTTTTCCAGCGGGGATTCCTGGGCGTGGAAGCGGGTGCCGACGGAGATGCCTTCCATCACGTCGCCAATCACGCCGGGACGGCTGCCCGCTGCAATAATGGTGTCGATACCGGCGCGGCACGCTACGTCAGCGGCCTGCAGCTTGGTCCCCATACCGCCCGTTCCCAGGCCTGAAACGCTGTCACCGGCGATGGCGCGCAGCGCATCGTCGATGCCGTGCACGTCGGTAATCAGCTCGGCTTCCGGGTTAGAACGCGGATCGGCGGTGAACAGCCCCTGCTGATCGGTCAGAAGCAGTAATTTATCGGCACCGGCCAGAATCGCGGCCAGCGCCGAGAGGTTATCGTTATCACCCACTTTGATTTCAGCGGTAGCAACGGCATCGTTCTCGTTAATGACCGGAACAATATTGTTGTCCAGCAGCGCGCGAAGGGTATCGCGGGCGTTCAGGAAGCGCTCTCTGTCTTCCATATCCGCACGCGTCAGCAGCATCTGCCCGACGTGGATACCATAGATCGAGAACAGCTGTTCCCAGAGTTGAATGAGTCGGCTTTGCCCCACGGCGGCCAGCAGCTGTTTGGAAGCGATCGTCGCGGGGAGTTCGGGGTAACCCAGGTGTTCACGCCCGGCGGCAATCGCCCCGGAGGTCACAATCACAATACGATGCCCTGCGGCATGTAGCTGAGCGCACTGACGTACAAGCTCAACAATGTGGGCGCGATTTAGGCGGCGCGATCCGCCTGTTAAAACACTGGTACCGAGTTTTACCACCAGCGTCTGGCTGTCACTCATGATTCTCTGCCGTTCAACGATAAGGGAAAGTAATGTCGAACGAACGTTTTAACAGGAGTCAGCCCCGTTGCCAACTGCCTTAGCACATCGCGAAACACTTTGTTGCGCGGGATCAGGAAGCCTAGCGGGAAAGTTTGACACTTTTATTACCGAAATAATAAATCACAGTTTTTTAAAATTATTCTTAGTTTGTCATAAAAGTTTCATTCCAGAACGATAAAACCCTTTCTGTTTTTTCACGGGACTTAAGCATGAGCTTATCGTCCAGCGAATTTTTTTTAGCGCGTTTATAAGACAGGATCGAAAATGAAAAAGAGCACTCTGGCATTAATGGTTATGGGCGTAGTGGCTTCTGCATCCGTTCACGCAGCTGAAGTTTATAATAAAGATGGTAATAAACTGGACGTGTACGGCAAAGTGAAAGCCATGCACTACATCAGTGATGATGCCACCAAAGATGGCGATCAGACTTACGTTCGTTTCGGTTTTAAAGGCGAAACGCAGATTAACGATCAGCTGACGGGCTATGGCCGTTGGGAATCTGAATTTGCAGGTAACAAAGCCGAGAGCGACTCTACTCAGAAAACGCGTCTGGCGTTTGCGGGCCTGAAGCTGAAAAACTTTGGTTCACTGGATTACGGTCGTAACCTGGGTGCCCTGTATGACGTCGAAGCATGGACCGATATGTTCCCTGAGTTCGGCGGCGACTCTTCCGCGCAGACCGATAACTTCATGACCAAGCGTGCTACCGGCCTTGCGACCTACCGCAACACCGACTTCTTCGGCGCTGTTGACGGCCTGGACATGACGCTGCAGTACCAGGGGAAAAACGAAAACCGTGATGCCAAGAAACAGAACGGTGACGGTTTTGGTACCTCTCTGACCTATGACTTCGGCGGCAGCGATTTCGCCGTCAGCGGTGCCTACACCAACTCTGACCGCACCAATGCTCAGAACCTGCTGGCGCGTGGCCAGGGTCAGAAAGCAGAAGCCTGGGCAACAGGTCTGAAATATGATGCAAACGATATTTATCTGGCTGCAATGTATTCTGAAACCCGCAATATGACGCCAATTTCCGGCGGGTTTGCTAATAAAGCGCAGAACTTTGAAGTTGTCGCACAATATCAGTTCGACTTTGGTCTGCGCCCGTCCCTGGGTTATGTCCAGTCTAAAGGCAAAGATATCGAAGGTATTGGTGACGAAGATCTGGTGAAATATATTGACGTTGGCGCGACCTATTACTTCAACAAAAATATGTCCACCTTTGTTGATTATAAAATCAACCAGATTGACGACAAAAATAAACTGGGCGTAAGCAGCGATGACATCGTTGCCGTGGGTATGACCTACCAGTTCTGATTATGAGGAATAAAAAAAACCGGCTTGATGCCGGTTTTTTATTTCCCGGTGGCGCTACGCTTACCGGGCCTACATGATCGTTCGTTTTTGTAGGCCGGGTAAGGCGAAGCCGCCACCCGGCGCTGTGACACCATCAGGCAGTCAGCTTCACCGCTTCGCTGGAAAAGTCATCCGCGGGTTCGAACTTGAGATCCAGAGTAGCCAGCAGCGCGCGAGCCTTATCGTGGAACTCTTTTAGCGTATATTCCAGGCGGTCAATCACTTCCTGATCTTTAATAGAGGTGGCCTGCCAGTTGCCGTCTTTATTAAACAGGCCAAACTGGTAGCTATACGTAAAGCGTTTTTCCTCTGCTTCCATTTCCATCCACCAGCCCCAGAATTCACGTTTTTCGGGTGCAGGCTTCACGTTGACGCATACAGCCAGGCAGTCGAAAAAAAAGCGATTCTCTTCACACTGCTCTTCTCGAATATACGGGCCGAGAGCCATAAACTTCTTAATCAGTCTACTTTTCGGGTGTCCACTCGGTAACGTCATTGCGATCTCCTTTTGTGAAGCCACTGTTTTACCAAACCAGCGAAATTTAGCAATCTATTAACACAATCTCTGAGCGATCCAGCGCGTAATCTCTTTCAGCGCTTTGTCGAAATTCTGATAGACCGGGCTGAACGGCACTTCAAGCAATTTGCCATCCGCAGATGACGACGTGATTAAGCGCGACTCTTCTTCCGGGCTGAACGGATCGTTTTTCCAGAACCCTGACAGCATCGGCGTTGGGCAGCGACGTCCCAGCAGCCCTTGCGTTTTTAACGAGTAGCGATTGAGCTCAACGCGCAGCGCTTCGTCTGATGCATCATGCATGCCAAGACGGCTGGCCAGCACATCAAGGTACATTTCAGGTACGCTCCCCTGACGTGCAGGATCGCTGAGCAGGGCGTGAACGACCGGACCAAGGCAGGCGACGGCTTTCAGACGAGAGGATTCGAGGTAGGCCAGACGCACCGCGACGTTAGCGCCAAAACGGAAGCCGAATGCCGCCACGCGGGTGTGGTCAACCCACGGAATGTTCTCCAGCGCTTTTAGCGCATGCTGGTGCAGCAGGCTGGAATCCTGCGTCAGTTTCCATTTGGATGAGAAACCGATTGAGGGCATATCAAGCGTCAGCATCGCGATCCCTTTTGGTGCGAAGTAGCGCTCAAAGAGGCTGTAATAATCGATTTGCAGGGAATCCAGCCCACCGCACATCAGTACGGTCGGGAACGGGCCGTCGCCTTCCGGCATATGCAGGAACCCGGTGACGGGTGCGCCGCCTGGAATGCTGAACTCAAGCTCGCGCATTTGGCCCGGTAAACGCTGCGCCGCCTCTTCATAAGCACGGTTCGCCAGCGCCTGGGCCTGCTCCGCCAGCTCATCACCTTTCAGATGTGGATACGCGGCAATGGCGTAGAGATTAGCCGCATGCAGCCAGTGCTTGCCGCTGCGCGTGGCGTCCTCTTCCTGACTGGCTTTTTGCTGCCAGAGCATCGCCTGTTTCGACCACTCATAGATCCAGTTGCCGCCACGGTAGCCCACTACCGTATCGTAAAGCTCGCTGTCGGTGCGTTCAGACTCGCTCATCACGATACGTGCCTGCACATCAAGGATTTCACGGGGGTCGATACCGCGCCAGATCCACATCAGACGGTTAATCATGCGATACCAGTGAGGCACGTTTTTGCCGTCTAACGCGGACTGGACGGCAGGCTGGGTACCCGGATTAAAGCGACGCACCAGCGTCGACGTTTCAGGGTGTTTGAAACGGGGTTTGAAGAGAGTCTCGGTGAGATTCGCCTGCGTCATTGCGT
>Ga0207713_1001166_pt1 | contig 22202 bp, 23 predicted proteins | sample KBSS64metaG_FD_184404 | JGI IMG/M metagenome (GOLD analysis project Ga0207713, IMG submission 184404) | Switchgrass rhizosphere microbial communities from Kellogg Biological Station, Michigan, USA - KBS S6-4 metaG (SPAdes) (version 2) | ecosystem: Host-associated > Plants > Roots > Rhizosphere >... | reverse complement strand
ACACAACTCGCCCAAAGCACCCTGCCCGTCGGGTCGCTGAGGGTTAACTTAATAGACACGGCTACGCATGTAGTACCGACAGCGGAGCACTGGCGGACGGGGGTTCAAATCCCCCCGGCTCCACCAAATAGCAATCTAGACCTGTCTCAGACAGTCTACGAAACACCCAAAGAAGCCCGCCCTGTGCGGGCTTCCTTGTTTCTGGCTATCCGTCCTTGTCTACCCCTATCCCAATGTGCGCTGTATCCTTTCGTGTACCACGGATACAAATTGAAACTGATGGGTACAAGGAAATGAAACGGACTGAAATCAAACGGCGTCCTCTCGCAGACACGGTCATAGCGAGCCTGGAAGCCGACGCCAAGGAGTACCGAGAGCACGACGGCAACAACGTCTATCTCCGTGTGCGGCCAGATGGAAAAAAATCGTGGCAGCTTCGCTATAAGAAGGCCGACGGAAAATGGTCATGGATCGGGTTGGGCAGTTACCCGGCGGTGTCTGGTTCTGTAGCCCGCCAGAAAGCATCAGACCTGAAGGCAAGCACTGCTGACGGAAGCAACCCTCTGGCAACAATGCGGGCGAAAAAAGCCGCAGAGTTGGAGAGCGCCAGTGATACTTTCGAGAAGCTTGCACGGGAATGGTATGCGTCCAAACGCAAAGGTTGGACCGCAGGAACTGCAGTCCGAACCATCGGCGCCCTTGAGCTTCATGTTTTCCCTGTTTTCGGAACTCGCTCCTACCGAGAAATTCTTCCAATGGAGTGGATGGACTTTCTTCGCTCCATGGAGCGGAAAGGAATCATCGAGCAGACCAGTCGTGTAAGAGGGATGTGTCGTGAAATTTACGACCTAGCTAGGGTGACCGGTCGAGCAACACACAACCCTCTTGAGGGCTTGCACAAGTTTCTCCAGACAAAACCAGCAGAAAACTACGCTCATGTATCGCCTGAGGAGTTGCCTCCTCTTCTGCGAGCGATTCGTGCTTATCCAAGCGCCATGGATATCCGTATCGGCCTTCACCTGCTCTCAATGCTGGCCTGCCGCCCTTCCGAAATTCGTGAGGCAAGGTGGACGGAGTTCGATCTGAAGAAAGCGATTTGGACGATCCCTGCGGAACGAATGAAACGTCGCCGTGAACACTTGGTACCCCTTCCACACCAGGCCGTGACGCTGCTGAAAGATTTGTATGTTTTGACAGGCAACTACCAGCTACTTTTTCCCGGTCGTAGCGATACAACTAAAGCCCGCTCCAACACTGTTTTCTTGATGGCGTTACGTCGCCTAGGGTATGAGGGCCGACAAACTGGGCATGGATTTAGACACATTGCCAGCACGATCCTCAATGAGCATGGCTTCGACGAGAATCACATAGAGGCCCAGCTCTCACATATGAAAGACGGAGTCGCGGGTGTCTACAACAAAGCTGTGTATCTTAAGCAGCGTACAAGCATGATGCAGTGGTACGCCGATTATCTCGATCAACTGGCGATTGGGAATGTCGTCCAAGAGAGTTTTGAAGGGGTTCATTGAAACGCCAATCCATCCCCCTCCGAAAATCGGTGTAACGCGTGTCACAGGTGTAACAACTCTCACGAAAGGCCCGTAATCATTAGCCCTCTCGGTAGTTACACGCTTAAATGACGATGCGTACACCCTGTGTAACGATGGCAATGCGTGTAACGCCGGCCTTAAATTTCAGCGGCCTGAAGGCGCATCATCCAAGTCTTGAATGGCTCGCGAGTTGACGCTTCAAACGTGGGGCGCAGGGGAACTGGGAGTTGAGTAAAGAATCAGTCACAGTATCCAAACCTCTCACAGGACATACCGTTCGTCGGGAAAACGAGTCCACCGTATTTTTGATTCTACAAAATCTCACTGTATAGAAAACCAGTGGGACATGGTGGGACGGCCCGGCAAAGAATGAAAACTTTGCAGCGATCATGCAAAGCTAGTCTGCCCTTGAACGGAATCAGGCTCAAAACTGATCGAAAATACTGTTTTTAAAAATCCACTATTGGTTTACATAGCTTGTACCTGTACGAACTACGACAGGTAACTCCCTATGACAATCAACAACGCTGTATCCCCATTTGCTACCACTCACACGACTACCGAACTGCTCACGACCGATCAGGTTGCGGACGTATTGGGTTTGTCCAGCCGAACAATCGCCGCATGGCGCAGCTCACGTAACAATTCACTCCCGTATGTGAAAGCTGGATCGCGAGTACGCTATCGCCTCCAAGACGTTATCGCTTGGCTTGAAAGTCGCGTCCGCTTTACTGCTGCACCAGCAGGAGGCCGAGCCGAGTGAATGATTGCAAACCTATCAAAAAGGTCGTCGAAACCTCGGCGTCCACCACCATCGTCGATCAAAGCAGCACAGCCAATTCTCCACAGTGGCCGATCAATACAACCGGGCTGGATATTGGTCGATTCGATCCCTCCGCGACGCTAATACGCATTAGCCAAGTCATGGCTTTGACAGGCGTCGGGCGCGCAACCGTTTACAAGCTAATGAGCCAGCCCGAAAGCGGATTTCCTCAGGCAGTGAAGCTCACCACAAGCAACGCCAGAGGCGCACCCGTGGCTTGGGTATTGGCTGAAGTTTTGAATTGGAATCGTGCACGCATCGCGGCTCGAAACAAGGTGGCCGCATGAATATCAAGATCGCCAGCAGAGCACTGATGCATCCGTTTTCGATTCTTCGTGGCGTTGGTTTCACTTCCCAAACCATGCAGCGCTTCGAGCGCTTTCGCAGTCGTGAAGAAAAAAAAGGGCGCGTGGTTAGCGTACTCAAATGGGCAGACGGCACCTGGTGCCTCCTCGCACTTCACTGCGAAAAGTTCGGCGTAGTGATCGTCGATGAAGGCCAGCAGATTGACGCTTACGAAGATGCCCATGCCCTGATTGAGGGTGGATATCTGCCCACTATCTCCCTGCGCTGGGAAGCTCACGCCTGAAATGAAAACGCCTCCGGGGGCGATCCGGAGGCGTTGAGGTCGATCTACATGCCCGAACAATTTATGCCGCACCTGAAAAATCCGCAAGCCATCAGCGCAGTTGCACTTTCGAAAAACGGACGTTACTCTCTGGCCGTCGCTGCAAACTCAGCGACCGGGCTTGGTAACCCGTTGAACAATAGGCGCAACAGCGCCCATATCTCTTTTGCAGGCGCTTTTTTTGCGCCCGCGAATCCGTTTTATGGCGGCTGTGCGTGGGAGACCTTCGGGTCTGCCGGGTTCCTATTGTCCCGGTTTACCAACCTGCGCACAGCTGCCACCCATTCGCTTGGTAACGAACGTGGCAGCTCCTCAACAATAGGAGCTTCGCCAGATGCACGCCCTCAATCCGTCCAAAATTCGCGCCGCTGCACACCGTGCAATGGCTCTCGCCGCTTTACACGCCAACTCCAGTCTCGCTACACGCCTATCCCGTTACAACGCTCACATGGCCAAAGCCCGCGCACTCGAAACCGCAGGCGGTGCCCAATGAACAACGCCCTGAGTTTTGCCCTGCCCGAAGATCTGCTCTGTGTGAATCCAACCGCAGAAGCCGGTGTACCAATCGACGCCATCACCTGCGCCATTGACCGTGCTGATTCGGTGCTGACTCTGCTGGAGGATCACTTCGAAAACGAATCCTCACGCCTTGCCAATCACGTCATCGCCGCCGTCCTCTGGGACGTGCGCGGCACCCTCGGCCTGATCAAAACGCTGGCCATGCACGGTGACACCACCTCAACACCTGCGGTGCAGAAAGGCGGTGCGCTATGAACATTTCCACCACGCCGGGCCACGCTACCTTTTCTCGCGTCAATGCCACCGACCTGAAGCTGTTTCGGGTGAATGCCGGAGTGCCGGTTGAGGATGCGCTCGACATGGTTTCCCAGCTGCAGCATCACGCCAATCAACTGACCCTTGCCACCGCCATGAGCGACCACGGCGAGCGCTTCAGTTGGCCTGCCCTGTACCTGGGTGAAATGGCAAAAGCGTTGATCGACGACATCAACGATGCGTTGTTTTTGCCGAGGGCTGACGCATGAGCCAACGCCCGAACAGCACCCCAAAACGTCCAAGCTTCGCCGACGTGAAAGCCGCCGCGCTGAAAGACATTGATCGTGTCTTGTCGCACTGGCTACCCAACGGCAAGCGCGTAGACGGCGGCAAGGAATACACCGCTCCGAATCCGACTCGCAGCGACAAGCGCGCAGGTTCGCTCAAGGTCAATTTGAGCAAAGGCACCTGGGCGGATTTTGCCACTGGCGACAAAGGTGGCGACCTGATCGATCTGGTGCGCTATCTGGACGGCGGGACCGATGTTGAAGCCTGCCATAAACTGGCGGATTGGTTAAACGTTGCACCCGGCGCCGCCAAGATCGAGGCCGCCCCGAGTAAGCCCAAGGCGCCGACATGGAACGCCATCGAGCCGATCCCGACCGAGGCCATGAACAAGTGCCCGGCCAAGCACCGTGAACACGGTGTGCCGTCCAAGGTGTGGATCTATCGGGATGCGCAGGGTCAGCCGCTCATGGCGCTGTATCGCTTCGACCTCGGCCCGGATGAGGACGGCAAGCCGAAGAAGGTCTTTGCGCCACTCACGTGGTGTCAGCGCTCCGATGGCCAAACCACGCAATGGCGCTGGCAGGGACTGCCGGATCCACGTCCGCTGCTGCGCCTTGATGAACTGGCCCAGCGCGCTGACACGCCGGTGGTTTTGTGCGAAGGCGAGAAAGCCGCCGACGCTGCCACCGAACTACTGCCGAACTACGTGGCCACCTGTTGGCCGAACGGTTCCAACTCCTGGCACAAAGCCGATCTGACGCCGCTCAAAGGCCGCGATGTTGTGCTGTGGCCGGACAACGACGACAGCGGTAAAACCTGCATGGCCACCGTCGCCGAGAAGCTGCGTGAAATCGGCGCCGCCTCGGTCCGAGTCATCGCGCTGGAGGTGTTTAAACGCAAGCCGACGTTGAAGAACGACCATGCCGCGTTCGCCAAAGGTGGTCAATGGGATGACGGCGACGATGCCGCCGATGCGCTCGCCAAAGGCTGGACCGCCGGCCACTTCGCCGAACTGGAAAGCAGCGGCGAGCTGTTCGGATTGATCGGAAAAGCGCCGGTAGTTGGCCAGGTGAAAGCCGAGTCGGCACCGGAGTCGGAACCTAAACCCAAAGCAGCAGCCAAGCGCCCGGCAAAATCGAAAAACGACCTTATGCCGGGCGGCTTTCGCCTGACGCCCGAAGGTGTGTTTTATGCCGGTGATGACGGTGAAGCACGCCCGGTGTGTTCGCCGCTGGCAATCCTCGCACGTACCCGCGACGAGAAGGGCCACAACTGGGGTTTGCTGGTCGAGTTTGACGACCCCGACGGCACTAAAAAACGCTGGAACATCCCGGCACGCACCATGACCGGCGACTTCGGCAAGGACGTGCTCGGCCCATTGGTGGACATGGGGTTGCGTCTGGCCGGCAGTCGCTCGGGGCGCAACGCACGCAACGATTTGCAGAGTTACCTGGGCGGCTTCGACAGTGCTCAACGTGCGCGTCTGGTCACTCGTTTGGGCTGGCATGACAGCGCCTTTCTCCTGCCTGAGCAACAGGTCGGCACGCATAGCGAGCACCTGCATTTTTACGAGGCCGGCGCGCAGCTTCCGCCGATCAGCGAAGCGGGCACGCTCGAACAATGGCAGCAGCAGATCGGCGCGCTGTGCATCGGCAATCATCGCTTGGCGTTTGTCGTCGGCGTGGCCTTCGCCGGCCCGCTGCTGCACATGCTCGGCCACGAATCGGGCGGCTTTCACCTTTACGGCGACAGCTCTGGCGGCAAGACCACACACCTTCAGGTTGCCGCCTCGATCTACGGCGGGCCGCGTCTGGTGCGTTCATGGCGCTCGACCGACAACGCGCTGGAGTCCATCGCTGCCGCGCATTCCGACGGGCTTCTGGTGCTCGATGAAATCGGCATGTGTGATGCCCGCATCATCGGCGAGACGGTGTACATGCTCGGCAACGGTACCGGCAAGGCCCGCGCCAATGATCGAGGCCAAGCGGGCCGACAGGTGCAGGAATGGCGCCTGCTGTTTCTCTCCACCGGCGAGAAAACCTTGGCCCAGCACATGGCCGAAGCCAACAAGGAACTGAAAGCCGGTATGGAGGTACGGATGCTCGCCGTCCCGGCCGATGCCAGCAAAGGCCTCGGCATGTTCGACACACTCAACGGGTTTGAGGACGCCGCGGCTCTGTCCGACGCGCTAAAGGCGCGAGTGGCGAACTACTACGGCACACCGATCACCGCGTTCCTCACCGCCCTGTGTGAGCCGGGCAAGCGCCACGGCTGGGCTGCCATCCTGCGCCGCACGCTGGAAGGTTTTATTGCCAAGTCGCTCCCCGCCTCTGCCAGCGGACAGGCACACCGTGCGGCCGCTCGCTTCGGCCTCGCCGCCGCAGCAGGCGAGCTGGCCACCGCAATGGGCATCACTGGCTGGCCGGATGGAACGGCCACCACCGCTGCACGTGTGTGCCTGAACGCATGGCTGAACGAGCGCGGTGGTGCCGGTAACTTCGAGGGAGAGGCCATTCTCGCTCGCCTACGCCAAGTCATCGAACGCTTTGGCGAAAGTCGCTTCACCCGCTGGGAATCGGCGGCAGCGAAGATCGACGAACACGGTCCGCGCACCATCGACCGTCTCGGTTTTCGCAAGACGCTGGAACACGGCATGGGCGACACCATGCACACCACCAACACCTATTACGTGCTGACCGAGGCGTGGCGCTCGGAGATCTTCCGAGGCATGAACCTCACGGCGGTGAACAAGGAGCTACTGCAGCGCGGTGTGTTGGAACCGAGCAGCGACGGTAAGGCGTCGAGTTTGGTGCGTCTGCCCGGCCTTGGCCAGCAACGCTGCTACATCGTGAAAGTGATCCCGGGAACGGATGACGGCGAGGCGCGGGCTGCCTGAAGGCAACGCTGCTGATCGAGGTAACGCCGGCTCATTCCCGGCCTCGCCAGCCGAATCACTCAAATCAAACTCATCAAGGACAACGAACATGACAATGAATGAATTGAAACAGCAACTCGCCGAATTGATTGCCGAGAAAGAAGCCATTGAAAACAGCCTTCCCATGCTGGAGGCCGAGTGGCGTAATGCGCCCAGCAACTACAGTCCAATCGGCAACATGATAGGAAGCCCCGAAAAAAGTGCAGCCATGGATCGGTACTCCAGTGCCGAATGCCGCCTGCGAGCAATTCCATCCTCGATCAGTCGTATCGAAGAGAAGATGGCTTACCTAGAGCGCATTGAACAAGTCAACGACATCAAAGCACGATCGATCCAAACCATGTCCGAAGCAGCCGCTGAAATCGGAGCGCTGAAGCAGACACAATCGCACCTGACCCAACGCCTTCAGACCATTCAGTCGGATGCGCAACTGTCCCTGGAGAAAGCACAGCAGGCAGAACGAGACGCTGCGAGTCTGTATGCACGTAGCCTTGCGAGTGGTGATAGCGACGGAGAGAAATCAGCTAACAGCGAAATGCAGAAGGCAGCCAAACAACTCGCCGCCACCGATGAGCACGTCAGAAGACAGGAACTCATCATGGAGGCCTTGCAGGCTGAGCTCGACTCCCTTGAAGCAAAAATCGCCACTGCGCAGCAGCGGGAGAGCGATGCAAAAGAATCGGCCTTGAGCGCTGTAAAGCTGACGCTGGAAGAACAGTGGAACTCCGCTGCGGAACACTTGGTAGCCCTGGGCGCACGGATACTCGCGGCGGACTACGCAAAAGGGAATTCAGGATACGGTTTCTCCGACCTTGATATACCTCGGTTCGGTCCATTTCGCTCGGATCTACGTCGATCAGACCTAGCTACCGCGGCCCGCTCTATCAGCGCAGAGGATCTGCTGGCAGCTTGAACCCGAAGCAGCCCGCTCACGCGGGCTGTTTAGAACCACATCAGGACAAAGATCATGATCACTCCAATACAAAGCAATGCGAACTGGATCGACACCTTGAAGGCGCGCAAAAACCACCTGAATGGGCTGATGAAAATCGTGGACATCAAAACCGGCAAGGTCTCAAATGTTCAAACACTGACGGTCAACTTGATCAAGAACGAAATGAGCTACATCGAAGACCAGTTGAAGGGGCGTAAGTGAGCTGAACTCCGTGCTGTAATACACTTCAGATAGATATCGCTAAAACACAACACAAGGAATGCACATGTCCAAACTCGCCGAATACCGTCAGCTTGAAAAACACCTCGCCGAACAGCTTCAGGCTTTGGAAGCATTGAAGAGCGATGGCGCGTTGAAAAAGGAGATCGAGTTCGAAACCAAGCTGCGCGAACTACTGAATCAATACGGTTTCAGCCTCAAGCACATCATCAACCTGCTTGACCCGCAGAGCAGCTCGCGCCGCCAAGCGCCTGCTCAAGCAAACACTACTCGCAAGCCTCGCCAGCTGAAGACTTACAAGAACCCCCACACCGGTGAAGTGGTTGAAACTAAGGGCGGTAATCACAAGACGCTGAAAGATTGGAAAACCAAGCACGGCGCCGCCGAGGTAGAAAGCTGGCTGGCGAAATAACACTCGACGAGAAAAGGCCTCATGCGAGGCCTTTTTTATCTGCTGAGCTATTTCTTTCTGCAAATTTCTACGTCATTTTGCGTTTTCAGATCGGTGTCGATGCCGAGCCGATACCTGCAGTAATCAATGATCCACTTACGCTCCTGCTCCGTGAGTCGTTCGACTTGACGAATCTCCCCGTCATTGGCGTGGATATTGTAAAACTTCATCTGAAAAGTCGGATGCTTCTTGATGAACAGGATCGTTTCGATGTCCCCATCCTCAAGCGCTTCGTAATACCCAACGTAAAGCACTGTCACCAGAACCAGAACTATCAGGGCAATCAGTTTCTTCATTGTTGCGGCGCCGGAGGTGGGAGTAGTTGAGTTTTTGCTCTGAGATTCCTGACCAACTCCATGCCGATATTTCCGGGACAGATCTTGCCTTCAGATGCTTGACCTGGGTATTCCCGGTGACCGCCAAAATGCTTGATTACAAACACACTTTTAAGCGCGTCGATCAGATGCATCAACGCGGTGATCTGAGCAGCAGGTATCACATTGGTCGTGCTGTATCCGAGGCTGTCGAGCGCAACCCGGCCCTTGGCGACCCAATCCCCGCCCTCTTCTGGAGTCGTTAGGTTCTCCAGCAACACAATGCCGATCAAGCCTGTATTGAATTTCAAGACACTCGAACCCTGAAGGCGAATGTCTCTCCCCTCGTAAACTTGACCAGTGCAATCAATACCGAAGTGATAGCCGATATCGTCGTATTTCTGGCTTAGGTGACCCTTCTGGATTTCCTGCATCTGCTCGGCACCAGGTGTGCAGCTATGGCTGCGGCCGGCGTGGTGGAGGGCGATCATAGTGTAGTCCCAGTCCATCACCATATCTGGCTTGCCCTTCACGGCCCCCCACGAAGAACGCTCTACGAACGTCGTGTTCAATGAACGGACCTTTTTGATGATCGCTTCGCGCGTTGCAGCCCGGTCATTTACGGTAATCGGTATCGGACACATGAGCTCGCCTGGCTTGATTTCCTGGGCGGTCGCTTGAGTTGCGAATAGGTTTGTCATCACACGCCCTCCGCCAGCTCATGGAGTGTACGTGCCGGAGCGCTGAACATGACGTGCAGCGAAATTTTCGCATCGGGGGACGGCGTCTTAACGTGAGCAATACCATTAGCGTCGGTAACGCCTGTGGTTTCTACACCGTTGACCGTAGCCACGAAGTCACGGAAAGCCAACGGAGTACCCGTTTCGCTGTCGGTAACGCTGAACGCTTGACCGTAGGTCTTCTTGATCGCAAGAGGCATGGGAGGGACGAACGGAGCAGGCGTATGCGAATCACCGATGATTACGGTGCCGGAGCCGCCGACTACGACGTCACCATGCGTTCCGACAGTATCAACCAAAGCTGCGTTTTTCCCGTTGATAAAAACGGTCGCTGAGACGCCGGAAACCAACGCGCTACCGCACGTGCAGGTATCGCCCTTTCGAGCGGCGGCAAGACCATCGAAAAAAACATCGGGAGAGCCGGACGCAATGGATTGGGCACCGTGCCCTGGCATTGGGCAACTGGTCGGATCGGTTAAACGTGCTGCGGGCTTCGCCACAATTGACTCCTTGTCATGATCGTCTATGAACGCGACCTTATCAGAAATCAATAGACCCGGTCCGCCTGGGCTTGCGCAATAGCCAGTAGCATGGATTTCTCGGCCCCGGAATGTCCGCTTACGGCCCAGAGTGTGTAAAAACGCTTCACCAAAATTGAAGTGCCCGCGCCACGTTAAATCTGAATTTTATCGGCACGTCAGCAGATGTGGATTTTGCGTAGAAGCGCGATTTTCAGTCCGATTCTGAGTACCTGTCGCGCTCAAAAACGTTTTTACACAGCCTCGGCCAAAAGCGGACATCGACACGCGACTGCTGACGACGATTAACGGACCTTCACAAGCGACCGCTGCCGGCCAGAAGTATACGCTCGGGCAGATCCGCGATCAGCCTGTAGCAGACATTTCACTTAGGTTCAGGTGATGGTATTCATAACGCGTTGGCAAATCATTCGGCAGGACTGACTTGCAGGCGCCCACTCCCAATACTAAGCATGGTGCGACTCCGGTCGTATTGTCGACAGGAGATGCAGGCCCCGGTAATGTTACCCACCTACCTTAAGCTTACCGCTTAACTTAGGGAGGTTTGGCGCCCTGAGAGAACCCTCAGTTATAAAGGAATTTATGGACAGCACAGCAATTCAATCACAGCTAGATGCAAATCGACGATCCGTATCGTTTGATAGCTACGATGTCACTGTCAGACAACTTTACGACATGATCTCGGAAGACATTATTGATGTCACACCCGAATATCAAAGACACTTCGTCTGGAATCAGGAGAGACAATCTCAGTTGATTGAGTCGATTTTGCTAGGAATCCCGGTTCCGAGCTTATTCATGGCCACAAATAAAGATTCTACCTGGGAAGTAATTGACGGCCTTCAAAGGCTGACAACAATCGTAAATTTTATCGGCAACAAAGAAGCGATTGATAAAATCAGTGAAGAGTGCAAGCCATTACAATTAAAGGGTCTAGACAAGCTCGATACATTGAACGGATTGAAATTTGACCAAATCCCAAAATCTATTCAGCTTATGTTTATGACACGCCCGATAAGAATCACCGTCCTGAACGATAGAAGTGATTTCAATCTACGCTTTGATCTTTTTGAACGCCTAAACACCGGTGGAGTTATTCTTCACCCTCAAGAAATTAGAAACTGCGTATACTTAGGCCCATTTAATCAATTCATAAGGGAATGCTCAAAGTTTCCACCATTCAAAAACTCAGTAAAGGTTGGCGCAAACGCTGAAAAAAATGGAAACCTTGAAGAGTTGGTTTTAAAGTTCTTCGCTTACTACGAAAGTCGCGACCAGTTTGTTCATAGCGTAAAAGGCTTTCTTAATGATTACATGGCACAAAAAACACAAGCTTTTAAAAACAAAAAAGAGCTGAAATCATTATTCGACTCAACATTCACTCTGTTAGAACAAATGCTGCCCGATGGGGTTGTTCGGTCAAATAGGAAGAACACCACTCCGTTGATTCTATTTGAAGCCATAGCCATAGGAGTAGCTGACGCCTTGAAAGTTGGCAAGGTGATCGACCCCCAAAAACTTAAAGACCTGCTAGACAATAAAGCTCTAGCCGCACTAACTACGGGGGCAACTAACAGCAGAAAAAAATTACTTGAAAGAATAAAATATGTAAAGGACAACGTATAATATGCCTTTCGAGGGTGTAAGAACTTTATCTAGAGAGCGACTCGCTGAAGTCCAGCAGCTCCTTAATCATATTGTCTCTTTAGAGCCGGATGATGTAACAACCCCTCACCCGCCAGAAGTAAAAATACTGCGAGGTTTTTTCTATGTACACCTATACGCCGCCCTCGAAAAAAGCATAAATGAAGCAGTCCAGTTGACTTTGCGCCTGATCGCTTCACAGAACACCCCTGCTAAAGACTATAAACTCAGCTTTGGAAGCGTGGCCGCTCGTGGACGGCTTCAAGCGTTTAAGAGCTGTAGCTATAAAGTATATAATGATAACGCATCCTCGATATTTTCCATTTTGGAATCAAATGAAATAACAAGCATAGATGAGTTTCAGTTTTCAGACGTTCTTATGAACGTATGGACAAACTCCATATTGGAAGTTTTTAAATCCTTTGGAATCGCAAGCTTCGTAGTCGAGCCACGCGTCCGCACAACAATTGATGAGCTCGTAGAAAACCGAAATAAAGTCGCTCACGGGCGCGAAAGTGCATTAACGGTCGGAGAAAGACATCGTTCAAGAATTTTGCGGGACAAATTCTCAATTGTAACAACCCTAATAGATTCAGTGATTGCTCATTTGGAAATATTTTATAACACTAGAGCTTTTTTAAGAGCAGATTAACGAGGTGCTGAATTGCGGCTGGCCTCCTGAATGCTCTGGCTGGATGCTTGTTGCCGAACTCTGTGAAGTCGGCAGTCCTTGTTCAATCAACTGCAGATGTCTCCACCAGGCAGCAATCGGCCAGCTTAGTTAGTTTAGCTTCTCGGCGGCTTGCTCAGCCGCTCTTGGGTTTTGAACCCCGCTCGAAGACGGCATCGAAGTCGAAAACGAAATCTATTTTTACCTTAGCCCCCTCGCCTGCCTGAGCATTCGCAGGGATCAGGGAGCAGTTTTCGACGCGGTAATCACCTGACAGAAAATTCGCCAGCATAGGATCCAAGCCCGACTCTCCTTGCAGAAGCTTTTCCCGGCCGGCTAAGACCTCCACGAGCAAGGCAGAAGGAATCTCAAGGCTCACACCATTGTTCCCAGTTGTCATACGGATGCTCCCCAGCAGTTTCCTACTCAAGCCCTTGTCAGGTGTCTGGTATTGATTGAGTTCAAACGAATATTTCCAACGATTGAAATCGAGTTTTTGCATAACTTCCACCACATCCTTGGTCATTGGTATTTTCGCCCTAGAGTTAAGGTAAATCCAAGGATGGGCTAACTTTCGCATCTGGCTAAAAGCCTGGAAAACGTTTTTGATCTCCACCGTAATTAAGCAACCCACAGAGGTTGTTTCGCTGAACGCTAGTTGCGTTGCTTCCACTGCGGTAATCACTGCCGGGGCAGAGCTGCGCGCAAGAGCCCTGCTGGAGTCACTCCCTACACAAACAATCCGCATACCCTCAACTGTGTGCTGACTGGCCTTTCGTTTGATGATTTTGTACAACTGGTGCTGCTTCGGATCTTTAGGCGCTTCCTGCACGAGACCTCCGCCACTTCCAGAGGTAGCTGACGGAACATAAGTGGCTTGAAAACTAAATGTGGGGTGCTCGACCGTAAAAGGCTCTAATGGCGCGCTCCGTATCCGTTCAAAAAGAGCTCTGGCATACTCTCCTTTAAGGAATTTTTTGAGGTCTTGCTGCTCAGGCAGCCGGCGCTCATAACCTGCCGCAGTGGGCTCCCCCGTAAACCTGAAAGAAATCTTTTCAGGAGCGATGCCCTTGCTTTGAGCATGCGTGCGCATGGCTGTAATAAGCTCGCGTGATTGTCGTTCCTGTTTCCAATACTTGTCGAACAGAAACGCAACTTCCACCCAAACTTGATGGCCGTCTGGCAGCGTCAGTCGGATGTCGGGACTATTGGGGAAGGGCTCGTACTCAACGGTGCCCAGCTCAGCAAACGCCTGAATGGCAAGCAGCTCGAAAATCGCAGCTGAGCGGTTCTCTGGCCTGGTTAGATTGCCTCGGAGCTGAACCAGACATTGCCCAACTAAGCGTTCACACTCGATTAGTAACTCACTTACCTGCTCTTCCTTCAGCATCTTTTTTGCCTCTACTTGCGAGCCTCAGTGCCGGTAAATGCGGCACACCTAACCTGAGTGAGGCTAGGGCAAGCGGTAATTTTCGCCTCTCCGTTCGGAGGTTCAGTATTGTCAGCTATTCGAATGTGCACCTTCATTAAAGTTCTGAATTGCACTTTCAATCGTCGCATGCAACTCATGTGCAAGTTTCACATATAGCACAACGGAGTCCAAATCCGGTGAGAAATCGAGCTCGTGAGTGGCCTGATTACGCATTTGCTGGAGCTCACGGTAAAACATGGCAGTATCTTTCGAAATAAGACCCACTTTCACTAGGTCATTCATTTGGGTAGAACCAACGAAGCGAATGATGCGGTTCGGCTCGCTTGGAAAGTGGAGCTGATACAGCCGGCTGGCAGCGTGTTCAATTTTCAGCCAAGCATTTAGTATTGTACCTCGAGGGTCGAGGGCGGCGTCACGAACAACCTCCGTTTCAACTTCCGGCGCTCCTTGATCAGAAGTGTCTAAGCGCTCTGCAGCAGCCTTATTTACATCATCACTGAACTCTGCCTCAGCTGATCCTGCTTTGAAACTTCGGATCCTTGCCATTAGAGAGGCCAGTTCCTTTCTGAAAAAGCCGACCATGATCACGCCTGCGGCCGGCCAGGCAATACTAGCCAACAGTTTTGCTAGAGCTTCAACTACCTTCACCCAGCTATCGATGGCGCTCTTGTCCTCCTTGGCAGCAGTGGACGTGTCTTTCTCGAGAGCGGTAACCACATACACCGTTGTTTGCGGTGCTGGTGTCATACCAAGCTGAGGGGAATGGACGTGAGGTAGGTTGTCCAAAGCTACGCGCTGCACGCTTTGAGACTTCGTCGTATCAGAGCACAGAGGAGGTGTGGCATTTCTTTCTACGGCTAAGGGCTCTCCAGCAACCGCTGGGGTAAGAGCGCAAACGTAGCTTAATGCGAACAACACTAACGGCTTCAAATATTCGTGATTGGAATGCATGCAGTGCTCGTCCTTGATGAGATCCCAACAGTAATAGCGTCTTTGTCATAAACGGCAGACCGAGCAGTTTGCTGGGAGTGCGGGGCGGGCACCTACTCGAGATGATAAAGATACAACAACATCCTATGATCAGAAATTGAATTCTTGTGTGGGAGCGGAAGTCGTTTTTTTCGGTCATCGGTAACAAGATGAGGGTGCTACGGTTGATGGTTGGCTCAAACGTACTATCCCTTCCCGGATGCTTGCCTTCGAGTAGTAGCTATGGGTCGATAGCTGAACTTTTGAGGGTCCGCTTTTGGCCGGGAGCAGCCGTTCCCAGCAATCCTCTTTGGTCGACTGTCGTCGCTCACGAGGGGCGCTAAGGGCCAGAAGCTTCAAGGTGTGCGTCCGGGAAATCAGGGGCGATCCAATTCATGAATCATGTTTTTTTGATCGGTTGGTAATGTAGATAATAGATGTTGCAGCGAACTCAAGAAAAAACTCTGCTTCTGCTTTTGAAAGAGCTGACTCGACTGTACCGCCGTGCCTAACGAAATCTTTGTTACTCGCATACCCATAGGCTTGGGTGATCAAGCGCTCGATATCTGCATCGAGATTTGCTTTCTTGATGACCTTGCCGAGCGTTCCGTTGGGCTCGTTCATCAACACCATGAGGCTTGACTCAATAGAGCTGATTGACTCCTTTATAGAGTTTTCGAAGTCAGGCGTTGCTGAGTAAATGAAATTCTTCGCCTTTAGCCATTGGGCACGAATTGGCGTCAATTCATCAGCCAAGGCTTCATTTGCCTTACTCCAGTTCCTAGATGATGGCGCGTGTCGTTGTCTCCGTTTGAGGTCGAGCAAAATGTCGGCATAGAGCTCCTGCACGTAAACGCGCCTGCTCGCATAATTGCTCATTTCCTGGAGCTTGCAAAATGCCATGAAGACTTCGAGCGATTTGTGCGGGTTGGGGTTCGCATATTTCGCATCTTCCAGATCAATTGTAACCTCTGGATAGAGCTCTCGATATTCGGCAGGCTGAGCAGAGGTTCGTCCATCGGTGGCGTACGCGATCATTAACGTTTGTATCTCAATGATTTTTGCACCCAGTTCAATCGCTCGCTTGCTGTCCACAGATTACTCCTGGCTTCCTGATGAACGCGTTACACCTAGTTTAGTCATGAGAAAGTGAGGGAGTAAGGAAGCTTACCTGTATTGATTGACGCATCCTAACGGATGCTTTTGGCCGAAAGCGGTCTGTTGCGACTGCCGGCCGGGAAGCACTCTACCCTCCTGCATCATAGGCATAACCCAGTTCGTTCATCTTTCAAGCACAAGAAGCGTTACACCAGATGGCTGAGTTACACGGCTAAAGATTGGTGTACGAAGCCGATGTAACATTGAAAATATTCAATAAATACAGATACTTAGCATCAATCGTTACACCAGTTACACCAGTTACACGAGTTACACGAGTTACACCGCATTTTGAATGGGTACATACCCCCGCACCCCGTGTGCATCAATCCCACCAGCGAACGTCAGGTGTGTCTCCCGCAATGTGCCGGGGCCCCTGAGGTTTTCTTCGAGACACGGGGTCGGAAACCCGCGGAACCTTGTTAGCGGGAGAACTCCCAGCTTAGTGAACAGGTGAACTCGGTGAACTGCCTGTTCACTTGTGCATTTGCCCTACGAATTGACCGCTCAGTGAGCACCGTTACCGTTCCGGTAACGATGCCCCTTTTTCTTCAATATCCTTTCAATTTCAACGTTTGAATTTCAGTAAGCTGAGGCACCCTCCGCTACCAAAGTCCCGCGGGTTTCCGACCCCGTGTGGGACATAAAGTCTCAGGGTCCCCAGCGCTTTTTCATAACCCATCCGATCTAGAAACGTAAACGGACGAGCCACCTTGCGAAGCACTCAGCGTCAAAAAGACGAATGAGGCGTGAAGCCACTCTAGGGGTGGTATGGATGATCGGCACCGTAGGCTATAAGTATTTACTCGACCTTCAAGAGCAGGCTCTCCATGTCCAAACACCCGTTGACTCCGATGATGGTCCAGTACCTGGTGGGCTTGTGCTGCCTCAAGAACGATCCTGAAGCGGTGGATGTGACAATTGGAGACATGGTTTTCGACCCTGTCTCCGAAACACCTCGGGACGTCGACGTAACAGTCACTATGAAGGGACCGGACGATACGATCTATGCGTTCAAGGCTTACGAGGTAAAGCGCGAAGGAACCCCTCTGGACGTGTCCCAAGTCGAGCAGCTTTGTTTGAAGTTTATGGATATGACTTCCATCACTCATCCCGCAATTGTGTCTTCGTCAGGATTTACAGCTCCTGCGAGAAAAAAAGCGGAAAAGCATGGAATTAAGCTTTACGAATTCAAGCCATGGACACGACCACTTGAAGAGCAATTTCCCAAGCTAACGATGAGGGGGCCTGCTAATGAGTGTTTTTTATTGCGTACGCCCCTTCTCTGCTGGCCTCAGCATCAGCTGAACATCATTGCAGAAAAAGCTCCTGGCCCATTCGCCATCCAACCTACTGATGAAACCTACAACGCCAAGGGAAAGGTCCATCCCAAATTTTCGAGCTTTAACCAATATCAAAACGATCTTCTGATGCGGTCGACCGAATTGCTCCTACCCATGGTGCCGATCGCTTCAATGATGGAAGAATTCCAGCTAACTGAATCGGGGCTCGAGGTAGGCCCAGAGTGGCCACACAGCCACACCCTTGAAGTGTCTAACGACGCAGTATTCTTAAAAATCGACTCTGTTCTGTGCCGTATAGATCGAGTAACCATATCCGGTTGTTTGCAATGGCAACGGAGTCCAGGTCAGAACCTTTTTTACGTAATTGAGGGTGTACCCGACGGCGAAGCATTCGCTGGCGCGGTCATATCCAATTCGGATAGCAGTAGCGAGATGACTGCTTTGTTTTTCTCACCATCAACGAGGGATATCGATGTACGGAAAATTCAGCTGGCAAAGAAACATCGGAACAGCATCCGCAATTTGAAACTGGAGCTTTCCAAACGCGGCTGATTATCTTGCACCTTAAACGGCACCTACCGTGTATCCCTATGTGTATCCCAAAGAAAAGCAACCACCACAAAAGCCAATGTTCATTAGCCCAAGCAGGGGCAGTTCAAATGACCCCGGCTCCACCAACTCTCGACGACAAAGCCCGCCTTGTGCGGGCTTTGTCGCATCTGGACATCAGCCAAACCGGCCACACAAGCCCACAGCCTGCAAGCGATCGAACTCGATAACCCCGGCAATGCTCTGCCTACTCACAAAAAAGGACGACACGATGTCGTCCTTTTTCGTACCCGCATTCATCAAAATCAATGAACCGCGCTGAGCAGATCCGGGCGGCTGGATTTGAGCATTGCCTCATTGACCTTGCCTTGAATCGAGCAGGTAAACATCCCCTTGCTGCCAGTCGTCAGCTCTTGCGGAGCAGGCTCGATCAGGAACACGCGCTCGGCACTGTCGACAACCAGCTTGCCCGCCGTTGCGGATGGGTCTTCCGGCTGCCAGTTGGATTTGCCGTGGGACCAGATTTCCGCGCGTGCGTAGAGTCCCTGCGACATGTCCATACGCGGCCCGCCCGCTTTTTCCAACTGGGTGTGGAGTTCATTCGGCGTCTGTTTGGCGTAGAACCCCCAACTGATGATGCGAGTGCCCATCAGGTCTGTATCTTCGGCGTAGAAGCCGGTCAACGACATGCCGTCAATTTCGACCGGCTTGGCGAACATCCAGCGCTGCCCCATATCGCTCTTGGTGCCGCCGGACAATTTGATCTGGCCATTTTCGACCGTGCTCGGCACCAGATCCTTGAACAAAGGTGATTGCACGACTGCCAGGGAGTGATCATCACAAGCGGCAAACGACGCCACCGGCGAAGGTGCAGCGGCAACGCTGAAAGCAGAAAAAAGGGCCGCAATGGGCAACAACAGGAAAATTGGTTTCATGGAATGACTCGAATGAAAGACTGAAGAAATCGACAGCGACGATATCACAATGACATCAATCAACAGACTTCAGAGTTTCAATCAATGCCCATGCCGATGATGCACATCCGGAAAATGCGCATGACTGTGCCGCATCGGCGTATGCACATGCGGATGGCTATGCGGCTCCGCCCCATCCCACTCAAACCCATGCGTATGTTGATGATGCTCATCGTGTGTATGCCGATGATCATGCTCAAGCGGTTCGTGCTGATGCTCATGAACATGGTTTTCCATCAGATGAATCCATACCCCCACAGCCATTAACGCCGCTGCGAGCAGAAACATCAGCGATATCGACTCGCCGAGCAGCAGAATCGAGATGCCTGCGCCGAGAAACGGTGCGGTGGAAAAGTAGGCGCCGGTGCGTGCGCTGCCGAGGCCGCGCAGGGCGAGGACGAACATTACCAGGCTGACGCCGTAGCCGAGAAAGCCGACCAGCATGATCGGCACCAGCGAGGTGGCGACGGGTAGTTGGGTGCCGATGAACAGGGCCAGTGTGCAGTTGACCAAACCGGCCACGAGGCCTTTGCTGCCGGCGATGAACAGTGCGTCCGAAGCCGAGACTTTACGGGTCAGGTTGTTGTCGATGGCCCAGCAAAAGCAGGCGAAAGCGACGGCCAACGGGCCGGTCCAGTCTTGCGCCGAAACGGTCTCTTGCGGCCAGGACAGCACGACACCGCCGGCGACGATGGCGAGCATGCCGATCACGATTCGTCGGTCGGCATTTTCCTTGAACACCACCCACGCCAGCAGCGCCGTGAGCACGGATTCGAGGTTGAGCATCAGTGACGCGCTCGCGCCGGACGTTCGGGTCAGACCGAACATCAGCGCCACCGGCGCCAGCACTCCGCCGAAGCCGATGGCGCCGAGCAGCCATGGCCATTCACCGGTGCCGAGCCCGGAAGGCTTCCAGCCACGATCGCGGACAAAACGCAGGGCGGTCAAGCCCAGACCGCTACCGAGATAGAGCAACCCGGCCAGCAGAATCGGCGAAACCTGTACCCCCAACAGTTTGGCGAGAGGCGTACTGGCGCCAAACAGCGCCGCCGCAATCAATGCGTGGAGAACGCTCACATTCATGCTGGGATCACTCGCTGGGGCCGATGGAATACCGACGCCCATCATCGCAAAACTCAGGTGAGAATTATGTGAACAGCTGATTCGTGTCAGCGAACATCAACTCTGGCACGTGCTCAAATCCAGCAACATTTAATCCGCGCAATCTCTGGGCGGGCACTCGAAGCAGGCTCTATGCTGCGAACATCGAGATGCAATGGAGTTGAAGATGAAGAGCTGGATTGTCGTAGCGCTGGCCGCGCTGATTTCCTTGTCCGTCCATGCGGCCGACGCCCCCACCGTGCGCGTCGAGCCGATCGCGTTCACAACCAGTGCCGACAGCATCCAGCGCAAACAGTCGATCAAGGGTGACCAGACCGCGCAGTACACATTCAACGCCAAAGCCGGCCAGATACTGACCGTCGACTTCAAACCGTCCAACACCTCCGCTTACTTCAACATCCTCGCCAAGGGTGCGGATTACGCGCTGTTCAACGGCTCGATCATGGGCAATCACTTTCTCGGCCCACTGCCCGGCGATGGCGAGTACACGGTTCAGGTCTACCTCATGCGCAACGCCGCCCGGCGTAATGAAGTGGCCAACTATCAGTTGTCGCTGAGGCTGGTCAATGGCGATGCCATCAGCCGGCAGCAGCCATTCGATCAGACGCTGGAATTGCACGGCATCGCTTTTCACGTCAGCACCGAGCAGGTCGATGGCAAACCGACGCTGCGCATCGCTCCCAAGGGGCTGGAGATCGACAACACGGTCATCAGCCAGGCGCTAACGGGTGATGTGGTACGCGCCGAAGTCGCCGACATCAATAACGACGGCTCCCCCGAACTCTACGTTTTTACCCGCTCGCCCGGGCGCGGCATGCCGGGCGAACTGATCGCCTATTCAGCCAACAACAAGAAATCCCTGAGCGCAATCTACTTGCCTCCGGTCAGCGACAACCCGAAGACCGCGTCGGGCTATCAGGGCGAGGACTCGTTTGCGGTGGTGGAAAGCACCCTGGTGCAACGTTTCCCGGTGTATGACAGTGCCGACGCTGGCGCCGGGCGTACTGGGAAGATGCGTCAGGTTCAGTACAAGTTGGTGGCGGGTGAAGCCGGGTGGATTTTGCGCGAGGACAAGGTCACGGAATTCTGAAATGACCTGGCTCGTTACGGCCGACCCGGAAGCCGATTTCGCCGCGGATCATCTGCCCTGAGGCATTGCAGAGCGGTCGCTGCCGAGATGAATTTTTCTTCACTGCTCAGGCTCGATCAACACGGTACAGTCCGCTCGCTCATTCAAGAAACTACGGTTCGCCCGCGCTCTCCCGCGGGCTTTTTTTTGCCTGGCGTTTGCTGCCGAAGCGATACACCCAAGTGTCCTGCACGCCGTGCTGCTGCGATTGCCGCGCCTGTGGGTGAACCCTGATCAGCGCAAACCCCGCCGCTTCAGCCAGACGCTGACTGCGAGCGTTGGCCGACGATGTGGTCAGGTAAAAGGTGAACTCCGGCAGGCGCCTGACCAGTTGCTGCAGTACTTCGCGCATGTAGCCCTTGCCGGCAAACGCGCTGTTGGCCCAATAACCGACGACATAACGCTTGCGTCGACGCGGCACGAGGCCGATGCAGCCAACGACGGCTTGTTCGTCTTCAGTCACGATGAATAAGCGCCGTTCACCGGTCTCGCTGGCGAAATCAGCCCGCGCTTGCAGCATGGACGAAAGCGCCCGCTCCTCACTGGTGTGTTCAACCGCCCACTCGAGAAAAGGCGCATGCTCGTGGTAACTGGCGTTCAGCGCCTCCCGCACCGGAGCGACCAGCGCTGGGTCCGGCGCCCGAACACGCAGCGCCAACCCGTTCACCGTCAATGCAAATTCCATTGCTTGTTCCTCCAATCCCGGAAATGCCGCAGTCGATAACCCTGTGCACTCAACCAAAGAAATTTACAGAGCGCCAGCGCGGTTTGTTTTTTTCCATCTCCTAGGCAATCCTGTCCCTCGATCCTGCCAACCGGAGCGCCCGATGTCACTGCTGAGCCTGCCCTGCCAATGCCTGACGCTCGCCATCCTCGCCCCGGAACAGGCCGAGCTGGAAAGTGACTTCTATGCACGCAACCAGCGCCATCTCGCCCCCTGGTCGCCGATTCGCACCACCGAATACTTTTCTACCGAACAGATTCGTCGACGCCTTGAAGTTCAGGCCAGTGCTTTCGAGGCCGGGCTGGCGATGC
>Ga0207713_1001165_pt1 | contig 22212 bp, 20 predicted proteins | sample KBSS64metaG_FD_184404 | JGI IMG/M metagenome (GOLD analysis project Ga0207713, IMG submission 184404) | Switchgrass rhizosphere microbial communities from Kellogg Biological Station, Michigan, USA - KBS S6-4 metaG (SPAdes) (version 2) | ecosystem: Host-associated > Plants > Roots > Rhizosphere >... | reverse complement strand
CCCCAGCAATGCCACCGCCAGCCACCGCGCACGCCGGCCTTCGATCAGGCGCTGCAATTGCGGGGTGAGCATGTTGACCAGTTCGAACACCAGCAACCCGGCCAGCAGGCTGGGCAGCAACCGCAGCGGGAGCACCAGCAGCAGCCCACCAAAAATGATGATCCAACTAATGACCAGCAAAACATGACGTTGGGAAAACGTTGGCATACAGCCTCAAAACGAACGGCGTAGAAGGATTGGCAGTCTGCCAGCGATCCGATGGCAGCACTAGGGATTGTGCATACCTGTATGGACCCGCGTCGAGGCAAACCCAGGACTGGTTCACCGGCGAAGGCATCCTGCCTGCCAGATCACGTCGTACGTTTCCGGCAAACCTTGCTTCTACAGGGGAGTGTCTATTTTTTCTTCAGGCAATCGCTCATGAACGCCTTGCGCTCATCGCCCTTGAGGGCCTTGGTTGCCGCATCGGCATTGCAGGTTTTCATTTTCTCCTGCTGAGGCGTCAAGACCTTGCCGGCATCATTGGCTGCCGGAGTCGCCTTGAGGCAATTGCTCATGAAGGCCTTGCGCTCATCGCCCTTGAGGCTTTTGGCGGTAGCGTCGGCGTTACAGCTGGTCATCTTGTTCTGTTGTTCAGTGGCGGCGAAGCCTTGGGAACACAACAGCAAACCGATCATCAACAAAGGGACTCGCAACATCTTCATGGCGTTTGCTCCTTGTTGCCGCCCCGAGCGGCGCGGCCTCAAGGCCAGTGTAGACAAGAGCTGTTACACCTTCACCCGCCAGTGCTCAATCAGCGTCCGCCTGCTCAGGCAGAAGACCTTTGAATGCGTTCAAGTAGCGGTTGTAAGCATCAACCCGATTTTCGATTACCGACGCGGGCAACCGCTCGAACGAAACCGGAGTACCGCCTTCGACACGGTAGGTCAGGCCCAACTCATTCACTGACGTCCACTGGGCAAAGGCTCCTGTTTTATAGAGCTTGTTGATTTTTATCTGCCTGAACGTGTTCGGCTCGGAAACAGCGGGTAACGGCGTCGGACCGGGCGGGATGTCATTGACAAACGCGTATTCGGCGATGGCCGGACCGGGCTCCAGTGTCTGCATTGGCGGCATTTCAAACTCGAAGCAGCCCTTGCTGGCCAGATGCGCCGAAGGGAATTCCGGCCAGGAATCGGCGACGACCAGTGCTTCGGGATTGCTCAAGTCATCGCCAATGACCACATATTGATGGTCAAGCTCGGTGGCCTTGACGATGTGAATACTGGAGGTCCGGGGCTGGCTGGCAAGTATCGAAAACGTCACCTTGGAGTTTTCCGAGCAATTACCGCCCTTGATCTCAATGGCTTTACGCGCGGCTTCAGCGACAGTCAGCTTCGCGGTGAAACCGCCTTCCTGCAGGTTCATTTCCCGCAGCCCCTTGATCTTCGCTATTGCCGAACCACCCTTCTCCCACATGCTCGGCAATTGGTTGCCGGATAATGGGATGAGCTCCTTGGCGCGGCAGACAGCCTGTTGCGCCAACTTCAAGTCGCCCATGGTTCGCGGCGAAACCTGGATCGGTTCGTCGGACGTCGCTACGCTTTTCGACAGTTGGTTGCCATAGCTTCGCAAGTCCGCCAGTTTCGGGGTTAGCGCTTGCGCGCTTTGCTGAACCGAACGCAACAGCGCCTGATACTCGTCGGCCCGTCCGGTGCGCTCCAGATTTCTCGCATTCATGGCCAGGTTGCGCCTGGATTCTTGCAGCGGGATCAGGCCCTCCCGGGTGAACATCTGCTCGATCAATGGCGTGAATTGCTCGTCCGTCATCAGCTTTTCCAGGTCCGGCAAGGCTTCGATGCTCTGCACCACGTTGGCATTGGCTTGTGCGTCCCCGGCTGTGTTGGCCTCGAATAACGCCTGCCACAATGAATGAAAGTATTCATCAGGAAAGGTGTCGTGCATCAGCTTCAAGCCACGCAAGTAGTCATACCTTTCGAACGCCGAAACGGAAGGATGAAAGGCTCCCACGACGAGTTCCGGATACAGATCCGCGACCTCCTGCAACGTGGCGGCCTCGCCTTCTCCAGTCGGAGCGCCGCCACGCAGGCGCATGACCCGGGGGTCGAAAGTGGATGGGGCAAGAACGGGCAGCTCTGAAAGTATCTGGCTTAGTCGATACGGCTTGAGTGCCCGGTTGCCAATTGCCTCTTTCAGTTGCCGCCCTTGTCCTACGCCCATATTCAGGGCGTTGCGCTCGGCATTCGGAAGCGCTTGCAAAATCGACGAGTAGAAGTCTGCAGCAGTGCCCAACAGGTTGCCTTCATCGTCATAAGCCTGGAAGGTCAAGTCTTCGCGCTCGACGAGGGTGCGTCGAATCGTGGCGCTTTCCTTGCCGATGCTGTCGAGCAAGGCTCCCCCAAAATCGAACCGGCAAACATCTATTTGCACATCGGGATTCCAGCCGGGGAGGTTTTCCAGTGAGTGCAAGACCAGCCTGCGGGTATCGGGATTGTCGACCGAATCCAGATACAACCCTTCATAAGCACGGGCGCTGCGCACATCCCGAAGAGCCCATTGCGCGAGGTTTTCAAGCCTGTCGGACAGCTTTGCTTGCGCGATATCCCGCAATTCCGAGTCAGTGGCAATCGCCAGTAACTCTTGCGCAACGGCGCCCGGCAGACCTGGCACTCGGTCCTGGATATTTCTAACCGAGTCACTCTTGGCGCTTCGGGCCTTTTCGAGCTGACGGTAACGTACGTCGAATAGCGATGTTTGCCTGTTTTTTGCCTGTTTGGCTAGTTCAAGCCTCAACTGTCGGGCATTCGCGTCGATGGTAGATTCCGATGCGCCTGGGGCCTGGCCCATCAGCAATTTTGTATTAGCCTGATCAAGTTGGGATAACAGCGTTTTAAGCAAGTCGCCTTCGATCAAGCGATCCTTTCGTATCGTTACGGGTGCAGCGTCGGCCTGACCTATAACCCTCAGAACTTCGCCATCGGCCCCTGTCAGTTCGATTGCCGAGCCGGGCCACAGGCCGTCCAGCAGCTCAAACTGAAAGGCAGGGTCGGCCTGTAAATAATCCTGCGGATGATCACTGCCAATCTGTCGGATAAATGCCTGGATATCCTGGTCGATCTGGAAACGCGTCACCGTATCGCTCAACAAAGGTACAGCGCGCTCCTTGTCGACATACATTCGACGGATCGCATTGACATCGCAGCGACTCACCGTGCGAATGTCATCGAACGCGTCGATCAACTTTGCCATTGGCTGGCCGAGTCGGGCCATCAAGGTATGGTCATCCCACAAGTGAGGCTGCTCACCCTCGATGACGAAGGCACCTTCTCCATTACTCTCGACCATGGGTTGATAGGCGTCCGGCCGGGTTGGGTGCTGCACTCGATGCTTGCCGGTCTTCGGGTCTTTCTTGAGTTCGAAGTAGCGCGTATCGAGATTGAGAATTGACTTGCCTTCGTGCCGATGCAGCCAGTGTTCGTCGGGCTTTGAATCGGCGGACAACGCCGGATTGCGCTGATAGGGTTCAAGGTTCTGTCCCCACAGCCGCTTGTCACCGTTGGCCAAAGTGACAGGCTTGGCCCCTTCGATGAATGATGAGAGCTTGGGCAGCGCCACCTCTGAAACAAGGTTCATACCGGCACCGAACGTACCCAGCTGGATCAGACTTTCAACGAAGCCTATCAAGTGCTCGGCGCCTTCCAGATAAATCCCCTCAGCCAGATCGACGACGCCTTCAATCACTTCGCTTGCCAGCTGATAGACCATGTAGGCCATCATGACTTCGCCCAGAAATGGCACGAACGGCGTCACCACCAGCAACGCGGCGTTGAAGATATCGGCCAGCATCTTTGTCAGGTTATCGAACCAGGCTTGACGCTCTATTCGATCGGCATCGGCAGTGGAAATCACCATCTCCCGTGCGTCGTTGAGGATTTTGTTTTGCTGCACCTGGTAGAGATACACCCACAGGTCGCCATTGAAGCGGGTTTCGGTATCGTCCTGAAATTTCAGCGTACCAAGATGAAGGCGCGGGTTTTCCACCGCAGTTTCACGCCAGACGGGCCGATCCACGCCCCATTCCTTTTCATGCTGCCTGATCTCGACGAGGCGACTGTTGAGCTCGGCAAAGAAATGTCCGCGTTGCTGATGAGCAACGAAGCGGCTGAAAAATTCCTGGTAACTGCGTTTGGAGGGAAGGCCATTACGCGTAGGGGTCGAGCTAGCGTCGCGCAACTGGCGGGTCAGCTCAAGCACGAACTCTTGCATCGACGCATATTCTTTCAATGGATGCTCAGGGTCGTGAGGTACATAGGCAATGAGTCGCCTCCCGACAACGGGCGCATCCAGATCACCGGCGATCAGCACGATGCCGTGCATGCGGGTGTCCAGCACCGTCAGGTGATAGTAACGAACCGGCAGGCCTTGCAGCTTCATGCCTTGAAGCCCTTCAAGCATGCCCTTGACCACCCGATAGCCGTGGGCTGAAATATCTTTGCGCATCAAGGCCAGGTCGGTGGCGGCGTTCAGCGCGGCCTTCTGGCTCTTGATGATTTTGTGCTGCAACACCCCTTGGGCCAGGCCATCGGTGGGGCGCAAATACTGTTCGAGATGTTTTTGGTATTGCGCGCCAAGATCCAGTTCCCGACTCAGGGTCTTGAACTGCTCAATAGACATCCTGTTTCTGATATTCAGTATTTCGAAACGACCCAGCTCATCCGGCTTTGAAATAAACTGCGAGTCAGGAAGCAGCACTTCATGATGTGCAAAGTTATGCAAAGCCGCATCCAGCATTGAGACCGTGCGAGAGCCGGCCCCCCGCACAACGCTGGTCGCCCACAGGGGCACACTTGTCGGAGCGAACAACTTCAGATATGTACGCCTGACATCGACATCAATTCCGTATTGTGTTTTCAAGGCCTGAATCAGCAACGGCTCGGCAAACTCGTAAACATCCTGCAATTGCGCCAGCATGCGGTCGACATCATTTTGCGCATGCCAGCTTGTTGTCATGGAATTTTTCAAACTGCTGTGTAATACCGCAGGCGCGTCCTTGCTCCACTGAGGAATACCGCAAAGACCCAGCTTCAGCGCACTCACTCTTTTCAACGAAGCGCCGGCCACCCATGTTGGCACAGCCCTTTTTATAAAATCATGATGGATACTTTTTTCTTGCCTGATGGGTTCTGCCTGCTCGCGAACCAGAACTGAATGCTCCATGCCTGATCACTCCATTACGATCTAGTCAATTCAGGCTGGAGCATACCGCGAGACCAAAAAGCTTCATGGCGTACATTTCAGACAAAACATGTGTAACGCCCCGCAAGTAAGTCCGTACCAGCAAACAACTACGATTAGTTGATCACGCAGAAATACCTGGAAAACTTACATGCATAACCTTCACGTAAAACCACCGTTCCGACCATCAAAACCCCCGGTGCCTGCGATAATGTTCCGGCGTGCAACCTGCCTGGCGTTGAAACATTGCGATAAATGCCGAGCCGGTGCTGTAACCCATGTCGAATGCGATTTCCTGAATGCTGCGGTGGCTGTCCAGCGCTTCGATCGACGCCAGAAATCGTAACCGCTGCCGCCACTCGCCAAAACTCATGCCCAACTCCCGGATGAATTGCCGCGCCAGGGTGCGTTCGCTGACATGGATGGTCGCGGCCCAATGCGCTAATGGCCGGTTGTCTCCCGGCCCTGCCTGCAAGGCCTCCAGAATGCCGTGCAAGCCAGGACTGCTGGCGTACGGCAAGTAGCGCTCATGCACCGGCGCCTGTCGAAGTTGATCCACCAACACTTGGGCCAGGCGTTTGTCGGCTTCATGCTCGGGGATCTTTACATCGCGAGCGGCAAAGTCTTTGAGGATCGCTTTGAGAATGTCGCTGATCGCCAGCGTGCAGGCTTGCGCCGGCAGATCACGGCATACCGGCGCAGCCAGGCAGACCGCACGGTAGTTGATCGGCTGATGACTGTAGAAACTGTGCTCGGTCTGCGGCGGCACCCATATCGCGTATTGTGGCGGTGACATGAAGCGGCTGCCGCCGATGTCCATGCGCAGTACGCCATGGGCCGAATACTCCAGGGTGCCCCAAGGATGACGGTGAGCCGAGGCGTAGCGATGAGCATCAAAGTCGGCGTAGCGGAAATACACCGGGGCAGGCAGCTCACTGAAATCCAGTAGATCGATGGGTTTACTGTTCATGCTGTCCGTCATGAGGGGCAGGTTGTCTGGATTGAAGTATAGGCAGTTAGCCAGACAGAGGATAATGCCCCCTCATCAACGTTCTGGTTTTTCCCATGCAATACGCTTATCCCCTGCTGGCCATTTTCATCTGGGCCGGCAATACCGTGATCACCAAAATGTCGGCCGGGGCGATTTACCCTGCCGAGATCGGTTTCTACCGCTGGCTGCTGGCCGGCTTGCTGTTCACGCCCTTCATGCTCAAACCTGTCATTGCCCACTGGCCCTCGATTCGCCCGAACCTGGGCAAGATCTTTGTCCTCGGCGTGCTCGGCATGGCGGTGTACCAAAGCCTGGCGTACTTCGCCGCGAGCCTGACCTCCGCGACCAACATGGGCATCATCCTGTCATTGATGCCTCTGATGTCGCTGGCCATGGCGATCATCAGCCTTGGCCAGCGCCTGACCATCGGCGCACTGGCGGGTGCGGTGTTGTCGTTTGCCGGCGTGTTGGTGGTCGTCTCGTCCGGCAGCCTGGGTGTGCTGCTGGAACATGGGGTGAACCTGGGGGACGCGATGATGCTGATCGCCACCCTGGCCTACGCGATCTACAGCACGTTGCTGAAAAAATGGCAGCTGCGCTTGCCGCCATTGGTGTTGCTGTATTTGCAGGTACTGGTCGCGGTGGTGGTGTTGTTTCCGATGTTTCTCGCCTCACCGAAAATCGGCCCGACCCTGCACAATATTCCCCTGGTGCTTTACGCCTGCTTGCTGGCCTCGATGGTCGCACCGCTGGCGTGGATGCAAGCCGTGGTGCGTCTGGGACCCAGCCGGACCACGCTGTTCTTCAATTTGCTGCCGCTGATTACCGCGCTCATTGCAGCGGTGGTGCTGCATGAGCAGTTGGCGCTGTACCACCTGGTGGGCGGGATGTTGACGCTGGGCGGGGTGATTCTTTCCGAGCGCTGGACGACGGTATTGGGTCGTAAGGCCAGTGTGGCCTGACGCCGTCTAGACCCCGGCGGCTTTCAAGCGGGCCGCATGTTCGACAAACAGCCGGATCGGCTCTGCCCCCTTGCCCACCAGCCCCAACGACTGGTTGACGATGTCGAAGTGGTCCAGCGGGTACTCGTCGCCAATCACGGTCCCGAGGTGCGAGCTGTAACGCCCGACCATCCCGTCGCAATGCCCGGCCTCGCGTACGAAGGTTTTGGCAAACAACCGGCAACTGCGGTTGGTGCCATCGAACAGGTTAAGCCCACGATTGGTCTTGCCCGGCTGCAAAGTGCCGGACCAGGAGTAGTAACGCACACCGTTCACCTCTTCCGGTCCGTGCCCGCCCCAGGTATCTGGCAGCCCCTGTGGAAAACGTTGATTGAACCGTGCCACGCCTGCAGTAGTGAGCGAATGATGGGACGCAAGGATATCCACCGGCAACTTCGGTCCGCGATAGCCGGTCTCCAGCAGGCTCATCAGCGTTGCAACGCACCGTACCAGAAAGATCACCAGACGCCCTCCGACGCTGTCATGGGGATAGTGTTTGTGCAGATAGTCGGCCAGTTCCGAACCATGATTAGGCCCGGCCACCGAGGTCACCGAGGCGACCAGATCCGGGCGTTTGGCTGCCGCGTAGCGCGCGGTCAACGAGCCCTGGCTGTGCCCTAGCAAATTTACCTTTTCAGCTCCGGTCTCACGCAGAATCTCTTCAATGCGCGCCAACAATTGCTCGCCGCACACTTCGCTGGAATTGAGCGGCGAGACCTGCACCGCAAACACCACCGCACCACCCTGGCGCAAAGCCTCGGCGATCCCGTACCAATACGGATAGAACACCAAACGGATAAACCCGAGCATTCCCGGGACCAGCACCAGCGGGTAACGCGTGGCCGAATCTTGCGACATGGGCGAACATCCTTGTGATCGGTGAGGTGACGCCTGGCGATTGCAAGACTTCCGCCAAGCTTCGCCAGCGAACATGACAAACCGACGACCAGTCTAGGTCATCCGCCCTACTTCAGCCCCACCACGCCGGCCACGATCAGCCCGACCGACAGCAGTTTGACCGCTGTCAGGCTCTCACCCAGCAAGACAAAGCCGAGAAACACCGTGCCCAGCGAACCGATGGCGGTCCAGATCGGGTAGGCGATGCTCACCGGCAATTCGCGCATGGCCAGGGTCAGGAAATAAATCCCGCCCACTGCCGCCACAACAGTCATCAGCGATGGCCAGGGCCGGGTGAAGCCCTCGGCGTACTTCATGCCCATGGCGAAGGTGACTTCGAACCCGGCGGCGATCAGCAAAAACAGCCAGGCCATCTAGAACTCCCTGGCCAGGGCCAGCAAGCGCTGCTCCGCTTCGGCGGCAGAGACTTCGAACGTGCGCGCCTCGGACTCCTCGCCTTCGGCAGCGATCACGGTGACATCGGTGATGCCGATGAAACCCAACGCCGTGCGTAGAAGCGTATCTGCATGGTTCATCGCCTCCAGCTCGCCGCCCGGGCCAAAGCCAAATCCGCCGCGACTGGTCACGATCAAGGCCTTTTTGCCCTGCACCAATGGCTCATACTGCGCGATACCGTTATCCAGGGTGTGATTGAAGGTCAGCCCCAGCCGCACGATCTGGTCGATCCAGGCTTTCAGGCCGCTGGGCACGCTGAAATTGTGCATGGGCGTGGAAATCACCAGCACGTCGTGCCCGAGCAACTCCTCGACCAGCGTATCGCTAAGCGCCAGGTCCGCTTGCATCGACAAGGGACGCGCGTCGGGTTCGGGGTAGAACGCGGCGGCCACGAACGCCTCGTTGACCGGTGGAATCAACGCTCGGCCGACTTCGCGGCGGGTCAGTTTCGATTGGGGGTGACGGGCCTGCCAGGCCGATAGAAAGACTTCCGCCAAACGCCGGGAGTGCGAACGATCACCCCGTGGACTGGCATGAATCGCAAGAACTGTACTCATCTGACTCTCCTTGGGATTAAACTCAAACTGCATGTGGCTCGCAGCTTGGCGCTTACAGCCGCACCCGATCAACTGAACAAAAATCAGTCTGGATGAATCCATTTCATCCATGGAGATTGCATGTTTGCCTCGTTGCCATTAACCGCCCTGCGCGCATTTGAATCCGCCTCACGCCTGTTGAGTTTCAAGGCCGCCGCTGAAGAACTGTCAGTCACTCCGACGGCGGTGTCCCATCAGATCCGCTCGCTGGAAACCTGGCTCGGCGTGCAACTGTTCGAGCGGCTGCCACGCCAGGTACGACTGACCGAAGGCGGCGAGCGTTTGTTCCACAGCCTGCATGGCGCCTTCCTGGAAGTGGCGCAAAGCGTCGACACCCTGCGCCCCCATCGCAGCGGCACGAGCCTGACGATCTCCACCACCGCCGCCTTTGCCGCCTTGTGGCTGGTGCCGCGTCTGGGGCGTTTCTATGCCCGACACCCCAACATCAGCCTGCGCCTGGACACCCATTGCGAGGTCATCGATTTGCATCAGGACGCCAGTGTCGACCTGGTGGTGCGCTACAGCCTCGATGACTATCCGAACCTGTACGGCGTTTGCCTGTTCGACGAGTCTTTCGGCGTTTACGGCTCGCCCGAGCAAGTGGCCCTCGCTGCCCGGCACACGCCCACGCTGATCAGCGTGCACTGGCATAATTCCAAACTCTACGCCCATGGCTGGGAGGCCTGGTGTGCACAGTCCGGCGAAAACTGGCTGGCGGGCCAGCCCATCGTGCGCGAATACGATGAAGAGCATTACGCCCTGCAAGCGGCGATTGCCGGTCAGGGGCTGGTGCTGGCGAGCAATATTCTGGTGTCGGAAAGTGTCGCCAGTGGGTTGCTTTTGCCTTATCGGGGCGACGTGCAGGTGGACGGCGCCGGTTACAGCGCCCTGTGCGTGCCGGGGCGTGAGCGACATCCGCCAGTCCGGGCGTTTTTTGCGTGGTTGCGGGAAGAGGCAATGGTATCCGGATATGCCTTGTCGTAAGTAACGTCAAGCGCTGTTGCAAATTACCAAGAACTTCATAGTTTGCAGCACCTAATACAAACAGCCTCACACAAAAGCTGGAAATATAGCGCCTTCCTTTCAGCACCACCGTTTTAGTCCACCCTCAAAACCAGAAGTTACAATGAGTCGATAGACTTCGCCAAGGACGCAACTATTATAACAACTACAACCCATCGGTTGCTTATATAACCCAAGTAAAGGAATACTTATGTACATTGAAGAGCGGCTCGAATTCATCGAATCCCTGGCCCCCCTCGCACCCCTGCCAACCCTGATAACACGGTCCTTCGCCAACCTTGAAAATGAGCAAGGCGCGGTCAAACATGATGAAAGCAAACCAACCGCAAGCGTCATGCCGGATACAATTAATACGTTTTTCCCTGGTATATCCACAGAGATTATTGACGATGTCAACCTCTGCAAGCTAGTCATGCAGAATGCTGCCTCCAAGAAATACCCTAAGGAGGAGCAACTTTCGGATTGGTATAAATATTATGTTGATGGTTTGAGCAAACTGGGCTGGGTCATTCAAAACAAGCAATTAAAGGATGTCACTATCAAAAGAATCGGCCTCACGATGGACCAGATTGCCGTGGAGATCGTAGCAGGCTTGCTGGGTCCACAAGCCGCGTCCACACTGGCATATGTCGCACAAAAAGCGCTGGTAGAGGTGAAGAAAGGCCAACGGACAATAGAGATCTTCAATAGTAATAAAGATACCGGCAAAACGAACAAATTCGAAATTGCTCCCGTCTTCCTGGACGCTAGCGGGCAGCCGAACATGGTCCTTAACTACGTGTCCATGAACGCACAGGAAAGCACCCGGGGCATTCTGTTCTGGAAATCGACGAGTCAGTCCACCTCCATTAAATCAGGCGCGACGCGCGCCTATCTGGACAGAAAGGTTTTCTCCCGCCTGAGTGACTCGCTGTATGACAAATTCACCGAGGCAGGAAAAAAATACATTATTGACCTTCCGGACTTTTAATATTTCATGATGTTTAAATCGGCAATACACTGCCGATTTAAACATCTATTCGCGCGCTATCCTCTCAGCAGAATTCACCATGAACAAAAATAACCTTGACGCTTATCTGAGCAACGGCAACATAATTTTATTCTGCGGCATGCACTCTGACAGTTTCAAAAACGATATCTTGCACTCCACGCTGTACGCGAGTCTCTTGGCGACAAGGGCAGGCAAGGACCAGGAGGCGTGGTGGCAAACATACACTCAAACCCTGAACAGGTTTGGCTGGACCCTCAACAGCCGGGAAGTTCGGCATCTTGATTTCCGTGCCGCACGTTTGTCCAGCATCGTCATTGAATGCACGGGAAACGCTCTCTCGGAAAAGGAAGAGCAAGCGCTGCTCAGCTTCTTTTCTGATTTGGAAACACTCCCGGCAAACGCCTCGGCGATTGAGGCTCTCATCGCCAGGCTTCAGGCCAACGCTTACGATAGTACCTGTCATATTAAAGACGCTGACAGCAAAGACCAACTCGTCTCAACTGCAGTCTTGTTGACCATCGTGCGTAGCAATAAAACCTTGTTGACCGTGCAAATCTCCTTCGAGGCCGGAGAGGAAATTACAACTGACATTTTGAATCAACCTGTACTCACGACAATCAAGAATGGGAACAGTAATATTCGTCTGTTACGCAGTTCACTGGATGAACGTCAATACAGTCAGTTCAGAGAGCCCCTCATCAACAAATTGGGCAACAAATTGCAAACCGACTTGTTTCATTTCAACGCTTCACCCAGCGCGAATTGAAAGAGTGGAACAACCCGTTGTTCTAATCGCTCCCGAAGTCCGAGTCGTGAGCGATTAGAGCAATTTCAGCGTCAACTCAGTTCTTTACCGTCTTGGGGGCCTTGCCCGCCTTCATCTGCTCCAGTAACGGCGCGCACTGGTTCGGCTCTCCCCCGCTCGGCGCCACCAGCGCCAACAGCCCCGCCGCCGGCGCCGCAATCACACCGAGCGCAACCATTCCGGCCCCACGCAACATCAAGGGGACGGCTTTCACCCCGGCGTCTGGCTTGATGAATTTACCCCGCACATACAGCGGCGAACGCAGCGAGATCAACCGCCAGCCCTTGGATTCCGGCGTGATAGTCAGGTCCAGTTGCTCGGTGGCCATGTTCGCCGTGCCATCGATGTAGACGATCGCGTTCTCGGTATCGAAGACGAACAGTTGCGTAGTGGCCAGGCCGGCCTTGATATCGAAGTCGGCAGCGGCGCAGTTGATTTTCACTTCCTTGTCGCCAAATATCTTGCCGACCACATAGTTGCCCACGTTCAGGCCCGCCAGTTCCATCAGCTCGCGACTGATGGCGCCGTCGTTGATCAGCATTTTCAACCTGCCGTTGGCGCTGCCCAGCAACTTGGCCACCGAATTGCCGCGCCCGGTGATGTCGGCATCGCCATTGAGTTCGCCGAAGCTGGTTTTCATCGGTTCGAAGGTCGGGAACAACTGCTTGAGCTTGAAACCCCGAGCGGTCAGTTTCGCCTGACCTTCCAGCGGTTCGGTGCGCCCGTTGAGGCGAATCTGTGCATCCAGCTTGCCGCCGGCCACGCCGAAGCGCAACGGTTCGAGACTGAGCACGCCATCGGTGAGCACCAGGTGGGTGTAGAGGTCGTTGAACGGCAACTTTTCGCTATGAACGATGCGCTTTCCAGTGAATTCGACATCCGCATCCATATCGCGCCAGCGATCGGTCTTGAACTCCTCGACCGGCAGTACCTTGTCCGCCGGCTGCTTGCTCTCGCCGCCGCGGGCTTTTTGCTTGGCGTTGGAGTCGGCACCAATCAATGGGGCCAGGTCGGCGAACAGCAATTGATTGGATAGCAGCGACCCGCTGAGTTTAGGGCGGGGCTGGCCGGCGACGTAAGCCAGGCTGCCATGGATGTCGCTCGAGCCGATCGTACCGTTGAACGCTTCATAACGAAATACCGCACCGCCCGGCTCATGCAGCTTGGCAATCAGATGGCCGTCGGTGGCATACGGCGGCGTATCCGGCAGGGTCACGCCGGTCAGGGGATAGAGGTTGCCCAGGCTGGTGCCAGCCAGTTTCAGGCGTAGATCCAGGGCGCCCAGATTCATCGGATCGGTCAGCGTGCCGGCCAACTCCACGCTGGTGTCGCCGATCTTCGCTTGCGCCTGCAGCGGAAACGGCCGAGCCGCGTCCTGCAGCGCCAGCAGCCCACCGATTTTGCCTTGTCCCGTGAGTTTCTGAGCGTGGTACTGGCCTTTGACCTTTAGTGCAAACGCGTAATCCTGCGGCGCACTGCCCTGCCCGGAGGCTGTTTTCGCCGTTTTGTCGCCAACGATTTCGCTGAAGGGAATCGGCTTGCCCAAGGGGTCGATCAGCAGGTCCAGTTGTGTCTTCAGGTTCTGGTCGTCAAGAGTGACATGTCCTTTGTCGAAGCCGATCGCCCCGATATCCACTACCCAGGACGAAGGCTCGGCGTTCGGGTCTTTCGGGTCGAACTTGAAGGTCCAGTTGGCACGACCGTCGGCCAGGCGCTGCAACGCGGCGTTGGGTTCGGTGAGGTCGATGCGCGGGATTACCACACGCTGCGCCAACAAGGCCAGCGGCGAAATGCGCAATTCGACGCGCTTGAGGCTGGCCATCTGCGGCGCCTTCGACCAGTCCGGGTTGCCCAGGCTCAGATCCTCGGCCACCACATGCGGCCAGGGCACCCAGGCACGCCAGCCACCCTCGTCGCGCTCGCGCTGCCAAACCACCGCCAGATTGCCGTTGATCGCGAATGGGCGGTGCAGTTCTTCGGATACTTTGGCATTGAGGGACGGTTTGATCCGGTTCCAGTCGAAGAACACGATGACCAGCACTAGCACGGCCAGCAGGACAACAAGGCTGGTCACGATCCAGGCGAGAATTTTACGAGTGCGCGTCATTGCACAGAGCTCCTGATACGACTGAGCGTCACGATCGCGATGCTCAGTGGAAACGCGGGGCCAGAACCGGCCCGTCATGGAATCTACGACTGGCAAATGGCCCGCAGGTTTAATTGAAAATCCGATTTTGCCGCCGTTGGCGATTGAACATGGCGCCCCTCCTCCCGGACAGCGTTACCGGGGCCGCACTTTTGCGTGGCGCGGTTGAGTCGAAAATACCCACCTCGGTGCGCCGCAAAGGCCCGGTTTAGAAGGGCTGTAGAGAACAATCAATTCCGTTGATTATTAACATTGCGTTTATGAACTTTTATATCGACTTATCAAGAGTAGCATTGCCTTCGTACCCAATTTATCGCACTCCTACGGAGCACCCATCATGAAACGCCAACTTCTGCTTAGCCTCACACTTTCAATGCTGGCCAGCACCGCTTTTGCGCTGCCGGCCGCTGACCAGGCCACTCCGCAAGTGAAAGACACTCACTCGGTGTTCAGCCAAACCGTTGCCGCTGATGGCTCCGACCGTACCCCAGGTCAAACCGTCGCTGCTGATGGCTCCGACCGCACTCCGGGTCAAACCATCGCCGCTGATGGCTCCGACCGCACCCCAGGGCAAACCGTCGCCGAAGGTGGTAACGATCGCCTGAGAGAAAAAGGCCTGATCGCTGAAGACGGCTACGACCAGACTCCACAAGGTCAAACGGTTGCCGCTGACGGTTCCGACCGCACTCCAGGTCAAACCATTGCTGAAGGCGGTGGTGACCGTGTCATCGAACGCAACAGCGCTATGAGCTAAGCCCATGGCGGCCTTGAAAAAAAGCCCAATCAACAGATTGGGCTTTTGATTTTCTGGTCATTGCCTTTTGTAGAAGTCGCACCGCCCCGCCAGATCCCGCCTATGTCGTTCGACGCCGGCAAAGCCGATTTGCTAGAGTGCGCCGCAGTCCTTTTCAGAAAACGTCATTGCGATGCTGCCCCGCGCCGAACAGAAACAACAAACCCGCAACGCCTTGATGGACGCGGCCCGCCACTTGATGGAGGGCGGCCGAGGATTTGGCAGCCTGAGCCTGCGTGAAGTCGCAAAAACCGCTGGAATCGTCCCCACCGGCTTCTATCGGCATTTCGCCGACATGGATGAACTCGGCCTGGTGCTGGTGAGCGAGGTCGGCCAGACCTTCCGTGAAACCATTCGCCTGGTGCGGCACAACGAGTTTGTCATGGGCGGCATTATCGACGCGTCCGTGCGGATATTTCTCGATGTGGTGTCGGCCAATCGTTCGCAATTCCTGTTCCTCGCCAGAGAACAGTACGGCGGCTCGTTGCCGGTACGACTGGCCATTGGTCGCTTGCGCGAGAACATCAGTTCGGACCTGGCTGCCGACCTGTCCTTGATGCCGAAACTGCAACACCTGGACATGGCCGGCTTGAGCGTCATGGCCGACCTGATCGTCAAGAGCGTGTTCGCCACTTTGCCGGACATCATCGACCCGCCAGCCGACGCGCTTCCTGAACATTTGACGCCGCAAGCAAAGATCACCCAGCAGCTGCGGTTCATCTTTATCGGCCTCAAGCATTGGCAGGGGCTTGGAAGTACCGAGTAACGCTTAAAAAGATCGCAGTCGTCGGCAGCTCCTCACGGGCCGCGCCGCCATGCCCTGTTCGCCGCAAATTGGTGCAGCTTGAAAAAGCTGCGCACCAATTTCAGTCAAAATCCTGAGCACCTCGAAACTTTTCCTACGCTGCCTACAGGTATTTCCTACACGCTCCCAGATTGGCAAGCCCCTTGCTCTAGCCTGAGTATTGTCCACTGCTGGAAGCTTTCCGATGCTGGTGATTCATCGCAGAATCGACCCTCAACCCGACTGGGCCGCCGAGTTGTACCTGACCTTCGAGGCCCGGAGCAAAAGCCGCTTGCGCTGTTTCAGTGCCGAAGGTGAGGACGTCGGTTTGTTTTTGGAGCGCGGTCAACCGCCTTTGTATGACGGCGAATGTCTGCAAGCCGAAGACGGCCGCGTGGTGCGCGTCTGTGCCCGCCCCGAGCAATTGCTGCACGTCACCTGCGCCAATGCCTACGAATTGACCCGTGCCGCCTATCACCTGGGTAATCGCCATGTTGCCCTGCAAGTGGGCGACGGCTGGTTGCGCCTGCTCGACGACTATGTGCTCAAGGCCATGCTCGAACAACTTGGCGCGCAAGCCGAACCCATCGAAGCGGCCTTTCAACCTGAACACGGCGCCTACGGCGGCGGTCACCACCACTCCCGCCACGGCGACGAAGATTTCAACTACCCGCCAAAACTGCATCAGTTCGGCGTGCGCCCATGAACCCTGCATGGGCCCTGCTGCGCCTGGCCAGTCCGCAATTGCCGATTGGCGGCTACAGCTATTCCCAAGGCCTGGAAATGGCGGTGGACAACGGCCAAGTGCACGATCCCGACAGCGCGCGGCGCTGGATAAGCGATCAGTTGCTGCTCAATCTCGCCCGCTTCGAGGCGCCGCTGCTGCTCGCCCATTGCGTGGCCGCGGTCGAGGAGAACTGGAGCGAACTGCTGCAGCGCTGCGAAGAACACCGTGCCAGCCGGGAAACCCGCGAACTGCATCAGGAAAGCCGGCAAATGGGCTACTCCTTGCAGCAACTGCTCAATGGCCTGCCTGAACTCGACTCAGCGGCCCGCGCTTTCCTTGCACAACGACCCGAACCGCACCTGGCCCTGGGCTGGGCGCTGGCCGCGCGCGCCTGGCAGATCAGCCCGCAGGACGCACTGGCCGCGTGGCTCTGGAGCTGGCTGGAAAACCAACTGGCGGTACTGATGAAAACCCTGCCACTGGGCCAGCAGGCTGCGCAGCGCTTGACCAGTGAACTGCTGCCGTTGCTGCAGCAGGCCCAGCAGGATGCCACCCGAACCACTCCCGAACATTTTGGCAGCGCCGCGTTTGGCCTGTCCCTGGCGTGCATGGCCCACGAGCGCCAGTACAGCCGTCTGTTCCGTTCCTAGGGCCTGTTATTTTGGAGAATCACATGAACACACAACCCTTGCGCGTCGGTATCGGCGGCCCGGTCGGTTCCGGTAAAACCGCCCTGACGCTGGCCCTGTGCCTGGCCCTGCGCGAACGCTACAACCTGGCGGTGGTGACCAACGACATCTATACCCGCGAAGACGCTGATTTCCTGGTGCGCAACGAAGCGCTGGCGCCGGAACGCATCATCGGCGTGGAAACCGGTGGTTGCCCGCACACGGCGATCCGCGAGGATGCCTCGATCAATCTTGAAGCCGTGGATCAATTGAACCGCCGTTTTCCGGGGCTGGACCTGATCCTGGTGGAGTCCGGTGGCGACAATCTCTCGGCCACCTTCAGCCCGGAGCTGTCCGACCTGACCATCTACGTGATCGACGTGTCCGCTGGCGACAAGCTGCCGCGCAAAGGCGGGCCGGGAATCTGCAAGTCCGATCTGCTGGTGATCAACAAAATTGACCTGGCCCCCCTGGTGGGCGCTTCGCTGACGCTGATGGACAGCGATACCACGCGTATGCGCAACGGCAAGCCGTTCGTGTTCAGCAACCAGAAAACCGGCCAGGGCCTGGACGCGATCATCGCTTTCATCGAACGCCAGGGACTGCTGACGGCAGCCTGAGCATGACTTATCAACAAGGAAGCTACTGCATGACACTGAAACGCATTCTGGGCGCCATGACCCTGCTGTTGACACCGGCCATTGCGTTGGCCCACCCAGGGCACGGGGACAATGGCTTGGTCGCGGGCATCAGCCACCCGCTCGGTGGACTCGATCATCTGCTGGCAATGCTCGCGGTCGGCCTGTGGGCGGCTCAGCACAAAGGCACTGCGCGTTGGGCGCTGCCGTGCACCTTCGTTGTCACCCTGCTGATCGGCGGGCTGCTGGGTTTTGAAGGGCTGGAACTGCCGGCGCTGGAAGGTGGCATTGCCGCGTCTGTGTTGGCGCTGGGCCTGGCGGTGGCCTTGGCGGTGCGTCCACCTTTGAGCCTGGCAATGGCCGCAACGGCGTTGTTTGCGCTGTTCCATGGTGTGGCCCACGGCCTGGAGTTGCCGGACATGACGAGCCCTTGGACGTATGCCGCTGGTTTCATAGTGGCAACAGCAGCATTACATGCCGCAGGTTATGCGGTGGTGCGGGTGTTGCCGCGAGCTGCTGCTCCGCTGGTTCGACTAGCGGGGGCGGCTTCGGCGGCGACCGGAGTGTGGTTGTTGGCAAGCTAAATCTCTATTGCCCGTGATGGCGTCTTCGCGAGCAGGCTCGCTCCCACATTTGCCCTGCGTACACAGTTTCATTGTGGGAGCGAGCCTGAGAGACAACGCAGCTCTAAGGCCTGCTAACATGTCGCGCAATCAACCCTGCCGTGACGACGCCAGCCAATGCCGCCTGTTTCCCGCTCCGCCTCCCTGCCTGAACTGACCGCCCTGTTTGCCTCGGTGCAACAGCACTTCCAGGACGTGATCGTGCCGCTATGGCAAGGTCCCGGCTGGAATGCCGAGTTGGCGCTGCCCTATGAGGCGCTGGACGCCGAGCACCACCCGTTGCCTCCACAACGCTACCGGGCCATGGCCTGCGCGCGGCAGTTGTATCTGTTTGCCAGCCTGATCGGCCAGGTGCCAGGCGCTCAAGAGCGCGCGGCAGCGCTGTTCCGTTCCTTGCAGCGGCACTTCCACGATGCCGAGCATGGCGGCTGGTTCTACAGCATCGACTCGCAGGGCGCGCCACTGGATCAGCGTAAAGACCTCTACACCCACGCATTCATTCTGTTCGCCTGCGCCCATTACTGGGACAAAGTCCGCGAGCCGCTGGTGGAATCGGTGCTCAACGCGGCCCTGGAAGTGATCGCGCAACGTTTCGCCAGCGCCGACGGCCTCTACGAAGCGAGCCTCGATCGTGACTGGTCATCGTTGAACAGCGGACCGCTGCAAAATCCGTTGATGCACCTGGCTGAAGCCTTCCTTGCCACGCTGTCGGTGCGTGAAGACCTCGCTGTGCAACAGGCGCTCGTGGACTTATGCACAGGGATGCAGTTGCGGTTTATCGAGCCGCAGCACGGCGTGTTGATGGAAAAACCGCTGGGTGCTGTGGATAACTGGTTCGAACCCGGGCATCAGTTCGAGTGGTATTTCCTGCTCGAGTCGTCCGATCTGCTGCGTGGTTCACCACTACATGCTTCACTGGATCGCGCTTTTGCCTTCACCGAACAAATGGGCGTCGACCCACACACCGGTGCCGTGCGGGCCATGCTGGACCTGGGTCCGGATGGCGGCTCACGGGACGCGACTCAACGGATCTGGGCCCAGGCCGAATACCTGCGCGCCTTGACCCTGCGTCCGGGCAGTGAGGCTTCGGTGCTGCGCCAATTGCAGGCGTTGCAGCAGCGCTCATTGCACGCGGGCGGCTGGTATGAATGCCGTGACGAACACGGTGAAGTGAGCCGACGGGACATGCCGTCGACTACGCCCTATCACTTGGCGACCTGTTATCGCGGGTTGGCGGCGTATCTTGGTTGACTGAACGGTCGCTTTCGCGGGCAAGTCAGGTCGCCGCACCGCTCGCACCTACCTTGCGAAGAATTCACCGGGTTTCACGCAATCCACTTGCGATCCCCGGTAAAACTGATGGTCAGCCACCTCGCCGCATCAGGCTTGCCGAGCTTCGCGGAGATTTCCTCTCGTAGCGCATCCAGTTGCGCCACGCTGCGCAGCGGATAATTTGTCGGCAACACGATGTGAATTTCGATAAAACACGCCCGACCGTGCTTCTGCACGTAGGAAACATAGTCGTCGAAACCATGCTCGGTCTTCGCCTCTTCCATCACCTGGCGCACCTTGTCATCCAGTTGATCCGGGGCGATTCCCAGCACATCGCGTAACGCCGGGCCGATGATCTTGAACGCCGGAGGGAGCATGCCCAGGGCCAGCAGAATCAGAATCATCGGGTCGACATACAACGCCCATTTTTCGTAGCCCTGGGTCTTTAGCAGGAGCGCAATAAGAAAGCTCACCAACAGGCCGGCCGAGAGCATCGCGTCCACCAGCCAACTGATGTTGTCGAACTGGATCAGCGATGACTTGAGCGTGCGATTGCGATGGCGGACGTAGAAAAAATAAATGAGCTCGACGACGGTGAATACCGCCGCATAGAAGATCACCAAGCCAAGCTCGACCTCGCGTCCACCACTGATGATGCCGAACACTCCGTTGAGAAAGGCATAAATGGCGACCAGCAACAGGAAACTGCCTTCGATCACCAGCACCATGGGTTCCAGGTGCCAGGAGCCGAACTGGAAGCGTTGATTGCTTTCCTTGGCGATCAGCCTGGCGGTGATCAGCATCAGGACCTTGATGAAGGTTGCTACCAGCGAAAAGAATCCATCGAACAGGATGGATTGGGCACCCGAGGCAAACCCGGTGATGATCCCGGCGAATGTCACCACCAGCATCAGGAAGGTCGATTGCTTGAGCAGCGCCTGCTCGCCTCGATTGCTCACATGGTCTCCTCGAAAACCTTGAACCGCAGGGCGCGGCGAGGTTGTTGGGTGAGGAGTCTAGCTGATGTCCGGCGTTGTCAGTTTCGGCCCCTTCGCGAGCCTGCTCGCGAAGGGCGGTAACGCGGTCTTACGCCTTGCCACCACTGCGCTCAATCGCAAACCCGGCCCAGGTCTGGCTCACCGGCATCAGCTCGACGCTGTTGATGTTGATGTGCGCCGGGGCATTGAGGACCCAGAAAATGGTCTCGGCAATGTCCTGCGGCTGGATCGGGTCGGCACCAGCGTAGGTGGCGTTGTAACGCTCCTGGTCACCGGCAAAGCGCACCAGCGAGAACTCGCTTTCGCACAGGCCCGGTTCGATGTTGCTGACCCGCACGCCGGTGCCCTGGAGGTCACAGCGCAGGTTCAGGGAGAACTGTTTGACGAACGCCTTGCTCGCGCCATACACATGGCTGCCCGGGTAGGGGTAGTTGCCGGCAATGGAGCCGAGGTTGACGATACCGGCGCCGCGACCGTGAGCGATCAGGCGTGGCAGCAGCAGGCGGGTGCTGTACATCAGGCCTTTGACGTTGGTATCGACCATGGTGTCCCAATCGTCCAGGTCGCATTTGGGCGCCGGATCGACCCCCAAGGCCAGGCCAGCATTGTTGATAAGTCCACGCAGCTTGGCGAAGGATGGCGGCAGGTTGGCAATGGCTTCTTCCATGGCCTTGCGGTCACGCACATCAAGCACCAGGCCGTGCACCTCGGTCTGCTTCGACAGTTCGGCGCACAGGGCGTTAAGGCGCTCTTCACGACGCCCTGTCAGCACCAGTTTCCAGCCAGCCTCGGCAAAACGACGGGCACAGGCTTCACCAAAACCGGAAGTCGCGCCGGTAATAAACAGGGTGTTGGACATGGTGTTCTCCTTGCTACGGCTGATCGGCAGCCATTGGAATAGAAAATCAGCAGGCAGCATGCCCGGCCTTGCGCACAGCGGCAACCGGCGCGCTTTCTGTACAAAAAACGAACAAAACTTGCAACGCCTTGCCGGCCGTGGCTTGCAGCCATATGCACGCACCTTATCCACAGCCCCATCCACATATTCCGGGGGCAAGTGGAAAAGCTGAAAGCCGCTATCCACAAGGCTTTGCGGACCGATTTGAAACTTTTTTGCTTGACCCCAATCGGCCTGCTGTGTAGCCCAGGGTCAATTTCCCGACCGCGCGGTCAATCCTGCGATGGCGCCAAGCCAGTAACTACGGCCCTCAGCCAGGTCTTTCCAGAGTTTAACCACAGACTTATCCACAGGCTTGTTCACTGCATTCAGGCGCACGTTTCACGCTAAGAAAAAGGTTGACAACGCTGCCTTGAAGACAAGAAAAAGCGCCTGATCAAAAAACAACCATCGCGCTGCAAGCCACGGATTCAAAGGCGCTCAGCCAGCTACTCCCACGTTATTCACAGCCAGTTCCACAGCAAACGGGGACAAGTCAAAACTGTGAAAAAACAACTAATTGCGGCGGCTTTATGTCGCACTTCAGGAGCTCGACAATTTTGTTTTCCACAATTTCGCTTTACCCCACACCACCGCACTTGTAGGAGCTGCCGCAGGCTGCAATCTTTTG
>Ga0207713_1001156_pt1 | contig 22283 bp, 16 predicted proteins | sample KBSS64metaG_FD_184404 | JGI IMG/M metagenome (GOLD analysis project Ga0207713, IMG submission 184404) | Switchgrass rhizosphere microbial communities from Kellogg Biological Station, Michigan, USA - KBS S6-4 metaG (SPAdes) (version 2) | ecosystem: Host-associated > Plants > Roots > Rhizosphere >... | reverse complement strand
CGCTTCAGGCGCGCGACCGTGACCGCGTCGGCCTTGGCGGCGGGCGCGCCCGCCAGCACGATGGAGCCGGCGCGGGTCGGCTGGCCCTCGATATCGAACAGGTCCTTCACCGATACCGGAATCCCGGCGAGCGGCGAGAGCACCGTGCCGGCCGCGCGCAGCCGGTCGTGCGCGTCGGCGGCGGCGCGGGCGTTGTCCGCGTCGACGTGCATGAAGGCGACCGCGCCCTGGCCCGCCGGATCGGCGATCCGTTCGAGCGCGGTTTCGACGAGCGCGCGGCTGGTGGTGCGCCGGGCGGCGAGGTCGGCGGCAAGCTGGGCAAGCGGCGGGAAGGGCGTGAATTCGGTGGCCATGATGTCGGTGGAGTCCGGTTGAACCGCGTGAAGCCGGTCGGGTTTCAGGTTCGTTCAGGTTCGTTCAGATGCGATTGAAGAGCGTCGCGCGGAACGCCTCGATGTGCTTTTGCACCGATCGACGGGCGCCTTCGGCATCGCGTTCGCGCAGCAGGCGAAACAGTTCGAGATGTTCTTCGTGCACGTCTTCGAGATGATGCGGCTCGGACAGCGAGATGAACCAGAAGCGCAGCGAGCGTTCATGCAGCCCGCGCAGGATGTCGGCGAGCACCGGGTTGCGCGAGGCCGCGGAGATCGCCAGATGAAATTCGCGGTCGATGTCCATCATGCCTTCGATGTCGTGCGCCGCGACGCACACGGCCGAGCGCTCCAGCAACGCCTGCATCGCATCGTAGTCGTGCTGCTGCGCGTGGCGCGCGGCCAGTTCCACGCAGTGGCTTTCGTTGACGAGCCGCACGTCGATGATCGCGAGCACGTCGTCGAGTGAAACCGGGCGGACCATGATGCCCTTGCGCGGCATGATGGTCAGCATGCCTTCATGCACGAGCCGGTGCAGCGCCTGGTGCACCGGCGTTCTGCCGATGCCGGTCAACGCCATCAACTCGGCCTCGTTGAGCACCTCGCTCGGCCGCAGGCGCATCGTGATGATCTCGCGCTTGACGAACGCATACGCCTGTTCGGCGAGGCTCGCGGCGGCGGTCGCGCGGGTGGGCCGGGGAGGGCGGGCAGTCTGCAAAAGCGTCATGTCGAAAGAGAGCGGGCGGGGTCGTCCGCATTGTAGAGCAAGGTTTTGCGGGTGCGGGATGGACAACGCCGGTCGGCTTGGGCGACCCGCGCGCCGCGCGGTCCGCGCAGCGCGGATGTCGCAAGGATCACCCGGATCACGCGCAGCGCGGCCACTCAGGCGCCGCTCGGCGCGATCCCGGCGGCGTGCCGCACCTTCACGCGCGGCATCATCAGCGTGACCAGCCCGCCGACGATCAGCGCGCCCGCGATCAGCACCAGACCGAACGTCACGCTATGCGTCGCGTCCTTGACGATGCCGAGCACATACGGGCTCACGTAACCGGCGAGATTCGCGATCGAGTTGATCACGGCGATGCCGGCCACTGCCGCGGTGCCTTGCAGGAAGGTGGTCGACATCGACCAGAAGATGCCGAAGCCCGCGAGAATGCCGATATACGCGATCGACAAGCCGGTCACGGCGAGCGGGATCGAGTTCGTCACCGAGGCGCTGCCGAGCAAGCCCGCCGCGCCGATGAAGCAGCACACCGCGTAGTGCCAGCGCCGTTCGCCGGTCACGTCCGACGAGCGGCCGATCAGGATCATGCCGATGCCCGCGGCCAGATAGGGAATCGCGGTGACGAAGCCATTGGTGACGAGGTTGGTCACGCCGAGGTCCTTGACGATCTGCGGCAGCCAGAACGAAAAGCCCGCGTTGCCGGTGACGAGGCAAAAGTAGATCAGCGTGAGCAGCCAGAAGCGGCCCGAGCGCAACGCCACCGCGAGACTGTGCTCCGCGCCGGCCGCCGCGGCCGAACTGTTGTCACGCGAGAGTCGGCTCAGGATCACGCGCTTTTCGTCGGCGCTGAGCCAGGCGGCTTCGGCGGGCGTATTGCGCAGCACGGCCAACGCCCAGAAGCCGGTGAGGATCGACGGAATGCCTTCGATCAGGAACATCCACTGCCAGCCGCGCAAGCCGTGCGCGTCGTGCAGCGCCGACATCAGAAAGCCCGACAACGGCGCGCCGATGATGCCCGCCACCGGAATCGCCGCCATGAATACCGCGACCATCCGCGCGCGGCGGTCCGACGGAAACCAGAAGGTCAGATAGAGCACCACGCCCGGCACGAGGCCGGCTTCGGCGACGCCGAGAAAAAAGCGCAGTACGTAGAACATCGTTTCCGAGCGCACGAACATCATCAGGCAGGACAGCAGTCCCCATAGCATCGTGATGCGGGCGATGGTGGCGCGCGCGCCGAACTTCTTCAACAGCAGATTGCTCGGCACTTCGAACACGAAATAGCCGAAGAAAAAGATCCCCGCGCCGAGTCCGTAGGCCGCGTTGGAAAGGCCGAGGTCGCCGGTGAACTGCAGCTTCGCGTAACCGATGTTGACGCGGTCCAGATACGACAACACGTAGACGAGAAACAGGAACGGCATGATGCGCCAGGTGATCTTGCGCAGGGCGGCGGCTTCGAGCAATGCGTCTGACGACGCGTCGGCGGTGGCGGAGAGCGAAGGTTGAGTCATGAATGGATGCCTCATTCGACGATAGGAAGCGCTCGCACGCGATAGGCGTGGCGCAGTGTGCGGTTCAGGACGGGATCGTGCAATTCGAGTTCGAGCGCGTCGCCGTCGGCCATGCCGACGATGCCGCCTTGCACGGCGAGGGTGCCGCAGAACATCGCGGCGCCGCGTGCGAGCGGCGCGCGCTCGAGCAAGTCGGCGGCGGGCAGCAGCGTGGCGACGCTGCCTTGCTGATAGACGCGCCGCTCGCCGTTCGTCACCGCGTAGGCGCGCAATTCCAGTCGATCCCAGTGGCCGGCGAGGTCGTCGAAACGCCAGGCGTCGCGCGCGACCGGTTTCGGACACACCTGCTTGGAGACGGTTACGCCATAGGCTTCGACTTCGCGGTCGGTGTGGTCGGAGCCGACGGTGACGAGCAAGCCCGCCTTCGATTGCACCAGCACGCATTCCGCCTCGCCGCTGGACTTCACGCCGACCACGTCGACGAGTTCGGCCTGCGTCAGCAGCTCCGCGCCGAGGCGGTAGAAGCACGGCGTAGTGGAGGGACGCTTCACGCCAAGCGCGGCCAGTTCCGCGATGTGATGCTCGATCGCGGCCTGGTCGCGCCCGGCCCAACCGGCGATGGTCAAGCGATTCACTTCCACCGTTTCGGCGCGACTGTCGCCGGAACGCTCCACAACATTGAAGGACACCTGCCGCATCACTCGACTCCCCTAAAAATATTCGCCAAATATTATGGTGATATTTCACAGGCGTCCAGCGTGTCAAAAACATTCCTGCTGCGCGGCGTCGTCGGGAGTTCAAGAGCAGGCGGCAATCCCGCGCCCTTCGGCGCTTTCCGCGATTCGGCGCCAGGCGGGCGTTTGCTACACTGCGTTTTCAAGATTACTTTCTGTAAGGAACGCATTCATGCACCACGGCATCGGCTTCATTCAGGATCTGGCGGTCGTGATGGCGCTGGCCGGCGTCGTCACCGTGCTGTTCCATCGCCTGAAGCAGCCGGTGGTGCTGGGTTACATCGCCGCGGGCGTGATCATCGGGCCGTACACGCCGCCGTTCCAGTTGATCCACGACGAACAGACCATTCAGACCCTCGGCGAACTCGGCGTGGTGTTCCTGATGTTTTCGCTGGGGCTGGAATTCAGCCTGCGCAAGCTGTTCAAGGTCGGCGCGACGGCGATCGTCGCGGCGCTCTCCGAAATCGTGCTGATGCTGTGGCTCGGCTACGAGATCGGCAGCGCGTTCGGCTGGAGTCCGATGGATTCGCTGTTCCTCGGCGCGATCCTCGCGATCTCGTCGACCACGATCATCGTCAAGGCGCTTTCCGAACTGGGTCTGAAGCGCGAGAGCTTCGCGCAACTGGTGTTCGGGATTCTGATCGTCGAGGACATTCTCGCCATCGCGATGCTCGTGCTGCTGTCCGGCATCGCGCAGACCGGTCAACTGAGCGCGGGTATCGCAGTGGTCACGCTCGGCAAGCTGCTGCTCTTCATGACGGTGTCGCTGGTGGTCGGCCTTCTGGTCGTGCCGCGCGCGCTGAACTATGTGGCGCGCGCGAGGAGCGACGAGATGCTGCTGGTGTCCGTGCTCGGTTTCTGCTTTGGCTTCTGTCTGCTGGTGGTGAAGCTCGATTACAGCATCGCGCTCGGCGCTTTTCTGATCGGCGCGATCATGGCGGAGTCGCGCCATCTGCACCGCATCGAGCATCTGATTGCGCCGCTGCGCGACGCGTTTTCCGCGATTTTCTTCGTGACGATCGGTTTGATGCTGGACCCGGCGGTGCTGGTCGACTATGCGTGGCCGATCGCGGTGATCACGGTGGCGGTGATCGCCGGCAAGATCGTCTCGTGCGGGCTCGGCACCTTTCTCGCCGGCAAGGACGGACGCACGGCGATGCGGGTCGGCATGACCGTCTCGCAGATCGGCGAGTTCTCGTTCATCATCGCGTCGCTCGGCTTGACGCTGAAAGTGACGAGCGCGTTTCTCTATCCGATCGCGGTCGCGGTATCGGCGTTGACCACGCTGTTTACGCCGTATCTGATCCGGGCCGCGGACCCGCTGACGCAGCGGCTGGGTCACGCGATGCCGCGCACGCTCGCCAACGTGTTCGGCATGTACGGCCAGTGGGTGCGCAGCCTGAGCACTGGAACCGGTGAACCGACGTTGTTCGGCATGACGCGGCGAATCATTTTGCAGATCGCCGTGAACCTGGCTTTGGTCGCCGCGATTTTTCTGATCGTGTCGTATAGCGCGCCTTACACCGGCGGCTTGCTCGCGCGCTGGCTGACGGCCGAGCCCATGCAGCGCGTCGTCTTGTGGAGCATTGCGCTGGTCATATCGATGCCGTTTCTGGTGGCCGTCTACCGCAAGACCAAGTCGCTTGCGCTGCTGCTCGCCGAGGTCAGTGTGCAGCCGGCGACCGCGGGGCGCTTCACGCGCGCGATCCGTTACGCGATCTCCGACCTGGTGCCGGTGCTCTCGATGGTCGGCGTGTTCCTGCTGGTCGCGGCGCTCTCGAGCGGCATCCTGCCGCCGACCGGCCTGCTCATCGCGGTGCTCGGTTGCGCCGCGCTGCTGCTTGCGCTCGTGTGGCGCTGGTGCGTGAAAATCCACGCGGCGATGCAGATCGCGCTGCGCGAAACGTTCGACGAACAGCCCGACCCATGAGTCGGATGGTGTGCATTGCCCGCCGCAACAATGTGACCAATTGTGTGTGGGTTTGCGGGGCTTGGTCCGCTGGCGGATAATCAGGGCATATTCATTCGTTCGCGTGCAAGGCGCCTGTCTGACTGTCATGAGCGAAAACAAACCTGAAAATGCCGGCGAGCCTGGCAGCCCACCGTCGCCTTCGGCGGCGCCGGCCACGCCGGGCGCACAGAAATCCGACATCGTGCCGAATGAGCCGGCAGCCTCACTGCCTCCCTCGCATGAAGATTCCACGCAATCTCCCATCAAGGATGCGGTGACGCCGCAGGTGTATTCGGGGACGGCGGGCAAGGGCGCGAGTCCTTCAGCGGGCGGGGTTTCACGCGCCGCGGCGTCAGCCGCGGGTGCGGACTCCAGCGCCGGCGCGCCGCGCTCCAGCGTGTTGCCGGAAGGTTCACCGGCGAGCGCTAGCGGTGCTTCCACCACATCTGCGGCAACTGAGGGAGCCGCCGTCCGGTCATCCACCGACGACCCTGAAAGCGCGTCGGCCGTCACACCCACCGATTCGCAAACGGCGCGGCAACGCGACGCGGAAGAGGCACGCAGTTCAGCGGCGGCATCCACCGCGAAGCAGGAAGCGGCGGCTCACGAGCGTGACGCGCAGCGTGTCGGCACCCGTCCCGTGACGCCGCCACCCATGCCGCCCGCGAGCAGCGAAGCGATCGACGGCGAACTGGTTACCTCCGCCGGCGATACCGCCGCTTCAGGTCAGGCAGCGGCATCCAGCGGGCGCCCGGCCGGCTCGCCGCCGCCCGGTTTCGGCGCCGCGCCCGACTTCAGCGCGTCCAATCCGCCGCCGCCGAACGCATTGCCGCCGTCGCCGCCGCGTTATCTGAAGCAGAACGATTCGGCGTGGACGGTGTTCGGCCGCATCATCGCGGCGCGCGCGCGCCAGTTGTTCGATCGCGCCGGCCAGCGGATCACGCAGCGCACGCTGCGCATCGGCGTGTCGGCGCGCATCTTTCATCCGGAGCCGGGGGCGAGGGGCTTGCGCGGCAAGACGCTGCAGTACCTGGAGGAATCGATCGCGCATTGGGTGATGTCGCGCGACGTGCTGGTGTTCATGATTCCGACGGTCGGTCATCAGGGCATGCTGCACCCGAGCAATATCCGTTTGCGCGATTACGCAAAGCATCTCGACGGCCTGTTGCTGCAAGGCGGCGCGGACGTCTCGCCGCAGTCCTACGCGGAAGCGGCAACCAGTCACGAATGGCCGGGCGACCGTGTGCGCGACATGTACGAGCTGGAACTGCTGCACGAGTTCATCGAGTCGGGTAAGCCGGTGTTGGGTGTATGCCGCGGCTGTCAACTGATCAACGTGGCGTTTGGCGGGACCTTGTATCAGGACATCGCTACCGATGTGCCGACCGCCGGCGCGCACGTCAACGAGAACTATGATCAGCATCGGCACGGGATTCACTTCCCGGACGGCTCCACGCTGGTGAATATGTTTCCGGGCCGGCGCGATGCGATCGTCAACTCGATTCACCATCAAGCGGTCAAGACGCTGGGCCGCGATCTCAACATTGAAGCGGTGTCGGCTTCGGACGGCATCATCGAGGCCGTGCGCTATCGGCGGGCGCCGTTCGTGATGGGCGTGCAGTGGCACCCGGAGTTCCATCGCGCGGGTGGCGAGGAACTGCTCGACTGCACGCCATTGCTCGATACCTTTCTCCGGGTGGCGCGCGAAACGCGGTTTTGACGGTGCAGAGATTCGCGCGTGGTCAAAAGCGCGTCCCGCGAGGTGGATTTGTCGGGGGCGCGTTGCTGTTGGATTTGGCGGCGCGCCTCGCGTTGGTTTCCCGGTCGTTGTCTTTCGGTCCACGCTCCGCAGTCTCACCGAGTCTTGGCTTGTCGATGCAGCAATGCTTTTGTCCGCCGCTTGATTACCGGTCGCTTTTAAGGCGGCGAGGAAGGCGAGTTGTTGATGAACCAAGATCGACGGCACGCGAATTTAACGACAAGCAATCTATCTCCCTATTGCAAACCCGCATATCGTTGGATTTACGTCAAATTAACGTGATCCGACCGCAGTCCACAAAAGGCGGATCGTTGCGTTTCGGTCCTATCTGAAATTTTTTATTCCGCGATTACCCGAGTTATTTGGCCAATCCATTCGCCGGCGATTTATCTCGATTTAAAGTCTGTGCGCGCAACATTTGAACGCTTCGCTTAACGACTAATCCGCGCGATAATCCTAGGCTGATCTGGATTTGCATGGAGCATGCACGTATGAAGTACCCCTTGATTGTACGGCGCGCCATGCTGCTCGCGACCTCGTGTGCGCTGTTGCAGCATGGCGGTTTTGTGCTGGCAGCGCAAAGCGACGAGGCCGCCCCTCTGGTCGGCACGCGGCCGGCCATGAACACGTTGACACCGGAGACGGTGGCCGCCGCGCTGCGCAGCGCGGCCTCAGGCACGCCTGCCGCCGCGGACGCGCAAGGCAATGTCGCCGAACTGATGCAGATGATTCACGACGCGAAGCTGAGCGAACTGCGCACCACATATAACGGTAGTTACGGCGCGAGCCTGTTCTTCTATCCGCGGGAGATGGCGTACTACGTCGCATTATTTCAGGACAAACATTTCTGGCGCGTGATCAAGTCGGAGAACGCGGGCCGAGCCGAGGCGATCTATGCGGGCTTCGTCCAGCAGACGGCGCAACTCGCGGAGGTCGAGATTCGTCGCACACAGTTGCAGGCCCAAAAGGCTTACATCGAGGACATCATCGCGTTGTCGGCGGAGCGCGCGAAGCGCTTGCAAGCGGATCTCGACGTCGCGCGCACGCAGCAGGCCAAGGTCAACGACTACCAGCGGCAGACTCAAGGCGAAGCGGCCGCATTGCACGCGGAAAAGGAAAGGGCGCAGGCGCAACTGCGTCAAGTGCAGAACGAAGTGATGCAACTGCAGCGGCAAACGGAACTTGGCCTGCCAGGCCAGAAGTAAGGGTATGAAGGTAAAAAGCCCGGCCATGCATGGCCGGGCTTTTTTTTGCGCCGCGAGTTCGAAACGGCGTTGCGCTTACCTGGCGAATTGATCCGGGACTTCGGTTACACGGCGCTGCGACATGTGATTCATCCATTCCGTTCCATTCGTTCCAGACGGATGACTTGTGGAAGCTGCGCGCGGCGACCGCGCGATGTCGTGAAGGTGCGTGCCGGCGGACATCGCCACGGACGTGTATTCGTCGACGCCAAGCCGCGATGGCTCCAGTGGCGAATAAGATCCCGCTGCCGATAGTTTCGCGAGCGTGTATTGCGTAGTCGAGGGAGCCGCGATCTGCGGGATGTCATCGTTCGGTGCCGGCTGATACGGAAGCCGCTTTACCGTGCCGTTATGGCTGTTTTGACGGTAGCTCTTGCCGTGCAGGCCGGCAGCCTTCTCGCGAAGCTTGCCGCGGCGCTGTGAGACGGCCCTGCCCTCTGGGGCCTGCACGGATGAGACGGTGGCGGCGGTTGCGACACGAGCCGTGATTGCATCGGGAGAAGTCTTTTCGGCATGACGCGACGGAACCGGACCCGTTGGACGAGGTGTGTTGGCCTCCGACGCGGTCGCGACTGCGGATTCCTTGAAAGATCCGGTTGCGTTCGCAGTTGCAACCGTTGGTGAGGCACCTGCGCTCACATGCGCCGACTGCCCACCCGGCGCTCGCCGATTTGCTTCGCCGTTCGCGGCCGCGTGCTGAGTCGCTGCTGCGTCAGCCCTACGATCATCGGCCGACGGTGAGCCGCGATCGACCGTCAACGAACTGCCGAAAATACTGTCGCCAAGTGTCGGGCGAGGGTCCAACTGACCGACAGTAATCCATGCAAGCATCGCAGCGCCGCCGAGTGCGCAGGCACCACCCGCTATTGCGCTCCAATGTACCGACGATCCATGCGATTCCGGCTCGAATGCAGGCATCCTGATTCGCTCGAAGGGCTGCCCTTCAGCGGTAATGGGCGGGAAGTGGTTGGACGGCGCATCGAATACTGTCGCGGCAGCCGCACGCCGTTCCTCCAGCGGCACCCATTTGCATAGCGAGCGGATGGTCTCTTCGCTCATGCAGAAGGTACGCAGCATCGCTGCGTAGAGTGCCTTGAGTTCCGCACGCAAACTGCGGACCGGCGGCAGCAGCGTCCAGTCGTGACCGAAAGACGCCGGCAAGTGCCCAAGCGGGCGCAAGCGCGGCAGCGCCATGGCGCCTACGATTGGGGTGAGTGGAATGGTAAGCATCGGTCTGTTCCAGCGCCTTTAAAGTAGCCCGCCGATCAGCGGACGCAGGTCTAGGGACTCAGGCTTCAGGACGATGCGAGCGAAACGCCTGGCGTGTGCGGGTGGGTCGACGTTGCAGGGAAGTGCCGCGCTCCGGGGAGCGCGTGGGCGCGTGGGCGTTTTACTGTGAAGCCATCGGAGTGGCGAAGATAATGCCAAGGGGACGCCGAACAAACGATCGGACTGTTCCGAAAAGCAATGCGGATCAACCTTCGCCCGCGATCGTCTGGCCGACGATCAAACGACGCGCGCGCCTGTTTTATCGATCCAGCCGATACACATAGCGCAAGGCGGTAATATCCACGCCGCCCATATGATCCGGCTCCGCGCCGACGAACTGCCAGCCTTGCCGCTCGTAGAAGCCGATCGCCGACGTATTGCCTTCGAGCACATACAGATATAACTGCGCCTCGCCTTGCGCGCGAGCCCAATCCTCGGCGGCGCGCATCAACAGCTTGCCCGCGCCGATGCCCTGGTACGCGGGCAACGCGTGCAGGTTGTCCAGCAGCACGCCCCACGCGGAGTCCGGTTGTCGTTCCACGCAGACGAAGCCGATCGGTTCGCCCGCCAACTCGGCGATCAGTACGGCGCGGCGCTCGCCGCCCGGTGCGCTCAGTCGGGCTTCCCAATAGGCGGCGCGCTCCCGCGTGACTTCGCCGTCGAGGAAGGCGTCCGGCAACAGACCGCGATAGGTGGCCTGCCAACTGGTGCTGTGGATCGATGCAATGAGCGCGCAGTCCGCGAGGGTCGCGGGGCGCAGCGAAAGAGCGCGGGTGGTTTGCATCGGTAGTGCTCGACGAAAGTGCTGGCTGCAAAGTTTACCGCGAGGTTACGACGGCGCTGTTCGGTAATGAAACTGTATGAATTACGCCACAGCGCAATCAACGCTAACATTATGCGGACAGGGTTTCGCGTGATTCACAACGTTTACCCTGATACCACGCAAATGATTTGAATAAGAGAATGCAGCGCCCCCGGCGCGTCCGCTCTTCTATCCGCGCGTGGCATCCGCTTGCCGAATCCCATGGATCGTACCAACTGCCTGATCGCCGCGCGCACGCATGGCGAAGGGCTCATTAGAGAGTGTCATGTCTACTGCGTCACACGCCGCTTCCTCATCGCAAGAATCCAAGTTCAAGACAGTTTTCCGCGTCGTCAGCGGCAACTTTCTTGAGATGTACGATTTCATGGTCTATGGCTATTACGCCTCCGCGATCGCCAAGACCTACTTTCCGAGCGGCAACGAATTCGCTTCGCTGATGCTGTCGCTGTCGGTGTTCGGCGCGGGCTTCCTGATGCGGCCGCTCGGCGCGATTGTCCTCGGCGCCTACATCGACCATCACGGCCGCCGCAAGGGCCTGATCCTCACGCTCGCCCTGATGGCGCTCGGCACGCTCACGGTCGCGGCGATCCCAGGCTACGCGACGATCGGCGTGCTCGCGCCGGTGCTCGTGCTGTTCGGCCGTCTGCTGCAAGGCTTCTCCGCCGGCGTGGAGCTGGGCGGCGTTTCCGTGTATCTGTCGGAGATCGCCACCAAGGGCAACAAGGGCTTTTATTGCGCGTGGCAGTCGGGCAGTCAGCAGGTTGCCGTGGTGTTCGCGGCGCTGATCGGCGTAGTGCTCAACAAGATGCTGCCGGCGGACCAGATGGTCGCCTGGGGCTGGCGCGTGCCGTTCCTGATCGGCTGTCTGATCGTGCCGTTTTTGTTCCTGATCCGCCGTTCGCTGAAGGAAACCGAGGAGTTCGAGGCGCGCAAGCATCATCCGGGCATGGGTGAGATCGTGAAGACGATGGCCGCCAACTGGGGCACCGTGCTCGGCGGCATGGGCATGGTCATCATGACCACCGTGTCGTTCTACATGATCACCGCGTACACGCCGACCTTCGGCAAGGAAGTGCTTAAGCTCTCGTCGATCGATACGCTCGTCGTCACCGTCTGCATCGGCTTGTCGAACCTGATCTGGCTGCCGCTCGCGGGTGCGCTGTCGGACCGCATCGGCCGCCGTCCGGTGCTGCTCGCCTTCACCGCGCTGACGATCGTCACCGCCTATCCGGCGCTGCAATGGCTGGTCGCGGAGCCTTCCTTCGCGCGGCTGCTGGGCGTCGAACTGTGGCTGTCGTTCCTGTACGGCAGCTATAACGGCGCGATGGTCGTCGCGCTGACCGAGGTCATGCCTGTCGAAGTTCGTACGGCCGGCTTCTCTCTGGCTTACAGCCTGGCGACGACGATCGGCGGCTTCACGCCGGCTATTTCGACGCTGCTGATTCACGACACGGGCAACAAGGCCGCGCCTGGTCTGTTCCTGGGCCTTGCGGCGATCTGTGGGCTGGTTGCGACGCTGGCGCTGTATCGCACGCCGGGATCACGCGATCAGTATCGGACGGCCTGACGGTCGCCCGTTCATTCGGGCAATAGAAGAAAAACCCCGCGTTCGTGAGAACGCGGGGTTTTCTTTTGCCGCCGCCGAGGCAACGCGATCGCCCGCGAGCGCCGAACGACGCCGGGCGAACGACGCGCCTAGCTGCGGCGCAATTCGTCCGCCACCGCCTCGACCACTTCACCCCATGCGCCAGGCTGCGGCTGACGCACGAGCGTCGCGCCCGGATACCAGGGACTGCGCGTCTCGCCGGCAAACCAGCGCCAATCCGCGGCGAACGGCAGCATCAGCCAGAGCGGCTTGCGCAGCGCGCCGGTAAGGTGAGCGATGGACGTATCCACCGACACCACCGCGTCGAGCCGCGCGATGATCGCCGCGGTGTCCGCGAAATCGCCGATCCGCTCGTCGAAACGATGAATCGACGCCGCCCGCGGATGTGCGTCGAGCGCCGCGCGTTCCTCGGCGCTCAGTTCCGGTTGCAGCACGATCCAGTCGATGCCTTCGAGCGCGAAGAGCGGATCGAGCGCGGCGAGCGGCATCGAACGTGTTTCGTTTTGCTGGATGCGTCCCGACCACGCGATGCCGATCTTGCGTTTTGCCTGACCGCCGAGCGAGCCGCGCCATTTGCGGGCATAGGCGGGCGGCACGCTGAGGTAGGGCGTGCGGGCCGGAATGGTGTCGTAGGTGGTGCCGAGCGCGAGCGGCAAGCTCAGCAGCGGGCAGTGCAGATCCGCGGCGGGGCGCGGCGCGCCCTGGGCGATCAGCGTGACGCGCCAGGCTTCCGCAGCCGGCGCCAGCAGCGGCAGCAGTTGCGGCTGCACTTCGAGCACGACGCGCGCCGCGCGCTGCGCGGCCAGCGGGACGAAGCGCACGAATTGCAGCGTATCGCCGAAACCCTGTTCGGCATGAATGAACAGCGTGCGCTGCTCGATCGGCTCGCCGTGCCAGCGCGGCAGCGTCTGGATCGCCGGTTGCGCCATCGTTTGCAGCCGCCATTCGTATTCCGGCAGTCCGCGTGTGAAATCGCGCAATGCGAGCCATGCCAGCGCGCGGTTCATGTGCGCGCTCGCGAGGTCGGGGCGCAAGCGCAACGCCTGGTCGAATGCGCGCACCGCTGTGGCGTGCGCGCCGAGCGCCTGATGCGCGGCGCCGAGGCTCAGCCATGCGAGCGCGAATTGCGGATCGAGACCGACCGCGCGCTCCAGATACGGCAGCGCCTGCGCATGACGCCCCAACGCCGCGAGCGCATTGCCCATGCCGTAGATGGCCGGCGGCAGGTTCGGCTGCAAGGCGAGCGCGGCCTCGAATGACGCGACCGCTTCGGCGTGACGGCCGGTTGCGTCGAAGGTATTGGCGAGATTGAAGTGCGCGGCGACGAAGCGCGGCTCGGCGGCGAGCGCGGCCTGGAAGCACGGAATCGCCTCGTCCGCGCGACCCAGCGCGTTCAGCGACATGCCCATGTTATTGAGCGCGCCCGCGTGGCCGGGACGCAGTTCGAGCGCGCGCTGGAACGACGCGATCGCCTCCGTGTGGCGTCCGAGCGCGTGCAGCGCATTGCCGAGGTTGTTGTGCGACGAGGCGTCGTTCGGTTGCAGGCGCAGCGATTTCGCGAAGGCATCGGCGGCGTCTTGATGACGGCCCGCGGCCGCATAAGCGTTGCCGAGGTTGTAGTGCGCCATCGGAAAGGACGGCGCCAGCGTCAGCGCGTTGCGGAATCGTTCGATGGCGTCCTCGAGTTTGCCGAGCGCCTTCAGGGCGTTGCCGAGATTCAGTTGCAGCGCGGCGTCTTGCGGGCGCAGGTTCACCGCGCGCCGCACGAGCTCGGCGGCTTCGGCGTGCTGGCCTTGCTGGTGGCGCAGAACGCCCAGCAGATGCAACGCATCGACGTGCGCGGGATTGCCGTCGAGCGTCGCGCGGTAGCCGCGTTCGGCGTCGTCGAGGCGGCCGTCACGATGCGCCGCGAAAGCGCGGTCAAATACAGGTTGCATGACGGGGAAAGGTGGGCCGGATGAAACGAACCGCCGCATTTTCCCACACTCGCCGGACCGCGCTGCGATTTGACCGGTCGTCTCAATAATGTATAACGTATGAATACCTGTTCATATGTACGCTCACGCTACCGCCTGTCATGGTTTCTTCCGCGCCGCCGAGCAGCCCTGAAGACCGTTCCGCGGACACCCTCGTGCCGCTGGCCGATCTGTTCCGCCTGCTCGGCGACCCGACGCGGTTGCGCATCGTGCTGGCGTGTGCCGACGAACGGCGCGCGGTCGGCGCGCTGGCGCAGGCGCTGCGTCTGTCGCCGTCGCTGGTGAGCCACCACTTGCGGCTGCTGCGCGCCGCGCGAATCGTGCGCGCGGAGCGGCAGGGCAAGCAGGTGTTCTACCTCGCGGCGGACCGCCACATCAGCGCGATGCTGGCCGGGATGCTCGAGCACGTGGCCGAACCGGCCAGCGAATTTCCTCTGGATCCGACATGAAGAACAACGTTGCCCCGAACCGCCCTGACGACGAGCGCGAGGACGAACACGTCGGCCATAGCCACAGCCACGGCGGCGGTAGCCACAGCGACGGCAGCCACAGCGACGGCAGCCACAGCCACGCCCCCCATCACCACGCCCACGCCCACGCGCCCGCCGCCGGCCACGGTCGCGCATTCGCGCTCGCCGTCGCGCTGAACGTCGCGATCGTGGTGATGCAAGCCGTCTACGGCGTGATCGCGCATTCCACCGCGCTACTCGCCGACGCCGGCCACAACCTCTCCGACGTGCTGGGCCTCCTGCTCGCGTGGGGCGCCACATGGCTCGCCACGCGGCGTCCGTCGGCACGCTTCACGTTCGGCTTCGGCAGCTCGTCGATTCTCGCGTCGCTTGCCAACGCGGCGCTGCTGCTGTTCGCGTGCGGCGTGATCGTCGCCGAGGCGATCGGGCGCCTGATGAATCCGGCGCCGGTTGCCGGACTCGCGGTGTTCGTCGTCGCCACCGTGGGCATGGTGGTCAACGGGATTTCCGCATGGCTTTTCATGCGCGGTCAGAAGGAAGACCTGAACATTCGCGGCGCCTTCCTGCACATGGCCGCGGATGCCGGCGTCTCCGCGGCGGTCGCGCTCAGCGGCCTCGCGATTCTCTACACCAACTGGACGTGGCTCGACCCGGTGATGAGCCTGCTCGTGGTCGCGGTGATCGTGTACGGCACGTGGGGTCTGCTGCGCGATTCGGCGCATCTCGCGCTCGACGCCGTGCCGCCGGGCGTCGATATGCAGCGCATTCGCGACTATCTTGCGGATCAGCCGGGCGTCGTCGACGTGCACGATCTTCACGTCTGGGCGCTGTCGACTACCGGCAACGCGCTCAGCGCGCATCTGGTGATGCCGGCGGGCCATCCCGGCGACGAATCGCTCGACGGCATCGTCGTCACGCTGCGCGAACGTTTTTCGATGCAGCATGCGACGCTGCAAGTCGACCTCGGCACGACCGAGCATCGTTGCGCGATGGACCATCCGCCGCATGCGCATTGACGCGCGGCACACGCACGACATCCCGACGAAGCGCGACGGCCGCACGCTTATCCGCGCCCCCGCGATTGATGCGGCGCACCGTTGAGCAAGCGGTTGGCGGCGTACACTAGAGCGCACCGTTGTCTCCGGAGTTCTGCATGGACGCTGCTGCAAACGACGCGTCGCCGGTGCTGATCGTCGGGGCGGGGCCCACCGGGCTTGCCGCGGCGATGAGTCTCGCGCGTGCCCACATCCCCGTGCGTCTGATCGACAAAGCGATGCGACCGAACCCGTACTCGCGGGCCATCGGCATCCAGGCGCGCACGCTCGAACTACTCGAACAGCATCGGCTGGTCGAGCGGTTTCTGGAACGGGGTCATCGCGCGCGTGCCGCTAACCTTTTCTCCAACGGCATGCGCCTCGCGCAGCTCGATTTCGATCCGCTGCACACGCGCTATCCGTATCTGCTGTTCCTCGATCAGTCGGTGACTGAACGTCTGCTGACCGAGCATCTGGCGGAGTTCGGCGTGACGGTCGAACGGGGCGTCGAGCTGACCATGTTTTCGCAGGGCGCCGCGGGCATTCAGGCGACGCTGCGGCGCGCGGACGGCCACACGGAAACGCTGCGTCCGTCGTACATGATCGCCGCCGACGGCGCGCACAGCGCGATCCGTCATCGGCTGGGTTTGAGCTTCACGGGCAAGACCTTCGAGCAGACCTTCCTGCTCGCCGATCTGCACGCCGAAACCGATTGGCCCGAAGACGAATTCCATATTTTCGCTTCCGGCGAGGGCCTGGTCGCGTTGTTTCCGATGGGTCATGGCCGGCATCGCCTGATCGCGGATCATGCGGCCGAGCCTGCTGGCGGCGTATCGCGCGCCACGCTCGCGACGCCCGCGGTGCTGGGCGAGCCGCCGCTCAACAGCGTGCCGGCGCCGTCGCTCGAAGCATGCAAGGCGCTGATCGCGCGGCGCGTGCGCGAACGAGTCGACGTGTCGGATCTCGCGTGGTCGTCGTATTTTCATGTGAACAGCCGGATGGTCGAGCGGCTGCGCGTCGGCCGCATCTTCCTCGCGGGCGACGCCGCGCACGTCCACAGTCCGGCCGGCGCGCAAGGCATGAACACGGGCATTCAGGAAGCGTTCAATCTCGGCTGGAAGCTCGCGCTCGTTTTAAAGGGCGCGGCGCCGGACCGTTTGCTCGACACCTATCATCTCGAACGTCATCCGATCGAACGCGACGTGCTGCGGCAGACCGGCTTCATCACGCAGATGGCCGAGGCCGATCATGGACCATTGAAGCTGCTGCGCGAGCGCGTGATGCCGGTGCTCGCCGCGCTCGGGCCGCTGCGCGATGCGGCGCGCCTGACCATCAGCGAGTTGTCGATCCAGTACCGGCGCAGTCCGCTTACGTTTGAACGCGTGCTCGACGGCGGCCCGCGTGCCGGCGAACGGGCGCCCGATGCGCTGGTGCATGTGGTGGACGGACCGCTCGGCCGCGCGCCGGGCGTCGGCTGCATTTACGATCTGCACGACCCGGCGTTCTTCTCGCTGTTCCTGCTGGTGCCGCCGTTGCCCGTCGACGAAACGCCGCTCGATCCCGCGGCGAAGCACGCGTCGCCGCCGGACGCGGAACTGGAGCGGCTCGCCGCCGAGGTGGAGACATTGCTGCCGGGCGCGGTGCGCATCTGGCGCATCACGGATACGACCGGCGACGGTGGTCCGGCACTCGCCGAATCGTATGGACGCACGCGGCCGTCGTTCTATCTGGTGCGGCCGGACGGCTACATCAGCGCGCGCGGGCGCACCGGCTCCGATCTGCACGGCCTGGCGCGACACTGCGAAGCGTGGTTTGCGGTGAGTGGCGAGATACCGGAGCAGGCGGCCCTGTGAGGGGCCGCCTCGCGTGCTGGCTGCGGGGTGTTGCGGTGGGTTGCGGTGGGGTGACGGGCGGGCGGCAATTGCCGCCCGCTTGCGCCAAAACATGGCGACAGCCGCGCCTGCTCAGGCCGTGGCGGGCGCAGCCGGCGTCAGCGCCTCACGATGCTTGACGAGCGCTTCCTTGACGATCGCCGACATCGCAATGCCGTCGGCGTCCGGGTGATCCAGCGACGCCAGCAATGCGCGCCGCATGCGCGGCTCCCAGAAGCGGTGGATATGATCGGCGACGCCGGCGAGTGCTTCGTCGTGATCCGGCATCGACTCGAAAAACTCGCCGATCCGGTTCGCCATGTCGATCAGGTTCTGCTTGTCCATGCTCGCCTCACTTGCCCGACGTCACGTTGGCCAACTCGCGATGCTTCAGCAGATCCAACTGCTCGGTGTTGAAGCGCGAGTAGTCCTTCTGCCATTGCGACGGCTGTTCGACCGGCATCACCTGCACCGCGGTCACCTTGTATTCCGGGCAGTTGGTCGCCCAGTCCGAGCTCTCGGTGGTGATCACGTTCGCGCCTGATTCGGGGAAGTGGAACGTCGTATAGACGACGCCCGGCTGCATCCGTTCAGTAATTTTGGCGCGCAGCACGGTCTGCCCCGCACGCGATTCGATGCCGACCCAGTCGTCCATCTTGATGCCGCGTTCCTCGGCATCGTGCGGATGAATTTCCAGCCGGTCCTCGTCGTGCCAGCGCGAGTTCTCGGTGCGGCGCGTTTGCGCGCCCACGTTGTACTGCGACAGGATGCGGCCCGTCGTGAGCAGCAGCGGGAACTTGCGCGTGACCTTTTCCGGCGACGCGATGAACTTCGTGATGACGAACTTGCCCTTGCCGCGCACGAAGGTGTCGATGTGCATGGTCGGCGTGCCGTCCGGTGCGTTCTCGTTGCACGGCCACTGAATGCTGCCGAGCTCGTCAAGCTTCTTGTACGAGACGCCGTGGAAAGTCGGCGTGAGACGCGCGATCTCGTCCATGATCTGCGACGGATGCGTATAGTCCATCTCGTAGCCGAGCGCACGCGCGAGCAGTATGGTCACTTCCCAGTCCGCGTAACCCGGCAGCGGCGGCATCACCTTGCGCACGCGCGAAATGCGGCGCTCCGCGTTGGTGAAGGTGCCGTCCTTTTCGAGGAACGACGAACCCGGCAGCAGCACATGCGCGTACTTGGCGGTCTCGTTCAGGAAAATATCCTGCACGACGATGCATTCCATCGACGACAGCGCCGCCGATACATGATGCGTGTTCGGGTCGGACTGCACGATGTCCTCGCCCTGGCAGTACAGGCCCATGAAGCTGCCGTCGAGCGCCGCGTCGAACATGTTCGGAATGCGCAGCCCCGGTTCCGGCTGCAGCGTGACGTTCCACGCTTGCTCGAACAGCGTGCGCGTGACCGTGTCGCTGATGTGGCGGTAGCCCGGCAACTCATGCGGGAACGAGCCCATGTCGCACGAGCCCTGCACGTTGTTCTGACCGCGCAGCGGATTCACGCCCACCCCTTCGCGGCCGATGTTGCCGGTGGCCATCGCCAGATTCGCGATGCCCATCACCGTGGTCGAGCCTTGCGCGTGTTCGGTGACGCCGAGGCCGTAATAGATCGCGGCGTTGCCGCCGGTGGCGTAGATGCGGGCGGCTTCGCGCACGGCTTGCGCCGGCACGCCGGTGACTTCCTCGGTCGCTTCCGGCGCGTTCTCCGGCAGGGCGACGAAATCGCGCCATTGCTGGAAGGCGCGCGTGTCGCAACGCTCGGCGACGAACGCTTCGTTCAGCAAGCCTTCGGTCACGATCACGTGAGCCAGCGCATTCACGACGGCCACGTTGGTGCCGGGGCGCAATTGCAGATGATGCGAGGCCTTCACGTGCGCCGTATCGACGATATCGATGCGGCGCGGATCGACGACGATCAGCTTCGCGCCCTCACGCACGCGGCGCTTCAGACGCGAGCCGAACACCGGATGGCCGTCGGTCGGATTCGCGCCGATTACCACGATGACGTCGGCTTTGTCGACCGAGGCGAAGGTCTGCGTGCCCGCCGATTCGCCGAGCGTGGTCTTCAGGCCGTAGCCGGTGGGCGAGTGGCACACGCGCGCGCAGGTGTCCACGTTGTTGTTGCCGAACGCGGCGCGCACGAGCTTTTGCACGAGATAGGTTTCCTCGTTCGTGCAACGCGACGACGTGATGCCGCCGATCGAATCGCGGCCGTACTTCGCCTGAATGCGGCGGAACTCCGAAGCCGCGTAGTTGAGCGCTTCTTCCCAGCTGACTTCGCGCCACGGATCGGTGATCTTCGCGCGGATCATCGGCTTGGTGATGCGGTCCTTGTGCGTTGCGTAGCCCCAGGCGAAGCGGCCCTTCACGCAGGCGTGGCCTTCGTTGGCCGCGCCGTTCTTGTGCGGCACCATGCGCACGACCTCGTTGCCCTTCATCTCCGCCTTGAACGAACAGCCGACGCCGCAATACGCGCAAGTGGTGATGACCGAGTGCTCGGCCTGGCCGAGCATGATGACGGTTTTCTCCTGCAGGGTAGCGGTCGGGCACGCGGCGACGCACGCGCCGCACGACACGCATTCCGAGTCCATGAACGGCTTGTTCTCGCTCGCCGCCACGCGCGATTCGAAACCGCGCCCGGCGATGGTCAGCGCGAACGTGCCTTGCGTTTCCTCGCACGCGCGCACGCAGCGATTGCAGACGATGCACTTCGACGGGTCATACGTGAAGTACGGATTCGATTCGTCTTTCTTGTCCTTCAGGTGATTCGCGCCGTCGAAGCCGTAGCGCACTTCGCGCAAGCCGGTCACGCCCGCCATGTCCTGCAGTTCGCAGTCGCCGTTGGCGGGGCAGGTGAGGCAATCGAGCGGGTGATCGGAGATGTACAGCTCCATCACGTTGCGGCGCAGCGATTGCAGACGATCCGTTTGCGTGCGGACCTTCATGCCGGCTTCGACCGGCGTCGTGCACGACGCGGGATAGCCGCGCTTGCCTTCGATCTCGACCAGACACAGACGGCACGAGCCGAACGGTTCGAGCGAATCGGTCGCACAGAGCTTCGGCACGTTCACGCCGGCCTCGGCGGCGGCGCGCATCACCGAAGTGCCCGCTGGAACGGTGATCGACTGGCCGTCGATTTCGAGCGTCACGTCGATGTCGGCGTGGCGCGCCGGCGTGCCGTAGTCGGTGTCGTCGTACACCGAGCGGGTCGCGCGTTGTTGCGCTTGCGATTTGCACGCGCAGTTGCCGGAGCCGCAGCCGCCGGCAGGGGAGTTGAGCATGTCGGACATGGTGGGGCTCCTGGGTCAGGCCGCGGCCGCTTTGGGCGCGCTATCGTCTAGGTTGGCGAGACCGAAGTCTTCGGGGAAATGGTCGAGCGCGGAGAGAACCGGGAACGGCGTCATGCCGCCCATCGCGCACAGCGATCCGGACACCATCGTGTCGCACAGATCGCGCAGCAACTGCACTTGCCGCGTGGAGGTATCGCCGTTGCGGATCCGTGCGATCACCTCGACGCCGCGCGTCGAGCCGATCCGGCATGGCGTGCACTTGCCGCAGGATTCGAGCGCGCAGAAATGCATCGCGTACTGCGCGAGTTCGGCGAGGTTCGACGTGTCGTCATGCACGACGAGGCCGCCGTGGCCGACCACCGCGCCGACCGCCGCATACGCCTCGTAGTCCATCGGAATGTCCCACTGGCTTTCCGGCAGATACGTGCCGAGCGGGCCGCCCACCTGCACCGCGCGCGCCGGCCGGCCGCTTGCCGTGCCGCCGCCGTAGTCGTACAGCAGTTCGCGCAGCGTCACGCCGAACGCGAGTTCGACCAGGCCGCCTTGCTTCACGTTGCCGGCGAGCTGGAACGGCAGCGTGCCGCGCGAACGGCCCATGCCGAAGTCTTTGTAGAACGCCGCGCCGCGCGCGAAGATGATCGGCACGGTGGCGAGCGTGATGACGTTGTTGATCACCGTGGGCTGGCCGTACAGACCGACGAGCGCGGGCACCGGCGGCTTCGCGCGCACGATGCCGCGTTTGCCTTCGAGCGATTCGAGCAACGCGGTTTCCTCGCCGCATACGTAAGCGCCGGCGCCCTTCGCCACGAACAGGTCGAAGCGATGCGCCGAGCCGAGCACGCTGTCGCCGAGCCAGCCGGCGGCGCGCGCCTTGGCGATCGCGGCTTCGAGCGTCGCGATCGAATGCGGATATTCGCTGCGCACGTAGATGTAGCCGACCGTCGCGCCGGTCACGACGCCCGCGATGATCATCCCTTCGATCAGCACGTAGGGATCGCTTTCCATCACGAGGCGATCGGAGAAGGTGCCGGAGTCGCCTTCGTCCGCATTGCAGACGATGTACTTCTGCGCCGCCTTGGCGCCGCGCACCGTGCGCCATTTGATGCCGGCCGGGAAGGCCGCGCCGCCGCGGCCGCGCAGACCGGATTCGATCAAGGCTTCGCAGGCGGCGTCGCCGTCGGTTTGCAGTGCGTTGCGCAGACCTTCGAGGCCGCCGTGGGCGGCGTAGTCGTCGATCGAAAGCGGATCGGTGATGCCGATGCGCGCGAAGGTCAGGCGCTGCTGCTTCTTCAGGTAGGGAATGTCGTCGACCACGCCGACGCGCCGCGCATGCTCGCCGCCTTCCACGAAGCCGGCGTCGAAGAGCGCCGCGACGTCGCTCGCCTCGATGTTCGCGTAGCCGATGCGGCCTGCCGCGGTTGCGACCTCGACGAGCGGCTCGAGCCACAGCAGGCCGCGCGACCCGTTGCGAACCAGTTCGATTTCGATGCCGCGGCGTGCGGCCTCGGCCGCGATTGCTTCGGCAAGCGCATCGGCGCCGAGCGCCAGCGCGGAGGAGTCGCAGGGAACGTAGATGCGCGTCATGCCGTCACCTCCACACATTTGCTGGCGGCCGCGAAGATGGCGTCGAACTTCTGCGGCG
>Ga0207713_1001154_pt1 | contig 22311 bp, 20 predicted proteins | sample KBSS64metaG_FD_184404 | JGI IMG/M metagenome (GOLD analysis project Ga0207713, IMG submission 184404) | Switchgrass rhizosphere microbial communities from Kellogg Biological Station, Michigan, USA - KBS S6-4 metaG (SPAdes) (version 2) | ecosystem: Host-associated > Plants > Roots > Rhizosphere >... | reverse complement strand
CCTGCGAGTGGGCACCGATGTGGGTCGTCGACTTCCCGATGTTCGAAGAGAACGAAGACGGCAGCTTCACCGCGCTGCACCACCCGTTCACCGCGCCGAAGTGCTCGCCCGAAGAGCTGGAGGCCAACCCGGCCACCGCTCTGTCGCGCGCCTACGACATGGTATTGAACGGTACCGAGCTGGGTGGCGGTTCGATCCGTATCCACCGCAAGGAAATGCAACAGGCTGTGTTCCGTTTGCTGGGTATCAACGAAGCGGAACAGGAAGAGAAGTTCGGCTTCCTGCTCGACGCGCTGAAATACGGCGCGCCGCCCCACGGTGGCCTGGCCTTCGGTCTCGACCGCCTGGTGATGCTGATGACGGGCGCCCAGTCGATCCGCGAAGTGATCGCCTTCCCGAAAACCCAGAGCGCTGCCTGCGTCATGACTCAGGCCCCGGGCCTGGTGGACGCCAAGGCACTGCGCGAGCTGCATATTCGCCTGCGCGAACAGCCCAAGGCTGAGTAAGAGCTGAACCAGAGCGCATCTTCGGATGCGCTTTTCACATGGCAGACAGGTTTATTTCCCTGGGGAACGCTGTTTTTGTGGGAGCTGGCTTGCCAGCGAGTTGTTGGAGGCTTGAACACCTCACTGGCAAGCCCGCTCCCACAGAAACATCTGCAATTGTTTTAGAGAAGAATTACGGAGTTGTTATGGCTGGCCATTCCAAGTGGGCGAACATCAAGCACCGCAAAGAGCGTCAGGATGCCAAGAGAGGCAAGATCTTCACCAAGTGGATTCGCGAACTGACCGTCGCCGCCCGCCAGGGCGGTGGTGATCCAGGTTCCAACCCGCGCCTGCGCCTGGCCCTGGACAAGGCCCTGGGCGCCAACATGAGCCGTGACATCATCGACCGCGCCGTGGCCCGCGGTACCGGCGCGGCCGCCACCGATGACATGGTCGAGCTCACCTACGAAGGCTACGGCCCGGGCGGCGTGGCGGTGATGGTCGAGTGCATGACCGACAACCGCAACCGCACCGCCGCGGCCGTGCGCCACGCGTTCAGCAAGTCCGGTGGCAACCTGGGCACCGACGGTTCGGTGGCCTACCTGTTCGAGCGCAAGGGGCAGATTTCCTTTGCCGCCGGCACGGACGAAGACGCGCTGATGGAAGCGGCCATGGAGGCCGACGCCGATGACGTCACCACCCATGAAGACGGCTCAATGGACGTATTTACTTCGTTCGCCAGCTTCTACGCGGTGCGCAACGCCCTGGAAGCCTCGGGCTTGAAGTCCACCGACGCGGAAATCGTCATGGTACCAAGCACCAGCGCCGAGCTTGACCTGGAAGGGGCGGAGAAAGTCATCCGCCTGATCGATATGCTCGAAGACCTGGACGACGTGCAGAACGTCTACTCCAACGCGCAGATTCCGGACGAAGTGATGGAAAAGCTCGGCTGATCCCGCGCCACGTTCTACTCTTGAGGCCGGAGCAGCAGAATCGCGCGAGTGAGCGCGGCTTTGCCGCTCCGGTTTCTGCTTTTTCGGCCTTTCGAGCTGCAGGCTTTATGACGTTAATTCTTGGTATCGACCCCGGTTCGCGCGTCACCGGCTATGGTGTGGTGCGCGATACGGGCCGTGGCTGCGAATATGTGGCTTCGGGTTGCATCCGCACCGGTGGTGGTGAACTGCAGGCGCGCTTGCAGATTATCTTTCGTGGCGTGCGCGAAGTGATCCAGACCTATGGCCCGGTCACCATGGGCATTGAAAAGGTATTCATGGCGCGCAATGCCGACTCGGCCCTGAAACTGGGGCAGGCCCGTGGCGCCGCCATCGTCGCCGCCATGGAGGAGGGCCTGGAAGTGGCTGAATACTCCGCCACCCAGATCAAGCAGGCCGTGGCCGGTACCGGTGGCGCCAGCAAGGAGCAGGTGCAGATGATGGTCATGCACCTGCTCAAGCTGGTGGCCAAGCCGCAGATGGACGCCTCCGATGCCCTGGCCATCGCCCTGACCCACGCTCATACCCGTTCAAGCCTGATTCCCCATGGCCTGAGCACGGCGCGCAGCCGTGGCGGGCGCCTGCGGTTGTGACTGGCATCATCTGCTGAACATTTTTGACTTGCATGGCCGGTGGGGCCTGCAATGATGGCGGGCATTGCCTGCCGGTATCGCAACTATAGGATTGGACAGTGATTGGACGTTTGCGCGGCACCTTGGCGGAAAAGCAGCCGCCGCACCTGATTCTCGACGTCAACGGCCTGGGCTACGAGCTGGAAGTGCCAATGACCACCCTCTATCGCTTGCCGCCGGTCGGCCAGGCGGTGACTTTACACACCCATCTGGTGGTGCGCGAGGATGCTCAGTTACTCTACGGTTTCTTTGAAAAACGCGAGCGCGAACTGTTCCGCGAGCTCATTCGCCTCAATGGCGTGGGCCCCAAACTGGCGCTGGCGCTGATGTCGAGCCTGGACGTCGATGAGCTGGTGCGTTGCGTGCAGGCCCAGGATGCCTCCGCCCTGACGAAGGTGCCGGGGGTCGGCAAGAAAACCGCCGAGCGCTTGCTGGTCGAGCTCAAGGACCGTTTCAAGGCCTGGGAGACCGCCCCGGCGATGTTCGAACTGATGCCTACCGGTCCCAATACCGCGCCGCCGGTGGCCACCGCCGAGGCCGACGCCGTCAGCGCCTTGATTTCCCTGGGCTACAAACCCCAGGAAGCCAGCAAGGCCGTGTCGGCCATCAAGACCAAAGGCCTGAGCAGCGAAGAGCTGATCCGCCACGCCCTGAAGGGAATGATTTAAGTGATCGAAGCCGACCGCCTGATCGCCGCCACCACCGGCCGTGACCGGGAAGAACAGCAGGACCGGGCCATTCGCCCCCTGAGCCTGGCCGACTACATCGGCCAGCCCACCGTTCGCGAGCAGATGGAGCTGTTCATCCAGGCTGCGCGCGGGCGCAACGAATCCCTGGACCACACCCTCATCTTCGGCCCGCCCGGGCTGGGCAAGACGACCCTGGCCAATATCATCGCCCAGGAAATGGGGGTGTCGATCAAAAGCACCTCCGGGCCGGTGCTGGAACGCCCGGGTGACCTGGCCGCCCTGCTGACCAACCTCGAACCTCACGATGTGCTGTTCATCGACGAAATCCACCGGCTGTCGCCCATCGTCGAGGAAGTGCTGTACCCGGCCATGGAAGACTTTCAGCTGGACATCATGATCGGTGAAGGTCCGGCGGCCCGCTCCATCAAGCTCGACCTGCCGCCTTTCACCCTGGTGGGCGCCACGACCCGTGCGGGCATGCTGACCAACCCGTTGCGTGACCGCTTCGGTATTGTCCAGCGCCTGGAGTTCTACAGTACCGCGGATCTGGCTACCATCGTCAGCCGCTCGGGCGGCATTCTCGGCCTGCCGGTGGAAGACGAAGGCGCCTACGAGATCGCCCGCCGTGCCCGTGGTACCCCGCGTATCGCCAACCGGCTGTTGCGCCGGGTGCGTGATTTCGCCGAAGTGCGCGGCAAGGGCCACATCACCAAGCCCATCGCCGACCTGGCGCTGAACCTGCTCGACGTCGACGAGCGCGGCTTCGACCATCAGGACCGGCGCCTGCTGTTGACCATGATCGAGAAATTCGACGGTGGGCCGGTCGGTGTCGACAGCCTGGCCGCGGCCATCAGCGAAGAGCGCCACACCATCGAGGATGTGCTGGAGCCGTACCTGATCCAGCAAGGCTATATCATGCGAACCCCGCGGGGCAGGGTGGTCACACGCCACGCCTACCTGCATTTCGGCCTCAATGTGCCAGGCCGTCTGGGCGAGTTGCCGGTGGCGGAACAGTTCGTCGATCCAGAAGACGAATAAGCCGATGGTGGCGATTTAATTGAGGTTTTTGCGGTCCTAGGGTGCAGACGAGGTTTTGCACCACCTGAACGGCGTGAAAACGAAGAAAAAACAGTTGCCTGGCCGGATTGGCAACCTGAGGAGTAAGCACTAGAGTATGCGCGCGCAAAATGGGGTTGGGTCGTTCGCACATCGTTGTCGCGTCTACTACGAAGACACCGATGCGGGCGGCGTCGTTTATTACGTCAACTATCTCAAGTTCATGGAGCGGGCACGCACCGAAAGGCTGCGTGGCCTGGGTTTCGTGCAGTCGGTTCTGGCACGCGAGAACGTGCTGTTCGTGGTGCACTCCAGCGAAGCGAGTTACCGGGTGCCAGCCCGTCTGGACGACGAGTTGCTGGTGACCGCGCAGGTGATTGAATTGAACCGTGCCAGCCTGCGCTTCAAGCAGCAGGTGTGGCGCGAAGCGGATATGACGCTGCTCTGCGAAGGGCAGTTTTTGGTGGCCTGTGTGCGCGCCGATACTTTCAAACCCCGGGCCATTCCCGAAGCTCTGCGTGCGGCCTTCGCTGCCGCAGACGGTCCGGGTACACACTCAATAGCAGGAGATTAAGCGTGGAAGCTAACGTCGTCGACCATACCTCCATGTGGAGCTTGGTCAGCAATGCCAGCGTGGTTGTGCAGCTGGTGATGCTGATTCTGGTGGCCGCCTCGGTCACTTCATGGGTCATGATTTTTCAGCGCAGCGCACTGATCCGTGCCGGCCGCCGTGCACTGGACACTTTCGAGGAGCGTTTCTGGTCGGGTATCGACCTGTCCAAGCTCTACCGCCAGGCCGGCAGCAACCCTGACCCGGATTCGGGCGTGGAGCAGGTCTTCCGTGCCGGCTTCAAGGAATTCTCGCGTCTGCGCCAGCAGCCGGGTGTGGACCCTGACGCGGTCATGGACGGCGTTGGCCGTGCCATGCGCGTGGCCATCTCCCGCGAGGAAGAAAAACTGGAGCAGACCCTGCCGTTCCTGGCGACCGTCGGCTCGGTGAGCCCATACATCGGCCTGTTCGGTACAGTATGGGGCATCATGAACTCCTTCCGCGGCCTGGCCGGTGCTCAGCAGGCCACCCTGGCTACCGTTGCCCCCGGTATTTCCGAAGCGCTGGTGGCCACTGCCATCGGCCTGTTCGCGGCCATCCCGGCGGTCATCGCCTACAACCGCTTTGCCGCCCGCAGCGAAACCTTGATCAGCCGCTACTACACGTTCGCTGACGAGTTCCAGGCCATCCTGCACCGTAAAGTGCACACCAGCGAAGAGTGAGCAGGTAATTACCCATGGCCCGAGTTCGCCAGAAACGCAAGCCGGTCGCCGAGATGAACGTGGTGCCCTACATCGACGTGATGTTGGTACTGCTGGTTATCTTCATGGTCACCGCACCGATGCTCAACCAGGGCGTGAAGGTTGACTTGCCCAAGGTTTCCAGCGAAGCCTTGCCGCAGGACAACAACACCCAGGTCCTGACCATTTCGATCAAGGCCGACAAGACCTACTACTGGAACCTTGGCAGCGAAGTCGACGCCGACAAGGTCCAGGACAAGGCAATGACCCTGCCTGCCATGACCGACGCCGTCACCAAGATCATCCGCGCCGGCAACGAAGGCGGCAAACGTACCCAGGTATTCATTCGTGGCGACAAGTCCGTGGACTACGGCGCCGTGATGGGCGCCATGGGCGGGTTGCAGAAGGCGGGTGTCGGTAACGTTGGCCTGATTACCGAGGCGCCCTGATGCGACAACGAGAGCCCTCCGCCTCGGAAAGCTATTTCTGGCCCAGTGTCTGGGCCATTGCCCTGCATATCCTGATTTTTGGCATGCTGTTCGTCAGCTTCGCCATGACCCCGGATCTGCCCCCTGCAAAGCCGATCGTCCAGGCTACGCTGTACCAGCTGAAGTCCAAGAGCCAGGCCACCACCCAGACCAATCAGAAGATTGCCGGGGAGGCCAAGAAGTCGGCTGCCAAGCAGACCGAAGTCGAGCAGTTGGAACAGAAGAAGGTCGAGCAGGAGAAGCAGGAGCAAGCTGAGAAGGCCGCGGAACAAAAGCAGGAAGAAGCCGCTCAAAAGGCCCAGGAAGCCAAGAAGGCCGATGACGCCAAGAAGGCTGCCGCCGACCAGGCCAAGGCCGCCGCGGCCGACGCCGCGAAGAAAGCCGACGACGCCAAGAAGGCTGCTGAAGCCAAGAAAGCCGAGCAGGCCGATATCGCCAAGAAGAAAGCCGAGGAAGACGCCAAGGAAAAAGCCGAGGAGGACGCCAAGAAAGCGGCCGACGCGGCGAAGAAGGCAGCCGAAGACGCGAAGAAGAAAGCCGCGGACGACGCTAAGAAGGCAGCCGAAACTGCCCAGGAGGCGAAGAAGAAAGCCGCCGAAGACGCGAAGAAGGCTGCGGCCGACGACGCCAAGAAAAAGGCACAGGCAGCAGCTCGCAAGGCCGCTGAAGACAAGAAGGCGCAGGCATTGGCCGATCTGCTCTCCGACACACCGCAGCGCCAGCAGGCACTGGCGGACGAGCAGGGCGACCAGACCGCCGGCAACTTCGACGACCTGATCCGTTCCCGTGCTGCAGAGGGTTGGGCCCGCCCGCCGTCCGCGCGCAAGAACATGACAGTGGTACTGCAGATCAACATGTTGCCTGACGGCACCATCACCAACGTTGCCGTGGCCAAGTCCAGTGGCGATGGCCCGTTCGATGCGTCGGCAGTGGCTGCGGTCAAGAACATCGGTCGCCTGGTCGAGATGCAGGGCCTGAAACCGAGTGATTTCAACCCTTACCGCAATTTCAAGATGACATTCACCCCTGAGGACCTTGCCTTGTGATTAACCTTCTTCGAGGACTGCTGGTTGCATTGTGCTGCGTTGCAGCCGTTGCCCAGGCAGATGAAAAGAACATTATGGTGACCAGCGGCAGCGATCGGGCCACCCCGATCGCCGTCGTACCTTTCGGTTTCCAGGGCGGCTCCGTGCTGCCCGAGGACATGGCACTGATCATCGGCAATGACCTGCGCAACTCGGGTTACTACTCGCCGATCGACAAGCAGAACATGATCAGCACCCCGTCGCAGCCAGGTGAAGTGGTATGGCGCGACTGGCAGGCCCTGGGTGCCCAGTACATCATGGTCGGCAGCATCGTCCCGTCGGGCGGCCGCCTGCAGGTGTCGTACGCACTGCTCAACGTCAACACCCAGCAGCAGGTCCTGACCGGCAGCGTTTCGGGTAGCGTTGATCAACTGCGCGACATGGCGCACTACATCTCGGACCAGTCGTTCGAAAAACTGACCGGCATCAAGGGCGCGTTCTCCACTCGCCTCCTTTATGTAACGGCCGAGCGCTTCAGCACCAACAGCACTCGCTACACCTTGCAGCGTTCGGACTATGACGGCGCCCGCGCCGTGACCCTGCTGCAATCGCGCGAGCCGATCCTGTCGCCACGCTATGCCCCGGATGCCAAGCGCATCGCCTACGTTTCGTTCGAGCAGAAGCGCCCGCGCATCTTCGTTCAGAACGTCGACACCGGTGCCCGTCAGCAGATCACCAACTTCGAAGGCCTCAACGGCGCCCCGGCGTTCTCGCCTGACGGCAGCAAGCTGGCGTTCGTGCTGTCCAAGGACGGCAACCCGGAGATCTACGTGATGGACCTGGCGTCCCGTGGCCTGACCCGCCTGACCAATGATCCGTCCATTGATACCGAACCGTTCTGGGGTAAAGATGGTCGTACCATCTACTTCACCTCCGACCGCGGTGGCAAGCCACAGATCTATAAACAGTCGTTGGGCGGTGGCGGTGCCACTCGCGTTACCTTTATCGGTAACTACAACGCCAACCCCAAACTTTCCGCCGATGAAAAGACCCTGGTCATGATCCATCGCCAGGACGGTTTCACCAACTTCAAGGTCGCTTCGCAAGATCTTGAACGTGGAAGTGTAAAAATCCTCACAGATTCAAGTCTTGATGAGTCGCCTACTGTTGCGCCCAACGGCACCATGGTAATCTACGCCACCCGCCAGCAGGGCCGGGGAGTCTTGATGCTCGTGTCGCTAAACGGCCGCGTGAGGCTCCCGCTTCCTACCGCTCAAGGCGAAGTCAGAGAACCGTCCTGGTCCCCTTACCTGAACTGACGCGGCGCTTTACGTTTTACTTAACACATTGGGGTTCATTAGGAGTTTCACGATGGAAATGCTGAAGTTTGGTAAATTTGCTGCGCTGGCTCTGGCCATGGCCGTAGCTGTAGGTTGCTCTTCGAAAGGCGGCGACAACGCTGGTCAAGCAGCTGTTGACCCTAACGCTGGTTACGGCGCAAACACCGGTGCTGTTGATGGCTCCCTGAGCGAAGAAGCTGCTCTGCGCGCAATCACCACCTTCTACTTCGAATACGACAGCTCGGACCTGAAACCAGAAGCCATGCGCGCTCTGGACGTCCACGCTAAAGACCTGAAAGCCAATGGCGCTCACGTCGTACTGGAAGGTAACACTGACGAACGCGGTACCCGCGAGTACAACATGGCTCTGGGCGAGCGTCGTGCGAAAGCCGTTCAACGCTACCTGGTTCTGCAAGGCGTTTCGCCAGCTCAGCTGGAAATCGTTTCCTACGGTGAAGAGCGTCCAGTTGCCACCGGCAACGACGAGCAGTCGTGGGCTCAGAACCGTCGCGTCGAACTGCGTAAGTAATTCGATATGCGAACGTGCCGCCGTGCTGTAACTATTCTGGCTCTCGCCCTGCCACTCGTGGCATGGGCCGAGGTTCCTGTGGTCGATGGTGATGGTTCCAGCAATGGCGCCAGCAGTTATCCACCTTCGGGTTATGGCACGAGCGGCGCCTACGCTGATTCCGGGGCGCAAGCCCCGGTTTCCGCGCAGGGTCAGCTGTTCATGCAACTGCAGCAAATGCAGGAAGACATCGCGCGTCTGCGCGGACAGGTCGAAGTCCAGCAAAACGATATCCAGCAGCTTAAACAGCAGAGTCTGGAGCGTTACCAGGATCTCGATCGTCGCATTGGAACCGGCACTGCACCTGCAGCCGCCGCGCCTTCCGAGAATTCTCCTGCCGGTGGCGATGTAAATGCCGCCGGTACGCCGGTGCCTCCGTCAGCAGCCGCCCAGGCGCCTGCGGCCAGCACCGAGCCGGGTGACCCGGCAAAGGAAAAACTGTACTACGACGCTGCCTTCGACCTGATCAAGGCGAAGGACTTCGACAAGGCCAGCCTGGCGTTCGCCGCCTTTCTGCGCAAGTACCCCAACAGCCAGTACGCCGGCAACGCGCAGTACTGGTTGGGCGAAGTGAACCTGGCGAAGGGCGACCTGCAAGGCGCCGGCCAGGCCTTTGCCAAGGTCAGCCAGCTGTACCCAAAGCATGCCAAGGTACCGGATTCGCTGTACAAGCTGGCTGATGTGGAGCGCCGCCTGGGTCATACCGACCGGGTCAAGGGCATCCTGCAGCAGGTAGTGAGCCAGTACCCAGGCACCTCCGCGGCGCAGTTGGCCCAGCGTGACCTGCAAAAAATGTGATCGGCGCTGCCGATTTGAAGAAACCCGCGCTTGCCGCGGGTTTTTTCGTTAGAATTGATGCCCTTTTATTTCAATACCCTTCCCTGAACTGCGCGTTGGCGGGTTCATCGAAGTGCCCAACGGAGGCGGTCAGCCTGTTTAGCTGTCATGCCCGTGGACCCTATGCAAGACACATTACGCATTACCGAAGTCTTCTACTCGTTGCAGGGGGAGACTCGTACCGCGGGGCTGCCCACGGTTTTCGTGCGCCTGACCGGCTGCCCGCTGCGCTGCCAGTACTGCGACAGTGCCTACGCCTTTTCCGGTGGCACCCTTCGCACCCTTGATTCGCTCATGGAGCAAGTGGCGCAGTTCAAGCCGCGCTACGTGTGTGTCACCGGCGGCGAGCCGCTGGCCCAGCCCAATGCCATTCCGCTGATCGCACGCCTGTGTGATGCAGGCTACGAGGTATCCGTGGAAACCAGTGGCGCACTGGACATCTCCAAGGTCGATACCCGCGCCAGCCGTGTGCTCGACCTCAAGACCCCGGCGTCCGAGGAATGCCATCGCAACCGCTACGAGAACATCGAGCTGCTGACCCCCAACGACCAGGTCAAGTTCGTGATCTGCTCGCGGGACGATTACGACTGGTCGGTTTCCAAGCTCATCCAGTACGGGCTCGACCGTCGCGTCAGTGATGTCCTGTTCTCGCCGAGCAAAGGCCAACTCAACGCCACCGACCTGGCCGACTGGATCGTTGCCGACAACCTGCCCGTACGCTTCCAGGTGCAGTTGCATAAACTGCTATGGAACGATGAACCCGGCCGCTGATCGCTTCGATCCCACATTCCTGAAGGACACCAGACATGACTGACAAAAAAGCGGTAATTCTGCTCTCCGGCGGCCTGGACTCGGCGACTGTCGTGGCCATGGCCAAAGCCGAAGGCTACACCTGCTACACCATGAGCTTCGACTACGGCCAGCGCCACCGCGCCGAACTGGACGCCGCCGCACGCGTTGCCCGTGACCTGGGCGTGGTGGAACATAAAGTCATCGGCCTGAACCTGAACGGCATCGGTGGCTCGGCGCTCACCGATAGCAGCATCGACGTGCCTGAAGCCCCTACCGAAGGTATCCCGGTCACCTACGTGCCAGCACGCAACACCGTATTCCTGTCCCTGGCCCTGGGCTGGGCCGAAGTACTGGGCGCCCGCGACATCTTCATCGGCGTCAACGCCGTCGACTACTCCGGCTACCCCGACTGCCGCCCCGAGTTCGTCGAAGCCTTCGAGCGCATGGCCAACCTGGCCACCAAGGCCGGTGTGGAAGGGCAGGGCTTCAGCATCAAGGCCCCTCTGCAAAACCTCAGCAAGGCCGACATCGTCAAGGCGGGCGTCGCCCATGGCGTGGATTACAGCCTCACCGTTTCCTGCTATCAGGCCGATGACCAGGGCCGGGCCTGCCGCAAGTGCGACAGCTGCCGCCTGCGCGCCGAAGGGTTCGCAGCCGCGGGTGTGAGCGACCCAACGCGATATTTTTGAAATTTTTTCAAAATAGGTGTTGAATAATCCTTAGAAATCAGTATTATACGCACCACAACGCGGCGACACAGCCACACAGTCGCAAGCGATGCAACACAGCGGGTCGTTAGCTCAGTTGGTAGAGCAGTTGGCTTTTAACCAATTGGTCGTAGGTTCGAGTCCCACACGACCCACCATATGCAAGAAGAAAAGAGCCGGAAAGTGCACAGCACTCTCCGGCTTTTTTTGTGCCTGCGTTTTTTGGCCCGTGGCTTTCCTGGCTACTGCACAGCTCCTGCCTCTGGGAGAAACTGCCACAACGAACCTTGATCAGTCGGCGGTTTTTCTAAATCGCTAACTGTTGGCTATCAAGTTTCTAGAGTGTTGTTATATTGCAAAGTGTGTGATTAAAGAAATATTTCCTTACTTGTTGGGCTGTATTTGTAGGGCGCTTCCGATTGCTCCTGCGAAACTTCCCAAGTATCTCTCAAGGGGTAGAGCTCTCCTACTTATTGGTTTAAGGTCCTATCCAGTGTAGCGCGATCGCTTCGCTGATTGCACCGAGTGGCAGCCACTGACTGCCTGGTTGCGCAGTAGCACCCTCGTTAACCTCTGTTTACTATGTATCGTGTTGGATGTTCGCCAAGGGAGTACGCATGGCTTCGAATAGCTTTCAAAATGAAGTGCCCAAAGCACGCGTCAATATAAAGCTGGACCTGCATACCGGCGGTGCGCAGAAAAAAGTCGAATTGCCACTGAAGCTGATGGTGCTGGGTGACTATAGCAATGGCAGGGAGCAGCGTCCTTTGTCCGGCCGCAGCAAGGTCAATATCAACAAGAACAATTTCGACAGCGTACTGGCGGAGTTCGCACCCGCGCTGGCCGTGGGGGTTGAAAACACGGTGGCCAAGGACGGCACCGACACGGTCGCCGAACTCGAATTCCGTGCCATGAAGGATTTCGAGCCAGAACAGGTGGCCAGGCAGATTCCTCAGCTACGTGCGTTGCTGGCCATGCGCAACCTGTTGCGTGACCTGAAATCCAACCTGTTGGATAACGCCATGTTTCGACAGGAATTGGAACATATACTCAAGGACGAAGCGCTGAGTCATACATTGCGCGTTGAATTGGCGGCGTTGGCGTGTCAGGAATCTCGCTAGCTTTATAAAAGCTTCGCTTACAGGAAGTCGACTATGTCTACACAACCCAACGCGCAAACTTTGCGCGGCGCTGAAGTGTTGCCTGAAGAAAGCCAGGGCATCTATGGTGCATTGTTTGCCAAGATCAATCTCAGCCCTGTGGAAGTGCTGAACGACATTGAGCCGTTTCAATATTCCGAAACGTTATCCGAGGCGTCCACCGATGAACGGGTGACGGCTGCCATCAGCGTGTTTCTGCAGCTGCTGCAAGGCGCCCCACGCAAGGTCGAACGGTTGGACAAGGCGCTGCTGGATGAGCATATCGCCACGCTGGATGAACAGATCAGCCGGCAGTTGGATGCCGTGATGCACCATCCCGACTTCCAGCGCGTGGAATCCACCTGGCGTGGGGTGAAGTCGCTCGTCGACCAGACCGATTTCCGTCAGAACGTAAGGATCGAACTGCTGGACGTCAGCAAGGAGCACCTGGCCCAGGACTTTGAAGACGCCCCGGAAATTGCCCAGAGTGGGCTGTACCTGCACACCTACACGCTGGAATACGACACGCCGGGAGGTGAGCCGATCGCCGCGGCCATCTCCAACTACGAATTTGATCGCGGGGCTCAGGATGTCGCCCTGTTGCGCAATATCGCGAAGGTCGCGGCTTGCGCACACATGCCGTTCATCGGGTCCGTGGGGCCGGCGTTCTTTGGCAAGCGAAGCATGGAAGAAGTCTCGGCCATCAAGGACATCGGCAATTACTTCGATCGCGCCGAATACATCAAGTGGAAGGCGTTCCGCGACAGCGACGATGCCCGCTACATTGGCCTGGCCATGCCTCGGGTACTGGGCCGCTTGCCTTACGGTCCCGACACGGTACCGGTGCGCAGCTTCAACTACATCGAAAGCGTCAAGGGCCCCGACCACGACAAGTACCTGTGGACCAATGCATCGTTTGCGTTCGCCGCCAACATGGTCAAGAGCTTCGTCACCAACGGCTGGTGCGTGCAGATCCGCGGCCCGCAATCGGGCGGCGCGGTCACCGACCTGCCCATTCACCTCTACGACCTGGGCACGGGCAACCAGGTGAAGATCCCGTCGGAAGTCATGATCCCCGAAACCCGCGAATTCGAGTTCGCCAACCTGGGGTTCATCCCCCTGTCTTACTACAAGAACCGTGACTACGCCTGTTTCTTCTCGGCCAACTCTGCCCAGAAACCCGCCCTTTACGACACGGCCGATGCCACTGCCAACAGCCGTATCAACGCACGCCTGCCCTACATCTTCCTGCTCTCGCGGATTGCGCACTACCTGAAAATGATCCAGCGCGAAAACATCGGCACCACCAAGGACAGGCGCTTGCTGGAGCTGGAACTCAACCGGTGGGTCAGTGGCCTGGTCACGGAAATGACCGACCCGGGCGATGCCCTGCAAGCTTCCCACCCACTGCGCGAGGCCCGGGTCACCGTCGAAGACATTGACGACAACCCCGGTTTCTTCCGCGTCAAGTTGTATGCCGTGCCCCATTTCCAGGTTGAGGGCATGGACGTCAACTTGTCGCTGGTTTCGCAGATGCCCAAGGCCAAGGCCTGACTTGCCCAGGAAACGATGCCATGAAAATCGCTCGCCCCCTGTGGGCCGCCGGGGTTCTGCTATCCCCACAACAATTTCAGCACCAGGCGCGTTGGGAGGCCTGGACCAATGAGTGCCTGGCCCATCTGGCCCTGATTCACCCCTGGGGTGTGCAAGCGGTCGAATTCGATCCGCAGGCGCTGCGCCTGGGCAAGCTCCAGCCTTCCAGGCTGCGCGTGCGCCTGGCGGACGGCACGCTGATCGACACCGAAGCGGCAGACGCGATGCCTGGGGCCATCGAGCCCGGCCACCTGGTGGCGGCCGAACAGTCCGACGCCATTGTGTTGCTGGCATTGCCCCTGGAACAGTCCAACGGCGACAACTGCCTGTTCGAGGGCGCGAGGGTGGATCGGCTGCAGCGTTACAGGCAAGTTTGGCGTCCGGTTCAGGATGCCTATGGTGATGATGTCCAGTCGGTCGGGGTGCTGGAACACGCACTCAGTCTGCGGCTGGCCGGCGGCGACAATGCGGGCTACCTCACCTGTCCGATCGCGCGCCTGGTCAGGGACGGGCAGCAGGGTTGGTTGCTCGACCCCGAATTCGTGCCTCCTTTGATGAGCCTCGCCGGGCACCCGGGGCTGGTGGTGCAATTGGATAACCTGTTGACCCAGTTGTCGGCCAAGCGCCAGCGGCTGATGGGTATGCGCCGTGAAAGCAACCAGCGCATGGCCGATTTTGCCGTGGCGGATGTCTCGCTCTTCTGGCTGCTCAATGCGCTGAACACCTACCAGCCCGTGTTGGCCGATATCAAGCGCTACCCCGCGCGCCACCCGGAGCAGGTCTATCTGGAGCTGGCGAAGCTGGCAGGTGGCTTGCTCACCTTTTCACTCGAGCACGATGTCGCGCAGATTCCCGCCTATGACCACCATGCCCTTGGCGATGTATTCCCCCCTTTGATGCGGCTGATCTCGATGTTGCTCGAGGCCAGCCTGCCATCGCGGGTGCTCACATTGGAGCTGGAGGAAACAGCGACCAATCGCTGGCAAGTCACGCTCAATGATCCACGTCTGCGTGAGCCTGGCAGCGCCGATTTCTACCTGTCGGTGCGTTGCCGCCTGGCCGCCGCGCTCGTGCAAAGCCAGTTCCCGCGCCTGTGCAAGGCCGGTACCCCCGATGACGTCGACCAACTGGTCAACGCAGCGCTCGATGGCGTGCCGTTGCAGCCGCTCGGCCATGTTCCCGCCGCCATACCCCTGCGGCTGGAAAACCAGTATTTCTCGCTGGACTTCAGCCACCCGCGGGGCCGGGCGGTGCTTGCGGCCGGGGTCTGTGCGTTCTACGTGCCCAGCACCCTCACCGACGTGAAGCTTGAACTCTTTGCGGTATTGCGCTCATGACCCTGCCCATCACGAAAGCGCCGCCCCCCCGGTTGCCGGATGTCGACGAACTGTTGCAGGACAGCTACCTGTTGGTGGTTGAGCTGCAGCAGGGGGCCTCGCTGCTTGAAGCCGCGCAGTTGCGCGAGCAGTGTGTCGGGCAAATTCGGAATACGCGCGACCAGCTTATGGCTGCGGGCATGAGCCAGGTCAGCGTCGACCATATCAGTCACGCACAGTGCGCTTTGCTGGACGAAACGATACTCAGCCGTGCCAAGGATGAAGTCCATGCCGCTTGGGCGGGCCAGCCCTTGCAGGCGCAGTTCTTCAACCGTCATCAGGCAGGAGAGTTCCTGTACGAGGAAATGCGCGCATTGCTGGGGCAGCCGGCGCCGGACCTTCAGGTACTGACCGTCTACCACCGGGTGCTGATGCTGGGCTTCCGCGGCCGCTACCGCGAGGCAGAGGCCCCCGAGCGCGATGCGCTGCTGGCGGCATTGACTGACCGAGTCGCGCCCTTGGCGGTGCGCCACAAGGTAACGACCCAGCGTGTCTGCACCGCCGGATTCTTTCGGCGAACCGGCCGTGCACGGCTTGCGCATTGGTGGGTCCCGGGCCTTCTGGTGGCGGCCACCTGGTGGGGGCTGGATCAGTATCTGGGCAGCATGGTCGCCACGCTTCTGGCGGCTCAGGCATGAGGTGCGGGCAATGACGCTCATGGCCACGCGCGTGCTCTGGCTCTGGGCCGGGACGCTGACATTGATCCTGCTGGCAGTGCTGCCCCTGTCAACCGGGCTACGTGCGGTGCTGGCTCTGGGAACACTGGTTGTGGTGGCCATGGCGTGGGTGGTGGGTGGCCGCAACGCGATGCGCCGGGCCGCCGCCGTGGGGCTGGCCAGTGAGATGCAACTGCCGCCGCCGGGCTACCGTCTTCCGGTGGTGCTGGTGTGTGGTGATGGTCAGCCAGGTCTTTTCGGCACAGCATCAGGGCGCCAGCCGGCCCCGCACGTCACAGCTCAGGCATGTTACGTGCTGGTTCCCGAGATCGAGCAACTGCCGTTGATGGTCACCGGCCTGCTCGCCTTGCGCCCGGACTGGGCAGGACAATTTTGCGTGATGTTCGTCGTCAACCTGGGCGGGCATACCGACGCGGTGCGGTTGGGCCTGCGCGTTCGCAGCTTCTTCGACCAGATCGCGGTTGCCCGGCGGCACGGCGTGGACCTGCCATTGCTGCAGATCAGCTACGTGCCCGCTGCGAGCGGTGCAGGCCCATGGTTCAGTTGGGAAGCGGGCGGTAACGCGCCACGTGTTCGCGACGGCGCACTGAACAGCTCGCTGGGTGACTGGCAGCGCGAGCCTGCGAGCACGGCCGAGCGAGCTACCCGCATGCAGGCCGGCGTGCATCTCAACAGCGCTGGCGCCTGGCTGCGGCAACACCGGGTGGCGGGTGACGACACTGGCGCCACCCGTCAGGCATCAGGGCCAGCAGTCGCGTGCGCCATGACCCTGGTACCCCCTTCGCCACTGCATGTGCAGGGCAACCTGTGGCAGCAGTGGCTACGGGGTAGGGCAGGGCTCGTCGATGCTGGTTCCACCGTCGCCGATGGCCCCGCGCAGTTGCCATTTCCTGACGCGCTGGTGCCGCTGTTGCCGGTCAACATCGGGCACCCTTCACGCAGGCGTGCGGCCATCATCGCCGGCTGGTTGTTCGCTTTTGCGGTGCTCATCGCCCTGATCAGTTCAGCCTGGCAAAACATCCTGTTGGTGCGTCAGGTGACCGACGACCTGCGCCGCTACACGGTGGCCGCGCTACCGACAGGTCATGACCAGCCCGAAATCGCGCGCCAGGCGCAGGCGCTGCAGGTGTTGCAGGAACACGCCGAGCGCCTGGGCCAGTACTACCGTTACGGCGCCCCTTGGGCGCTGGGGCTGGGCCTTTATCATGGCGAGCCGTTACGCGCCACGGTGCAGGCGCTCGTTGACCGTCCCCCGCCTTCCCCCCTGGGCTTGGTCAGTGCCGACCCCGTGCGCCTGGACAGCCTGTGGCTGTTCAGCAGCGGAAGCGCACAACTCAGGCCTGGGTCGACCAAAGTGCTGGTCAACGCCTTGGTGGGCATAAAGGCCCAGTCAGGCTGGTTGATCCTGATCACCGGGCACACCGATGCCACGGGCAACCCCGAGCACAACCTGTCGCTGTCCCGCGCCCGTGCCGGTGCCGTGCGCGACTGGATACAGCGCATGGGCGACATCCCCGACAGCTGTTTCGCGGTGCAGGGCTTCGGGGCCAATCAGCCTGTGGCCAGCAATGAAACCGAAACCGGACGCGCCGCCAACCGTCGCGTCGATATCCGCCTGGTGCCGGAGGCAGGCGCCTGCGCGCTGCTTGCCGCGGAACCGGGCAGGCAACCCCAGTCGCATTCCGCGACGTCAAATCTCTGAGAAGGAGCATTACATGGCTATTCCCGTTTACCTGTGGCTGAAAGACGACGGCGGCGCGGACATCAAAGGTTCGGTCGATGTACAAAGCCGTGAGGGTAGCGTCGAGGTGGTCGCCCAGGACCACAAGCTGTACATCCCCACCGACAACAGCACCGGCAAGCTGACCGGCGCACGCATTCACACGCCGTTCATGTTCACCAAGGAAATCGACGCCAGCAGCCCGTACCTCTACAAGGCGGTCAGCACCGGCCAGACCCTCAAGAGCGCCGAGTTCAAGTGGTATCGCATCAATGATGCGGGGCAGGAGGTGGAGTATTTCAACACCACGCTCGAGAACGTGAAGGTGGTGAAAGTCGCACCCAAGATGCACGACGTGAAAGATCCCGCCAAGGAAAAGCATAACCACCTGGAGGAGATCGAACTGCGCTACGAGAAGATCACCTGGACCTACAAGGACGGCAACATCATTCATTCCGACGCCTGGAGCGAACGCCAGAGCGCCTGACCTGGGCCTGCCTGGCTGGGCGTCCGTTCGCGGGCGTTCAGCCGGGCGGATCAGGTTCGACGCCCGTCCGGCCCCGCTGAATATTCGAACAAGGACGTACCCATGGTACCTACCGCCAGCCGTTTGCTTCGCCGCCTCAACCCTCACTGTGCCCAGGCACTGAGCGCGGCTGCTTCGCTATGCCAGAGCCGCGCCCATGCCTACATCAGCATCGAGCATTGGCTGCTCAAATTGCTGGAGCAGGGTGAGGGTGATCTGGCGCTGATTGCCCGCCGTCTTGAATGGGACCTGGACACGCTCTGGCGTGGCCTGCTCGACCACCTGGACGGCCTGCCGCGCAGCGTGCAGGCCAGGCCCCAGCTGTGCAGCCGGTTGCAGCAGTTGATCAAGCACGCCTGGTTGCGGGCTTCGCTGGACGACGATCATCTTCAATTGCGCTCGGTCCATGTGCTTGGTGCCCTGCTGGAGGTACCCGCGCTACTGGCCTGTGAGGCCGCGTTGCCACTGCTCAGCCTTACGGAACCGCAACTGCAGCAGCTATCGCCATTGCTCGACCAGTCGGCCGAACGGCCCGAGCTGGCCGCGTTATCACCCCAGCTACCGGGTACCCCTGTTGAGCCCGCTGAAGCACTCGTGGCCGTGTTGGAGCGTTTTACCCAGGACCTGGTGGCCAAAGCCCGTGAGGGGCACATTGACCCCGTGTTTGGTCGCGATCAGGAGATTCGCCAGGTCATCGATATCCTCAGTCGCCGCCGCAAGAACAATCCCCTGCTGGTGGGCGAACCCGGGGTCGGAAAAACCGCCGTGGTGGAGGGCCTGGCCCTGCGGATTGCCCAAGGCAACGTTCCCGACGCCCTCAAGCCGGCTACCGTGCGAACGCTTGACCTGGGGCAGTTGCAGGCGGGCGCCGGGCTCAAGGGCGAATTCGAACAACGTCTGAAGAATGTCATCGATGCCGTACAGCACTCGCCGACGCCGGTGCTGCTGTTCATCGACGAAGCTCATACCCTGATAGGCGCCGGCAACCAGGCCGGCGGCGCTGACGCCGCCAACCTGCTCAAACCGGCCCTGGCCCGGGGTGAACTGCGTACCATCGCCGCTACCACATGGTCGGAATACAAGCAGTATTTCGAGCGTGATGCCGCGCTGGAGCGTCGTTTCCAGCGTGTCGCGGTAGGCGAGCCCGATGATGGCGACGCCTGCCTGATGCTGCGCGGTCTGAAGGCCCGCTACGCCCAGCACCACGGTGTGCACATCCTCGATGGCGCGGTGCAGGCGGCTGTCACCCTGTCACGGCGCTACCTGACGGGCCGTCGGTTGCCGGACAAGGCCATCGACCTGCTCGACACCGCCAGTGCCCGTGTGCGCATGGGCCTGGATTGTGAACCCCAGGTACTGGTGACGCTTCGTGCCGAGCGCGAGGCGCTGGCCCTGGAGAAGCAAGCACTGCAGGACGATGCCCTGCTGCGAGGCCTGGCCATTGATGAGCCCATCGCTGCCATTGCACAACGTGACAACGCCTTGCGCCAGCGTCTGGCATCGTTGGAAACCCAGTACCATCAGGAACTGGCCCTGGTCACCCGGCTGATCACCGCGCGCGGTGTCGAACCGGCGAACGCCACAGCCTGTTCGGCATTGCAGGCCCAACTGCACACCGCGCAAGGCAGCCTGCCCCTGTTGTCCCTGGACGTCAGCGCCCGCAGCGTCGCCGAGGTTATCGCCGACTGGACCGGCGTACCCCTGGGCAGTCTGCTCAAGGACGAGCAGGCCAGCCTGCTGACACTCGAACAGCAATTGGGCGAGCGCGTCATCGGGCAGGACCAGGCCCTTGTCGCACTGGCTCAACGCCTGCGTGCTGCCAAGACCGGGCTCGCTGCCGACAACGCCCCCCTGGGCGTGTTCCTGCTGGTGGGCAGCAGCGGCATTGGCAAGACCGAGACCGCCCTGGCGTTGGCCGACTGCCTGTTCGGCGGTGAAAAAGCACTGATCACCCTCAACCTGTCCGAATACCAGGAAGCTCACACCGTCAGCCAGCTCAAAGGCTCGCCCCCCGGCTACGTCGGATATGGCCAGGGCGGCATCCTCACCGAAGCGGTACGCCAGCGTCCCTACAGCGTGGTACTGCTGGACGAAGTGGAAAAGGCCCACCGCGACGTGATCAACCTGTTCTACCAGGTCTTTGACCGAGGCGTCATGCGTGACGGCGAAGGCCGCGAAATCGACTTCCGCAACACGGTCATCGTGATGACTTCCAACCTGGGCAGTGAGCACCTGCAACCTCGACTCGACCACGATCCTGACCTGCCCGATAGCGCGTTGCACGAGTTGCTGCGCCCGTGCCTGCGCGAGCATTTCCAGCCCGCGCTGCTGGCCCGCTTTCAGACCCTGATCTACCGCCCGCTTGGCGAGCAGGCACTGGCGCGCATCGTCAGCATCAAGCTCGGTCAGGTCGCGCAACGGTTGCAGCGCCATTACGGCCTTGCGTGCAAGACCGAGCCCGCGCTCATCGAAGCGCTGGTGCGTGCCTGCCTGTTGCCCGACGGTGGCGCGCGCAACATCGACGGCTTGCTCAACCAGCAGATCCTGCCGGTGCTCAGCCAGCAATTGTTGCGACGCCAGGCGGCGGGGCAGCACGCCCAGGGCGTGACACTAGGCTACAACGACGCCGACGGGATCACCCTCCAGTTCACCGATGGTCCTGGAGGTGAAGCATGAGCACGCTTGATCGGGCGTCGATCTTCTTCGACCACAGCCGCCATATCCTGGATATCAACCGCCTCGACGCCCCCGTGAGCGTGCTGGCCTTCGAAGGCGAGGAACGCCTGAGCCAGTGCTTCACCTACCGCATTGAATTCACCAGCCCTGTCCAGGACATCGACGTGGGCACCCTGTTCAGCCGCAAGGCCCGTTTCCACCTGTACCCGGTCCCGCAGAAACCGGCCTACCGCGGCCACGTCATTCCCGAGCCCAAGCCCCTGCGTACCTTCCACGGCGTGCTCACCCAGTTTCGCCGCCTGTCCGGCTCGCGCGACGAAGCTCGCTACGAGGTCACCCTGCAACCGCGCCTGGCCCTGGTGGGCCGCGGCAAGCAGTGCCGCATCTACCAGCACATGTCGGTGCCGGAAATCGTCAAACGCATCCTGAAGACCCGCCATGATTTCGAGGACTACGAGTTCCATTTCCGCCTGGTGCGCACCTACCCCCGGCGCGAACAGGTCATGCAGTACGACGAGAGCGACCTGGCCTTCATCGAGCGCCTGCTGGCCGAGGTCGGCATCTGGTACTGCTTCGTCAACCATGAAAAAGTCGCGCTCGCGGTGGTGGAATTCCACGATCACGTGGTGGGCTACGAATTCGACGTCGCGCTGCCGTACTACCCGCAGGCGGGGTTGGCCAAGGACGGCGAGGACAGCGTCTGGAACCTGCAGACCCACCACCAGGTGGTCGAGCAGCACGTCAACGTGCGCACCTACCGCTACCTGGACGCCGACGCCTGGCTCGACACCGAGATGGACCAGACCCGCGGCGCCACGACCACCTACGGCGAGGCCTACCACTTTGGCGACGCCTACGCCGCCCTGGGCGACCGCCACGCCTACCGCGACGACCTGGAGCCGGAAACCGGCGTGTTCTACGCCCGCATCCGCCACGAACGCTACCTCAACGACCAGTTGCGACTGAGCGGCACCACCAGCAGCCCGACCCTGACGCCGCGCCAGGTGGTGACCATCAGCGGCGGCGCGCCCAAGGCCTTCCAGCCGCGCGTGGTCATCACCCAGCTGAGCACCAGCGCCGCCCGCGACCGCAGCTTCATCGCCCGCTTCAGCGGCATCCCGTTCAACGACGACGTGTGCTTTCGCCCGCCGCACCTGGCCAAGCCGATCATGGCCGGCACCGTGCCGGCGCGCATCACCAGCCACACCTTCAACGACCCCTACAGCCACATCGACCTGGAAGGCCGCTACCGCGTCAGCTTCCTGTTCGACCGGGACACCTGGGAAGCCGGCCGCGAAAGCCTGTGGCTGCGCCTGGCGCGCCCCTACGCCGGCAACACCCATGGCCTGCACCTGCCCTTGCTGGCGGGCACCGAAGTAGCGGTGGCGTTCGAGCAGGGCGACCCCGACCGGCCCTACATCGCCCACGCCCTGCACGACAACCTGAGCCCCGACCCGGTGACGTTGCGCAACTACAAACGCAACGTGCTGCGCACGCCTGCCAACAACAAATTGCGCATGGACGACACACGTGGGGAAGAGCACGTCAAGCTCAGCACTGATTTTGGCGGCAAGAGCCAACTGAACCTGGGGCACCTGGTGGATGCGCAGAAGCGCAAGCGAGGGGAGGGGTTTGAACTGCGCACGGATCACTGGGGGGCGATTCGGGCGGGGAAGGGGGTGTTCATCAGTGCGGATGCGCAG
>Ga0207713_1001153_pt1 | contig 22315 bp, 23 predicted proteins | sample KBSS64metaG_FD_184404 | JGI IMG/M metagenome (GOLD analysis project Ga0207713, IMG submission 184404) | Switchgrass rhizosphere microbial communities from Kellogg Biological Station, Michigan, USA - KBS S6-4 metaG (SPAdes) (version 2) | ecosystem: Host-associated > Plants > Roots > Rhizosphere >... | reverse complement strand
CGTTCAGGATATCCGCGTCGGCGGCCGTCAGGCGAACGCCAGCTATCAGTACACGTTGCTCTCGGACGATTTAGCCGCCCTGCGCGAGTGGGAGCCGAAGATCCGCAAGGCGCTGGCCGCCCTGCCGCAGCTGGCGGACGTCAACTCCGATCAGCAGGATAACGGCGCCGAGATGGCCCTGACCTACGACCGCGAAACCATGTCGCGGCTGGGCATTAACGTTGAAGCCGCCAACAGCCTGCTGAACAACGCCTTCGGCCAGCGCGAGATCTCCACCATCTACCAGCCGATGAACCAGTACAAGGTGGTGATGGAAGTTGACCCGCGCTATACCCAGGACATCAGCGCCCTGGACAAGATGTTTGTGATTAACAACGACGGCAAGGCGATTCCGCTCTCCTACTTTGCCAGCTGGCAGCCTGCCAACGCGCCGCTGTCGGTAAATCATCAGGGGCTTTCGGCGGCGTCGACCATCTCCTTTAACCTGCCCGCCGGCTCGTCGCTTTCTGAGGCCAGCGACGCAATCAACCGCGCGATGACGCAGCTTGGCGTGCCGTCCACCGTGCGCGGCAGCTTTGCCGGGACCGCGCAGGTGTTCCAGGAGACGATGAACTCGCAGGTGATTTTGATTCTGGCCGCCATCGCCACGGTTTATATTGTGCTGGGCGTGCTGTACGAGAGCTACGTTCACCCGCTGACCATTCTCTCAACGCTGCCGTCGGCGGGCGTGGGGGCGCTGCTGGCGCTGGAGCTGTTCGGCGCACCGTTCAGCCTGATCGCGCTCATCGGGATCATGCTGTTGATCGGCATTGTGAAGAAAAACGCGATCATGATGGTCGATTTCGCCCTGGACGCCCAGCGCAACGGCAATCTGTCGCCGGAAGAAGCCATCTTCCAGGCCTGCCTGCTGCGTTTTCGTCCGATCATGATGACCACGCTGGCGGCGCTGTTTGGCGCGCTGCCGCTGGTTATCTCGGGCGGCGACGGCTCAGAGCTGCGCCAGCCGCTGGGGATCACCATCGTCGGCGGCCTGGTCATGAGCCAGCTGCTGACGCTGTACACCACGCCGGTGGTCTATCTGTTCTTCGACCGCCTGCGGCTGCGCTTTTCGCGTAAAAACAGAACCACGGTGACCGAGTAAATGACCGATCTCCCCGCTAACGTTCGCTGGCAGCTATGGATAGTCGCTTTCGGCTTCTTTATGCAGTCGCTGGATACGACCATCGTCAACACCGCCCTCCCCTCCATGGCGAAAAGCCTGGGGGAGAGCCCGCTGCATATGCATATGGTGATTGTCTCCTACGTGCTGACGGTTGCCGTGATGCTGCCAGCCAGCGGCTGGCTGGCGGACAAAGTGGGGGTGCGGAATATCTTCTTTACCGCCATCGTGCTCTTTACCACCGGCTCGCTGTTTTGCGCCCAGGCCAACACCCTCGACCAGCTGGTGATGGCGCGCGTGCTGCAGGGCGTTGGCGGGGCGATGATGGTCCCCGTCGGGCGGCTAACGGTGATGAAGATTGTGCCGCGCGAGCAGTACATGGCGGCGATGACCTTTGTGACCCTGCCCGGCCAGGTGGGGCCGCTGCTGGGCCCGGCGCTCGGCGGCATTCTGGTGGAATACGCCTCCTGGCACTGGTTCTTCTTAATCAATCTTCCAGTTGGCATCATTGGCGCCATCGCCACCCTGACGCTGATGCCGAACTACAAAATGCAGACGCGGCGCTTTGATTTCTTTGGCTTTATTCTGCTGGCGGCGGGCATGGCCACGCTGACCCTGGCGCTCGACGGACAAAAAGGGCTGGGCATTTCGCCCCTGACGCTAGGGCTCCTGATCGCGCTCGGCGTTACCGCCATACTGTGGTACCTGCGGCATGCCAGAGGTAACGATAAGGCGCTGTTCAGCCTGAACCTGTTTAAAAACCCTACCTATCGCCTTGGCCTGTTCGGAAGCTTCGCCGGACGCGTCGGCAGCGGCATGCTGCCGTTTATGACGCCCGTTTTCCTGCAAATCGGAATGGGATTTTCGCCGTTCCACGCGGGCCTGATGATGATCCCGATGGTGCTCGGCAGCATGGGAATGAAGCGCATCGTGGTGCAGGTCGTGAACCGCTTTGGCTACCGTCACGTGCTGGTCACCGCCACGCTGGGGCTGGCGCTGGTGAGTCTGGTGTTTATGGCCGTGGCGCTGATGGGCTGGTACTACGTTCTGCCGCTGGTGCTGTTCTGCCAGGGGATCGTCAACTCCATGCGCTTCTCGTCGATGAATACCCTGACGCTGAAGGATCTGCCGGACGATCTGGCGAGCAGCGGCAACAGCCTGCTGTCGATGATCATGCAGCTCTCGATGAGCGTCGGGGTGACCATCGCGGGCTTACTGCTCGGCATGTACGGCCAGCACCACCTCAGCGTCGACACGCCGGTGGCGCATCAGGTCTTTTTGTATACCTATCTCAGCATGGCGGTCATCATCGCCCTGCCCGCTTTCATCTTCGCCAGAGTGCCGGATGATACCAGCAAGAACGTCGTGATTAGGCGCGGCAAAAGGAGTGGTTCATGAAATTCTGGCGTCCGGGCATTACCGGCAAGCTCTTCGTGGCGATATTTGCCACCTGTATCGTCCTGCTGATCACCATGCACTGGGCGGTGCGGATCAGCTTTGAGCGCGGTTTTATTGATTACATCAAGCATGGCAATGAACAGCGTTTACAGGGCTTAAGCGATGCGCTGAGTGAACAGTACGCCCAGCACGGCAACTGGCGTTTTCTGCGCAATAACGACCGCTTTATTTTCCAGATCCTGCGCTCGCTGGAGCACGATACCGGTGACGATCGCCCGGGGCCGGGCATGCCGCCGCACGGCTGGCGCACCCAGTTCTGGGTGATTGACCAGGACATGCGCACGCTGGTTGGCCCGCGCGCGCCGATACCGCCGGACGGCACCCGTCGTGCAATCAAAGTCAATAATGCGACAGTCGGCTGGGTTATCGCCTCGCCGGTGGAGCGCCTGACGCGCAACACCGACATCAACTTTGACCGCCAGCAGCGCCGGACAAGCTGGCTGATTGTCGCCCTCTCCACCCTGCTCGCCGCGCTCGCCACCTTCCCGCTGGCGCGCGGCCTGCTCGCCCCGGTGAAAAGGCTGGTGGAAGGCACGCACAAGCTGGCCGCCGGGGATTTCACCACCCGCGTAGATACCCGCAGCCAGGACGAACTGGGCAAGCTGGCGCAGGATTTTAACCAGCTCGCCAGCACGCTGGAGAAGAACCAGCAGATGCGCCGCGACTTTATGGCCGATATCTCCCACGAGCTGCGCACGCCGCTGGCGGTGCTGCGCGGCGAGCTGGAGGCCATTCAGGACGGCGTGCGCCAGTTTACGCCCGAATCGGTGGCCTCTCTGCAGGCGGAGGTGGGCACGCTCACCAAGCTGGTGGACGATCTCCACCAGCTCTCCATGTCCGACGAAGGCGCGCTGGCCTACCAGAAGGCGCCGGTGGATGTGATTAACATTCTGGAAGTGATCAGCGGCGCCTTCCGCGAGCGGTTTGCCAGCCGCAACCTGAAAATCGATCTCTCCCTGCCGGACAGCGCGGTGGTGTTTGGCGACAAAGACCGGCTGATGCAGCTGTTCAATAACCTGCTGGAAAACAGCCTGCGCTACACCGACAGCGGCGGCGGGCTGCACATCTCCGGCAGGCAGGAAAACGGACGCTTTGCCCTTACCTTCGCGGATTCAGCCCCCGGCGTGCAGGACGCGCAGCTGGAAAAATTGTTTGAACGTTTCTACCGTACCGAAGGCTCCCGCAACCGCGCCAGCGGCGGTTCCGGCCTGGGGCTGGCGATTTGCGTTAACATCGTCGAGGCGCATAATGGCACGATCCGCGCCGCCCATTCGCCTTTTGGCGGGGTTAGCATTACAGTAGAGTTACCTCTGGAACGGGATTTATCGAGAGAAGTATGACCGAGTTACCGATTGACGAAAACACGCCGCGCATTTTGATTGTGGAAGACGAGCCCAAGCTTGGGCAGCTGCTGATCGACTATTTACGCGCGGCCAGCTACGCCCCGTCGCTAATCAGCCACGGCGACCAGGTGCTGCCATACGTGCGCCAGACCCCGCCGGATCTGATCCTACTGGATTTAATGCTGCCGGGCGTTGACGGGCTGACCCTGTGCCGGGAAATTCGTCGCTTCTCCGACGTGCCGATCGTCATGGTCACCGCCAAAATTGAAGAGATTGACCGCCTGCTGGGGCTCGAAATTGGCGCGGACGATTACATCTGCAAACCCTACAGCCCGCGTGAAGTGGTCGCCCGCGTGAAAACCATTCTGCGCCGCTGCAGGCCGCAGCGCGAGCTTCAGGTCCTCGACGCCGAAAGCCCGCTGATTGTGGATGAAAGCCGCTTCCAGGCGAGCTGGCGCAGCAAGCTGCTGGACCTGACCCCTGCGGAGTTCCGCCTTCTGAAAACCCTCTCCCACGAGCCGGGGAAAGTCTTTTCCCGCGAACAGCTGCTGAACCACCTGTATGACGATTACCGCGTCGTAACCGACCGCACCATCGACAGCCATATCAAAAACCTGCGGCGCAAGCTGGAAGCGCTGGACGCCGAGCAGTCGTTTATTCGCGCGGTGTATGGCGTGGGGTATCGCTGGGAAGCGGATGCGTGCAGGATTGCGTAGTCAGCCGCTGGTCAATGTAGGCCGGGTAAGGCGAAGCCGCCACCCGGCACAATAACTTTACCTCCCCGCCCCGCAGCGCTACAATGCCCGCCCTTAAAGTGGGGGATCTCCCCTTACCGCTGCACCTGGTGCACGCGGATCTGACCTGTCATCAGAACGAGAACAAACATGTTTAAACCGGAACTCCTTTCCCCGGCGGGAACGCTCCAAAATATGCGTTACGCTTTCGCCTATGGTGCCGACGCCGTTTATGCGGGCCAGCCGCGCTACTCGCTGCGCGTGCGTAACAACGAATTCAACCACGAGAACCTGCAGCTCGGCATCAACGAAGCGCATGCCCTGGGCAAAAAATTCTACGTGGTCGTGAACATCGCGCCGCACAACGCCAAGCTGAAAACGTTCATTCGTGACCTGAAGCCGGTGGTGGATATGGGGCCGGACGCGCTGATCATGTCGGACCCGGGTTTAATCATGCTGGTTCGGGAGAACTTCCCGGAGATGGATATTCACCTCTCAGTACAGGCTAACGCCGTCAACTGGGCGACGGTCAAGTTCTGGAAACAGATGGGGCTGACCCGCGTCATTCTTTCCCGCGAGCTTTCGCTGGAAGAGATCGAAGAGATCCGCACCCAGGTGCCGGATATGGAAATCGAAATCTTCGTTCACGGCGCGCTGTGCATGGCCTACTCTGGCCGCTGCCTGCTCTCCGGCTATATCAACAAACGCGACCCGAACCAGGGCACCTGCACCAACGCCTGCCGCTGGGAATATAACGTCCAGGAAGGCAAAGAGGATGACGTCGGCAACATCGTGCACAAGCACGAGCCTATCCCGGTGACCAACGTTGAGCCTACGCTGGGCATTGGCGCACCAACCGACAGCGTGTTTATGATTGAAGAAGCCAAGCGTCCGGGCGAGTACATGACCGCCTTTGAAGACGAGCACGGCACCTACATCATGAACTCGAAAGATCTGCGCGCCATCGCCCACGTTGAGCGTCTGACCCAGATGGGCGTGCACTCCCTGAAAATTGAAGGCCGCACCAAATCCTATTACTACTGCGCGCGTACCGCGCAGGTATACCGCAAAGCCATCGACGATGCGGCAGCCGGTAAACCGTTCGATACCAGCCTGCTGGAAACCCTGGAAGGCCTGGCGCACCGCGGCTATACCGAAGGCTTCCTGCGCCGTCATACCCATGACGACTACCAGAACTACGAGCACGGCTACTCCGTTTCCGAACGCCAGCAGTTTGTCGGCGACTTTACCGGCGAGCGCAAAGGCGCGCTGGCGGCCGTCGCGGTGAAAAACAAATTCACCAAAGGCGACAGCCTGGAGCTGATGACCCCGCAGGGCAACATGAACTTCACGCTGGAGCATCTGGAAAACGGCAAAGGCGAAGCGATTGACGTGGCGCCGGGTGACGGTCATACCGTCTGGCTGCCGGTTCCGGAAGAGGTGGAGCTGAAGTTTGCGCTGCTGATGCGTAACTTCAACGGTGAAAGCACCCGAAACCCACACGGCAAATAGTTAATCAGGGAAATTTTTTCGCGCTGGGATAATTCTTAGAATCGGATCACATACCGCTTCGTTCAATACGGGTATTATCCCCCCGCTGAAAAACATAACCCATAAATGCTAGCTGTACCAGGAACCACCTCCTTAGCCTGCGTAATCTCCCTTACGCGGGCTTATTTTTTTTAATTAACTCCATGAAATAAAAGGATTTATTTCTGGTCACGTCCACACATTGACCACATCGTAAAAAAGCCCTGCCATGTGCGGGGCTTTACTTTTTTAGTATTTAAATGACACAATGAATTTCAAGCATTTGTTTAATAAGGAAATTATTTTGAAACTTCTGAAAACTACGCTCCTGCTTTCCCTTGCCCTCATGTCCTTTACCTCTCAGGCAAATGACGTCTCCACACTCAAAAAATCACTTAAACCGTGGCAGCCGATCGAGGTTTCGAAAAGCAGTGAAACGCTGACGGTGACGCTCAACGAGAACCAAATCACTCCTGACGTTTACGATGCAATTATCAGCGCAGGTGCCTGCATGGCTATCTGGACTAAGGATGTACCGGCTAATTACCTTAAGACTGTCAAAGAGCTGCACATTCTAAACAAGCATAAAGCACAGGGTTATGTGATGGAAAACCCGCTCGATACCTGTAATGAAATGGGGAAAGAAACAGAAGTAAAAGCAAAAGGGATCATGCTTTCACATACGCGGCTTTTTAAGTAGTCAGCATACAAAAAGCCCCGCATTTGCGGGGCTTTCTTTTGGTCACTGCCAGTGCATTTGTTGCTGGCCTGATGTTGTCGGGTGAGGTGCCGCTGGTACTACAACGCCCGGCGATACGATGAAACGCTCGACCGTCTCAGTGGTCACAAACGTCGCGCTGCAGTTGATGTTTGTGCACTGGTGATACCGCTCTTTGGTCGTGTCGGTAAAATAGCGACTTGTGCGGGCGTGAGCGGCAAAATGGCATTTTGGACAGTGAAACATGGCGAGCACCTCATTTAATTTCCGATGCGTTAATTTTACTCACTTTATCTTTATATAACAAATACTTAAAATCAAATCACTGCGTTAATTCTTCGCTTTCGTACTCCACGTCCGCAACCTTAACCTCAAGCTCTAAGCCCGTCGTGTAGCCGCTCCCGTTAAGGTTATGCACCACCCGGCTGATTATCCAAGCCTGCTCGTCTATGACGCGCTTAAATCCTTTCACCGCGATTGGCGTTTCAGGAAATAAATCTGCCCGGCCAATCGCCAGCGATATTGAAAACTCCGCGACGCCTCGCTGCAGCTTGTCCCACTTCGCCTGAGCGGCGCGCATGGCCTGCGCCTTTGTCGCGTAGATGGTCGTCAGCTCCAGCACGTTGTCAGCCTCACCGGCCATGTACTCGCCCTCGCGCGCTTCCTGCTCTTTTTTGGCTTTAGTCTTTGCCGGGGCTTTGGTCGCTTTCGGGTGCTGCAGCGCTCGGAGGTGCTTCTCTTTGGGCTTACGCTTGAGCTTAACCTTTTGCTTTTGCGGCTTCGGGTCTTTGGTGTGCAGCCACTTTGCCGACACGCCGGTGTAGGCTTCCCGGTCAGCAATGGCAAACTGATGACGATCGCCGTCGCCGCGCTCAAGCGTCATCTGCGGAATAGGCTTACCGCTGGCCGTCTTACCGCTCCCCGCTTTCAGGAATAACAGTTTCCCCGCTTTTACCGAAACCGCCGCCCCGTTCCGGTCAGCCAGGCGGGACAGAAACACCGCGTCGGATTCCTGCGACTGGTCAATGTGAGGCACGGCGACGGCTTTCAACGTGTCGGCCACGCTGGCCGTCAGCTTATTGCGTGCCGCAATCGCCTCCACAATTTGCCCGAGCGTGGTGTCATGCCATGACTGTTCCCGGCGCGAGTTCAGCGACCCGCGAAAATCGGCGCTGCGCCCCCTGATGGTCAGCGTATCTGGCGCACCACGGTGCTCGATTTCGTCGACCGTGAACGTCCCTTTTTTTATCAGCGCGGATCCCTGCCAGCCTAACCACAGCGTCAACGTTGCGCCGCGCGGTGGCAAAGCTATCTGGCCGTCGGTGTCATCGAGCTCGATATCGAGCTGGTCGGCCTCGAATCCGCGATTATCGGTCATTGTCAGGCTGATAAGGCGGTCGCTAAAATCCTGCGTGATATCCTCGTTATCCAGCTTGAGCATAAACGCCGGGGCAATCTTCGCCCCGGCCTGAATATCCATTCCTGTAATCATCCTGCCAGCCCTCCCACCCAGTCACCGGCAGACGTGACCAGATTGTCGGCCTGCGTTTTCAGGTCGCCATAAATGGCCGCCAGCGATTTATCGACCCGCTTAAGCGAAAGGCTAAACTCGATTTTTCTCGCCGCTCCGTCGCTGAATAGCTCGGTGTGCGTGTGCGTCACTTTGTCGATGACATACATACCGTGGATCATGCCCGTTCCGTCAATCAGCGGCCACGCTCGCCCCTCGTCTGCCATCAGCTCGATGGCGGTCAGTGACAGACGTCCGCCGGTAATTTCGGGATAGAGGACACCCGACAGCGTGCGCGTGGTTTCCCCTTCCCCGAGATACTGGTAAGCCGGTGGCTTGCCGATACGGTCGTTTGACGCCCAGCGGTAATCCTTCGAATACTGCATGGACTGATAGGGCAGCGTGCGGCGCTCAAACACAAACAAACCTAAAACCATTAACATGCTTTATCCCCCTCAGTCATGACGCATACTTGAGCGCTGGCGCGCACGGTTTTCACGGTCGAGTTTATCGACAGCCTCACGCAGCCGACGGTCGAGGTCGCTGCCCGGCGCGATGCCACCATTCAGGTTGATGTTATATTCTGGCTTGCTCTGGTCGACGTAAGTCTTACCCGTGGGCACGGTAACTGGCTGATATGCCTGATAGCCGCCATATGTTGAGGTTGTCGGAATATAAGATTCATTTTTTGAGCCGGTGGCGGCATTGGCTTTTGCGGCCTTCTGGTCGAGGTCGCTAGATTCTTTATTGATAACCCCGAGCTTTTCCAGTAACCAGTTAACGCCGGTGCGCAGTGTATTAAAGCTTTTGAGCGGCAACATCAGCGCTTCGGCCAGCAACTTACCGAACATCACACCCGCATTTTTGCAGCTGTCGAGCGTATCCTGCGTCGCCTTAACCGGTGCGATCAGGTCTTTGAACCACTGCCAGACCCCGCGTAACTTCTCCATGAAAGAATCAAACACCGGCGCAAGCGGTGCGAAAATTTCCGCCACCGGCGCAAAGGCCGCTTTAAGTCCCTCCACCACGCCTGAGAAAAATGCGCTTATTGGCTCCCAGTATTTGCGAATAAGCAGCGCACCGGCGACGATGGCAACCCCAATAGCGACAATCGGCCAGGTAAGCGCCCCGAGCACCGAAACAATGGCCGTTCCCATTGCGGCCAGATTTGTACCGAGAAAACCGGCAGCGGCGATAATCACGTTGATGCCCGTTACCACCGGCCACGCTATCAGGCCAATCCCGCCCAGCACGCCAATCAGCGCCAGTCCGCCCCCAACAATCACCCCGATAGTGGTCGCCAGACCCTTATTTTTCTGGATCCAGCCGTCGAGCTGTAAAACATATTTCGTGGCGGTCTGCGTGAGCTTACGCAGTGAGCCCTCCTGCTGGTCAAACAGGTCAGTACCAACGGCCTCATAGGCTGACTGGAATTCTTTGAAGTCGCCGCCGAGGTTGTCCTGCATGATTTTGACCAGCTCAGCGGTTTTCCCGTCCGAGGCTTTAAACGCCGCCGTGAGCTGGTCGAGCTTGCCGCTTGAGGCAGCGGTCATCAGTACCGCCGCCGCCGAGCTGGCTTCCTCACCGAAAATGGTTTTCATGTATTCGCCTTTCTGGCTTGTTCCGAGATTGTTTTTCTCAAAACTGCGCTGCATTTCTTTCAGAATGGCGAATATCGGGCGCGTGTTGCCCTTGCTGTCAGACGTTTTAACGCCGAGCTCTTTGATAGCCTCGTAAGCCTTACCGGTCGGAGCCTGCAGTCGACTGAGGACGGCACGGCTTCCGGTCCCTGCCATCGAGCCGGTGATTTTGGCGTCATGGAGTGCGCCGACCATTGCGGCGGTCTGCTCGATACTGACCCCGGCATTTTTTGCCACCGGCGCAGCATACGTCAGCGCGTCGCTCAGCCCGTCAAAGTCAGCGGCCGTTTTGTTCATCGTCATCGACAGCACGTCGCCGATGTGTGCGATCTGGTCGTTTGACATCTGAAACGCGGATTTCATCCCCGTCAGCAGCGCGGCGTTTTCTTCCATCGAGCGACGGTTAGACAGCGCCATATTCAGCGTGACCGGCGTCGCCGCCTGAATCGCTGCGGCATCCCCGCCGCTTTTCGCAATGATAATTTGCGCGCTCGCCGCATCATCTGCAGACGCTGCAGTATTGTCCCCGAGCTGGCGCGCCTGTTTGCGCAGCGCCTCCATTTCGGGCGACTGTTTTTCGACCCCGAGCACGGCCTGCAGCTCAGAGTTTTTCTGTGCAAACGAATAGCCAGGCATCAGCAGTTTCACCCCGGCCATCGTTCCCGCCGTGGCAATACCTACACCCGCCGCGCCTGCCGCTGCAGCGCCTCCGGCAAGAGACTTACCGGCCTGATAACGCTCTTTAACGCGACTCAGTCGCGCCTGCTGCTGGCTGACCCGCGCCAGTGCCTCGCGCTGCCGGTTTAGCTGCGCAGTCGTTTCACTGATGCTGGTTTTCAGGCGGCGCTCATCCGCCGAGAGAGTACGGGTGTTAATCCCGGCCTGCGCGAGCTCGGTGCGCTGGCGCTGTACCGACTGCCTGAGGCTGTTGTATTTGAGCTGCAGGTCAGCGGCGGATTTCTTCGCCGCCTCCATCGCGCGCGCCTGCGCGGTTGTGGGGTTCTGCGTGTTTTTAAACTGCACGGCCAGCGCGGCGGCTTCCTGTTTGGCCTTGTTAAGCGACTGGCCGGTCACGGCAAGCTGTGCGCTCGCTTTCCTGAATCCGTCAATTCGGCCAGCCTGCGCATTCAGATCGCGCAGGCTGTTTTGAGAAGTGCGGATATCGCCGGCAAGGGTCTTGCTGGCAGTCTGGATAGCTTTAAGCGGTCGGCTTGCCCGGTCTACTGCGTTCAGCAGTACCTCAATCCTGACGTTATTGCTCATGGTGGTGTCCGCTTCGCTGCAGCGCCTTTTCGCGCCATGTGATGAGCTCGGTCACGCTCAGGGAATTCAGCTCTGATGGCGGCCAGTGAAATATCACCGCGATATCCGCCATCAGGTCATCGACCGAAAGGTTATCGGGGAAGGTCAGCGAGCCGAAGATGGCGACAAAAAACCGACCACCTTACCGGCGAACAAAATCAGGTCTGATGCTTCCAGACGCATGACCTCGGGCTCGGTCAGCGCCGGGTACGTCATGCGCGGCAGCACCTTAATCAGCGCATCGACGTCAGAGTTAGCCAGCGAGGCCAGACTCACGCCGCGCAGGGTTCCGGCGTTGGGTTTGGAAACGGTCACCTGTTCGATTTTTTGCTCACCGCGCATGACGGGATTATCGAGGATCACAATGTTCGGGTTTTCGGTTTCGGTGGTGACGGTTTCGTTGATATTTTCCATGATGTTGCTCTCTTTAAATGTGAGTAAGTGACCGGCCAGCCTGGCTGACCGGTTAACGGTTTACAGGCCAATCGCCCGGCGGTGCTCAGCGAGACGGTCGACGCCGTCGACTTTCATCACCATGTTGACGACGTCAATCTCGATGACCTCTTTGCCGTCGATCGTGAGCTGGTAGTACGAGCATTCGGTCGCGATTTTGGTCGTGCCGCTTTCGCCCTGCTTGTTCTCGCCGCCGTCGTACTCCTTGTGACGGCCACGCATGACCACCTCAACGGCGGAAATTGCGCCGGTGTCATCGCGCTGGAATGAGCCGGTGAAGCGCAGCGGCACGCTGTCGGCACCCGGTGATGCGTACTGCGCCCACAGCTCGACGTCAGGCAGGCCGCCCAGCGTCCACTCAAGCGACAGCGCGTCGTCGTCGAGGCCGAGGTCAATCGACACCGAGCCCGGCATCCCGCCGCCGCGATATTTCTCAAGCTTGCGGGTCAGTTTTGGCAGGGTGACGGATTCAACGACGCCCATGTAGCTGAGGCCGTCGTTAAACATGTTCAGGTATTTCAGTTTGCGTGGTAACGCCATGCTCTGAGCTCCTTAGCTGTTGACCGAGTCTGACAGGTCTGCCAGATAGGTATCGGTGATGCGCTGGCGCAGGGTCAGGTTTTCCAGCGGCGGGACGGGGGTGTAGTCGTAATCGATATACAGCTTCCCGGCTTTCAGGGTTTCCACGGTGTTTGACTCCGGGTCGTACCAGCAGGAGCCATCAACGATATAGCCGTTGTTTTTCAGCTCGCGGAATTTGGCATTGATACCGGCGACGATGTCGCGGATGAGCGTTGCGGAAACGGGCTTATCCATCGCCCACGCGTGCGCCTCAGCCATCGTGTCGGCCAGCACCTGCGCCGTGCGGGTGTAGTTTTCAAACACGAATAACGGATCGTCCGAGCAGGTGCGGTTGCCCCAAAACTTAAAGCCGTCGTTGCGGATGAGCGTTGTCACCCCGGCCTGATTAAGCAGGTTGGCGTCGGTGGCCTGCTCCTGCAAATCCCATGACACCGAGGCACTGACGCCGGTGACGCCATTTACGCCGACGTTGGACAGCGTTTTGTGCCAGCCGGTTTCCTGGTCGATTTTGGCGCGCAGGCCGAGCGCGCGGGCGGTCGCCCATGCAATATCGGTTTCGTTCGCTGTGGTGTCCCATGCCAGAAAGTCAGGGTGAATGACCATGAGCTCGCGCTGGCTGAAGTTCTCACGGTATTTGATGGCGTCGGAAATGGTCTTGCAGCCCCACGCGCTCACATAGCCGAACGCGCGCAGGCTCTGGCAGGTCGACGCAAGCGCGGTCGCCACTTCCTGAGAATCCAGCCCCGGCACGCCGAGAATGCGCGGCTTAACGCCGGTGACGGTTTTCGCCGTTAACAGCGCTTTCAGCCCGGTGTATTTGCCGTTTTCGTCGGTCGTGCCGATGATGTTGGAAATGGTTTCTTTCTGCGCCGCTTCCGGGTCTTCCGGGTCTTCGGTGCCTTCGGGAACGCGCACCACCACAATGACCGGCTTGCACTGGTCGGCGATGGCCTGCAGGGATTTTGATAGCGTGCCTTTTTTACCGGCTTTACCGATAGCCGTTTGCACGCTGGTAATCAGCACCGGCTCATTAAGGGGAAACGTCTTGTCGTCAGCATCGCTGGCCGTGCAGACCATGCCGATGATGGCCGTCGAGACGGTGGAAATGGTGCGCGTGCCATCGTTAATCTCGATGACCTCGACGCCGTGATGATAGTCGCCCATCTGTTTAACTCCGTGGTTAAGGGGTGTGACTATTTTCTGTTGTGTGCTACACGGGCGCGATGCAATGCCGTTGGTGGAGGGATAACACAACATACAAAAAAGCCCTCCGGGTGGAGGGCTTCGGCGAGTCAGGCAAAAAGCACGGCTTATGGATTTATATTGCTGTCTCAGGCAGAGGCGGCCAGACCGGTTTTATAACATCAACCCGACTCAGAAGGACTCGGTATTTTTTCCACTCGTGCAAGTTCGCCGTTTCTTCCTCCGTTGCCATATCCAGTTCAACCGCATCCTGCAGCGTGGCGATGACGTTATTTGCCTGAGTCAGCAGTTCCAGTTTATTGCGCTGAGCTTCTGCCTCATAATCCACCGGCGCGGCAGTAATTGCGCCATCAACAAAATGAAACGCGCCGCCTAATGCTTTTTCTCCCGCTGCGGTAAAATCATCCGGCACATTCTCAGGCGCGACTTCAACGACAATCTGATTAACCGGAAAAATCGTGCTCGCATCATATGAAAAATGAATGATTTCTTTCGAGTCAGGATTGAAAGAGACTTTCAACGTTTCCTTTGAAAGTATCTTAAGCCACTGATACCAGTCATTACCATTTTCGTCTTTCAGAAAAACAACATTCATTTCCGGTGATTTGGCAATGTAATATAATTCGAGCTCCTCCGAAGTAAGTTTAGCTACTTTCTCCGGAGTGTATTTTCCCCATTTCTCTAATGGGTCATATTTTTTAAATATACCTGATTGCATAGTCATTAAGCCACCCATGCCGTATACCAGTTCCCGCCGATGTTATATTGGACATAACGATATTGAACCGCCGTATAGTTTGTTTTTTGTTGCACAGCGGTAACAACCGCACCATTTGGAGCATAAGCAAAAGCATTATCGTTATTCCCGTTATCTGCCGTTCCCAGTGAAGCCAGCCTTATTCCGCCTTGCAGAAAGTTAGCGACTGTCCAGGCTTGCGTTGCAAAGTTCCCGTTAACCCATGCAGTTGTTGCATAAGGACTCAAATCCTGCTGTGGTGGCTGATTATTGGGTGAATAGACCCTCACGCCCGGAGTATCGTAAACACCTGCACCAGCTACTACTTTGTCACCTGCGGAAATTGCACCGGATGATATTAAATTTCCATCTTTATCTATTCTTAGTCGTGTATATCCGTTGTGCTGAAATACTAAACCGTTTGTACCCTCTCCATTGTCGCGGGTGATGCCAATTGAGAATTTATGACCGTACCAGTTAAACTCAACACCTGACACAACCCCGCCATTGGCAGCCTGCATATTATAGAGAGCAGACATATTCGATTCTGTTGGTATGGTTTCGACTCTTCCGAGTCCGAAGGTGGCGTTATAATTACCACCATTTACAGCAACCGCACCAATATCCGAAGGGGCGGGTTTGTTTGCAGTGTCATACTGCTTTGCCCATGGTGTCCATGTTCCGTTATAAAAAATTCGGATATATGACCGTGAATCTGCATATACCCGGTAAACCTGCGTGATTCCGGCGTGTTTATATACCTCCAGCGATCCGGCAACTGACTCAGGATAGTTTCGCCCGGTTTGCGCCTGCGCATTTGAAGTCTGATAATACAGACCTGCCGTAGTGATGCTATTCAAATCCACAGCATTCCCAATTTCCACAGCCTGACCGTTGAAAATATCCTGAGCAGTGATTGAGATATCCTGAGACAGCTCACGTCCGTTAACCCTGCGCGTGGATGGTACGCGGCCATTCGCATTGTCATTCGCAGCTTTGACCGCTTTCGGTGTCGCGGCGAACGTCTCAGACGCGCTGTCGGTGGCGCTACTGAGCTGGACGATACCCTTTTGCGCCGTGGTTGCGTCCTGAGCCGTATATTTACCGTTAGCAAGGTCATACGCCGTCTTAACCGCTTTCGGCGTCGCAGCGAGCGTCTCAGACGTGCTGTCGGTTGCGCTACTGAGCTGGACGATACCCTTTTGCGCCGTGGTCGCGTCCTGAGCCGTGTATTTACCGTTAGCAAGGTCATACGCCGCCTTGACCGCTTTCGGCGTCGCAGCGAGCGTCTCAGACGTGCTGTCGGTCGCACTGCTGAGCTGCGTAAACCCTTTTTCCTTAAGCGTGGCGTCAGGATGACGGCGGGACTGCTCATGCTCTGCGAGTTTATCGTCGACATAGTCCTGCGTTGCCATCACCGTTGAAGTGTCAATCGTCAGCTCGACTGACTCGATATCGCTTACCATGATGACCATACGCACGGTCTGCGCGCGGCCTGATCCCTCCGCCAGTTCCGGCTTGTAGCTTTCCGCCATGTTGCCGACGGCAATCAGCGTGCCGGTGTCGTCATAGAGCCCCATTTCGCGCATCCAGAAACCGCCGGTTTCTGGCGGGATGAGCAGCTCCGCGATCACATAGTTTTGATGCTTGTTGTCCTGGCTGATTTTGTTCAGCGTATGGCGCCAGACTTCATTGACGAGCTTTGTCTGGCTGGCATCAGGCACCGGCAATGTGCCGCCGCCGTCACCGATGGCCATCGCCGTAAAATTCACTTTTTTCCCGTTCGGGACGGTCGCTGCAGCAAGCTTAATCGCACCGGCTTTGGTGATGACCGTTTTATATTTTACTGTCATGGTGTTCTCACTTATCCGGGTAAACCGTGATGATGTCGCCGTCATACGTCAGCGCGCCGGTGTAGAGATAGCCCGGCACATCCTGAATAATGTTGAGGCCGATAAGATGGCGGCTGGCTGGCTTTGCATCCGCAATGAGCCGCTCCATCTCGTAATACATTTCCTCGGTGATGCCGGTCTCTAACACACCGATATCGAGGCGAAACGTGCCGGGCGGGTCGTTCGTTTCCCACCACTCGGACACGTTAATCAGATAGCCGAGCGGCTCGACCACGCGACGCACCGCCCCAATCGTCCCTTTGTGCGCATGGATAAACCACGCCGCACGGATCACATCCCGCTTTGTGGCCTCCGGCCAGTTCTCATCCCAGCGGTCAACGGAAAACGCCCACGCCAGCCACGGCAGCAGGTTTGCCGGGCAGTCGTCAGGACTCCAGAGGCGACGCAGCGGAACGGGGGTATTTTCAATCTCAGCGCAGGCGCGCGCCGCCGCCACCTCAAGCGGTGACGAGCCCACCGGCAGCAGGCGGGTATCATTCATCGTTGCCCCCGATCGTCACGCTGTAATCGCTGCACCATGACGCCTGCGTGTCATCGAGCACGATGTCGGCCACCGGTTCGGCCAGCTCAACGCGCTGCACGCCCTCGACGTGGAGCGCGGCATAAATCGCTGATTTGCGGATGTCTCGCCCGAGCCGGTGCTGCGCGGTGATATACGCCTGCAGCTTTGTTTTTGCCGCACTCAGCACCGGCTCACTTTCGGGGCCGGGGTAAAGGTAAAGCGATGCGGTGATTTTATAGTCGACAATGTTCGCCGACTGCACGGTCACGCGGTCAGCGACCGGCCTGACGTCCTCATCGTTCAGCGCGGTGCGCACGATGGCGAGCAGCTCGTCAGACGCCACGCCGTTATTTTCGCGTGACAGCACCGTGACCGTGACACACGCAGGCGCGGGACTGATGACCGAAATATCGGCGACCCGCCCGTCAGCGCTGCGACCGTGAAACTGATAGGAGCCGGTAGAGCCTGCGGTACTGAGCCCCTCGAATGCCTGCTGAATGCGCAGACGGTAGTCGGTGTCCGACTCCATCACGGCAGGCGTCGGCGGTAACGTTGTGTCGTCTGCAGGGGTGATGACAAGGCGCTGGACGTTGTAATTTCCGCCTATCTGGTCGAGGTCTGCGCCGGTGGCGTAGGCCAGCATGACCGCACGCGCGGCCTCGTTGACGCGCTGTCGCCAGATAACTTCCCGGTAGGCGTTTTCCTGCAGCAGCTTCACCAGCGGCTCGGACTCAAGCGACAGCGTGCGCGCGATGGCGTCCTGCTGGTCTTCCGGGTACAGCGAGACGAGCGTCGCCTTTCGTTCGCTGAGGATGGTTTCATAGTCCAGTTCTTCCACGACGTCAGGCGCGGCGAGCTGGTTAAGGTCAACAATTGCCATAGCGTTTAACTCAGTGGAATGGTGAGTGAAAAAGGCTGGCCGCCGGTGGAGCGGGTGCCGGTGATGTCGACATACAGCCCGCCGTCGGTTTCAGACCGTTCAAAGGTGATGGTCGTAAGATTTACGCGGGGCTCCCACTTCTGGATCGCGGAATAGCACGCGGCCATAATCTGCAGGCGCAGCGCCGGGGTCTGCGGTTGGTCAATCATCTGCGACAGGAGCGAGCCATATTCACGGCGCATGACACGTGAGCCAACCGGCGTGACCAGAATGTCGCGCACGCTTTGCCGGATATGCTCAACCTCAGTGATACTGAGCCCGGTCTGGCCGTTCATTCCCAGATAACGCACCGTCATTGCGTCCCCTTAGTCCAGCTTCCGCCGCTCTGTACGTTGCCGTGCGCGTGGTTATCCACCTGCACGCCGTTTGATTTCAGTGTCCCGCCGGTGTGCTCGATGTTCCCGCGCATGGTGCCGCCTTTCTGCACTTCGAGCGTGCCGGTCGTCAGCTTGTTGGTGCAAACCACCTCCGGCGTATCGAGCGTGATGCGGCTCGACGCTTTCACCAGCACCACCGGCACGGTGGCCGTAATGGAGTCCAACGCGGTGACGTCTGCGGTTTTGATACCTGACACGGTTAGCGCGCCGTTTTCTGGCTCATACTCGATAACCGCCCCGTCAGGAAAGGAAACGTGAAGCGCATCGGGTGAGGCCGAGGGCGCGGGATGGTCATCAGAGAAAATGCCCGGCAGCACAAAAGCGGTATCGAGCTCGCCGCCGATGGCCAGCAATAACACCTGCTCACCGACGGAGGGAGCCCACCACACGCGAGAGCGACCGGCGCGACTGGTAAGCCAGTTAAGCCAGGTGGTTTCGATGCCGCCGGTCTGGACGCGACAAAGTCCCTCGTCGAGGTCGACGTCGGTCACGATACCGGTGCGGATAAGGTTGCGGATCGCGCGTGCGATTTCCTGCAGAGAATTTATATTATTCATGGGGAAAGGATGCCGCCGGTCAAGGCCAGAGGCAATTAAATAGCGTTTTGCCATGAATAGTACAACTGACGATTTTTAATTTCTTTCAAATACTCACTTTAATAACAAATATTTCACACCTTTAACCTGGGGGTTATTTTCTAAAATTTAACACATTCATAGTTTTAACTTTAAAAAAAACAAAACTTAGGGATAATAGCCGATGTAGTAATAATAAGAATGTGCATGAGGTTTTTAGCGGGGTGGTAAGATGATGTCGCCCTCCCCGCTTTTTTTAATTTCACAAACTCTCATCACCCATTCAACAATCACTGATAAATCTTCATCTAGCCTATAACCACACCTCTTTGATAGCTCAAAGCAGTAACAAAAAACAACATCCTTCAAAACAAAAAACCTAGCTTTTCGACCAGACCCTAATGCAATTTCGCTCGTCATTTTTTTTGCTTGACACAAGGTTTTATCTGCTCGACCGACAAAATCAACCTCATTTAATTTTCCTTCAGTTAATGAGTAGATACCCATACTCACAGTGACAGGTTCGTTAACACCACCTTTTTTCTTAACTCGCAAATCATAGTCAATTCTGTGTTTAATGCGATTAGCAATAACCAGGGCATTTTGCTGAGATTGGCCGGATAATAATATGGAAAATTCCTCCCCTCCCAGGGATAAGAAACATACCTTTTCTGTCACAGATAAACTTCAAAACCAATGTGATTACAATTAAACAATTAAAAATCATCAATATTACCAAAGCACCATAAAAAATAACTGGAGTACCCCCCATTAACATTATCAACATATAGCCCATAAACTTTAAACAGCATCAACATTAAACCACACATCAACAACAAAAAACACATAAGACCAATGGGTTTATATTTTATTCTTCTTAACATGCGAATGACCTTTAACTGTCAAATAAAATTAACTTTTAAAAAGTTAGAGTTAATCAAAGCTAACTCACACGCATAAACTTTAGTTATGCCAAAAATGCCATAAAATTCAAAAAAACCTTTAGATGCTAAAATATAAGTTTAAATAAATTAATTTACTTTCAAAGAAATAACCGGGGTGGCGAAAGCGTACATTTAAACCGTATCGTATTGAATAAATTGCATTGCAACCTTAAAACAAAAACCTCATACCTTTTCAAAGGTAAGGGTTAAGAAATCATCAAGCCAGTACGGTTAAGAATTACCAGTGATGAATTGTGGCGCCGGGTGCCTCCCGGTAATTCTTTGCCAGTCCAAAGAACTGCGAGCATACTGCAAGTTTGTATGACTGGTTCGCCCCTCCGCTTAGGGGGATTCACCACACTGATAAGATATAAAAGAACATTACACCAGTCAAGAAAGAGGGGAGATGAGCACATTAATAGCTTTATGACTCATCAATTATAAACAAACAACAATCCAAACCATTTAACGAGAACCACCCAAACAAAGAAGATATTCAAAAACCTTATTGGGAACTTTTAATTCATAAAAAAAAAAGCCTAACAACACATTGTGATAGGCTTGAAAAATTAGGTTGCTTACCAGACATGAACTTCTGATGAAGCACTCTAAGCATAGCATCATTTATCAGAATCATAACAATTTATCAGTGTGATTTTTTTTTGCCAAATCGAACTTTGAAAGCAGACTTCGCTTTACCCCAAATCATCCAGTGAAAAAATGTACTATCTGCCTGAAAAATCTAGATTATTCATGGAAAAAGGATGCCGCCGGGCGAGGCCAGCGGCAATGGAACGGTGTTTTGTGGTCGTTGTGACAACGATCAGCGAGTGAGGTGTTTAATTATCAGCGTCTCGACGAGCTGTTTAACCTCCCGGCTGAATCCGAGTAACTGGCGTTCTGGATATTGCACGTCCTTTGCATGCGTGTTTGGCCGGTCTTTTAGCCCGTACTGGTGAACGCGAGCGATGCGCTGCACTTTGCCGGTAAATTCCACCACTGCACTGTTTTCACGGCCAGTGGCTTTCATGTAACGGCTCGCGCGCAGCTTCTGAAACATCGCCCTTTTTATTCGCCCGGTCTTTGCCCTGAGCGGCTGGCGCTTTCGCGCCTGATACGGTGAGCCGTCCGGGGCTTTTTGCTGTTTGATGCGTTGCTGTTGCGACTTGCGCAGCTCCTTTGCAATCTCCCCGGCCAGCTTCCGACGTCCTGCCGGTGACAGGGAAGCAAGTAACCCGGCGAGCTTGTCGTCAAAAGGCTTAAAGTCACTCATCCCACTTACTCACCAGTTCGCCGTTGATATAGAGCTCTTTTGGCCGGGTGACAGGCTCAGGCGGTGGCGGCTCCGGGGCATAGCTGACATGCAGCGCGCCGTTTTCCTCTTTGATGATGGTGCGCTCGGTGAGCTGCAGGCTGATGCTGATATCAACACTGTCCCCGTCGTTTAAATCCATCTGGAAACGGTAGCCCTTTTTGCGACCGTCATCGAGCGTGCAGATATCCGGCTGATTCTCACGCAGCCATGCGGCCACCGGCACGAATATCAAATCGGGGTCGCCCACAAAGTCACACACGATCACATTCAGTGTGTAAATCTTTTCGTGTGACAGCGTGGCCGCGAGCCGCGCATCGATATTGCCCTCATCGGCAAAGATACGCATCATTTCGGGGTTTGTTTCCAGTTGCGGTACGGCTTTAATCAGCGCTTCGCGCAGGCTGCGTGCTTTCTTCATCGAGTTTGTCCTGACAGTCTTTGACGGTTTCAACCTGCAGCGCGCAGGCGGCTAGCGCGTGCTCAAGCCTGCGAATATCGGCGCTCAGGTCGCCATTAGTGGCCGGGTCGCTTCCCGGCATCGGGCAATAGCTCACCTTCGGGCAGGCGCTGTAAACAATGACCGGCGGAGGCGCAACCGGCGCGGGTGTGCAGCCGACGCACAACATCAGGCAGCTCAGTGCTGTACCAGCGGCGTAAGGTTTCATTCTCATTTATCAGCCTCGTAATGGTTTCTTCACGCCGCACGGCCATCGCACCGGCGGACAGCAGTTCGCCGCGTAAACTGACCTGCGCGGCTTCATTTCGCCTGGCAATGCCCTGCGAAACGGAAAGCTGATTTTTCAGCATTCCGATCGCGGTTTTTTGTTCGGTGGCGACCCTGTTTGCCCGTTCAAACGAGCGCGTCAGGTTGCCGTTTTCATGACGCAGCCAGAGCACAACAGCCATAAGCGCGGCCAGTAAAAACAACATCACTTTCATTGAATCCCCCTGAGGCAGTAGGCACGCTCACGCGCGCGGCGATTTTCCAGCCCTTTGTTAATTTCACCGTTCACGTAAACCCAGCGGGTAAGCTGGTCGCACGCCTGCGGCCATTGCTGGCGTTTGATAAACGAGACCAGCGTCGACCGGCAGGCCGCGCCGGTTCCCACGTTGAATGAGAAGCTGACCAGCGCGTCGTAAACCTGCGGCGGCATTTTCACCGGCGCGCATACGGCCAGACGTTTCTCGACGTTCAGCACATCCGCGACGAGGTTCGCCGCCGCCTGCCGCTCGGTGATTTCCCCCTTTGGCACGACGCCTGCAGTGTGGCCGATGCCCGACGTCCACACTCCCGCGCTGCACTGGTAAGGCGTCAGGCGACAACCTTCGAGGTCGGCAATCAGCGCCAGCCCCCCGGGCGAGGTGTTAAGCAGACGAAAGT
>Ga0207713_1001149_pt1 | contig 22401 bp, 22 predicted proteins | sample KBSS64metaG_FD_184404 | JGI IMG/M metagenome (GOLD analysis project Ga0207713, IMG submission 184404) | Switchgrass rhizosphere microbial communities from Kellogg Biological Station, Michigan, USA - KBS S6-4 metaG (SPAdes) (version 2) | ecosystem: Host-associated > Plants > Roots > Rhizosphere >... | reverse complement strand
ACCAACTGAACAGCATCTTTCTTGAACTGTGCAGTGAACTGACGTCTTACTTTTTTCTCAGTCATGGGGATCACCTCTAGAGGCATTATGTGCCAGTTTAGGTGTCCACAAGGCTTGGGGAACATCAATTATGGCCCCGACGCCGGCAAGCCGGACTGCTACGGGATGGTACGGCGCGGATGAAACCGCATTCATCCGCCGCACAAGCCACGTTCCAACCTCTTGGAGTACAATGCGCGCCACCGTGATTTCGCTCAACAAAGGTGCGTCATGCAGCCCTTCGCTATTGCTCCGTCGATTCTGTCCGCCGATTTCGCCCGCCTGGGTCAGGAAGTCGACAATGTCCTGGCCGCTGGCGCCGACATCGTCCACTTCGACGTCATGGACAACCACTACGTCCCCAACCTGACTATCGGCCCGATGGTCTGTTCGGCGCTGCGCAAGTACGGCATCACCGCGCCCATCGATGTGCACCTGATGGTCAGCCCGGTCGATCGCATCATCGGCGACTTCGTCGAAGCCGGCGCGACCTACATCACCTTCCACCCGGAAGCGACCCAGCACATCGACCGCTCCCTGCAACTGATCCGCGAAGGCGGTTGCAAGTCGGGCCTGGTGTTCAACCCGGCGACCCCGCTGAACCTGCTCGAATACGTCATGGACAAGGTCGACATGATCCTGCTCATGAGCGTCAACCCCGGCTTCGGCGGCCAGAAATTCATTCCCGGCACCCTCAACAAACTGCGCGAAGCGCGGGCGTTGATCGATGCGTCCGGTCGCGACATTCGCCTGGAAATCGACGGCGGGGTCAACGTCAACAACATCCGCGAAATTGCCGCCGCTGGCGCCGATACCTTCGTGGCAGGCTCAGCTATCTTCAATGCGCCCGACTACAAAGAGGTCATTGAAAAAATGCGTGCAGAACTGGCGTTGTCTCGCTGATGAGCGGCTTCGAACAGCTGTTTCCGGGTCGCCTGCCCAAACTGATCATGTTCGATCTGGATGGCACATTGGTCGACTCGGTGCCGGATCTGGCCGCAGCTGTAGACAAGACGCTGATCGAGCTGGGGCGCGAGCCCGCCGGTATCGAGCGGGTGCGCAACTGGATCGGCAACGGCGTGCGGGTGCTGGTACGCCGCGCGCTGGCCAACGACATGGATCATTCCTCGGTCGATGAAGCTTCGACCGAAGAAGCGTTGGCCATCTTCATGGAAGCCTACAGCGACAATCACTCCCTGACCGTGGTCTACCCCGGCGTGCGTGAAACCCTGAAATGGCTGCAGAAGCAGGGTGTGGAAATGGCCCTGATTACCAACAAGCCGGAACGCTTCGTCGCACCGCTGCTGGATGAAATGAAACTGGGCCGGTTCTTCCGCTGGATCGTCGGTGGCGACACCCTGCCCCAGCAAAAGCCCGATCCGGCTGCGCTGTTTTTCGTGATGAAAATGGCCGGTGCGCCAGGCTCGCAATCGCTGTTCGTGGGCGATTCGCGCAATGACGTGCTCGCCGCCAAGGCAGCGGGCGTGGCCTGTGTGGCGTTGAGCTATGGCTACAACCACGGCCGCCCGATCGCCGAGGAATCGCCTGCGCTGGTGATCGACGATTTGCGCAAACTGATTCCGGGTTGCTTAGATTTAGAGGCTGGGATAACGTTGCCCGACGTCAAACCTCCCTCCTTTAGAGAATCCATCGTGGTGGTCACCCGCAAACTCTGGATGAAAGTCATCAAGGCCCTGGCCCGCTGGCGTTGGCGCGCCTGACTTGACTCTGGCCGCTTGCGCGGCGCGTTTGCACACCTGACCGTTTTACCTCAGACCACGAGGCTGCTCATCATGACCCGCGAAGAATTCCTGCGTTTGGCCGCTGAAGGCTACAACCGCATTCCGCTTGCCTACGAAACCCTGGCCGACTTCGACACGCCGCTGTCGATCTACCTCAAGCTGGCCGACCAGCCGAACTCCTACCTGCTGGAGTCGGTGCAAGGCGGCGAGAAGTGGGGGCGTTACTCGATCATCGGCCTGCCATGCCGCACCGTGATGCGGGTGCACGGGCACACGATCAGCGTGACCCAGGACGGCACCGAAATCGAAAGCCTTGAGGCCGAAGATCCGCTGGATTTCGTCGAAACCTTCAAGGCGCGCTACAACGTCCCGACGATTCCTGGCCTGCCGCGCTTCAATGGCGGTCTGGTGGGTTACTTCGGTTATGACTGCGTGCGTTATGTGGAGCCGCGTCTGGGTGCATGCCCGAACCCGGACCCGCTGGGCGTGCCGGACATTCTGCTGATGGTCTCCGACGCGGTCGTGGTCTTCGACAACCTGGCCGGCAAGATGCACGCCATCGTGCTGGTCGATCCTGCGCAGCCTGAAGCCTATGAAAGCGGCCTGGCGCGCCTGGAGCAGTTGATGGAAAAGCTGCGCCAGCCGATCACTCCGCGTCGCGGCCTGGACCTGACCCGCCCGCAAGCGGCTGACCCGGTGTTCCGTTCGAGCTTCACCCAGGGCGACTACGAGAAAGCCGTCGACACCATCAAGGAATACATCCTGGCGGGCGACTGCATGCAGGTGGTGCCGTCGCAGCGCATGTCCATCGATTTCAAGGCCGCGCCCATCGACCTGTACCGCGCCCTGCGTTGCTTCAACCCGACGCCGTACATGTACTTCTTCAACTTCGGCGACTTCCACGTCGTCGGCAGCTCGCCCGAAGTGCTGGTGCGCGTCGAGGACAACCTGATTACCGTGCGCCCGATTGCCGGCACCCGTCCGCGTGGCGCGACCGAAGAAGCGGACCACGCGCTGGAAGTCGACCTGCTGTCCGACGACAAGGAAATCGCCGAGCACTTGATGCTGATTGACCTGGGGCGCAACGACACTGGCCGCGTTTCGGAAATCGGCTCGGTGAAGCTGACCGAGAAAATGGTCATCGAACGTTATTCCAACGTGATGCACATCGTCTCCAACGTCACCGGCCAGCTGAAAAGCGGGCTGACGGCAATGGATGCGCTGCGGGCGATCCTGCCAGCGGGCACCTTGTCGGGCGCACCGAAGATTCGTGCGATGGAGATCATCGACGAGCTGGAACCGGTCAAGCGTGGCGTCTACGGCGGCGCGGTGGGTTATCTCGCGTGGAACGGTAACATGGACACGGCCATTGCCATCCGTACGGCGGTCATCAAGAACGGCGAACTGCACGTTCAGGCCGGTGGCGGCATCGTTGCCGACTCGGTGCCAGCCCTGGAATGGGAAGAAACCCTGAACAAACGCCGCGCGATGTTCCGTGCGGTGGCGCTGGCAGAGCAGACGCCGGAAGCGTGATCGAAAGCGTAATACCTGTGGGAGCGAATTCATTCGCGAACGGCGGCTCAGGCGACGGAAATGTGTCGGCTGAAAGACCCATCGCGAATGAATTCGCTCCCACAGTTTTTTGAGCGGCGCTAGAAATCCAGGCTCAACGCCAGATTCACCCCTTGCTGCGTCACGTCATCATTCTTGCGCCAGTTGTAACCGGCCCTCAACGTCAGGTCCTGCGTCAGTTTCTGGCTCAAGCCGACGCTCGCCCGATTCAGGCTGCGCTGCGGCTCATACCCCTCAAGATTGAAATCCACCCCCGGCACGCTGTTCAGGGCGATGGTCAGGTCCTGCTGATCGGTGTCGAACTCGCGCTCATGGGCCACTTCGCCGAACACCTGGGTCTGCGGCGTGATATCGAATTTGCCCTGCAATCCCGCGCCCAAACGTTTTGATCGGCGGGTCTGGTCGTCGTAGTTCAGCGCGGTGGAGCGGGTGCTGTTCTCCGAATAGCCGTCGACCTCGACGCGGGAGTAGTCAGCGCTGATGAAAGGCGAGACATGCCAGCGGCTGCTCTGCGGTGCGAGGTCATAACCCAGGCGTGCGCTGAGCGCCCAGAGGTTGCCATCGGTGTCGCCCTTTTCCGCGCCTTCACTCACGCCCAGGGCGAATTTGCGCTTGAGGTCGTCGTAGTCCAGCTTACCGCCAGATGCGGCCAGGTCAGCCCACCAATGGTTCGCCTGAAACTGCACAAACGCGGTGGCGATGTAGCTGTTGAGCTTGTAGTCCGAGTCCTTGGGACCCGCCTCCAGCGTCTGCCGATAGGCGCCCGCCACCAGCCCGGCGCGCCAGTCTTCGGCAAAGCGGTAGCTGCCACCGACCGTCAGGTTGTAGCCATGTCCGTCGCCGCTTGCGGAATTGCTTTGCGCGTCGAAGTCCAGTTTCTGACCGCCGCCAGCGACAATGGCTCGCCACTCACCGACCTGTTGCCAGTTGCCCCAGTCTGCCAGCCACTGGCTGCGCAATTCATCCTGCTGCGCGCGCAAGGTGCCGTTAGCCATTTCCGGGAGCAGGGTGATTTCCCACGGCGCCGAGAGAATCGAGTAACCGTAATCGGCAATCAGGCGCTGGCCCGCAACGGTGGGGTGCACGCCATCGTTGAACAGCAATTTGGTCGGGTCCGGCGTGAGGCCATTGATCCCATAGACGCTGTTCGCCGTGCAGCCGTCGCCGCTGAAACAGGTGCCCACCAGATTCTGGTCGGCAGCCAGACCGTAACGGGCCGGCTCCTGAAGCACTTCGCGGACCAGGCCGGGCACGTTCAGAGGAATGACCTCTGCGTTGATCTGACCCAGGCGATTGACCAGTTGCTGGTTGAACACGCCGCTGAGCAGCGTCGACGGCACTTGCAGTGGTGTGCCGAACACCGCAGGAGTCCGGCCAATGTCAGGCAGCAGCCAGACCATGATGTAACGCGCACCCGCCTGGGACAGCACCTGCGCGCCGTCGGCGAGGTTGTTGGCGGCGCTCACCGCCTGGCCCGGGCTGAGCACGCGACCTTGCAGAAAGTCATTGCCGCCGCCGGTGAGGTAATACAGGGCGTTCGGATCGGCGCGGAAATTGTTTTCCACCAGATAGCCCGGTCGGGTGCGGAAAACCGTGGTCACGCCGGTCGTGGCGTCGGTGTTGGCGACCTGGGATTGTGTGGTGATGGCGGCGAGAATCTGATCCGTGCGGTCCCCGCCGACCGCCCAGTTATTGCCATCGGCCAGTCCCTGAGCGGCGCGCACCGGGGAGGTCGAGGCTTGCAGATCGCCGGGTGCCACCCCAAGCAGGCCGCCGAGCAGTGTCGATGAGTTGAGGGCGAAGACCTCGCCACTGCCATTTTGAAACGTCGGGCCTACGCGGTTGGTGAAGCGCAGCGTGGCGCCGGGTGGTCCGCCAGCATCGGGAAACTGCCCGGCATCGGCCAGGCTGTCGCCGAACACGATCATCGTGGAATAGGGGAGGAGGCGGCCATTGCCGAGGTGCAGGCGAGTGATAGCAAGCATGCCGCAAAGGCGCAGCGTCGGTTGGCTATGAACATAGAGAAGTCCCTTCTTGTTTTTATTGCTGTACGAGAAGGTAGCAGCGATGACACATATCGCCATGTCGGTTGAGGGAAGTGTGGACCGATGCGCTAAAGGGTTGCGCTAAAAAAGGGCGCCCACCACAGCGGTAGACGCCAGAGCCCCAGGGATAGGGTTCAAGAGGAAAGGTTGCGACGTGCTTGTTGTGACTGTTGCTGGATTTCGGGGTGGCAGATTTTTTTCAGGCGCTCGGGCTCGTCTGTTTTGCAGCGGCCCCTGACGCGCCTATCCAGTGGTAGATCCCGGCCAGCAGGCCCAGCGCGATGCCAAAGCTGACGACGCCCAGCCAGCCAAAGTGGGCCATGAGCCAGCCGCTGATGACCGTGCCCACCGCTCCGACAAAGAAGGTGCCGGTCATGTACAGGCTGTTGATGCGGCCTTGGGCCTTGGGGTCCACGGCGAAGGCGCGAGTCTGGTTGGAGACAAGCCCCGCCTGCACACCGATATCCAGCACGATGACCCCGAGCACCAGAAAGACCTGCGAGGTTTCGGCGCCCGCAAGCAACACGTAAGACAGAGTCACGATTGCGATACTGGCTGCGATCACTGCCCGAGTTCCCAAACGGTCAGACGCGCGACCTGCAGCCGATGCGGCGAGGGCGCCAGCGGCACCGATGATCCCGAAGCCCCCGGCCCAGGCGCTGCCCAGATGCAGCGGGCCTTCACTCAGCAGCGCGGCGAGGTTGACCCAGAAGGCGTTGAAGCACGCCCACAGCAGCGCCTGAACCACCATCGAATCGCGAATCGGCTTGTTGTCGCGCATCAGCGGCCACAGCGAAGCCAGCAATTTGCCGTAAGACAATTGAGTGGTCGGCACGCCACGAGGCAGCAGCGACGCCGCAACGATGAACACCGGCACCATGAATGCCGCTTCGACGACGTAAACCGCGCGCCAGCCGTAGAGCTCTCCGATCAGGCCGGACAGTGTGCGGCCCAGCAGGATGCCGACCATGATGCCGCTGACCACCGTGCCCACCGAACGGCCGCGCTCGCTGGGGCGCGACATCACAGCGGCGAACGGCACCAATTGCTGTGGAACACAGGCGACCACGCCCAGGCCGAAGGACGCTGCTATCAGCGTCCACACGCTTGGCGATGCGGCGGCGGCCAGTGCGAACACGATGGCGACGATGATTTGCCCCAGCACCAAGGTGCGTCTGTCGAAGCGATCACCCAGCGGCAGCAGCATCGCCAGGCCAAAGGCGAAGCCGAGCAACGCGGCGCCCGCGACGATGTCGACGGTGGTCTGGTCGATCTGAAGGCTTGCAGCAATCAGCGGCAGGATCGGCTGCACGCAGTAAAGGTTGGTAATCACGGCGCCCGCGATGATCGCCATCATGACGATCTTGCCGCGCGACGCTGTGGCGGGTGCACTGTCAGGTGCGCTGTGGGGTGTAGTGGGCAGGCTGCTCATCGCATCCTCCTTCGGGTTGGCTAGCGCCCGGCATGTGCAGCCCAATGCTGCGTACCGGTAATTGATACCAACCCTACGCAGTCGCATTTATAAAGAGAATTCCCTAAGATCGGGAATCATCCTTCCATTATTTGAGAGAGTTGCGATGAATCGCCTCGATGCCATGTCCATCTTCGTCACGGTCAGTGAGGCAGGAAGCCTTTCGGCTGCGGCCCGCCGCCTGGGGATGCCGCTGGCGACGGTCAGCCGCAAGGTTGCGGAACTGGAAACACACCTCAGGACCCGCCTGCTGCACCGGACCACGCGCCAGCTTTCACTGACCGAAGCCGGGGCGTCTTACCTGGCGGCCTGCCGGCGGATTCTTGAAGAAATCGGCGAAGCCGAACGCGCGGCAACTGGCGAATACGCAGCGCCCAAGGGCGAACTGGTGGTTACCGCTCCCGTGGTGTTCGGGCGCTTGCATGTGGTGCCGGTGGTCGCGGAGTTTCTGGCTCACTACCCGCAGATCAGCGTGAGCCTCATGCTCACTGACCGCGTGGTACACCTGATGGAAGAGCACGGCGATATCGCGGTGCGGATTGGCGATTTGCCAGACAGCACGCTCATGGCCACGCAAGTGGGCAAAGTGCGCCGGGTGGTGTGTGCAAGCCCCGCGTACCTTGCGCAGCGCGGCTTGCCGGACACACCGGAGGATCTGGCCGGGCACGACTGCATTACTTTCGAAGTGCTGGAATCCAAGCGCGCCTGGGTGTTCGGGGGCGCCAAGTCGCAGCGCTCGGTGGCTGTTCACTCAAGGCTGACGGTCAATACCGCAGAAGCCGCCATCGATGCGGCCGTACTGGGCGTGGGGCTGATTCGTGTGCTTTCTTATCAGGTGGCGCAAGCCGTAGACGATGAAAAGCTGCGCATCGTGCTCGAGCCCTTCGAGTCAGCACCATTGCCCGTCAGCCTGGTGCACAAGGGGCAAACACCGCTGCCGCTCAAATTGCGGGCTTTTCTGGATTTCGTCGCGCCTCGTCTGCGCGAGCGCACCTCGCGCTTGTTGCCCGAGCCGCGCGACGCTGATCTGCGCGATCCACGCCGTTCTGAGTAGATCAAGTGAGGTTTTTCTATCGTAGAATGCGGTTGCTTCGCCAGGTTCGGTACGCTAATGTCCCGGAACGTATAGATGAGACCCTCCCGTGACAATTGTCAGCAAACTCTTGATGCGCGTTATCAAGGCCCACGCCCGCTGGCGTTGGCGCGCCTGACTCTTTCCCCTTGCCGGCCTGCCCGGCGCTGCAACACCCTGCCTCAAACACGATTGTGATGCCGCCCGTCCTGCGTAGCGCAGTGCCACAAATGCGGGTGCGACTTTCGAGAGGCTTGATTAAGGTCAGTGATTTCAAGAGGTTAAGCACACCATGCTGCTGATGATCGATAACTACGACTCTTTTACCTATAACGTTGTGCAGTACCTGGGCGAACTGGGCGCCGACGTTAAAGTGATCCGCAACGACGAAATGACCGTTGCCGAAATCGAAGCTTTGAATCCCGAGCGCATCGTGGTCTCGCCGGGCCCGTGTACGCCGAACGAGGCGGGCGTCTCCATCGACGTCATCAAACACTTTGCAGGCAAGCTGCCGGTGCTGGGTGTGTGCCTTGGCCACCAGTCCATCGGCCAGGCGTTTGGTGGCGATGTGGTGCGCGCGCGCCAGGTCATGCACGGCAAGACCAGCGATCTGATCCACGAAGACAAGGGCGTCTTCGATGGCCTGAAACACCCGCTTACCGTAACCCGTTACCACTCGCTGGTCGTCAAGCGTGAAACCTTGCCAGACTGTCTGGAAGTGACCGCCTGGACCCAGCTCGAAGACGGCTCCGTCGATGAGATCATGGGCCTGCGTCACAAGACATTGAACGTCGAGGGTGTGCAGTTCCACCCTGAGTCGATTCTCTCCGAGCAGGGGCACGAGCTGTTCGCCAACTTCCTCAAGCAGACCGGCGGCACTCGTCAGGGTTAAGGACACTTCGATATGGCAATGGATATCAAAACGGCGCTGGCCCGGGTTGTGAATCAACTGGACCTGACCACCGACGAAATGCGCGACGTCATGCGCGAAATCATGACCGGCCAATGCACTCAGGCGCAGATCGGCGCATTCCTGATGGGCATGCGCATGAAGAGCGAGACCATCGACGAAATCGTCGGTGCGGTGTCGGTCATGCGCGAGCTGGCCGATCAGGTCCAGCTTCAATCCCTGGATCGCGTGGTCGACATCGTCGGCACTGGCGGTGACGGGGCGAACATCTTCAACGTGTCGACCGCCGCATCCTTCGTGATTGCTGCGGCCGGTTGCACAGTGGCCAAGCACGGTAACCGTGCAGTTTCGGGCAAAAGCGGCAGCGCTGATTTGCTGGAAGCGGCGGGTGTGTATCTGAATCTGACGCCGGTCCAGGTGGCGCGCTGCATCGACAGCGTCGGTATAGGATTCATGTTTGCCCAGACGCACCATCAGGCGATGAAGCATGCCGCTGGTCCGCGTAAGGAGCTGGGGCTGCGCACGCTGTTCAACATGCTCGGCCCGCTGACCAACCCGGCTGGTGTCAAACATCAGGTGGTCGGTGTGTTCAGCCAGGCGCTGTGCCGCCCGCTGGCCGAAGTGCTGTTGCGTCTGGGTAGCAAACACGTGCTGGTGGTTCACTCACAAGACGGTCTGGACGAGTTCAGCCTGGCTGCGCCGACCTTTGTCGCTGAACTTAAGAACGGCGAAGTCACCGAATACTGGGTGCAGCCCGAAGATCTGGGCATGAAGAGCCAGAGTCTGTTCGGTCTGGTGGTCGACAGCCCGGCGCAGTCGCTGGAGCTGATTCGCGATGCCCTGGGCCGCCGCAAGACCGAAAACGGTCAGAAAGCCGCCGAAATGATCGTGCTCAACGCCGGTGCCGCGCTCTATGCTGCCGATCATGCGTCGTCGTTGAAAGAAGGTGTGGAACTGGCCCACGATGCGCTGCATACCGGCCTTGCCCGTGAAAAGCTCGAGGAGCTGGGCGCCTTCACCGCAGTATTCAAACAGGAGAATGAAGGATGAGTGTGCCGACGGTTCTGGAAAAGATTCTTGCCCGCAAGGCCGAGGAAGTCGCGGCGCGCCGCGCCAGCGTCAGCCTGTCGGAGCTGGAAACGCTGGTCAGCACCGCCGATGCGCCGCGCGGTTTCGCTCAGGCCCTGATCGAACAGGCCAAGCGCAAGCAGCCTGCGGTCATTGCTGAAATCAAGAAGGCTTCGCCGAGCAAGGGCGTGATTCGCGAGAACTTCCAGCCAGCCGAAATCGCCAAGAGCTACGAGGCGGGCGGTGCGACGTGTCTGTCGGTGCTGACCGACATCGATTTCTTCCAGGGCGCTGATGCGTATCTGAAAGAAGCCCGTGGCGCCTGTGCGCTGCCGGTCATTCGCAAGGATTTCATGATCGACCCGTATCAGGTGGTAGAAGCCCGCGCCCTGGGCGCCGACTGCATCCTGCTGATCGTGTCGGCGCTGGACGACGTGAAGATGGCCGAGCTGGCATCGGTTGCCAAAGGCGTTGGCCTGGATGTGCTGGTTGAAGTCCACGACGGCGACGAGCTGGAGCGGGCACTAAAGACCCTCGATACCCCGTTGGTCGGTATCAATAACCGCAACCTGCATACCTTCGATGTCAGCCTTGAAACCACGCTGGATTTGCTGCCGCGCGTCCCACGGGATCGCCTGGTCATCACCGAAAGCGGGATTCTCAACCGAGCTGATGTCGAGTTGATGGAAATCAACGAGGTGTATTCTTTCCTGGTGGGCGAAGCCTTCATGCGCGCTGAGAAACCGGGCGTGGAACTGCAGCGCCTGTTCTTCCCGGAAAAGGGCGCGGCGATCAAGGGCAGCACGCTGGATTGATGTCGTCGGCGAATCTCCTGTGGGAGCGAGCTTGCTCGCGAATGCAATTATCCAGACACCGAGAAGGCGTCTGAACTGACGCAATCGCGAGCAAGCTCGCTCCCACAGGGTCGCAGTCAGGAATTGCTGGAGTCGCTATGAACACACAAATCATCGACATCTGCGTTGAAGCTGGCCTTGCGGCCGAGCAGGACTTGCTGGCTTCTGTCTGCGCCGGGGATGCCGATTACGGATTGCTGTTCTGGCGCCCCAACGATCACGCACTGGTGATGCCGCGCAGGCTCAGTCGCCTGCCCGGCTTCAGCGAAGCCAGCGAAACCCTGTCCGATATCGGCTGGCCGGTACTGCTGCGTGAAAGCGGTGGCGAGCCGGTTCCTCAGTCGCCTGCCACCGTGAATGTCGCGCTGGTTTACGTCCAGCCCAAATCCGACCCTGACCGCGACCGCATCGAAAATGCCTACATGCGCCTGTGTCAGCCCATGCTCGATGTGTTGGGCGAATTGGGTGGCGCGGCATCTCTTGGGGAAGTGGCGGGGGCGTTCTGCGATGGGCGCTTCAACGTCAATCTGAATGGCCGCAAGATGGTCGGGACCGCGCAGCGCTGGCGCCAGAGCCAGGGCGGACAGCGACCGGTAGTGTTGGCCCACGGCGCAATGCTGCTGGATAACGAACGTGTGGAGATGGTCAACGCCGTCAACCGCTTCAACCAGATGTGCGAGCTCGAGCAGCGTTGCAGCGCCGACAGCCACATCGCCCTTCACGAATTGTTCGCCGCGCCGGATTTCCTGAACCGCCTGGCCGAGCGCTACGCCCAGGTGTTCGATCAGTTGTAATGACTGTCAGCGGGTGCCGAAGACCACCATGGTCTTGCCGCGCACGTGAACCAGCTTCTGCTCTTCGAGTGACTTGAGCACGCGGCCCACCATTTCCCGTGAACAGCCCACAATCCGGCCGATTTCCTGGCGAGTGATCTTGATTTGCATGCCGTCGGGATGGGTCATGGCATCCGGTTGCTTGCAAAGGTCAAGCAGGCTGCGCGCCACACGACCCGTGACATCGAGAAACGCGAGGTCACCGACCTTGCGCGTAGTGTTGCGCAGACGTTCGGCCATCTGGCCGCCCATTGCATACATCAGTTCAGGATCGTGCTGGCTCAGCTCGCGGAATTTTGCGTAGCTGATCTCGGCCACTTCGCACTCGGTCTTGGCACGAACCCAGGCGCTGCGCTGCGAGCCGGCGCTCTGGGGGTGGAACAGACCCAGTTCGCCAAAGAAGTCGCCAGTGTTGAGGTACGCGACGATCATCTCGCGGCCGTCGCTGTCCTCGATCAGGATGGTCACCGAACCTTTGATAATCAGGAACAGAGACTCGGATTCCTCGCCGGCGCAGATGATGTTGCTCTTGGCCGGGCAGCGTCTGCGCTGGGCGTAAGGAAGAAGTTTGTCGACGAGTTTGACTTTGTTCGCAGGCGTCATGGCAAGCATGGCTTTATCCCGTAAAAAACTGCGCCCTGAGGCATTCTTATAGGTATCGGCAGTATTTCCGATTTATCGCCCTTCGGCAGCGGCGAATCGCCATTTTTCCGAAATTTCCTACATTTGTGTCGCTAATCGGCATCTCCGGACGCACTCAGCGACATCTCGGCCCTGTGCTAAGCTGGCCGCCTTTTTTCATGCATTCTTTATTCGAGTAGGGGAGTCCTGGGGATGAAAGCGCGTATTCAATGGGCGGGTGAGGCCATGTTCCTCGGCGAGTCGGGCAGCGGCCATGTGGTCGTTATGGACGGCCCGCCCGAGAGCGGCGGTCGTAACCTGGGCGTGCGCCCAATGGAGATGGTGCTGATTGGCCTCGGCGGCTGCAGCAACTTCGACGTGGTCAGCATCCTGAAGAAAGCCCGCCAACCGGTTGAAAGTTGCGAAGCCTTCCTGGAAGCCGAGCGCGCCACCGAAGACCCTAAAGTGTTCACCAAGATCCACCTGCACTTCGTGGTCAAGGGCCGCGGTTTGAAAGAGACTCAGGTCAAGCGCGCCATCGAACTGTCCGCCGAGAAATACTGCTCGGCGTCGATCATGCTGGGCGCTGCAGGCGTTGAAATCACCCACGACTACGAGATCATCGAGTTGGGTTGATCTACACAAAACCCGTAGCAGCACGGCCGGGCGGCGCTCCGCTTGCCGGCGTCAGCGATCTAGAGTCCGCCGTCGCCGGCAAGCCGGACTGCTACGACACAGGGCGTGTCAGATGCGGTAGGTGCTCTTGGTCATTACCTTGGCCAGCATGCTCATGCCGAACTTCACCGGTGCCGGGAAGCGGAAGCCGCCAGCCTGAATGGCGCCTTCGGCATGTTGCTCTTCGTCGGTGCGCATCTGCTCAAGGATCGCGCGGGACTTTTCGTCCTCTACCGGCAGTTGCTCCAGATGCTCGTTCAGGTGCTTGCAGACCTGATCTTCGGTCGCCGCCACAAACCCCAGGCTCACTTTGTCGCTAATCAGGCCGGCAACAGCGCCGATTCCGAACGACATGCCATAGAACAGCGGGTTGAGCACACTGGTGTGGCTGCCCAACTGGCGGATGCGTTGCTCGCACCACACCAAGTGGTCGATTTCCTCTTCGGCGGCATGTTCCATCGCCTTGCGCACATGAGGCAGCTTGGCGGTCAGCGCCTGCCCCTGATACAGCGCCTGGGCACAGACCTCGCCGGTATGGTTGATGCGCATCAAGCCCGCGACGTGTCGGGTGTCAGTGTCGCTCAGCTTGGTGTCGGGCTGGACGATGGCGGGCGAGGGGCGATGGGAATGCGCGCTGGCAGGCAGCAGCGTCTTCATCGCAGCGTCGGCCTGCAACAGAAAACGATCGATAGGGGAGTAGTGACGTTCGGTAGCCATGGGCACCTCCGGATAAATCCACGGCGGCCAGTCTACCTCAATCATTGTGACGAGGCTTGTGCTGCGTCAACCCGCCCAGGCGCGTAATAGACGCCCGGCGGGTCGGTAAAACCGGTGTAAGGCCCGACTCAGCCCGGCGGCCAGGTCATCTGGCGCTTGCCCAGCACGTGCATGTGAATGTGATAGACGGTCTGGCCGCCTTTCTCATTGGTGTTCATCACAACGCGAAAACCGTCCTCGCAACCCTGCTCCTTGGCCAGGCGCTGGGCGGTGAAGAGGATGTGGCCCAGCAGGCCCTTGTCTTCTTCGGTCACGTCGTTGAGCGTGGCGATCGGCTTCTTCGGGATGACCAGAAAGTGGATTGGCGCCTGAGGGGCGATGTCGTGAAACGCCAGCACTTGATCGTCTTCGTAGATGATCTTTGCCGGGATTTCCCGGTTGATGATCTTGGTGAACAGAGTAGTCACAGCCTTGTTTCTCCGTTTCAGGGGCAGTGGGGCGAGTGTACTGAGCGCGCAGGGTCACGCCCAGCCGTTTCTTGCAACGTGGTTATCAGGCCGAAGTGCGCGACTTGAGCATCGAGGCCCAGATCTTGCGCGTCATCCAGCGGCCCGCCAGGCGCGGTACCCGGGTCATGAAGCGGTTACGCAGGCCCGGCACGATGATTGCGCGATTCTTGTCCAGTGCGCGCACGGTATACAGCGCGATCTCTTCGGCGCTCATGGTCTTGTCGCTGGTGAACCTGTCCGCATTCAACTGAGCGGTGCGGAAGAACGAGGTGCGCGTGGGGCCGGGGCAAAGCACCGAGATTCTCACGCCGGTTTTCTTCAGTTCCTCGCGCAGGCCCTCGGAAAAATGCAGCACATAGGCTTTGCTGGCGGCGTACGTGCTCATCCATGGGCCTGGCTGGAAACCCATGATGGAGGCGACGTTGAGGATCTGGCCGCCGCCCTGAACCGCCATCAGGTTGCCAACCGTGTGACACAGGCGGGTCAGGGCGAGCACGTTGAGGTCCAGCAGGTCCTGTTCCTGGGCCCATTCCTGAGCCAGAAACGGACCGCTGTTGCCGATGCCTGCGCAGTTGACCAGCAGATCGATCTGGCGCTCGCCCTCTTCCAGTTCCAGCAGAAAGCCCGAGAGGCGCAGGGGCTCGCCCAGATCGCAGGCGCGAAACAGGACCTCGACGCCGAAGCGCTGAGTAAACTCGATGGCAATGCTCTCCAGCATGTCCCTATGGCGAGAAACCAGAATCAGATTGCGGCCACGGCGTGCCAGCGCTTCGGCCATCGCAAGGCCGATACCGCTGGATGCTCCGGTGACCAGGGCGTAACGGGTCATGCGTGTCTCCCATGAGGTGTTGCAGGTGGTGAGACAGCGTCCTTGCTGCCAGTCAGATTATTGATCTTCGTCGTTGTCGGACGAGGCGCCCGCGTCGGCAGGATCTTCAGGGACGGCCGGTTGCGCAGCGTCGTCATCGTCGTAGGGCAAGGTCTGTTCGTATTGGTCCGTAGTGGCCTCTACCTTGCTCTTGACCTTCTGCAGGCCACCGGTCAGCCCTGCGACAAACATCAGCGCCAGGAACACCAGCCACAGGGTGGCGAGGAGTTTCACGGCGCCGGTGTTCTTCGGCGGCGGCGCGCCGTAACGGTTGGCGGCCGCGTTGCCGGGCACCACGCACATCAGGATCGGGAAGAAACTGCCAACGAACGGAACCAGGTTGAGCAAGAGCAGCCAAGCCGACCAGCCGGCATCGTGCAGCCGCTGTGCACCCATCATGATGCTCACGACGATGAATGCCAGGACCAGTACCGCACCCAGCAGCCCGCCAGCGACCAGCGACATGCTCAGCACGCCGAAACACAGGGCTGCCGCCAGCATGGCGACGAAGGTCAGGACCATCGTCCACGCCAGATAGCGCAGCCGGCCGATGCGCCCCTGAACGGTGAACACCTTCAACTCGCCCTCTGCTGGCCAGTGCTGGGTGACCGCAGCGCGGGGCGGCGCGTAAGGCGACGGGACCGGTTCGAACGCCGGTTTGGCTGGCGCCGGCTCCTCGATTTCCTCGAGTGTCCACGACACCGGTTGTTCGGACTCGATACGAGCTTCCACACCTGCGTCGTTCAGCGCCTTCAGATAGCGCTGGGCGTCATCGCGGGTCAGGCCCTTTTTGACGGTGACGGGCTTGCCGGTGAACAGCCGGTCGATGCCCGACACATCGCTCTTGAACAACTGCGCCAGGTTCAGGCGCGCAGTTTCAAGGTCCACACCCGTTCGCAACTGCCCTTCGAATACGATCTTGAACTGCTCGGCCATGCACGGCTTCCTTGTCTTGGGTTGAATGCATCACTGACAAACGTGGGATCAGAACGGTTTGACCACGACCAGAATCACGATGGCCAACAGGATCAGAACCGGAACTTCATTGAACCAGCGATAGAACACATGGCTGCGGCCCTGCTCGCCACGGGCAAAGCGTTTGACCTGCGCGCCGCACATATGGTGATAACCGATCAGCAACACCACCAGGGTCAACTTGGCGTGCATCCAGCCTTGCTGCATGAATCCTGGGGTCAGTGTAATCAGCCAGATGCCGAACACCAGTGTGGCGATCATCGCTGGTCCCATGATTCCACGGTAGAGCTTGCGCTCCATGGTGCAGAAGCGCTCACGGCTGACGTCATCGGTGCTCATGGCGTGATAGACGAAAAGGCGAGGGAGATAAAAAAGACCGGCGAACCAGCAGACGATTGAAACAATGTGCAGTGCTTTTATCCACAGATAGAGCATTTTGGTTTTTTCCAGGATCACGGTGGGCAAATAGTAGTGGCTGGCAGGCCCGTACGTCACGTTCACGGTTGTCCCCACGGCCCTGGGCTCCTATTATCACCGGCTTTCCAGTGGTTTCGTTGAGGGCAGGTTATGGTCAAGGTCGGTATTGTCGGTGGTACGGGTTACACCGGCGTCGAATTGCTGCGTCTTCTGGCACAGCATCCGCAAGCGCAAGTGGTGGCGATCACCTCGCGCTCCGAAGCAGGTTTGCCAGTGGCCGACATGTATCCGAACCTGCGTGGCCACTACGAGGGTCTGGCCTTCAGCGTACCGGATGTGAAAGTCCTGGGCTCCTGTGACGTGGTGTTCTTCGCCACTCCGCACGGTGTCGCACATGCGCTGGCGGGCGAATTGCTGGCGGCGGGCACCAAGGTCATCGACCTGTCTGCCGACTTCCGACTGCAGGATGCCGATGAATGGGCCAAGTGGTACAACCAGCCACATGGTGCGCCTGAATTGCTGGGCGAAGCCATTTACGGCCTGCCGGAAGTCAACCGCGAGAAGATCAAGGGCGCGCGCCTGATCGCTGTGCCGGGCTGTTACCCAACGGCCACTCAGCTCGGCTTCCTGCCATTGCTGGAGGCGGGGCTGGCGGATCCGACTCGCCTGATCGCTGACTGCAAGTCCGGCATCAGCGGCGCTGGCCGGGGCGCGAGCGTAGGTTCGCTGTATGCCGAAACCAGCGAAAGCTTCAAGGCATACGCCGTCAAGGGCCACCGCCACCTGCCGGAAATCAGCCAGGGCCTGCGCCGCGCAGCCGGTGGCGATATCGGCCTGACGTTCGTGCCGCACCTGACGCCGATGATTCGCGGCATTCACGCAACCCTGTACTCGACCGTCGTCGACAAGTCGGTGGACCTGCAGGCGCTGTTCGAAAAGCGTTACGCCAACGAGCCGTTCGTCGATGTGATGCCTGCCGGCAGCCACCCGGAAACCCGCAGCGTGCGCGGCGCCAACGTCTGCCGCATCGCGGTGCATCGCCCACAGGGCGGTGATCTGGTGGTGGTGCTGTCGGTCATCGACAACCTGGTCAAAGGCGCATCGGGCCAGGCGGTACAGAACTTGAACATCATGTTCGAGCTGGACGAGCGCATGGGCCTGTCCCACGCAGCGCTGCTGCCCTAAAAGCAGCTTCAAGCGGCAAGCTCCAAACCTTGCGCGAGAAGCCGGATCGCGTGCTTTTCACTTGCAGCTTGTCGCTTGCGGCTTGAGGCTAGCGTCAGAATAGTTGACCAATTTTCTGGGAGAAGCGGATAATGCGCCCATTACGCATTATGACGGCTTAGCGCCGGGAGATATTGAACATGAGCGTCGAATCCTTCACGCCGGTGGCTCTGGAATTCACCCAGGGTGCAGCGCACAAGGTGAAAACCCTGGTCGACGAAGAGGGCAATGATCGCCTCAAGTTGCGGGTATTTGTAACGGGTGGTGGTTGTTCCGGTTTCCAGTACGGCTTCACTTTCGATGAAGACGTTGCAGACGATGACACCATCGTTGAGCGCGAGGGCGTAAGCCTGGTGGTCGATCCAATGAGCTTTCAGTACCTGGCTGGCGCTGAGGTGGACTATCAGGAGGGGCTGGAAGGCTCCCGCTTCGTGATCAAGAACCCTAACGCCGCAACCACCTGCGGCTGCGGTTCCTCGTTCTCGATCTGATTCACAGGCTGTAAAACGCAAAACGCCGTGCAGATGCACGGCGTTTTCGTTTGCGGGCAATGGTCACGCCGGGTAGATGGCGCCCAATACTCGCAAGCCTTTGGCCCCGGTCACACTCGGGCGGTTGGCGGGTACGCTTTCCAGCGCGCAGTGGGCCAGCCAGGCAAACGCCATGGCCTCGACCCAGTCCGGATCCACACCGAACTCCGCGGTGCTGGACACCTTGGTGTTGGGCAGCAACGCCGCCAGCCGAGCCATCAGCGCCTTGTTATGGGCACCGCCGCCGCACACCAGCAGTTCCTTGGTCTGCGCCTGGGCCGACTGCAGGGATTCGGTGATGCTCAAGGCCGTCACTTCCAGCAGCGTCGCCTGAACGTCTTCGGGTTTCAGGGTCGGCAACTGGAACATGTGGTGATGAACCCAGCCCAGGTTGAAGACTTCACGCCCGGTGCTTTTCGGCCCCTTGGTCTGGAAGAACTGGTCGCTGAGCATGGACTTGAGCAGGTCCGGATTGACCGTGCCGCTCTCGCCCCATGCGCCATCCTTGTCATAGCTCAGGCCACGCTGGGCCTGGATCCAGGCATCGAGCAGCACGTTGCCGGGACCGGAGTCGAAGCCGGAAACCGGCTTGTCGATCTCGATCAGGCTCAGGTTGCTGAAGCCACCGACGTTCAGGACGGCACGATAGTCCTTGTTGTCATCGAACAGTGCTTCGTGGAACGCCGGCACGAGCGGGGCGCCCTGGCCGCCTGCGGCGATGTCACGCTTGCGGAAGTCGCTGACGACGGTAATGCCGGTCAGTTCTGCGAGCAGGGCAGGGTTGCCGATCTGCAGGGTGAAGCCGCGAGCGGGTTCATGGCGAACCGTCTGGCCGTGGCTGCCGATAGCGCGAATCTCGCCTGCGGACACGTTCTGCTTGTCCAGCAGCGCGAGTACACCCTGGGCCGCAAGGCGTACCCATTTCTGCTCGGCGATGCCGACCCGGGCGATCTCGTCCGGGCCACTGGCGCACAGGCCCAGCAGCTCGGCGCGCAAGTCATCGGGCATGGGAATGTAGTGGGTGGCGACCAGGCGTGGTCGGTCATCCTGTTCAATCAGCGCGAAGTCGAGTCCATCCAGACTGCTTCCGGACATTACACCTACATATAAAGTCATGGGTCAGCGCTTACTCGAGGCCAGCATGGTGGCCTTTTCCTGGTCCATGCGAGCCATCAGAGGTTGGCTCTCCTGCATGAACCGCTGTTTTTCGGACTTGGCGATCGGGTCTGCCATCGGCAGTTTCTGACCCAGCGGGTCTACGTGAACGCCATTAACCTGGAACTCGTAATGCACATGCGGGCCTGTTGAAAGGCCGGTAGTACCAATATAGCCGATGACTTGGCCTTGTTTGACGCTGGAGCCATTCTGGATGCCTTTGGCAAAGCCCTGCATGTGACCGTAGAGCGTACGGTAAGTCTCACCGTGCTGGATGATGACGGTGTTGCCGTAGCCGCCACGGCGGCCAGCCAGAATCACCTTGCCATCGCCGGTTGCCTTGATCGGCGTGCCGCGCGGCGCTGCGTAGTCGATGCCTTTGTGAGCGCGGATCTTGTTCAGAATCGGGTGCTTGCGGCCCATGGAGAACATCGAGCTGATACGGGCGAACTCAACCGGAGTACGGATGAATGCCTTGCGCATGCTGTTGCCGTCTGCGGTGTAGTAGTTGGTGTTGCCCTGCTTGTTGGTGTAACGCACCGCGGTGTAGGTCTTGCCGCGGTTGGTGAAGCGCGCAGACAGGATGTTGCCTGTGCCTACGGTCTTGCCGTTGACCACTTTCTGCTCATAGATCACGTCGAATTCGTCGCCCTTGCGGATGTCCTGGGCGAAGTCGACGTCGTAGCCAAAGATGTTGGCCATGTCCATGGTCATGCTGTGACTCAGGCCTGCGCGCTGGGCCGACTGCGACAACGAATTGTTGATGATGCCGTGCACGTAAGCGGTGCGAACATTGGGCTTGCTGACATCACGGGTGAACAGGTAGCCCTTTTCGGTCCTGGAGAGGCTGATAGTCTCCAGGTCGCTGAGTTTGCTGTGCAGCTGTTTCAGGTTGCCGTCGGGAGTCAGTTCGAATTGCAAAACCTGGCCGTTTTTCAGCTGGCTGAACTGCTTGGCCTGTTTGTCGCTGGCGATGACTTCATGCACAGCGGCGGCCGGCAGGCCGACTTTCTCGAACAGGGTAGAGAGGGTGTCACCCTTGGAGACCACGACTTCCTTGTGATTCGGGCCCTTGGCGGCGGCTACGGCCGCAGCGGCTGCCTTGGCCGGAGTTGCGGCGGGCGCCGGTGCCTGGGCGGTGTCTTCAGGCTCGTCGGCGCTGTCTTCGATCTGCGCAAACGGAGAAGTTGTGCTGTCTTCTGTGGCTTTCGCCTGGTCTTGAGCGTCTTGTTGTTGCTTGAACTGATCGGAGGGCGTGTCCAGTTCGAGCGCGATGTTGGTTTTCTTGGCTTCGACATCGCTCGATGGAAAAACCAGAAGGGCCAGGCTTAGCAGGGCCGCGATACCGCTTGCCGCTAGCAGGTGGCTCTTCGGATAAAGCGGGGGCGCTTTAGGCGGAGTGTCGTTCATAGGTAATTTTGACTTTGAAAAAAGATGAAATGGAAAAGATGAATGACATGATGAAGATGAAATAACTGTATAAAATATAACCAAATCCTGCCTGAGGCAAGTCTGCGTGCGGATCGTTCCCTGATTCGTCGCCCGGGTGTGGGCAGAACTTGTATTTGATCGGTGATCTTGTATCGTTGTTTCCCTTTGGAATAAGGCTTACGGGGCGGTTTATGAAGTCAGTTGAAGAGCAGTTGGCGCTGATCAAGCGTGGCGCGGACGAACTCCTGGTGGAGTCCGAACTGGTCGCCAAACTCAAGCGTGGTCAGCCACTGCGTATCAAGGCTGGTTTCGACCCTACCGCCCCTGATCTGCACCTGGGCCACACGGTGCTCATTAATAAGCTGCGCCAGTTCCAGGAGCTGGGGCATCAGGTCATCTTCCTGATCGGCGACTTCACCGGCATGATCGGCGATCCGAGCGGCAAGAGCGCCACCCGTCCGCCGCTAACCCGTGAGCAGGTGCTCGACTACGCTGAGACCTACAAAGCCCAGGTTTTCAAGATTCTCGATCCTGCAAAAACCGAGGTGGCGTTCAACTCCACCTGGATGGACCAGATGAGTCCTGCCGACTTCATCCGCCTGTCTTCCCAATACACTGTCGCTCGCATGCTTGAGCGCGATGACTTCGACAAGCGCTACAAGTCGAACCAGTCGATCGCCATTCATGAGTTCCTGTATCCACTGGTGCAGGGTTATGACTCGGTCGCATTGCGCGCCGATGTGGAGCTGGGTGGTACGGACCAGAAGTTCAACCTGCTGATGGGTCGTGAACTGCAGCGTGCGTATGGCCAGGAAGCGCAGTGCGTGCTGACCATGCCGTTGCTCGAAGGTCTGGATGGCGTGAAGAAGATGTCCAAGTCGTTGGGCAACTACGTCGGCATCCAGGAAGCGCCGGGCATCATGTACAGCAAACTGGTCTCGATTCCGGATGCGTTGATGTGGCGTTACTTCGAGCTGCTGAGCTTCCGCTCCATGGAAGAGATCGAAGGCTTCAAGGCTGATTGCGATGCCGGCGCCAACCCGCGTGACATCAAGATCAAGCTGGCCGAGGAAATCGTTGCGCGCTTCCACGGTGAAGAGGCAGCGGCTTCGGCGCATCGTTCTGCGGGCAACCGTATGAAGGAAGGCGAGCTGCCTGAGGATCTTCCGGAGATTTCCGTATCCGCTGCCGAAGACATGCCGATCGCTGCTGTCCTTAATAAGGCGGGCCTGGTGAAGAACTCGGCGATCGCTCGCGATCTGCTGGCGTCCGGTGGCGTACGTATAGATGGTGAAGTGGTTGATCGCGGCTTTGTCTTCAAGGTTGGCGCTACCCATGTATGCCAGGCAGGCAAGAAGGCTTTTGGGCGTGTGACACTGGTTTCTGAATGATTTTGAAATAAGTGCTTGACGCGCCTCGGGAGATCTCTATAATTCGCCCCACTTCCGGCGCAGTCGGAACGGAAAACTCCTTGAATATCAACGAGTTAGACGTTCAGGATAGCGAGGAAGTGCTTCGGTCCGGATGTTCGAATCGACAGCGGTGAAAAAGGTGGTTGACAGCAGATTGTAACGCTGTAGAATTCGCCTCCCGCTGACGTGAGACGCCAAGTCGAACGAAGCGCAAGTGGTTGAAGTTGATAAAGAAATTTTGAAAACTTCTGAAAATAACCG
>Ga0207713_1001145_pt1 | contig 22468 bp, 25 predicted proteins | sample KBSS64metaG_FD_184404 | JGI IMG/M metagenome (GOLD analysis project Ga0207713, IMG submission 184404) | Switchgrass rhizosphere microbial communities from Kellogg Biological Station, Michigan, USA - KBS S6-4 metaG (SPAdes) (version 2) | ecosystem: Host-associated > Plants > Roots > Rhizosphere >... | reverse complement strand
TCCCGCACGACGCCGTGCTCTACCGCCAGCGCCACAAGATCGAGAACATGTTCGGCAGACTCAAGGACTGGCGGCGCATCCACACCCGCTACGACCGCTGCGCCCACACCTTCATGTCCGCTATCTGTATCGCCGCCACCGTTATCTTCTGGCTCAATCAATGAGTCCTGATCTTAGTTTGACGGTTTATCTCAGGCGCCGAAATATATTGCTTCAATTCTTTTCTACGGAGAATTTAATGCCAACAAAATCGCGAGTGTCCGCACGAATTTTAAGGTGTGTGACGGCCTTGGCTCTGTTTGGCGTACTGCCAAATGTCGCATCCGCGCAGGCCGTCGTCACCACTGCTCCCGGAGCGATTGTCAGATTGCAGAGCGATTGGACGCTTAATTCAGTGATAGTTGCTCTGCCGAGCAACGTACCACTCATAAATCCTGCGGCTTGCACGCTCACGGATGCATATGAGGCGCATCCGTCGGATGTCGGGACTACCCTTAACAATTCAATCTTGTTGTCCGCTTATTTGGCTCACGCGAACGTGGCCGTGGTCATCCAGGGTTGTTCGCCCAGCTATCGGCCGCGTATTATCAGTGTAGCAATGCCGAACTAGCGATAGCCAAGAGCCGCCGGGAATTCTTTTTTTCTACGTAATTCAATGTTACAGGCAGGTATGAGTCGGCAGTGGTTATCGCAGGCGCAGCGGCCTGCGATCCAGGCAGGGTGGGGAATCGGTATGGCAAGATTGAATTGGCCGGTCATGAATTTGCGCGCGGCCAGCGCACTTGGTGCGTCGGTCGTCACTCTTTGTGGCGCAAGCGTCGCATTCGCTCAGCAGGAAACGACGACGTACACTTATGACGCACTGGGGCGGTTGACTCAGGTGCAAAAGTCGGGCGGTCCGGCTGATGGTACGAATTCCGTTTACAACTATGATGCTGCGAGTAACCGTACCAACGTCACTGTGACCGGATCACCGAACGGTAGCGGAAATGGATCGAGCGGCAACGGCGCAAGCGTATCCACGACATATTACGCCATCGTTCCACTCAATGGCTATACAATCATTGCATATACAAAATGACAATTTTATGAAGACAAATGCACTTGGGGAGCGAGCGGCATCAATATTGATCGTATTCGGTCGTTATGATGCGATGCGTACTGGTGACAAGCGCTGACCGAACCGGAATGTGATGCACTTAAAACTCAGACTCTGCTGGGGAAATCTAAATGAAGTGGTTCAGACCAATCATTTTTATAATTGGATTGTCGACCGGATCAATGGCCGCCGCGGCTCCGGGATTTACGGTACCGTCGGCGATCACCTCGCTTAGTTCTCGGGAATATGGTGTGGAAATTTATTTGCCTGGGGCTGGAAATCTCATGTCTTGCTCATCGGCTGGTTGGTTTCGGATATCCATATCCGCTCAAAATTACCAGGCTATTGTGAGCACAATTCTCACCGCATTTTCCCAGCAGAAACAAATTTCGGTGTATGCGAATGGATGTGACACCGACGGTGAAAGCTTGATAGTTGCGACGAAAATAAATTAGAGATTCTAATCTCAAAGCAATTTGAGAAATTGTGCTGAGTATGGACGTCTCGATAACATCTCGCTCACGACCGTAACATTTTTCGGCGGTGCTGCCTATCGATCTAAAAGAAGATTGCTTCTCGCTGGGGTTCGTTTGAGGCTGCTGTGCCAGTGTGATTCCTGGAGTGATTCTGATTCGCCTGAACTCTTGTTGCTGTATGCCTTAAGCTGAGAAGTAATCTGAAGCTCGGTCGTCTAATTTAAGTTTTTCAAATTGTTGTGTCGAGAGGTGGAGAAAATTATGAAGTTTATCAAAATTTCGTTAGCTTCGTTGGCCTTATTACAGGCTGTATCGGCGCATGCCACCACTATTCTTCCTCCCGCCCATATCACCTCACTGGGTGGGGGTTGGGTGCAAGCGAGTGTCGCGCCGCAACTGGATATTGCTGCACAAAATCCCGATAACTGTGCGAGCAACGCGCAATACATAACCGATCCAGGTGATTCTGGTAGTGTATTGTTCAACAGTATGTTGTTGACCGCTTTTTCTAGCGGAAGACGGGTTCAGCTAACTATCAATGGGTGTTCAGGAAATTTTCCGCACATTATTGGAGTACTTATATTGTCGCAATAACTTCATGCAGGACCGGTTTGATGCAGTTGTCCTTGCCCTATGGGAAGGGCATACTCTTTCGGCACCGAATAATAGCGATGGGCTGAGGGCATCTCGCGTGGCGCGGATGGGTGTGCATCTCAAACGTTGCGCAAGGCGGCCTATTTGCGCGGGCGGTTGCACGTCTCGAACTTGGCGACACTTGTAGTCGGTGCGGTGTTCCGGTCTCGCATTCTGCGGATCCGCTACCTCCCAGGCGGTAGTCAGGTATGCGTATTTGGGCGTCGATCATACATGAAGCTTTCCGGTAAATCCGCCATGCGTGCAGAAGATTGCGTTGACGATACAGGCTTTTGCTGCCCCTTACTGGGCATGGGTTCGGACGGGTGTGCTGTCCGCTTCACATTCCTGTCAGCTGCTCAGGCCGATATTCGGTAAACGCAGGCAAGGCGCGCCCTGCCGGGAACTGTCATGCGTGTTGCTAAGCATTTCCGTTCCCTCGTGAATATGGCTTTTATTCGATGTTGTGCCATGGCATGACGGCCGCAGATGGGGGTGAGAATGAAGTTTCGGATCGAACGCTTTGGTGCTGCTGGGGCGATGCTCGCTTTGCTTTCGGAAGGACGGGTTCTCGCTGCAGTGCCCGGCGATCCGCAGGGTTCGGGCGTCTTGGTTTCCGCCGTAAGCTGGTTGCAAGGCACGTTGATGGGCACCGTGGCCACGGTCGTGGCTGTGATTGCCATTGCGGCGGTCGGCTTCGGCATGCTGACTGGGCGCATCAATTGGCGGCATGGCGCCGTGGTTGTGCTAGGCTGCTTCATCCTGTTTGGTGCAGCCAGCATCGTTAGCGGCATTCGTGCGGCAGCAACCGCAGGGCAGTATTGATCCGCCGTGTCAGGCAGTCTTCGCCGTGACACGGTGTTTGTCGCGCTTACGCGGCCTCAGATGTTTGCCGGGGTGACCTACAGCTTCTTCGTCATCAACGGCATCCTGTGTGCCGAGTTTTTCCTGATTTTTCGGTCTGTTCTGGCTTTGCTCGCCTGTGCGGCCGTTCATTTGGCGGGTATGGTGCTGTGCCGGCATGAGCCGCGCTTCCTCGATCTTTGGATTCTGCGCGTCAGCAGGTGTCCGCGCGTGCGCAATCATAAGCTGTGGCAATGCAACTCCTACCGCCCCTGACCACTGATCCCAAAGTCATGGCGCGTGAGGCGTCAGCAGGCGTGCATCTGCCCTATGGGCGGCATGTCGATGATGTCACCATTGAGACGCGCGATGGGCTGCTAATGCAGACGATCCGCCTGGGTGGCCTGCTGTTTGAGACGGCTGATACCCAGGACATCAACTATCGCGCGGAGATGCGCGATGCGATGCTGCGTGCGATTGGTTCTTCGCGCTTTGCGGTCTACCACCATGTCATCCGGCGCAAGGTTCAGCCCGATCTGGACGCCCAGTTCGGCGACGCGTTTTCCCAGGATCTCCACGCGCGCTGGAGCAACCTGCTCGAAACCCGCGAGCTTTATGTCAACGAGTTGTTTCTCACGATCGTGCGCCGTCCGGTGCGTGGGCGGCTCGGCATGTTTGAGCGCTTGGGCGGAATCTTGCGGCGGCAGACGCAGGCAGGTGGCGCCAGCGCGCAGATCGCTGGCGAAGTACGCCAGCTCGATGCGGCGCGTGATGCCTTGATGGCGGCGCTATCCAGCTACAGCCCAAAGTTGCTGCGGGTTTACGATACGCCCGACGGGTTCCGTTCGGAGCCACTGGAGTTCCTCTCGTGTCTCTACAACGGCGACCTGCGCCCTGTTGGTCTGCCACAAGGCGATATCGGTCATTACTTGCCGTATCGGCGCGTGAGCTTTGGCCAGGATGCATTCGAACTGGGCCAGGCGGGAGATCAGGCGCGGCTGTTCGGCTCGGTCGTGTCGATCAAGGACTATCCCGGGCAAAGCATGCCCGGAATGTTCGATGAACTTTATCGCCTGCCGTTCGACATGACCGTGAGCCAATCATTCGCCTTCGTCGATCGGCAGGAAACCCTCGGGCGGATGAATCTGGCGCTGCGGCGCATGCGCTCGACCGAGGACGAAGCCGTCAGCCTGCGTGAGGAATTGCGCGTGGCCAAGGACGATGTGGCCGCTGGCCGGGCAACCTTCGGCGAGCATCATGCGACGATTGTTCTCTATGCAGAGGATCTAGCCACGCTCGACAAGCAGGTGGCCGAAGTGCTCGCAGTGCTGGGCGATCTCGGCATGGTTGGGGTGCGCGAGGATATCGCCCTCGAACCGACGTTCTGGGCACAGTTCCCTGGCAATTTCCGCTATATCGGACGTCGCGCGCTGGTTTCGGCGCGCAACTATGCGGGCCTGGCCAGTCTGCACAATTTCCCCGTCGGCCAGGCCAAGGGCAACCATTGGGGCGATGCTGTCACGCTGTTCGAGACGACGGCGGCAGGCCCCTATTTCTTCAATTTCCACCAAAACGATCTGGGGAATTTCACCATCATCGGGCCCTCGGGCTCCGGCAAGACGGTGGTGCTCAATTTCCTGCTCGCCCAGGCGCGCAAGTTTGCGCCGCGCATCATCTTCTTCGACAAGGATCGCGGCGCCGAGCTGTTCATTCGCGCCATCGGTGGCCAATACGATCAATTACGCGCAGGTATGCCCTCAGGGCTCAATCCGCTGCAATTGCCCGACACGCCGATCAACCGGGCTTTCCTGACGGAATGGATCACGCTGCTCGCTGGCGGGATCGATGCCGAGGAAGCCGAGGCCATACGCGCGGCGATCGACGCCAACTTTGCCCAGCCTGCAGAATTTCGGCGACTGCGCTATCTCGTCGAACTGTTTCGCGGTTATGCCCGTCCGCACGCCCGCGATTTGTGGTCCCGCCTGCGGCCCTGGTGGGGCGATGGCGAGCGCGCCTGGCTGTTCGACAATCCAGAGGATCGCACCGATCTCGCAGCCGAGACGGTCGGGTTCGACATGACCGCGATCCTCGACGATCCGGTGCTGCGCACCCCGGCCTTGCTCTACTTCTTCCACCGGGTGGAGGAGCGCCTTGACGGTTCGCCGGCGATCATCGTCGTCGACGAAGGCTGGAAAGCCTTGGATGACGAGGTTTTCGTGCGCCGCATCAAGGATTGGGAAAAGACCATCCGCAAGCGCAACGGCATTGTCGGCTTTGCCACGCAAAGCGCGCAGGATGCCTTGGAAAGCCGCATTGCCAGCGCCATTATCGAGCAGGCGGCAACGCAGATCTTCATGGTCAATCCCAAGGCACGGGCGGATGACTACATCGTAGGCTTCGGCCTTACCCAGCACGAGTTCGACCTGATCCGCGCTATGCCTGACAGCCAGCGCTGTTTCATGATCAAGCACGGCAATGACAGCGTGGTGGCGCGGCTCGATCTCTCTGGTGAGAAGGATATCCTGACGATCCTCTCGGGCCGGGAAGCCAATGTGCGCCTGCTCGACGCTTTGCGCAGCGATCTGGGCGACGATCCGCAGGATTGGCTGGCGCCTTTGCTCGAAGGGGCAGCCTGAGCGATGGCCTGTCCTTCCGTCAACACCGGCCAGCAGTTTCTTTCCTCGATGCTGGCGCATGTGGATTGCCAAGCCACGACACTGGGTTCTGTCGGGTTCCAGTCCCTGGCCCAAACGGGTGGGCTGGGGCAGACGGTCATCACGACTTTGCTTACGCTGCTGATTGCGACCTTTGCGATCCGCTTCCTGGCAGGTCGTGGCGTGTCCGGCAGTGATCTGATCGGAACGTCGCTCAAGGTTGGCATCGCCCTGACGCTGGCCGCCAGTTGGCCTGCGTTCCGCATCGTGATCTACGACCTGGTATTGCATGGCCCGGCCGAACTCGCCGCCGGTCTGCATGTTGACAACCAGTTGCCCGGCATGGGGCAGGGGATGGCCATGCGGCTCCAGGCGGCCGACGACGGGATCATGGCGCTGACCACGCAAGGCACGGGGCGCGAAGTCTATGCCCCGGTCGCGGACGGTGGCACGACGTTCAAGGCCATCGCACTGGATGATCACCCCGCCTTGGGCTGGGCGAGGGTTGCATTTCTGGTCGGCACGCTGGGGCCGCTGGTGGCTATTCGTCTGGTCGCGGGGCTGCTCTTGGCGTTGGCCCCGGTGATGGCTGGAGCACTGCTGCTTGGAGCCACGCGCGGACTTTTCGCGGGCTGGGCGCGGGGTCTAGTTTTATGCCTGATTGGTTCACTGGGGCTGACCGTGGTGTATGCGGCAGAACTCGCCGTGCTGGAGCCTTGGCTGGCCGGCGCGCTGCAATTGCGTGATGCAGGCTATGCAACGCCCGCCGCGCCGACAGAACTGCTGGTCATCACGCTGTCGTTCGCCATCGCGGCGCTCTTGCTGGTCAGCATTCTGGGACGCGTGGCGTTTCAGCGCGGGTGGGCGGATATGCAACCGGCAATGGCAGCCGAAACACGGTCTCACTTTTTTGGCTCGTCGCTTTTCGGTCAGTACGAGCGGACCGCTGACAGCACCCGCATACGGGAAAGTCATGCTCTGCTAGCGGCGCAAAGGGACGGTGTAGGCGGCGGTGACGGTGCGGCGCCGCCGGCGCGCGTGCCGATCCTGGTCGAGCGCGAACGGAGTGGGGAAGGGGCGGGCACTGGGCAGCAGCAATCGGTGCGCACCGGTGAACCCGCACTTGGAGAAACGTACCGGCGCGCAACGCGCCGCGTCACGGCGGCCGGCCAGCGGCGAGATGGGAAACGATGAAACCGGAACGCAAGAAAGACCTGGACGCCTATTATCGCGAGGCAGCGACCTGGGCGCAGGATCGCGAGGCACGCGACCAGCGTTCGCGGCGTATCGCGTGGTGGGTTGCTGGCGGCGCTTCGTTCGTCGCCATTGCCGAGGCCTTTGCCCTGGTCGCCTTGGCCCCGCTCAAGACCGTCGAGCCCTACACGCTGCTGGTCGATCGCCAGACCGGCTACGTCGAAGCGCTCAAACCGCTGGAACGCCAGGCTATTGCTCCGGACGCCGCGCTGACGCGGTCCTTCCTGGTGCAATATGTAATCGCCCGAGAAAGCTTCGATCTAGGCAGCATCAAGGCGAACTACCGCAAGGCTGCGCTGTGGTCGGCGCCCGAAGCCCGCGCCACCTATATCGCCGCTACGCAGGCGACCAATCCCGCCAGCCCATTGGCGTCGCTGCCACGCACCGCCGAGATCGAAGTGCAGGTGAAGAGCGTGTCTTCGCTCGGACCGGCGACATCCCTTGTGCGCTTTCGCACGCATCGCGCTGATCTGGCCGCTTCTGCCGCAACAGATCAGGATTGGGCCGCGGTGATCAGCTTCCGCTATTCGGGCGATCCGATGACGGTGCAGGACCGCCTGATCAATCCGCTGGGCTTTCAGGTCACGCGTTACCGGCGCGATGCCGAGAGCATTCCTGATATCGCTCCCGCTGCGCCTGTGATGCCCGTCCCTACGGCCGCTGCACCAGCAGCGCTGGTGGCCCAGCCGTTGCCTAGCGTTCCAACCGCCTCCGCGCCGCCCGTCATTCCGATGGCGAGGGCCGGCGCGTCGGCGAAGAAGCCATGAGCATCCGCGGCGCCCTGTGTCTGTTGGGCTTGGCACTGACGGCGCCCGTTAACGTCTATGCACAAGCGCGTGCATGGCCGGTGCCGAGTGCCGGGGACACGCGCATCCAGACGGCCATCTGGCATCGCGACGAGATGCTCCATGTCCGGGTGGGCTCGGTTACGCCGCTAACCATGCAGTTCGGTCAGGACGAGCATATAACCAATGTGACCATGACCGATTCCAGTCTATGGACGGTGACCGTGGCACGCGATGCAGGCAGCCTCACGGTTCGATCTCTTCCCAGCGCGGTCATGGCCAGCATGATTGTGCGGACCGATCGCAGGACGTATCTGCTTGAACTGGAACCCAACGAAGCGTTCGCTGCGATCATGCTGCGCTTTTCAGTTGTTGCCGATGCACCCCCGCCGCCTATGCAGGTTCAGGGACAATTTGCGCCGCAAGCCCAGTTTCTCCCGCAATTGCGTGCAACGAACGCCGATGGTGCCGCAAAGCGCTATCGTGTGACGGGCGACAAGGCTCTGCGGCCCGATTCCATTTCAGATGACGGTCAACGCACTTTTATCCGTTGGGCGGACGACAAGCCATTACCCGCTGTCTTTGCGGTCGATGAAACCGGCCGTGAAATGACTATCGACGGGTTCATGCGTGACGGCGCCTATACGATCGATCGTGTCTGGCCCGAACTGGTGTTCCGGATAGACCGGCACAAGGCTGTGGCCATGCGGGTGATTACACCCAAGTCCAAGGCGGGGAAGAACGCTAATGGCCACTGACGACATCCGGCCCCAGATCGCGGTGCGGTCTGGCAATCTCGACATATGGGCATTCGTCGGGGCGGCGCTCGTTGGAGGCGGTATGCTTTTCATGATGCTCGACGCGCATCGCCAGGCGCTTAACGCTCCAGCGACCAATGCTACGCCGCAAGATATGGCTGTGCCCGGAACCGCAGTTCCCGATCTGCAAGTGCCTTATGCCGAACCGCAAGCAGCGCCATTGGCGGCGATACCTCAGGCCACAATGGTTCCCGTCGGTTCGCCACAACCGACCATTCCCGCATCGCCACCGGTCGCTTTGGCAGCGCGGTCACCTTCACGATTGAGCACTGAACCTTACTTGCCGGGGGTTGCTTCCGGAGTCAGCGGTGGATCAGGCGCAGGTCCGACCACGGTGTTCGATGCGCCACCCCCGCCGCCCAATCCGTCATCGCCTCAGCCCGGACCTGCCGATGGAACTAGCCCAACCGGCGGTCCCGAGCGTGTAAAGGCCGCCCGCCTGCTCAATCCGGCCACGACGGTCACGCAAGGCTCAGTCATCCAATGTGTGCTTGAAACCGCGCTGGATACGACCAAGCCTGGCCTTGCCCGCGCCATCGTTTCGCGTGATGTACGGGGTTTCGATGGGTCTCAAGTACTCGTGCCGCGCGGCAGCCGTCTCATTGGCGAGTATCAGTCCGACGTGGCCAGCGGACAACGGCGCGCGCTCATTCGCTGGACGCGGTTGATCCGTCCAGACGGCGTCACGGTCGCCCTGCAGTCGCCGTCGGCTGATACGCTCGGCCGTGCCGGCGTCAAAGGCAAGGTCAACAGCCATTTCCTGGAACGTTACGGCGGGGCGATCCTCCAATCGGCGCTCAACGTCGGGATGAACGTCGCTACCAGCAAGCTTGCCGACGGCACCTACATCGTTGGCTGGCCAGGTGTCAGCGCGCCATCCACAGCGCCCAGCAACGGCGCCAATGTCCGCAGTACCGTGACGGTCAAACAAGGTGCCAGCGTTTCGGTATTCGTTGCCCGCGATTTGGATTTTTCGTCGATTGACGAGAGGCAGTGATATGTACGTGCGCGCCGGACACTATTTGAATGTGTCGCTGGCACCGTTGGCGCCTTTTCTCAAGCAGACCGACGTGACCGACATCTATGTCAATCGTGCCGGCGAAGTGTGGACCGAAAGTCTGGGGGGAAAGATTGAACGGCATCAGGTGGCCGATCTGGATGAGGCGGCGTTGCAACGCTTGGCGCGACAGGTTGCTGCTTGGTCAAACCAAGGCATCAATCGCGAGCATCCATTGCTGGCGGCAAGCTTGCCGGACGGCTCGCGCATCCAGATCATCATGCCACCGGCAACGCGCACTGGCATGGCTTTGGCCATCCGCCGCCACGTCATTCAGCACCTGACGCTGGACGATTATGCGGCGAAACGTGATCCGATCCTTAGCGACACTGAGAAGAGCTTGTCCTCTGTCGCATGCGATGTAGCTGGTCTGGACCATCCAGCCCAACTGCGAGCGGCGGTAAGTACCCGCAAGAATATCCTCATCTCCGGCGGAACATCGACAGGCAAGACAACATTCCTCAATGCGTTGCTGCGCGAGGTCGATCGCAATGAGCGCGTGATTGCCATCGAGGACACACCGGAAATCGCCCTGAGCCTGCCCAACAGCCTGGGATTGCTGGCAGCCCGCAACGAGCTGCGCGAAGCGTCGGTCACCACTGACGACTTGCTCAATGCTGCCCTGCGGATGCGTCCCGATCGCATCATCGTGGGCGAACTGCGTGGCAGCGAAGCCTATACGTTCCTGCGTACCATCAACACCGGCCATCCCGGCTCGATGAGCACGATCCATGCCGACAGCCCCGAGGGCGCAATCAAGCAATTGGCGCTCCTCGTATTGCAGACTGGGGCGCAATTAAGCTGGCATGATATTGTGAGTTATGTACAGTCAACAATCAACATCATAGTGCAGTTGGAGCGGGTAGCGGGCAATCGCGGGATTGCATCGATATGGAGGAGTGAGCCGCGATGATTTCGCCGGAATCCTTGTTCGATCCAGCGACGGGGAATATTTTCCGTGAGGCTTTTGGATGGCTCGCTGCCCTTCTCGGTGGCCCGCTGGTAACGGCACTTGCGGCCCTTGCCATCGCGTTATTCGGATTATTACTGTTGCGCGGCCAACTACGCCTGGAGCGCGCAGGATTGGTTTTGATAGGCGCATTCATGCTATTTGGGGCTGTCGCAATTTCTTCTGCTATGGTCGATAGAGCTCAACATCAAATTGGTAATCAAAAAGCTGTTGTGACGGCTGCTCCGCCTTCTCCGCAACCGGTTAATCCTGTGCTGCCATCGCAACCTTTCGACCCTTACGCCGGGGCATCTCTTCCCCAGCAGAAATAGGATTAGAATTTTGCTGGTAAAGGAAATTAGGATTTATGGAGGTTAATATGAAGCTGAAGAATATTTCAATTTATATAGCGATTGCCGCCGCCATTGCTGGCGGAACTGCGCGCGCTGGGCCTGTTTCGGCCTCAGGAATAATGCGTTCATATTATCTGTCGGGGGGGAATAATTTTGGGTTCAGAATCTCACTGTTGCAAAATGGTATGGATCAGCTCACGGGATGCAATGGCAACTTTGCTTACGTCAACATAACCGACGATAATTACCAATCTAAAGTCGCTGGGTTGATGTTGGCGTATTCCACCAAGGCAAACGTTGTATTGACGGGCATTGTTACGGATTCACAAGGATTTTGTCGCATCGGTGACTATTCTGTAGCAGGTCAATAGAAGGTAAATATTCCGCTATTAGGTCGATATACTTTCATTGGATGAGATATAAATTTATGAATGTTTAGTAAAGGAAGCTATATTGATAAAAGAGACGCGCAATATTTTATATCCCTCGTGCAGATTTTTTCCTATTGGTGCTCCAATTTTCTTGATAATTACTGCGCCAGTCTTCGCGCAAGAGGCTACGGCCTCTAGCAAATTTTCTGGCCCAGCTATCGATGATTCATCGCTCATTATTGACCCGCGGTTCGTCGGGACCACTCCTCTTGTGGCTGCAAATGGCGCGCCGGCTAATCCGGTGCTTGTTGCGCGACGGTTTGCGGACGAAAGAACGATAGCTGATCGTCAGGCGCAACCAATCGGCAGCATTCGCCCAGTCGCTTCAGAGGGGGGCGTCCCTGTACCTGCGAGCGCTGACTCGCCGGTCCCGCTGCTAGCAGGCTTGTCGCCAGGCTATGTGCCCGATGTCGACAGCGAAATTTACGCAAATGAGGTTGTCAAATTCGCCGCCGCACCCACTCAGTGAACCTTTTTCTTATAAAGGATTTTGAAATGAAAATTCGGTCGATATGGAAGTTGGTAATGGTCGGCGCTACAGTGATGCTAGCAAATCCAGCATACGCTGATGTGGCCTGTACCTTTACACTAAGTAGTGTAGTCATAGATTACTGGGGAAATGCTGCCGTCACTGTGACTGGAAGTGGAAGTACATACAACTGGGATGTATGTAATCTTCAAGGAACGGTATCTGTAAACACTGGCAATGGTGCGGTAAACTTTACATCTGGAGCGTGTAGTGCGCTCTATTCTCAATTGCTCACCGCGCGAGCGTCGGGATCTCCAATTGTGCTCGGATTTCACGGGCCGGCTAGCTGCAATTCCGGTCTGCCCGCATCTGGCTGGATGAGTTCACCGAATCCGCTGTTTCCAACTTATTTTCAATTTTGAAATCTGCGCGGCAGCTGAACTTCTATAATTTTCTGATCCAGTAATTTCGCTTGGTTTGGAATGCAAATTGTGATGAATTTTGGTTGCATAAATTTGGGGGCGGTTTTATGCGCGCGTTGTCGAATCATGCTTGTAAACCTGACCGGGGCCACCAACTGGACACTTCGAAGAACCGTCTGATTTCGGCGTGAAGGCGGCAGGACGGTTTGTTGGCGGCGTAGCGGGGGCCGTTTAGCGGGATCGATCGGGTTTTCTGGGTAGTTGGTCGGCCTTTCGGGCCGGATTGGGTCATACGGGCGCAGTTCGCCCCTCGAGCCAGGCGAGCCGCTGGAAGTTATAGACGAGGTTGGCCATGCCGATCTTGATGGTAGCTCGGGCGATGCCGATGGTGCGTACGACGAGGCCCATGCGGTGCTTTTGCCCTGCGAACACATGCTCGACATGAGCGCGGATTTTGGATCGTCGGGTATTGGCCTTGGCGATCCGCTCGGGCATCGGCCGCCTCAGCTTGCGCCTCTGGTGGATATGGCTCTTGAACATGCCTGCAGCGAGGAACGCCTCGTTCTTCTTTGAACGGTAGGCTGTATCCGCCCAGACGCCCGAGCCGGTGTTGCCTATGCTGATCAGCTCCTGCAGCCGCGCCCCATCATGGGCGTTGGCAGCGCTGGCTCCCCAGGTGCGGATCAGGCCGTGGGCCTTGTCGATGCCGATATGATTCTTGTAGCCGAACATCGGGATGGCGAGATCAACAGGCTTCGCGGCCTTCGGGTCGGCGCCCTCCCGGACCTTGGCTTTGCTGTACTTGATCGACCAGCGCGCATCGCGGTCCTTTTGTCGCGCCTTGGCCGGCTTCCACTCCTCCGGGACACGCCCTTCCTTGATCGCCACTTTCTCGGCTTCGGTGTTACGCTGCTTGGGCGCTGGCACCACCGTGGCGTCGATGATCTGCCCGCCCATCGCGAGATAGCCGCGATCCTTGAGTGCCGCGTCGAAGCGCGCGAAGAGTTCGTCGATCGCCTTGGCCTGAACCAGGCGCTCGCGGAAGAGCCACACGGTGGTCGCATCGGGCACGGTGCCCTCGAGGCCAAGATCCAGGAAGCGCTGGAACGACAGGCGGTCCTTGATCTGGAACTCCGTCGCCTCGTCCGACAGCGAGTAAAGTGCCTGAAGCACCAGGATATTGAACATCAGCACCGGGTCAAACGGCGGCCGTCCGCCCTTGCCGCGAACGCTGCGCCGAAGCGCCGCTACCAACGGCCCGCGGAAAACCTCGAAGTCGACAACGCTCGACAATCGCACCAGCGGATCGCCCGCTGCGCTCAGCGCCTCGTACCGGTTCGAAAGGTCAAAGAAACCGGGCTGTCCTGCCATCATCGCCTCCGCCGTACCATCGGCAAAGTGAATCAAATCCACCCGGCAAACGCCAGAGTTTTTCGAAGTGTCCGACTGTGGCGGGGAGCGCGCTGCCGCAATCTATTCCCTGTTGGAGACGGCTAAGCTCAACGATGTTAACCCGCAGGCTTGGCTGGCCGATGTGCTCGACCGGATCGGCAAAGGGCATCCCATCAACCGGATCGATGAACTGATGCCGTGGAACTGGTCCGCACCGCGAACGTGAACGCGCATTTTTGGTGGATGGCTGCCATCCATGAAGCTACGATTTCCGAATGAGCAGCACAGTCGAAGACACCCCTTATTGCCGGTTGTATATCGCCACCGATGACAGCAAGGAGGCCGTCCAACGTGCTTTGGATGTCGCGATTTCGCAGCAGATTCGGCGGTCGCCAATATATGTAGCTGTTTTCAAGAACCACGGATTCGTCGTTTCGCGCGGGATACCCTACGACCCGATTGATTCATCTCGGTGGACAGCTGAAATTGACAGCGAGGCTTCGGGCGCGGCCAATTTCGAAGAGTTCGAGGTCGCGATCGTTGATCTTATTCGAGAAATCCGGGCGAAGGGTTACGTGGTAACGGCTTCGTGCGTCTTTGAAGAGCGGATTACACGCGAGACAGGGTGGAATTGGAGCGAAGACACGCCGGTTCCGCGAACCTAATGTTGCACAACATAATTTTCTAGCGGTCATCTTCTAACGGTTTAGGCCGGACGCTTACCTGCGTCGTGACGATTTCGCGCAGCACCGCGCCGTCGTGCCGGGAAGCGCTGGTGACAGCCCAACTGCGGATGAAGCCGAAAGTGCGGTCGATCGCCACATGGGTCTTGTAACCGAACACCGCGATGGCAAGTTCGGGCACCGAGCGCTCGGCCGTGGGGTCGCGAGGCCGGCCGATCTTCACCCGTCCAGCGTGCATCGGTGTCCTTCTGCGCGGCCTTGTTCGGCTCGTCCTTCCAGATGTCCCGCGCCTTGAGGCCGGCCTTGACCTGCGCTTTCTCCGCCACCGTGTTGCGCTGGCGCGGCGCCGCGATCAGGCTGGCATCGACGATCTGGCCGCCCATAGCCAGGTAGCCACTCGTCTTGAGTTGCCGGTCGAACTCCTCGAACAATTTCTCGATCGCACCGGCCCGGGTGAGCCTTTCCCGAAACAGCCGGATCGTGTTCTCATCAGGTGTGCGATCACCCAGGCCGAAGCCCAGGAAGCGCAGCCAGCTCAGCCGGTCCCGGATCAGAAACTCCATGCGCTCGTCGCTAACGTTGTTTTGCGCCGCCAGGATCAGCACCTTGAACATGACAACCGGATCGTACGGCGGCCGCCCACCCTTCGATCCATCCGAATAACCAAGGCCCGCATCCAGCACCGGCCGGAACGCCTCAAAGTCGATGATCTTCGCCAGCGTCTCCAGCGGATCGCCCGTCTCCGACAACCGCTTCAGATGCTCACCGATCCCAAACAGTCCCGATACCTTCATCGCCGGACACTCCCTGACACGACGATAGAATCATGACAGGACCTTCAGCGCTACAGGTTCTTGGGGGCCTCCACATAGCTCACACATGCGAGGTGGCCCCAATCGGGCGGTTACGCATCATGTGACGACCATGCGCCGATCACGGACAGAAGCATAACCCCCGAGCCGATCAACCTTCCAGCCGGGCACCCAATGACAGAAGGTGTCCAGCTTGTGGGAAGCTGGGGGTCATGTCGTCATCGACCTGACCCCCGCGCAGGGAATTCTGTCAACCCCGTGAGTAATTGCGGACTGCCAGTTGATATAATGATGATAACATGGAATAATTATCAACGACAATTAAAAATTATCTTATAACGCGCAGAATTAATTTTCAATGAATCATATAAAATATTAAAATTATATCAGTTCTTCTCGAATATATTTTATTCGTGCTGAAAGCATTTTAGCATTATCCCAAGTTGGATCTGCATTAACCGGAAAACAATTATGCAAATTCCCCCCAGAAAAAATACAATTCACCCAATCTTCCATTATATCACAATAAACTATAAGGGCGTCAGAGTTATCATTAATGCGATCTCCAACAAAATAAGCGCTCGGCAAATTTCCCGTCACAACCCAAATATTGCGATCTATTCCTTTTCTGGCGGGGTTAATTTCAAATGAGCATAAAACAAGCATTTTATAAAATGCTAATTCAATTTTTGCAATTTTAACGCTTTCCACCCATTTAAAGTTCGAAATATAATTCAAAGCTTCAATTCCAAATTTATTTATCCATACATCCTCCTCGGTTTTCAAATCACGTAAATCGACAGGAAGTGTTCTGGGAAGATCCATATAATCCTCAAGCACATAATGGAGCGCCGCACAAACGTATACTCTGCTTTTCCTGGTCAGAGTGACTTGGAATGCCAACCAAGTCTGCGCCAAAATTATCCCATGAATCTGTCCTTATTCTTCCAGACAATATGCCAGTGACATCTGGTATTATGCTAAATATCCCGAAAACGGAGTTCATCCTATTTCTCATTTGGGAGCTCCTCGCACCCCACCTTCTAAAATCCTCAGCATGCAATGCCCTATGATCATCTGGGTGGATAGGAGTAATATTACTTACATGATCTTCACCACCGTCGGCTAGTGGCGTAATATGGTGAGCGTGATAATTTTTCCCGTCATCGGTTTTAGGCCATTCAGTTCCCCAAATTTTTTCCCAATTTTTGCGATGTGTGGAAGTGGATACGGTCCTAGGAGTGGCATTTTTTCCATCAATATTAGCAAAATTGCTGTGTTGCGAAACCCAAGATTGTTCGTATTCTGTTAATCTATTTCCTGAAAAATCGACCTTGTTCACCGGATCATCGCCGACATAGGCATAGAGATTGACCTGATCTTTGTACCCGATGGGATCGGTCTGGAGGAAGCGCCCCAGCGTCGGTGAGTAGATGCGAGCCTTGTAGTAGTACATACCCACTTCGGACAGCCAAGCTTGGCCGGTGTACTGAAAGCGCCCCCGGTTGTCAGCGCCCGGAATGCCATACTCGTCGTAAGTGTTGATGGCGATCGGGTTTGCGCCCGTGCTGTCAGTGGTCAGAACGATGCTACCCTGCCAGTCGGGCCGCAACATGCGTTCGGTTGCCGCAGTGAAGTTGGTGCCATCGTACCAAGCGATAGGATCGTCGGCTGTAGTATCCGCTCCATGGACATAGCGCCGCAGCAGCGTACCTGCCGTGTTGTATTCGCCCACCAGTGCATCGCCATCGTTGAGGAAGCGGGTGGTGCCCGAAGAGCCGGCGATCTCATAGAGCCTTCCCATGGGATCATAGCGCAAGGTTGCCGTCGTCTTGCCAGACACCGCCACGAGGCGGTTTTCCACATCATAGGTATACGTGTTGCCACCGTCGGACGTAAGATTGCCGTTGGCGTCATAGGTGAAACTTACCGATCCCGCGCCGGTATATTGGTTCAACCCATTGGCCATGTAGCTGCGGCTGACGTTGTAGCTGCCGGTGAAGGCGTAGGCGTTATTGCTGCGCGTGAGCGCTGTGATCTGCGAGGCCGGGTTGTACGCGAAGGTGTACTGGTTGGCAAAGGCGGATGCCTGCGGTGTGTTGGTGAGCGCCGTCATACGGTCGATGCCGTCGTAGCTATAGCTCGTCCCAATTGCGCCGCTGCTGCCGTTGGTGAAGGCAATCCGTCGCCCTGCTGCGTCGTACGTGTAGCTTGCCAGCGTAGCGGTAGCATTGCGCTGGATCAGCAGCGGGCGATCTAGGCCATCGTAGCCGTAATTGACATAGTTCCCGTCTGGGAACGTCACGCGCGTGCGATTCCCATCGGCATCGTACAGATAGCTCAGCGTACGGCTGCTCCCATCGATCGCCTGCGTGGTGGAAGTCAGACGGCCGAGGCCATCCCAGACATTGGTTAGCCCTTCACCGCTGGCACTATCGAATCGGGCATAGGTCTGATGACCTTGGAGATCATAGCCATAGTAGACGTCGCGCGTGTGTGTCGCGTCGAGCCCCGAGCGTTCGGGCACCGCCTTGACGATCACCCGGTTCAGCGCATCGTAGGTATAGGTTAGCATAGAGCCATCGCGCTTGCGCAAAGAAGTGCGGTTGCCGTTGGCGTCGTAGGCGTATTGCTCATAGTCGGCCGAGTTGACCGCGCCCGCAGAGGCCAACGCACTGGCCAAGGTGGTAGCGCCGTCAGTTGAAGACAGGCCGGGATTGTAGCCTGAAGGCCGCGCTGCGGCAGGGAATATCCATCGTACTTGGCGATCGAAGCCATCGTACTCAAGCTTGGCCTCGTTGCCATTTGCGTCGATCACGTATTCCTGTTTGCCGTTGGGCGTGTAGCTGTAGGTTGAATAGGCTTGCGCTAGCGACGTACCCACCGCCTTACGAACCTGGATGAGCTGATGGGCTGAATCGTATACATTACGCGTAACACGATCGGGACCATTCGGGCCAGTGGTCTGCGGCGCACATGCATCGCTCTGACTGGACCACTGCGCGGGATCCATACGAACAGCCGTGCACTGATCAAGTCCATCGTCATTATAGCTATATTGCGTAAATTGTAAGATCGATCCGTTGGAAGCAACTATCTTTTCCGTGACTTTCCTATCAAATACGTCATACGTATATATTTTTGATTGATATACGCTGAATCCACTCCAATTAGCGGGAGCGATCGAATCATCCTGCCAGTTCGCTAGCTGTCCGGTTTCAACTTTTGCTAAATTACCCCCAGCGTCGTAACTATTACGCACCGCCGCGTAGGACAGCCCCCCGTTTCCGTCCGGGTCTGGCGAAATCGTGCCGGTTATGCGTCGCCCACTGTCGAACCGAGTAGCAAAAGTATATGCAAATGGCGAAGACTGAGCCAAAGCTGGCGAAAAAATTGTCAACGACAGAATAACTACCGATACGTAGCGTGTACAATAACTAGCAATCATGGACACGTACTCCCCGCGCCGAGAGGCTTCGTTTCAGAAATTCGGTTACCCGCTGAATCATACGTATAGCAGGTGCGAATAACCTTGCCATTTGACGAGACCGCAACCCCACGCAGCAAGAGATTATTTGGGCCTGAATCCGGGCCATAATCATATGTTGTGACAGACTCATCGGCAGCGCCGCCGGCGCACGATGACCCGGCAGTAGCGGTGGTCATACAAACACGTTCTTCATTCTTTAGCCAAACTGCGGGGAACAGCTTGATGTATGCCCCAGAAGAGCTTAAGATCCAGGCATTGCGCTGCACATATCCGGTGCGCTTTACGCGCGCCACCGAATTAACTAACGATGATGTCTCCGTTAGAACTCCCCCATGAACCGGATCATAGATGTATAACGTAACATTTCCATTTTCATCTGTTGTAGAATATGGCTTGTTGCAGGTTATGATATTATCACAAGATGTTTTATAATTAGCCGATTTCGTTATACAAGATACCATGTTCTGGCACGATGACGGATCTATGGGTGGATTTGAAGCGCCAGAGGTGTTTTTTCCTGGTTTAATAATTTTTTTAAAAGCGGTCAAATTGCCTCTGTCATCATAAGTATAATTTTCTTGATCGAGTTCGGGCTTTATTATATTTGTTATATTCAAATATCCATTTACGGAATAGCTCGTTACCCTTCCCAATTCATCTTCGATGGAAATAGGATATCCGGTTGATACCACAGCATTATCAGGTCTGAAAAATTTAATCTTTTTTACGCTTCCGTTGGGGGCGGTGACATCGGCTTCCCCTTTATAAGAGGATCCCCAATTGAATTGGTATTTATAAATAAGTCCATTAATGTTTGCCGTAGTGCTTTGTGAATTTCCGAGCGGCAGGAGAACAAGTGGGTGGTAAATTTTATTAAATGACGATGATGACGGAGTTTTAACGTAAAAAGTACTAGACGTTTGCACGAATGGATTGGGATAAAATTGCCCACTTGTTTCCCAAACCTCGCCTGATGATGTAACAATATGGATGATTGAATTACTGCCTGATGTAGAATAGCTCCCAGAGGCCGCATAAATAGGGCTTGTGGATCGCGAGAGATTGTAAAAATCGACTTCTTTTATAAAATGCCAGCCAAATCCATCATTTGTATCATCTGTCTGATATCTAAATTCAAGCTTATATCCAAGATTATTTGTAACAGATGTAACTCTGGCAACATCTCCGGATTGCCAATTATATTTCCAATAAACTCCTTCGGGCGTTAAGCGATGATCTAACAAATAAAATATTGGACTTCCTTGTGTGCTTAACCTGTTATATACCCTTGCTTCCCCATCTTTCATGACGACAGTCATCACACTGCTGTCACTGGACTCCGTCAGATTAGCATTATTCCCTCTAATTTGTCCCCATGAATCAATAGATTTTCTAAACGTAAGGGATGATCCCTGGAAGCTTGCGGTTACTGTTTTTATCATTCCTTTTCCGGAATAATATAACTGCAGTATATCAAAAAAATTATTGTCGAGTAGAACGGGATTGTCCCATGAGTCGCTAAAAGAAAGCTCACCTATTCCTGAACCAATCGCCCCTCTTTTGACCGTTAGAGTTGCTGAACTTGTCAATATGTCGACATTATTTTTATCAATCATAGATACTTCAGGGGGCATTATGAAATTGTCGGCATTTGCGACATCACTAGAAAAATATGTCAACAACAGAAAAAGCAAAAAATTTTTTTTCATATAAAATTCCTAAATTTTTACCTTCAGAAATACTTTCTAGCAAATTTAATTTTGGCAAGATCATATATCTTACTCGCCTAAAAATATCCTGCAGCCGGCCAGCCGCAAAAATCAACATGTTCAAACCTCGCAGATCGGTGAACATCAGGGCGAAAATGCGTTCTTTCAAAAGTATAGCAACCGGAGCTATAGAAGCGTCAAGCGTTTGGTCCCGAACTTCATGCTCGCTCTTATCTGTTGTCGTCATGCCATGGGACGGTACTGAATAAAAGAGATTTTTATGAGACCGATTTCGCCAGTCTGGCGAGTTGGTTGGAGGATCGGTCTTGATCTACATGCCTTGGGCAAGTGCCATAGCGGCGGTTTTTACCGGATTTGGATCAATGGACTTTTCGATGTTGATGGAAGCTGGCTAGGAAGGGCGGCGGAACGGCCGCACTGTTTACGCGAGCGCTTGGGGGCAGGCCGGCGGCGCGGCTGTGAACACGCTTGCATCGGGGTAGACTGAGAGGCTGACTCAAAAGTCTGCCTAAGCATTGGAAAGTCATACAAATCTGCATATTAGCCTGCGGATCGAGGCGATGGTAGCCCACGCGGTGGAGCTTTCGATGGATCGCTCCCAGTCCTTTGCGAGCCGCCGGCATCGGCCGAGCCAAGCGAAGGTCCGTTCGACCACCCATCGTCTTGGCAGGACCTCGAAGCCCTGCGCCTTGCCGGATCGCTTGATGAGATTCCCAGTGTCCAATCGCCGTGGCCATGCAGCGCATCCCTGAGCTTTTCGCCCGGATCGCCGCCGTCAGCAAAGACATGGCGCGGCCATGGGAAGCGATTACGGATCGCCTTGAGCACATCGACGGCGCCATCGCGGTCCTGAATGTCGGCAGCGTGGACGAGAATGAAGATCAGGAAGCCGCAGATATCGGTGACGATATGCCGCTTGCGCCCCTTGATCTTTTGGCTCGCGTCGTAGCCCCGAACCCCGCCGCTTTCCGTGGTTTTGACTGACTGGCTGTCGATCACACCGGCACTTGGGCTGGCCTCGCGTCCCATCTGTTGGCGGGTGGTCATCACCAGCAACTGATTGATCATGGCCAGCAGGCCGCTGTTGCGCCACGCATAGAAGTACCGCTGCACCCGTCGAGAGCGGCGGGAAATCCTTGGGCAGCATCCGCCACTGGCAGCCGCTCGTTGCCAGATAGAGGATCGCGTTCAATACCTCGCGCAAATCCGTCGTCCGCGGACGGACGGCCTTGCCGCGCCGGCGGAAACAGTGGCTCGATCAAACCCCACTCCGCATCCCGCATCGCTACGGCACCCCTCGCGATGCAGCCTCATCACTTTGCGCACGTCGCGCATCTTTGGCCTCCTCGTCGGCATCCATTTCTCCCGGCTGCTATTTAGCCGAAAAGATGGCTCCAACGATCAGGCTCCGCACCCCCACCAACGTGGCCGGGAATTTCTCGGAATGGTGGCTGGCATCGCCTCGGAATCCGCAAAAATTGCCGATAGTTAGGCAATCAAGCGGTTGCCCCCTGCGCGGGGGAGAGGGTCGAAACTTCTCGGGTGTCGCCACTAAGGGGATCCACCACCGTCGCTCGTCGAGGAGGTAGCCGCAACCGGCATGACCGGTCGTCTTTTGTGTGGGGCGCGAATCTAAACCGGTTCGTCTGCTGAAAGCCACGCCCGGATAGAGCAGTCAGCCAGTCGTCGCCGCACCACTGCCGGTGAGGCAGAGCACAACAAGGCGGCCGTCGACGAAAACTGACCCGTAAAAGTAGCCAACAGCCAAGAGCCTGACCGGGGCCATTGGTTTTGCTCCCGCCGCAGGGTCAGTGGCCGGGTTTTGCTCCGCCGTTGACATCGTCGACGGCTGCATCGCATCAAGCCAATGCGAAACGGAGATGGCCTGTTTCTACGGTCAACCGCAAGCAGTTCGTCGTGAATGTCGAGCGTCACATCCATCTAAGATCAGGACTCATTGATTGAGCCAGAAGATAACGGTGGCGGCGATACAGATAGCGGACATGAAGGTGTGGGCGCAGCGGTCGTAGCGGGTGTGGATGCGCCGCCAGTCCTTGAGTCTGCCGAACATGTTCTCGATCTTGTGGCGCTGGCGGTAGAGCACGGCGTCGTGCGGGA
>Ga0207713_1001144_pt1 | contig 22477 bp, 21 predicted proteins | sample KBSS64metaG_FD_184404 | JGI IMG/M metagenome (GOLD analysis project Ga0207713, IMG submission 184404) | Switchgrass rhizosphere microbial communities from Kellogg Biological Station, Michigan, USA - KBS S6-4 metaG (SPAdes) (version 2) | ecosystem: Host-associated > Plants > Roots > Rhizosphere >... | reverse complement strand
CGTGAGTGCCCAGTCGGGCGTGCGGGCGAACCTCATGGAAGCTGATGTCATGTTGCATCAGCGTCAGCGAGTCACTGACGATGTCGTCGAACACTTCGACATTGCGCTGCACCTCGCTGTGTCGCGATAACGCTCGAATACAGGCGATGACATCGGAGACCCTGACCGAGTTTTGAATGATCCGGTCCAGCGAACGGCGTGCTTCTTCCAGGTTGGGTTCGGGCCGGTTGATCCAGCGTTTGCAGGATTCGCCGCTGGTGATGACCGCTGCCAGCGGCTGATTGATTTCGTGGGCAATCGACGCGGCCAGTTCGCCCATGGAAGTCAGGCGCGTGACGTGGGCGAGGGTGGCTTGCGAGTGAAACAACGCCTCTTCCGACTGTTTGCTGGCGGTGACATCCATCAGCGCCCCGGCGTATTGCGTGCGCCCGCGATGTCTGGGCAACGGGCTGGCGATCATCTGCACGTGCTTGATCCGACCATCCGGCATGAGCAGCCGATGCTCGACTTCGACCAGCTCCTGCCGGCGCGCAAACTGCTCCAGCACCTGATCGATAACCGGCAGGTCGTCGGGATGAGTGCGTGACTTGACCAGCGCCAGCGTCGGGGTGACGTCCGGCGAATACTCGAAAATACGCGACGACTCTTGCGACCATGAAACGCTGACTTTTTTATCGATGATGAAACCGATACTGCCGGTGTGGGTAAGTTTCTGTGCGCCCAGAAAGAACGCTTCCTTGCGCCGCAGCGTTTCAGTGGCGCGTTTGCTGCGCAACGCGAGCAGGGAAATGGTCGTCAGCGCGATCAGGCACCTGACGAATCCGGCGATGCTGCGGTGATCGCGATAACCCTCATCGACCAGGAAGTCGGCCGTCAGCAGCGTGAGGCAACCCAACGCGACGGCAAGAAATACCGGTACCGGGAAGATGTTCGCGGACATGAATACCAGCGTGATGTAGAACAACGTCGGCGCAACGTCCAGATCGAGGTACGCGTTGGTTATATAGATCATGCTGCCAACCGCTATGGCGCAAAGCCAGGCGAAGGCGTCTGAACAAAGAAGTTGTGCGCGACGTTTGATGATAGACATTTATTCTTCCAGATTTTTGCTATCGGACGGCAGGTCGTGTTCTTTCGATGAAGCAGGCAAACGCTATGAAAGGCGTATTAATGAAGAGGTTAAAAAGTCTGAAGTTGTTTTTCAGACATGACGGTTGTTGGCGACTGTCTGTCATTCACCAATCGTTGTATTGAGTAATGGTTATTTGAGTAAAGATCTTATTCGAAGACTTCTACGCTGGCACTGCTGCATTGGGTCACTTGCAATATGACTGCGTATGAAATGGATATACCCAAGTGTTAGTTGTTCGGAACTTGAGTGTTGATTGTGCCGGGCAGCCACGGCGGCTTGAGCCATACCGTATCGTTTCATTCGGTCACCGATGTGCAGGCAGCGCCGCGATGACTTCGGCCATGCGCACGAGGTCGGCAAATGAGCGCGCGCCCATCTTGCGCATGGCCTGGCCCCGGTGGATCTTCACAGTGATTTCACTGAGGCCGATTTCCCCGGCGATCTGCTTGTTCATCAAGCCTGAGGCTGCCAACGCCATGACCGTCTGCTCCCGGGGTGTCAACGTCCCATGACGGGCGCGCAGTTCATCGGCATGCCGCCCTGACTCGCGACGCTGCTTGTCCCGCGAGTGCGCGGCGCAGACGGCATCGATCAGGTCCTGCTCGCGAAACGGTTTGGTCAGGAAGTCCACCGCGCCGGCTTTCATCGCGCGCACGGTCATGGCGATATCGCCGTGTCCGGTGATGAACACGATTGGCACATTGATTCCGGCGGTGGCCAGTTCATTCTGGAAATCCAGCCCGCTGCTGCCTTGCAGGCGCACGTCGAGTACCAGGCAACTCAGCGTGTCCGGACGTTGATACGTCATGAACTCGGCGACCGATCCGAATAGCTCCACCCGCAGACCAATGGAGCGCAACAGGCTGCCGAGGGATTCGCGCAACGCGGCATCGTCGTCGACGATGAATACCACCGGCTCGCTGGGGTTGTTGCTGATGGGATTGTTGTTCATTGCTCTTTTCCCAAAAGGTTGTGACGTTGTGGCGAATCCCTTGGCCGGGCGGCCGGTGTTTGCTCGTGCGGGTTGATGCCCGACCAGAGACACGGTCCCGCTGGCGATAGCGCCGTGCGACACGTTGCGCAGGTGTGGGCGTGAGTAGATAGACGGTTAAGCATCGTAGTGGCGCAGCACGCCGTCAGCTAGGACAAAAAACCCGAAAAAACGGCCATTGCACCGGTCTTTGCGCGGCCCGATGCAGCTATCGGTTTCAAACGGTTCATACACAAGTATCAAAACACTCACCTAACGCATGATCCCGCTGTCCCCAAGTACCACAGACGTCCGGCAGGCGCGCCCTTAACCTTTAACAGCTCTCCGTCGATCTCAATGGCCGCGTGCCGGGTGGTGAACTTCATGAACAGAAATGAACTCCGTCGTGTCGACATCAATCTGCTGGTGGTCTTCGAGACGCTGATGCATGAGCGCAACGTCAGCCGGGTCGGCGAGAAACTGTTTCTCGGTCAACCGACCATCAGTGCAGCGCTGGGCCGTTTGCGCGTGCTTTTCGACGACCCGTTGTTCGTTCGTGCGGGGAGGGTGATGGAGCCGACAAGGCGGGCCGAGGAAATTTTCGCCAACCTGACGCCGGCGCTGGATGGCGTTGTCGCGGCGTTGAGCCGTTGCCAGCCCTTCGCCCCAGCTACCAGCGAGGTGACCTTTCAGGTCGGCCTGTCCGACGATGTCGAATACGCGTTGCTCCCGCGACTGCTGCGCCAGCTTCGTAGCGAGGCGCCGAATATTGCCTTGGTGGTACTGCGCGTCGATCAGCAGCAGATGTCGCAGCGGCTGTTCAATGGCGAGATTTCTCTGGGCATCAGCCCTACGCTCGATCTGCCGGCCAACGCTCGACGCAAGAGTCTACGGTCGATCCGGCCAATGCTCCTGCGCTCGGATACCCGCCCGGGCCTGCTGGCGCTTGATGAGTTCTGCGAGCGCCCGCATGCCATCGTGTCGTCCATGGGCAAGGCCAGGGATGACACCGACCACGCGCTGGACCTGCTCGGACGTCGGCGCAAAGTGGTGCTGGCGGTGCCGCAGTTCAGTGCCTTGCCAAGGTTGTTGGCGCAGAGCGACATGCTGGTCATCGTTCCGGATTACGTGGCCAGGGCCATGGCCTCGGTGAATGGCATCAGGGCCGAGCCGGCCCCTCTGTTGCTGCCATCGCGGGAGCTTTCCATGGTCTGGCGTGCCGCTGCGCACAACGATTGCGCTCAGCGTTGGCTGCGCTCGCGTTGCCAGGCATTTCTTGGCACGCCGATTGAGTTGCAGGTAGTGCCAAAATTACGCCCGGCGTTGCCCGTCGATCAGGCGTTGATGATGGCCCGGTAGATAACTGCAACGGCTGTGTGATTCGCCCAATAGAAAAGCTCCGACTCGATCGGAGCTTTTCTTTTCAGGGGGCTGTACGTGGCTTGTCGTGAGGGCGCGGCCCTGGAACCTCATGCATTGATAAACGCCAGCAGGTCCGCGTTGATGGTGTCGCCGTGGGTGGTGCACATGCCATGGGGCTGGCCGGGGTAGGTTTTCAGCGTACCGTGCTTGAGCAATTTGATTGAGAGGTGAGCCGAATTGGTGATCGGCACGATCTGGTCATCTTCACCGTGCAGTACCAGGGTCGGCACATCGATGTTTTTCAGGTCATCGGTGAAGTCGGTTTCGGAGAACGCGCTGATGCAGTCGTACTGCGCCTTGATCCCGCCGTTCATGCCCTGACGCCACCAGTTTTCGACGATCGCTTCAGACACTTTCGCACCTGGGCGATTGAAGCCGTAGAACGGTCCGCTCGGGAAGTCACGATAAAACTGGCTGCGATTCTGCGCGAGTGCCTTGCGCAACCCGTCAAACACCTCCATCGGCAGGCCTCCGGGATTTTTTGCGGTGCGCAGCATGATGGGCGCTACAGCGCCGATCAGCACGGCCTTGGCCACCCGGCCGCGACCATGCCGCGCCACGTAGCGCGCCACTTCACCGCCGCCGGTGGAGTGGCCGATGTGCACGGCGTTGCGGATGTTCAGGTGCGCCATCAACTCGGCAACGTCGGCGGCGTAGGTGTCCATTGCGTTGCCCTCGGCGGTCTGCGAAGAGCGACCATGGCCACGTCGATCATGGGCGATGACGCGAAAGCCCTTGTTGAGGAAAAACAGCATTTGCGTGTCCCAGTCATCACTCGAAAGGGGCCAGCCGTGGTGGAAAACGATCGGCTGGCCGTGGCCCCAGTCCTTGTAGAAAATCTGCGTGCCATCCTTGACGGTGAACATTCCCGAATCGCTGCCTTTACCGGCGCTTTTGCTGCCCCCTGACGCGGATGCCGGTGTCTGCTGCGTCGCCAGCGCCGGCAATGCCACCGCCAGGGTAGCGGCCATGGCACCCGTCGTGATCAAGCCACGACGGGTGGTTCCGTTTTTCTCGTCAGTCATTTTGAACACCCATTGAGTTAAAGAAGTTGCACAGGCGGCGCAAGGCTGCAGCCCTGGCCGAAGGCAATCTTTGGGCAAAGGGGTACGACTGACCACCAGACATGGGTTTTTGAAATTAACGCTTTGGTATGTAGGTGTGGCGGGAGGAATCTTGGCGGGGGTGGCGCGTCCCTGCGCCTGGACAAATTAGAAGGTGTATTTGGCTGTCAACATCATGTTGCGCGGGCTGCCATAGCTGTCGCCGCCGTAGCTGACGGAGTTGGCGATGGTGGAGTAGTACTTGCGGTCGAAGATGTTGTTGGCGTTGAGTTGCAGGTCGAGGTTTTCATTGACCCGGTAGCCGGTCATCAGGTCGGTCACGGCGTACGCGCCTTGCTTGAGTCGGTAGTTGCCGCCATCGAGCAGTTCGATGTCGTTGTACATGCGGCTCTGCCAGGAAATGTTGCCGCCCACGCGAAGTTTTTCCAGCGGGCCCTGAAAGTTGTAGCGGGTGGTCAGTTTGAACAGGTGCTCCGGCGTGTCGGTGTCGAACTGCTTGTTCACGTTCTGCGGGTTCGCCTCATCCTTGATGGTGTGCGTACGGGCGTAGGTGTAGCCGCCGCCGATCTGCCAGTTGTCGGTGAGCGCGCCTTGCAGTTCGAAGTCGATACCCTGGCTGCGGATCTCGCCGGAGGCCTCATAGCAGGAAGACTGCGGGCAGTTCGGCACGAACACCTGCACCGCGCGGTTTTCCTGATCGACACGGAACACGGCGAGGCTGGCATTCAGCGCGCCGCCCAGGTATTCGCCCTTGATGCCGACCTCGTAGTTCTTGCCCACGATCGGCTTGACCGGGTTACCGGAGGTGCCCTTGTTGCTCTGCGGGGTGAAGATGTCGCTGTAGCTGGCGTACACCGAATGATGGTCGTCCAGCTCGTAGATCAGGCCGGCATAGCGGGTGACGTTGCGGGTGACTTTGTAATCGCCGTCGCCATCGCGGTTGTCGTAGTCGTACCAGTCCAGACGTCCGCCGAGGATCAGTTTCAGCGGGTCGGCCAGGCTCAGGCGGGTGGTCAGGTATACGCCGTCCTGAGTGGTGACTTCACGTGTGTTGTTGGTGTGGACGAAGTCCGGCTTGCCGGCGTTGATCGGCCAGTTGGTGTCGTACGGCGAGTAGTTGTGGGTGGTCAGGTCGTAGATGCGTTTGCTGGCGCCGACCACCAGTTCATGGCTGCGTCCGAAGGCTTCGAACGGGCCGCTGAAGAAGGCGTCGAGACCGGCCTGGTTTTCATCGGCCTTGGATTGGTAAACCGTGCGGGCCAGGGTGTCGTTGACCCAGCGCGACTGGTACGAGCCGGAGAACAGCGCGTTCTGCTCGGAATAGTTGGCGTTGACCTGCAGCTTCCAGTCGTTGGCCAGTTGCTGACGGATCTCGGCGAAGACGGTGTTGATTTCCTGATCCTTGTCCTCCCAGGAAGTGCCGGGGTTATACGAGCGCGGCAGATCAAGGTGATGGCCGTCGAGGCCGATCATCGACGAGCCCCAGAAGTAGTTGGTCCTGTCCTTCTGGTGCGAGAAACCGAGGGTCAGGGTGGTGTCGTCGCTCAGATCGGCTTCGGTGACGGCGTAGAACAGGTTGTGTTGCTCGTCGACGTCATCGATGAAGCTGTTGGCGTCGTGGTAGGACGTGACCACCCGGCCGCGCAGGGTGCCGCTGTCATTGAGCGGGCTGGAAGCATCGAGCTCGCCGCGATAGTTGTCCCAGGTCCCGGCGGCGCCGGTCAGGGTCACGCGCTGCTCGGCCAATGGCCGTTTGCGCACCAGGTTGATCGCCGCCGAAGGGTTGCCGGCACCGGTGACCAGACCGGTCGCGCCCCGAACGACTTCAACCCGGTCGAACATCGCCAGATTCGGCTGGGAGCCGACGTTCACGCCGTCGTAGCCGCTCGGAATGCCGTCGTACATCAGGTTGTCGATGTTGAAGCCCCGGGCTTTGTAGGCCTGTCGGCCGGGGCCGTTGGAGTAGTCGAGGAACAGCCCCGGCGTGGCGTTGACCACGTCGTTGATGCTGGTCATCGCTTGATCGTCCATGCGCTGGCGGGTGATGACGGTGACGGCTTGCGGTGTTTCGCGCAGGGTCAAAGGCAGCTTGGTGGCGGTGGCCATGGTGCCGGTGGTGTAGGACTCGGAGCCTTCGGTGGTGCTGCCCAACTGGGTGGACGTGATGGCGGTCGCGCCGAGTTCGAGGGTGGCGGGCGGGGCGCTGTCCTGCACCTCGCGGGTTTCATCGGCCAGCGCCGGGGTCATGACGGCCATGCAGATGGCCATGGACAGGAGGTTGCGTGACGGGTTGAAACGATGTGGCGAGGTGGGGCGCGACATGGAGGCTTCCTGATTATTAAATAGCAAACAAAGCGCTGTTGAGAATCATTGCCAATAATTGTGTCAGGGTTTTTTACAGCGACAAAGCGATTCGTGAAAGAAATGTGAAATCGCGCAACGGGAGAGGGAGCTGGGTCTGCGTCGTTTCGGAACCGCTCAAGCACGGCCCTTGGCGCTCAGACAGCCGAAAAGCCGCTTGTCAGTTTCCAATGCAAACCAACAGGTTGGCGTCTACTTTTGTGGCCGGGTCAGTCAAATGACAGGAGAAATTCTGAAGTCATTCATGCGCTTTCGAACTGGCCCCGTGACGTTGATTTCAGGATGGATCTTGAATGAGACGCGGAGCAACGCCCAGGCGATGCGTAACGGAGAAACCGCGCCTTTGAGCTTGTTAAGGAGAACGCAGATGGCAATCAGCCGAGTCACCGAAACAACCGATAAAACCGCACTCGTCAAAGCCGAGGTGTACCGCTGGTACAACCTCTTTTTCCCGTGGTCGCGCGGCGTGGCTTCCCAGTCGGAAGACGCGATAAAGCCTTTGTACGATGCCCTGGCGAACGATTTCCGGGTGGTGCTCACGGACGGTCAGATCATGGATCGGGAGAACTACTGGGAACGCCTTTGGGGACTGCACGGCAAACGTGCCGGAAGCCCTGAGTCGCACATCATCAATCTCTCGATCACGCCGCTTCCCGGTGACTTCTTCCTCACGGTTTTCGACCTGGTCAAGAACGGGATCACCAAGAAGAAAGTCGACTCGGCGCTGATGCGCCTCGACCCGGATTCGCCATCGGGAATCTCGTGGATTTACGTTCACGAAAGCGAGCACGAGACGTCGTTCGCGTAAATCGTTCAATGACCGTTCGCTCCTCTGGTTGTTTGAACCGGAGGAACGGCATCGCTCAACCCTGTAAAAAAACCGCCCGAAGCCGTGCATCGGGCGGTTTGCAGGATCAAACAGCGCCGATTCAGATCAGCCGCAGGGTAACGTCGATGTTGCCGCGAGTGGCTTTTGAGTAAGGACAGGTCTGATGCGCCGCGTCCACCAGCGCCTGGGCAACCGAAGGCTCCAGCCCCGGCAGGCTGACACTCAAGCGCGCCTGAAGAAAGAATGCATCGCCGGTCTTGCCCAGATCGATTTCGGTTTCGACCGCCACATCCGCTGGAAGCCTGATCTTCTGTGCCGCAGCTGCCTTGCCCATGGCGCCGATGAAGCAGGCCGACCAGCCGGCTGCCAACAGCTGTTCCGGATTGGTGCCGCTGCCATTTGAACCGGGTGGCGAGAGCTTGATGTCCAGGTTGCCGTCCGAACTGCGCGATGCGCCATCGCGCCCGCCGGTGGTGCGGGTCTTGCCGGTGTACAGCACGGTGTCGATTTGATTGATCATGGAAATACCTGCCTGAGTGATGGGTGAGGTCGGACAGCGAAGGTTCCGATGGCCCACACTTTTGCATTGGCATGTACCCGGGATGTGTCGTGCGGCGGCGTTTTTGTATCGCTCTGTAGCCTGGCCTGGACGTCGGGGACGAGGCAGGCCATTGGTTCCTGTCGTTTATCACGTCAGACGATACGCATTGACCGCTTACAGCCATCGCTGTGCATTGCGCAAAGGGGCAGGCTTGGGTCTGCCTGCCTCTTTCGCGATCCGGGCGGATAACCGTTCCCGGCGTCTGCGTCAACGTGCGGGGTTTACCCCGTGCGACGCGTGCGGCTGGCATCTTTGGAAGGTGGGCAGCCAAACTGGCGACTGTATTCCCGGCTGAATTGCGACGGGCTTTCGTAGCCCACTCGATAACAGGCGCTCGCCACATCCAGCCCTTCGCCGAGCAACAGCCGGCGGGCTTCCTGCAGGCGCAGTTGTTTCTGATACTGCAGCGGACTCATGGCGGTCACTGCCTTGAAGCGATGATGCAATGTGGAGTTGCCCAAATTGGCGACCCGGGCGAGTTCTTCGATGCGCAAGGGTTGGGTGTAGTGGTTGTTCAACCAATCGATTGCCCGCGTAACCCGACGTGTTTGCGAGTCGCCGAGGGCAAGCTCATACAAACGACGGCCGTGCATGCCGCGTAGAAGGCGGTAATACAGCTCCCGCAAGGCCAGAGGTGCCAGCATGCCGATGTCTTTCGGGGTGTCCAGCAGTCGGACCAGTCGAAGCATGGTTTCCAGCAGGGGCACATCGACCCTTTCAAGGAAAAGGCCCAGTTCCGGCTCGTCCGGTACGCCCGCCGGCGGCGCGTCGGCGATGACCTGGGCAATTTCCGTGGCCTCGAAATCGAACCGGATACACAGGTAGGGCGCTTCCGGACTGGCCTTCAGCACGCGCCCGGCAACCGGGAGCGTCACCGAGACCACCAGGTAACTGAGCGGATCGTAGAGGTAATGATCGTCACTCAGGCTGATTTCTTTTTGGCCTTGCACGATCAGGCAAAGTGCCGGTTTGTGCACGGTATGGATCAGCTCCGAAGGTGCATCGAAACGAATCACATGCAGCGGAGCTATGGCGGTCTCATAGATCCCGGGTGTGGTAAAGCGTTGCGTCAGCAGGCGAACCAGTTCGTCACGGTAGACGGCTGTGTTTTGAAGGATGAAAGCATCGCTCTGTTCCATTTCAAGGCTCTCACAAGTGTTCATGAGCGTCTGCCTGAAGCTTTTCAGGCAGACGATATTCACCCGACATCATCAAAGTACTCATTGCCGATAGAGGATCATTCCGGCGTGATACAGCACGTCGTCATGAAAGTGGCCATCAGCGGTGAAGCCGGTGTCGTCCCAGTACTGGATGTAATCACCAACCAGTTCGTAGCGGCCCTGATAGGCGCTCTTGTTTTTACCACGGGCCTCGTCGTAACGACCAGTCGTCAGAAGCTCATGACGGATGAATCCATCCGCGGTGACCCACATGCCTGCGTAACGATGGTCCTGAGTGGTTTTTTTGGCATCTTTCATCACTTTTCTCCTCGGATGTTCAGACTGAGCCGATACGGCCCAAAGCCGTGCGATCAGAGCCGTTTTCGGCAACGCGAAAACCCGGAGTGCGATCACTGCCGCCTTCAGTGACGCGCATGCCGGGCGTCCGGTCAGCACCGTCAGCGGCCAGGTACAGGCTGCTCGAGGAAAGGTTGATCGCGCAGGCCACCATTGCGCCGATCACCAGTGAAAGGGAAAGCCGTTTTGCGTTTTTCATTGTTCAGTCCTCATTGACGTTGTTCATCTGAGCGGCCTGCCGTGGCCTGTGTGTGCATCCGTTGCGTGCTTTCAGATTACGTAGCCGAGCGCAGCGGTGTTAGGACGAAACTGCCGCAGATTTGCCTGATCCTCTCGGGTTGGTCGGGCGTGTCCTGCGGCGCATTTGTGCTGCGGCTCAGCCGGCCGTGACCGTCATGCCGCCGTCGGCCATGACCACCGAACCGACCATGAAGCTGGCCCGATCCGAGGCGATGAAGGCGACCACTTCGGCGATTTCTTCCGGTTGGGCGGCGCGGCCGATCGGCGCCGCTTCGCCATGTTGGGCGAGAAAGGCAGGACCATCGTCGACCACATCGTTGAGGATGTTGGTCACCACATCGCCGACACCGACAGCATTGACGCGGATGCCGTGGCCAATGACCTCAAGCGCCAGGGTGCGCGTCAGTTGGGCCAGCGCGCCTTTGGAAGCGGTGTAGGCGGCAATGGTGGGGAAGGCGAAATAGGAGGCGTAGGATGCGATGTTGACGATCGATCCGGACTTGTTGGGCATCATCGCTTTGACCGCCTCCCGGCTATGCAAAAAGGCCGCCGTGGCGTTGACCGCCTGAATGCGTTCCCAGTCTTCGCGGGTCATGTCGATGACCAGTTTGTTGATGACGATGCCGGCGTTGTTGACCAGAATGTCCAGCCGACCGAATTGCTCGACGGCCAGGGCGACCGCGCGTTCGGCTGCGCCGTCCTGAGTGATGTCGGCCACCAGGGGGACCAGGCCAGGGCGGGCCAGCGCTTCAACCTCAGGGTTTATATCTTCAGCAATGACTTGGGCGCCGCGGGCGTGCAGCAGCAGTGCGATGGCCTTGCCGATGCCACTGGCCGCGCCAGTGACCAGCGCGACTTTACCGGCCACTTCGTTTGGGGTGCTGTTCTTGAAGTCGGTCATGATGTTCTCCAGCGTTTTGATCGAGTAGGGATAAGCCGTGTTGGCGCCGGCGAGGCGCTGTCATCGGCGACGGGCCTACTGTCTCGCAGCGAGGCAAAGTCGGCTTTCGTGAGATTGCCCACGCTGTCGGGGTTTTGCGCTGAATGTCAGTGAGGGAGGTTCGGTGCTCGATTCAACCCACGGCAAAAGCCCGATATTATCGAGCCGGTCTCCTGACACGGCGTGCGGGCAAGCGTCCGAGACCTGTCTGGCTTGGCACAGCCGAATCTGAAAAGGACGAGTTCATGGCACATACCGGGCGCACCTCCCAGGAACCGATGTCGACATCTTCTCGAGACTTGCGCATCACCGGCGAGTCGATGGGTGAGTTCCTGCCAGGCGAACCGCAGGCGTTACCCTCGCGCCCGGAAATCACCGACGTAGTGATTCAGCTGTTTACCCATCGCAGCGTTCCTGAGCCCATTCTCGTGCCTGCAGTGGTGGAACCGCTGCTCGTTCTGGTTCTGGCCGGGGCGGCGACGGTAGAGGAGCGCGCATTGGGTGGCGAGTGGGAAGCTGCCGAGGTCAGTGCCGGCGATTTTTTCCTTACCAGCTCCGATGAGCCGTATGAAATGCGTTGGCAGACGCACGGAGGCGATACCTTCGAAGTCATGCATCTTTATCTCGGGCTGCCGCTGATCGAGCAAGCGTCTCGAGAGCTGTCGGGTCAGTACGCAGGGACTGTGCGTTTGCGCGATGTTTCAGGGGCACGGGACGAGCGCGTCGCGTTTGTCATGGAGCAGTTGCGCACCGAGCTGCTCCTGGAACGCTCGCCCAGCGCTCTTTTCGCCCGCTCGCTGGCGCAGGCGCTGGCCGTGCATCTGGTACGCGGTTATCTCGCAGAAAGCCAGCCCGGGCGTCGGGTCAACGCCTTGCAAGCCTACAAACTGCGCAAAGTCACCGACGCCATGCGCGCGCATCTGAGCGATGAATTCAGCCTGGCCAAACTGGCCAGCCTTGCCGAGCTGAGCGAGTACCACTTCAGCCGCCTGTTCAAGCGGGCGACGGGGCTTTCGCCATCGCAGTACTTCATTCGCTTGCGCATGGCTCGCGCGCGGCACCTGTTGCTGGAGACCCGTCTTGGCGTCATCGACATCGGGCTGGAGGTCGGCTACTCAAGCCCCAGTCATTTCTCGCAGGTATTTCGTCGCGAAGTGGGCGTAACGCCCAGCGAGTTCCGTGGGGCCTGAGCGCCCCTACGCTACAAATTTGCAGGCGATGCACACAGACACGAATAGGCAAAAGTGGCGCAGGTTTCGGCACGCGCCGACGATGCCTGTGCCCTTAATCTTTTCGACGTACCCCGCAGCAACGACCGCGTCTTCAGCGGTCGGTGCTGAACTTCAATGCAGACAGCAGGAGCTACGGATATGTCGAACATTCAAAACAAAGTCGTCCTGATTACCGGTGCAAGCAGTGGTATCGGCGAAGCGGCCGCCAGGTTGATCGCCGCCAAAGGCGCGCATGTGGTCCTCGGTGCCCGCCGGACCGAGCGTCTGGACAAACTGGTCAGCGAGATCCAGGCCGAAGGTGGCTCGGCAAGTGCCTGCGCACTCGACGTTACGGATCTGCAATCGATGCACGCCTTCGTGGCGTTCGCCAAGAACCAACATGGCAAAGTCGATGTGATCATCAACAACGCGGGGGTGATGCCGTTGTCTCCGCTGGCTTCGTTGAAGGTCGATGAGTGGAACCAGATGCTCGATGTCAACGTTCGCGGTGTGCTGCACGGTATTGCCGCCGTCTTGCCGGACATGCAGGCGCAGGGTTTCGGTCAGGTCATCAACATCTCGTCCATTGGTGGACTCGCGGTTTCTCCGACAGCGGCAGTGTACTGCGCGACCAAATTCGCGGTCCGGGCTATCTCGGATGGACTGCGCCAGGAAACGGACAAGATCCGGGTGACCGTGGTGTGCCCGGGTGTCGTCGAGTCCGAACTGGCCGATACGATTTCCGATGAGGTGGCACGCGAAGAAATGAAAGCCTTCCGGCGTGTGGCGCTCAATGCAGACGCCATTGCGCGGGCGCTCGCCTATGCCATCGAGCAGCCTGACGATGTGGACGTGAGTGAGATTGTGGTTCGTCCGACCGCCAGCCCACACTGAGCAGTCTGGAGGCTAGCCAGTCCCGCGCCGTGCGCGGGACCAGCAAGTCGATGCTTTATCAATCTTTCCTCTAGCGCATCTGCAGGATGATCGGACTGCTGCTGGCCGGATCGGTGTGTTCACGCAGTTTGCCCACCGTCTGCGCATCAACGGCACTCCCCTGATTGCCCCAAGTGCTGCGCATGAACGTCAGCACTTCGGCGATCTGCTGATCCGACAGCTGCTCACGGAAGGCAGGCATGCGATAGGCATCCGGCACGCCGGCCGCCACCACTCGTTGCGAACCATTCAAAGTGATATTGATTGCCGAGGCACTTTCCTTGGCCAAAGCCGAGGTAGCGCCCGCCAGCGGCGGCATCCATTGCGCTTGACCCTTGCCGTCCAGACCGTGGCACGACGCACAGCGCGTCACGTAGGTCTGTGCACCGGGCGATTCCAGACGTTGCGCTGCCGAAACCGCTTGATACTGCCAAGGCGCGCCATCCCGTTCGCGATCTCCCGGAAGCGACTTCAGGTAGTGGGCAATGACCGTCAGATCGTCGTCGCTCATGAACTGTGTGGAGTTGTTGAACGCCTCGGTCATCGAGCCGTAGACCACCGCGTGCTGGTTGCGACCGGTCTTGAGGAACTGCACGATCTCTTGCTCGCTCCAGCGGCCCAGGCCGGTGTTGTGGTCATCGCGCAGGCTCGGTGCGTACCAGCCATCGAGCAGGGCGCCGGCCAGGTATGGCTTGCCGGACTCGTCCAGTGCCTTCTCGTTGAACGCCAGGCCGCGCGGTGTGTGGCAACTGCCGCAGTGCCCGGCGCCCTGAACGAGATAGGCGCCGCGGTTCCATCGTTCATCCTGCGACGGTTTGGCCGCATATGGTTCGACATCGACAAACACACCGTTCCACAGCGCAATTGGCCAACGCAGGTTCAGCGGAAACGGAATCCCGCTCGGGATGTTCGCTTGTTTCACCGGTACCACGCCTTTCATGAAGAAGGCATACAGCGCTCGTACGTCTTCATCACTGAGCTTGGCGTAGGACGGGTAGGGCATCGCCGGGTACAGACGGCGACTGTCGGGCGCCACGCCGTGGCGAACGGCACGGTCGAAGTCCGCCAAGCTGTAGTGGCCGATGCCGGTTTCCGTGTCCGGGGTGATATTGGTCGCATGGATTGAGCCCAGCGGCGTGGCCATTTCCAGGCCGCCGGCGAACGGCGCGCCGCCCGGCACGCTGTGACAGGCCACGCAATCGCTGAGCCTGGCGACGTATTCGCCACGGGCCACCAGCGCCGGATCGATGTCGGCCACGGCGATCTGATGGTTTTCCAGGCGCGAGACAGGCTCGCGGTTGACATACCAGGCCAGCAGGCCTGCCGCGACCAGACACGGCACGGCCAGCCAGCCAGCGGTTCTTGCGAATCGGCTGTTATTCATGAACGCTCCGGCGCTGATCAACTGAAGGTGTGTCGGCTCAAGGGCAGGCTGCGTACCCGCTGACCGGTCAGCGCTGCTACCGCGTTAGCGACAGCGGGCGCGACCGCAGGCAATGGCGGTTCACCGATGCCACCCATTTTTTCCCCGCTCTCGACCACCCGCACATGCACCCGTGCCATCCGCGCAGGCGGCAGGATCGGGTACAAGTCGTAGTTGCGCGCCCGGGGTTTGCCATCCACCCACACGGCTTCCTCGACCAGCGTTTGCGACAGTCCCAACGCCACGGCGCCGTTCACCTGAGCCTCGACAATCGCCGGATTGACGAGGCTGCCCGGATCAATCGCCTGCCAGATGTCGTGCACCTTGACCTGGCCGTTCTCGATGGACACCTCAGCGATCACCGCCGTCTCGGTACCGAACGGCGAAGCCATGGCCACCCCTCGCGCACGTCGGCTGCCGTCCTCGGCAGTAAACGGGCCGCGCTTCCAGCCGCCCGACAGCTCACCCACGGCTTGCAGCAGTGTGGTCAGCCGTTGGTTGTCGCGCAGCAAATGCAGGCGCAGGTCGAACGGATCTTTGCCACCCTTGTCGGCCAGTTCATCGAGGAACGACTCGTAGAAGAAGTCGTTGAGCGAATTACCCACCGAACGCCAGTAGCCGAGCATCGCCGGGCCTTTGACGTAGATCTGCGCGATGCGCTTGTTGGGGATCGCATAGGACTTGCCCGACAAGCCTTCAAGCGCCGTCGGATCGAGTTTTTCACCTTGCTTGCCGGCGAGGGCCTCGGTCGGGCCTTCGGTGGCACTTATCGCTTCGATTGCCAGCGGCCAGCCGTCGCTGTCCAGTGCGGCACGGAAATTCACGGCGGCAACCGGGCGAAGCACGTCACGCAGGAACTCTTCTTCGCGACTCCAGATCAGTTTGACCGGGTGGCCAACTGCTTTGGCCAGCGCGATGGCCTGAGGGTAGGGACTGGCCGAGTCGTAGAGGAAATGCCGACCGAAGAACCCGCCCAACAGCGGCGAATGCAAGGTGATGCGTGACGGATCGAGCCCGGTGCGCTTGGCGATGTCGGCGCGGAACATGTCCGGCGCCTGATTCGGCAGCCAGACCTCAAGCGAACCATCCGGATTGAATCGGGCCAGTGCTGAAGGCGGCTCCAGCTGTCCGTGGTTCAGGTATTGGTTGTGGTAAGTGGCGTCGATCCGGGTCTTGGTCTCCTTGAGAATCGAAGCCACATCGCCTTCGTGTTCATCATCTCTGGCGGGGCTTTTATCTTCAGCGAGGCGCTTGAACCAGGCATCGCTGGAAAAGTCAGCGGGCATCGGCCGCACTTGGCTGTCGGCCGTCGGCTCTTGCCAGTCGACCTGAATCGCCTCGACGGCACGTTTGGCGTGCCACCAGCGCTCGGCGACCACCGCTACGGCGCCCGGCAGACGGTGCACGGAATGCACGCCTTTCATCGCCTTGACCTGATCTTCGTTGCGCAGGTTGCCCACGGTCATCCCCAGGCGCGGGGCATGTTGAACGGCGGCATGCAGCATGTCGTCGACCTTCAGATCGATGCTGTACAGCGCCTTGCCCGTGGATTTGTCGTAGGCATCGAGGCGCTTCACCGGTTTGCCGATCCAGCGGAACTGACTCGGATCGCGCAGCTTTACAGAGGCCGGATCGGGAACCGGCAGATCCATTGCGCGCTCGGCCAGTTCACCGTAGGCCAACGAACGCCCGGACGTGGCATGCACGACCTTGCCCGGCTCGGTGCTCAACTCGCTCACCGGCACGCCCAGTTGCTGCGCGCCGGCCTGCAACAGCATGGCGCGGGCGAGGGCGCCGAGGCGACGCATGACCGGGTAACTCATGCGCACCGACATGCTGCCGCCGGTGATGCGCATGCCGTTTTCCATCACCACGTAGGCTTCTCCGGGCGGCGCTGCTTCGACCAGGAAGGTCGCCGGGTCCGCATCCAGTTCTTCACCGACGATCTGCGCCATGGCGGTGAACGTGCCTTGCCCGCCTTCCATGAACGGGCAGAGCAGACGCACGCGGTTGTCCGGGCGGATTTCGAGAAACGCCGGGACTTGGGTGCCACGCTCGGCAGTCGCTGCCGCTGCCGCTTGTACCCGTGTCGCACCGAGCGGCAGACCGAAGCCGAGCACCAGTGCGCCGACGGCGGTACCGGTCAGAAAACGTCTGCGCGACACATTGATCGGTTCCTGCAGATCCAGTACTGAAGCGTGTTGTGAAGGGTCGATACGAACGTTCATCACGCGTCCCCCTTGCCGGCAAGCTCATGCACGGCGGCATGAATGGCGTTGTAGGTACCGCAGCGGCACAGGTTGACCATCGCCGCCTCGATCTGCGCATCACTCGGTTTGGGGTTCTGCTTGAGCAGCGCGGTGGCAGCCATCACCTGCCCGGACTGGCAGTAACCGCACTGGGCGACTTGCAGATCGACCCAGGTCGAGACCACCCGTTTGCCCACTTCATCGGCTTCGATGGCCTCAATCGTGGTGACCTCGCGGCCAACCACACCCGCCACCGGCGTGACGCAGGAACGCATCACATTGCCGTCCACCAGCACCGAGCAGGCGCCGCATTGCGCCAGTCCGCAGCCGTACTTGGTGCCGGTCATGCCCAGATCATCGCGGATCACCCACAGCAAGGGCGTATCGGCGTCGGCATCGACCTGGTAGGTCTTCTGGTTGATTCGTAGTTCCATGATTCACCCGCTGATCATCGGTTGACGTGCGTTGTTATAAGCGGTGACACGCGGCGAGGCGCATCACCGGTTTTCGTTCAATTCGCGACTGTGCCGAGCGCTGCTGCCTCGAAGGGCTGCCCGCGCAAAAGGGCCATGTCGCGGCTCGGTGCGGTGCCGAACAGCCGGCCATATTCGCGGCTGAACTGCGAAGGACTTTCGTAGCCGACTGCAAACGCTGCGCGCGAAACGTCCAGGCGCTCGACCAGCATCAGTCGGCGGGCTTCGTTGAGCCGCAGCCATTTCTGGTACTGCAGCGGACTCATGCCGGTGAGCTGGCGGAAATGATGGTGAAAGGTCGGCGCGCTCATCTGCACCCGCGCGGCCAGATCATCGATGCGCAGGGCATCGGTGTAGTTGACCTTGAGCCAGTCGATGGCCTTGGCGATGCGATAACCCTGACCGTCGACGGCAGTGATCTGCCGCAGCCGTGGGCCTTGGTCGGTGTGCAGCAACCGGTAGTGGATTTCCCGCAGAATCAGCGGCGCCAGGACCGGGATCGCCTCGGGTTCATCGAGCAGGGCCAGCAGGCGATCGAGCGCGTCTTCCAGGGCAGACGACAGGCTGCCAATCGCAGCGCCCGTACCCGTTGATGGCTGGCGTTTCGAGGGCAAGCCGCTCTTGGTAATGACCTCGGCAAGCATGCTGACATCCAGCTTCAGCACGAGGCCGACACAGGGCTGTTCAGGACTGGCGAGCATCACTTCGGAGTTGGCGGGCAGATCCAGTGAAGTGACCAGAAACCGCGAAGGGTCATAGCTGTAACCCTCACCACCCACCCACAGGCGCTTTTCGCCGCGGCCCACAAGAATCAGGCTGGGCTCGATCATGCACACAACGGGTGGTGCCGGTTGGTCGCGACGAAACAGAGACAGACCGGGTATCGACGTGGCGAAGTCGCCCGGTGCGCGCACGTGCGGGTCGATGTGCCGTGCCAAAGGTGATTCCTGGGGCAGAGGGGTCGGGATCATGTGGGCTCACTCCTTTGACCGAACTCTAATGCGCGCGCGAGACGTTTCCTATCCATCTCCCTGCATCGCCAGAGGATCAGGCAAGCATTCAAGAGGAATGCGCTAGGGAAGCACCGGACTGACCGGGAGAATGTGTCTATCTGTTACAGGGACAGTGCCCGGACGGGCGACAAACTGTTTGCCCCTGCGCATCACACCCCACACGTTTTTCGCACCACAGGTAGTTTTCATGACGTTTCCTTCTACAGATCCTTCTAAAAGAACAGGCGGCTGGAGCGCCGTGCTGGCGATGTCGCTGGCCGCATTCGCTCTGGTCGCTTCCGAGTTCATGCCCGTCAGCCTGCTGACGCCGATTGCGGCAGACCTGCACATCACCGAAGGTCAGGCCGGGCAGGGTATTTCCGTGTCCGGTGCCTTTGCCTTGATCACCAGTTTGTTGATCGCCTCGGTCGCCGCTCGCGTCGAACGCAAGAAGCTTCTGCTTTGCCTGACCTTGTTGATGATCGTCTCCGGAACGGTCGTCGCACTCGCCCCGGGCTACCCGTCGTTCATGTTCGGACGTGCGTTGATCGGGATTGCGATTGGTGGTTTCTGGTCGCTATCGGCGGCGACTGCCATGCGCCTGGTGAAGCCTGAACAGGTTTCCCGTGCGCTGGCCATCGTCAATGGCGGCAACGCTTTGGCCACGGTCATCGCCGCTCCGGCCGGCAGCTTCCTTGGCTCGTTGATCGGCTGGCGCGGCGCATTCTTCTGTGTGGTTCCAGTCGCAGCGCTTGCCGCCGTGTGGCTGCTGATCAGCCTGCCGTCCTTCAAGGCCGAGCGCCAGGCCGGTAGCGGCAACGTTCTGCGGTTGATGAGGCAATTGCCAGTGGCTTTGGGCATGGTCGCCGTCAGCGTCTTTTTCATGGGCCAGTTCATGCTGTTCACTTACCTGCGGCCATTTCTCGAAGGGGTCACCGGTGTCAGTGTTTCAACATTGTCTTTGATGCTACTGGGCCTGGGGCTGGCAGGTTTTATCGGCACCTTTCTGATCGAACGGTTTATGGGGCGTGGCCTCTATCGCACGTTGACCGCCATTCCGCTGATCATGGCGGTGATCGCGCTGGCGTTGGTCAGCTTCGGCAAATCGCCGGTGCTGACCGCCGTGTTGCTCGGACTTTGGGGACTGGTCGCCACAGCTGCGCCGGTTGGCTGGTGGACGTGGCTGGCGCAGACGCTTCCGGATGACGCGGAAGCCGGAGGCGGCTTGCTGGTGGCCATCGTCCAACTGGCGATCGCCGGCGGCGCAATCGTTGGCGGCCTGGCGTTTGATCTGAGCGGTTACAAAGCCACCTTCGAGCTTAGCGCCGCTGTTCTGGTCGCCGCGTCTGTGCTGGCCTGGCTGGCCGGACGCAATGCCACGGAAGTTCATCTTGTCGAGCCGAACGCGACAGCCTGACGAGATCACCTGCAACCTTCCTTATGGCTCAAGCATCAAACTGCGCCAAACGATAACGGGCGGTTCAACCCGCGCAACATCCGGTTGCGGCGCTTGCTGTTCCTGCTCCTCTGGCGAAATCAATTCGGCTGAGGGCCGCTCCAGCAGTAAAAGCTGTGCAGTGTCTACGGTCGATTCATGAGTAGGCGGCGTGGTCATTTGAGCGCAACAACGACCTTGCCCTTGGCGCGTCCCCGCTCAACGTACTTCAATGCCTCGGCCGTTGATTCAAAGGGGAAGGAGCGATCAACCACAGGTTTGATGATTCCGTCCTCAACGAGCGAAGTGATGCGTTGCAGTTGAGCGCCATTGGCCCGCATGAACACGAACGCATAGCTGACGTCCTGCTTGCGCGCTTTGCGACGAATGCCAAGGCTCAGCAGGCGCATGACTTGCTGCAATGGCCAGGACAATCCTTGCTCCCTCGCGAACTGCACAGTGGGTGGGCCCGAGATGGAAATGAGTTGGCCGCCGGGCTTCAGGACCTTGAGTGACTTCTCCAGCACGTCGGCGCCGAGGCTGTTCAGCACCACGTCGTAGTCATGCAGGACACTTGCGAAGTCCTGCTGTGTGTAGTCGATCACCAGATCGGCCCCCAGCGCCTTGACCCATTCGATATTGGCGGTACTGGTGGTTGTGGCGACAAACGCACCGAGGTGTTTGGCAAGCTGAATGGCAACGGTGCCGACGCCGCCTGAGCCTGCGTGAATCAGCACTTTCTGGCCCTTTTGCAGCCGGGCGGTTTCAACCAGTACTTGCCAGGCAGTCAGTGCAACAAGGGGCAAGGACGCGGCTTGTACCATGTCGGTATTGGCGGGTTTCAGGGCGACCGCGTTTTCGTTCACGGCGATCAATTGGGCGAACGTCCCGATCCGCGCTTCGGGCGGGCGAGCGTATACCTCGTCTCCCGGTTTGAAGCGTGTCACCTGCGGGCCGACTTCAACCACGACACCCGCCAGGTCATTGCCCAATATCAACGGAAAGGCGTAGGGCAGGATCAGCTTGAACTCGCCTTTGCTGATCTTCGAATCCAGCACGTTGACACTGCTCGCATGGACCTCGATCAACACGTCGTGGGCACCGACTGCGGGGGCGGGCGCTTCGCCAATGCGTCCGGGGTTCTTGCCATAGCCATCAATCAGAAATGCTTTCATCGTGGTGCGGCTCTTGCTGGTTGTACGGAGGGTAGTCGGTGGGTTGCGGTGTCGCTGCGTGATGTGATCAAGCATCGAGAAACGCCTGCGCCTTGGCCACAAAGTCGGCGTGATGCTGGAAAATCCCGCCGTGCCCGGCATCCTCATAAATCACCAACTGTGCGTCGGGGATAAGCCTGGCCAGTTCAAACGAGTTAACGCTGGGCACCATGATGTCGTTGTCGCCGTTGACGACCAGTGTCGGTGTGCGCAAGCGTCCGAGCGCTTGCCGCGGTTGTTTGCCCCACGCAGTGATGGCTTTCAATTGCCGCAGGAAGGCGCGTGGCGTCGGGCCCTTGTCGCGATTGTTCTTGCGTGCCTTGAGGCGTCTCAAATACTGCGAGGCAGATCGTCGCCCATTGGCCGACGAGGTGAAGAAAAGGTAGAACTTGGGATCGCGCAGGGTCAGCAAGCCTTTGAGGATCAATGGCCATGACACTGTGCCGACCTTGTCGATGCCGGTGCCGCCCGCCGGTCCAGTACCGGTCAGAATCAACCGGCGTACCAAGTCAGGCGCCTTGAGGGCAATGTCCTGAGCGACGAAACCTCCGAGGGAAAATCCGAGCACATCCACGGTTTTCAGCCCCAGCGCCCTGATCAGCTGGATGGCATCGTCGGCCATTTCACCCACCGTCAGTGGCGCGGTACCACCCGAGTTGCCGATGCCGCGATAGTCGGTGGTGATGACGCGTCTGGTTTGCGCCAGGCCATCGATGATCGCGGGGTCGAAGTTGTCCAGCACCGCGCCCCAATGATTGAACAGCACGAGGGGCACGCCGGTTGCGGGCCCGGTGTCGCGGTAGGCAAAGGGAATGCCGTTGACCGTGATCGACTGGTTCGCCGCGTCGATGAATGACGTCGGCGAACCCGAGCGGGAATTTGTCTGCATTGAACTCATTGTCACTCCGGCAAGCCGGCAGGATGCGATGCAATGCCATGTGTCTGCATCGAACCCGGCGCGAATGCTCGCTAGCAAAAAATCACTGTGGCGTCTGGTAGCGTTGGGCAACCGCAGACTGGCGGATTTGTCCCAGCAGGCCCTGGCGTGCGCCCTGCAGGTCATCCCAGCGCTCGGCTTCGTGCAGCGGCGGGATGGTCACAGGTTCGCGACGATCAAAACCGACCAGTGCGGCATCCACCAGATCACCCACTTCCATGATTTCGCTCAGGGTGTTGATGTCGACGCCGGAGCGATCCCAGATTTCCGTGCGGGTGGCGGCGGGTAGCACGGCTTGCACGTAGACGCCCTGCGGCGAGAGTTCCAGGCTCAGGCCCTGGGACAGGAACAGCACGAAGGCCTTGGTCGCACCGTAGACGCTCATGCCGAACTCCGGCGCCAGGCCTACCACCGAACCGATGTTGATGATTGCGCCGTCGCCGGCCTTGGCCAGGCGTGGGGCGATGGCGCTGGCGAGCCGCACCAGCGCCGTGGTGTTGAGGGCCACCAGTTGCGCGACGCTGTCGGTGCTTT
>Ga0207713_1001137_pt1 | contig 22574 bp, 17 predicted proteins | sample KBSS64metaG_FD_184404 | JGI IMG/M metagenome (GOLD analysis project Ga0207713, IMG submission 184404) | Switchgrass rhizosphere microbial communities from Kellogg Biological Station, Michigan, USA - KBS S6-4 metaG (SPAdes) (version 2) | ecosystem: Host-associated > Plants > Roots > Rhizosphere >... | reverse complement strand
TTTTCCGTCCACGGTGATTTGCCCGCGAAATTGCGTATCCAGGCCCACCAACAGCCGCAGTAAAGTGGATTTTCCGCAACCGCTGGAGCCGACGATGGCGACGAACTCGCCCTCGGCGATTTCCAGGTTGAATTCGCGAATGGCCTCCAGTTCGAAGCCGTCGACGTCGAAGGTCTTGCCCACGTGATTGAAGCTGACAATCGGTGCGTTCATGCGTGTCTCCAGCGAGTGGCGCGGATTTCCAGGCGTTGGCCAATGAGGTTGAGCAGGGCGCCGGTCAGGCCCACCAGCAGCATGCCGGCCATGATCAGGTCCATGCGCAGCAGTTGCTGGGCGCCGATCATCTGGCTGCCGATGCCGCCGTTGGACGGCATGAAATATTCGGCGCCGATGGTGCCGAGCCAGGCGTAGATCAGGCTCAGGCGAAGGCCTGCGAAAATTCCCGGCGCCGCCCCCGGCAACACCAATCGACCGAGGCGCTGGCGCAGATTCAGGCGCAACACTTGGGCAGCCTCGTTGAGTTGTGGCGAGAGATTGGCGACGCTGCGTTGGGTGGCGATGAACAGCGGGAAAAACGCGGCGAGGGCGACGAACACCCACTTGGCCAATTCCCCCAGGCCGAACCACGCGGTGAGCAGCGGCACCCAGGCGAATATGGCGATTTGGCGGAGGGCGGCGAAGGTCGGGCCGAGCACGCGTTCACTGGTGTGCGACAGTCCAAGCAGCAGGCCCAGAGCAAAGCCGAGCCCGCCACCGAGCAGCAGCCCGCCAAGGGTTCGGCCCAGGCTCAGGGCCATGCCGCCAACCAGCGTGCCGTCGAGCAGGCCATGCCAGGTGGTGTGCAGGACGGCCAGCGGGCTGACCAGAATGTTCGGGTCAATCCACTGCTGATCCGAGCTCAGTTGCCACAACGCCAGCAGCGCCAGTGGCAGCAGCCACGGTTGCAGCCGTTGCCAGCCTTGATAACGCGGCCCGCGACGGATTTCGGCGGTGGCCGGGTGCGGCCAGTGCACCAGCTTCCTGTCCAGCAGGCCGATGCCGCGGTCCATCGCCACGCCGATCAAGCCGATCACCACGATGCACACGAAGACGATGTCGAGCATGAACAACTGGCGTGCCCAGACCATCAGGTAGCCGATGCCTTCGCTGGACGCGAGCAGTTCGACAGCGAGCAGCGAGGTCCATCCGGCGGCCAGCGCAAGTCGCACACCGGCCATGAAGGCCGGCAGTGCGGCAGGCAGCACCAGGCGGCGGATCAACAGGTGCCTGGGCAGGCGCAACACGGCGGCGGCTTCGCGCAGCCTGGGTTGCGCGTCGCGCACGCCGACCAGTGTGTGCAGGGTCACCGGCACCACGATGGCCTTGATCAACACCACCAGCTTCAGCACTTCACCGATGCCGAAAAACACCATGAACAAGGGAATCCAGGCCAGGGTCGGGACTTGCGCCAACCCGGCGAAGGTGGGAAACACCAGGCGTTCGAGCGTACGACTGAAACCCAGCGCCGCGCCCAATACCGCACCGACACTGATCCCCGCGAGCAGGCCCCAGGACAAACGTTGCAGGCTGATCCACAAATGGCTCCACAACTCGCCTTGGGACAATTCAATGGCGCTGCTCCAGACCAGGGTCGGTGCCGGCAGGATCTGCTCGCTCATCCAGTGGTTGCGGCTGGCGAGCCACCAGAGTGCAAACAGGCTGAAGGGCAGCAGCCAGGGCAAGAGCCGCTGGCTCAGTGTCGGCCAATGCCGTCGACCATCAAGCCGGGGTGAGGCCAGCGGCAGGCTCAGAAGGGAAACACGGGCCATGGGTGACCTCCGTTGTCGGGTTGCAATGCAAGCCTGCTTTTTGTGGGAGCGAGCTTGCTCGCGATGAGGGTGTGTCAGGCGACTTATGTGCTGGATGACACACCGCTATCGCGAGCAAGCTCGCTCCCACAGGGGGTTAAGGTGTATGCGAAATTGATCTATAAAAATTCAAGTCAATGCTATTGAGAGATAAGCGAGACCATTTAAGGCCTCCATCAGCCGCCGCATCCAATGCATTCGAAGAATATTTTCGATGCTGCCAAGGCATACCCGGCGGAGAGGTCCGTCGGTGTTGATATAGATCCATATGATCTAAAAATGTGAATTTATAGTATTTAAGTGTTGGTTCTGATTCGGCCTACTTTCGGCTCCTCAACGCCCGTTGCCCCAAGGAGCCGTACCCATGAACCTTCCCTTCAAACGTGTCATCAGCCTGTTCGCCGCACCGGCCCTGGCGGGGCTGCTGGCCTTCACGGCCAACGCCGGTGAGCTCAAGGAAATCCGCATCGCCGTGCCGGACCTGAGTGCCGGTACCCAGCACAGTGGTGGTGGTGTAGTGGATGTGTTGCGCGATCAACAGATCTTCGAAAAGGCCTTTGCCGATCAAGGCATCAAGATTCAGTGGAGCTTTTTCAAGGGCGCAGGCCCGGTGATCAACGAAGCGTTCGCCAACGGTCAGGTGGACCTGGCCTACCTCGGCGACCTGGCAGCCATCATCGGCAAGTCCAATGGTCTGGATACGCGATTGCTCAGCGCCTCGGCGCGCGGGGTCAAGCACTACCTGGGCGTGGTACCGGGTTCGGGGATCAAGACCCTGCAAGACCTCAAGGGCAAGCGCGTGGCGATCTTCCGTGGCACGGCCAGCCAGTTGTCCTTCGATGCGGCGCTGGCCAGTCAGGGGTTGAGCGAGAAGGATGTGAAAGTCATCAACCTCGACTTCAACGCGGCGGTGGCGGCGCTGGCGGCGAAGCAGATCGATGCCTCGTGGGGTGGTTCCGGACTCACCGCATTACAGGCCAAGGGACTGGCCGAGTTGCCTCTGACCACCAAGGACCTGGGCGGCGCCGGCAGTGTTCAGGCCGTTTTGGTGGGGACCGGGAAGTTTGTCGACGAGCACCCCGAGGCGGTCGCCACACTGCTCAAGGCTCAACAGCAAGCGGTGGCGTGGCTGACCCAGGACAGCAACAAGGACGCTTATATTCAGTTGGTGTCGGGGTTGGCGAGTTACCCGCCGGTGATTCTCAGCCAGGATCTGAAGGATCAGAAATTGAGCGAGGTATTCCCGTCGACACTTGATCCGGTGTTCCTTGGCAAATTGCAGGATGCGGTGGACCTGGCGTCGCAGCAGAAGCTGATTCGCAAGTCGTTCAAGGTGACGGATTGGGTGGCGCCGGAGTTGGCTGCGGCAAAACTTTGAATTTTCAGTGAGCTCACTGGCCCCATCGCGAGCAAGCTCGCTCCCACATTGGATTTTTGTCGTACACAAATTTTGTGCCCGATAGAGATCCCCTGTGGGAGCGAGCTTGCTCGCGATAGGGCCATCAAACCGCGACGCTGATCTGCTGCCTGTCCACCGCCACCAACGTCTCGATCATCGCCCGCGCCGCCGGCGACAACCGGAACCCGGTGCGACTGACAATCCCGCACCGCGCATTCATGCTCTCGATGTTCTGCGGCAAATTACGCCAGTGCAGCAGCACCAGCGCACCCTGGGCAATGTCTTCAACAAACGCTTCTTGCGTGCCCACGCCAATCGCATTCGATTGCAGCACCACCTTCACCAGCGCCGGAAAATGTTCGGTCTCGAGGGTCGGCGAAAAATCCACCCGCCCACTGAGGTTCGCCAGCAGTTTGCGAATGCCTGGCGGGATCTTCGTGGTCGCCAGCGGGTAATCGAACATGTCGTTGGTCGACAGGCTCTCCTTGGCCAGCAGCGGATGCCCCGGACGGCAGAAAAATACACCACGCTTGGGCGTCAGCGCCTGGGTCTGGAAGTTCGGGTCGGACTCGAAATGGCGGATGTCAGCGATGAAGAATTCGATCTCCTCACGACTCAGGGCGCGGCTGAGTTTTTCCCAGTTATCCACTTCGAAGCAGGTGCGCACTTTCGGGTGTGCATTGATGAATTGCGCCACCGCATCCGGCACCAGTTTTACCGCCGGCGCCGGGCCGCAACCGAAGCGCAGTTCCCCGGCATCGAGCTTGGTCATCTGCGTCACTTCCGAGCTGAGCAGCGCCGCACCCTGCACCAGGCTGCGGGCATGTTGCAGCACCACCAGGCCTTCGGGGGTGGGGCGCAAATCCTTGTTGCCGCGGTCCACCAACACGCAGCCGAACTCTTGCTCCAGCCCCTGGATGCTGCGGCTGAAGGCCGGTTGGGTAATGCCCATGGCCTCGGCCGCGCGCACGAAACTGCGGTGTTCGTCGAGGGCGATGAAGTAACGCAACTGGCGAAGATCCATATGCTTTTCCGGCATCCTAAAAATAGCTCGAAGGCATTTGCGACGAGGGTTGACTGAGGTTTTAAATGCAACCTCTTATTCCGTCAACGAAGCATTCAGATATCTATTAGATCTAAAAAGAATATAGATAGAGCAGTGTTTCGCGGCCGGTTCAACCGCAAGCAGTCTGATGAGGGTCTACCCATGAGCAATGCCGCTTTCGCAGTACAACCCGCTGTTCACGCGCTTGAAATCCATCCGGTGGCCGGTCGCATCGGCGCCGAAATCAGTGGCGTACAGCTTTCCGGCGAGCTGGATGCCGCCACTGTTGAAGCCATTCAACAGGCGCTGCTGCAATACAAAGTGATCTTCTTCCGCGAGCAGACCCAACTCGACGATCAGCGGCAGGAGGCGTTCGCCCACCTGCTCGGCGAACCGGTGGCGCACCCGACCGTGCCGGTGCGTGAAGGCACGCGTTTTCTGCTGGAACTGGACGGTGCCGAGGGCCAGCGTGCGAGCTCCTGGCACACCGACGTGACCTTCGTCGAGGCCTACCCCAAAGCCTCGATCCTGCGCTCGGTGGTGGCCCCGGCTTTCGGTGGCGACACCCTGTGGGCCAACACCGCCACCGCCTACAACGGGTTGTCGGAGGAGCTGCGTGAGCTGGCCGACAAACTGGTCGCCGTGCACAGCAACGAATACGACTACGCCGGGACCCGGCCGGACGTTTCGGCGGAGAAGCTGGAACGCTATCGCAAGGTCTTCACCTCGACGGTCTACGAGACCGAACACCCGGTGGTGCGCGTGCACCCGATCAGCGGCGAGAAGAGCCTGTTGCTGGGGCATTTCGTCAAGCGCATCAAGGGCTATTCCCAGGCCGATTCGGCGCACCTGTTCGGGTTGCTGCAAAGCCATGTGATCCGCCAGGAAAACATCGTGCGCTGGCGCTGGAAGGCCGGTGACGTGGCGATCTGGGACAACCGCTCCACCCAGCATTATGCGGTGGATGACTACGGGACCCAGGACCGGATCGTGCGCCGTGTGACGCTCAAGGGTGAAGTGCCGGTGGGTGTGAACGGGCAGATCAGCCAGACGGTGAAAGGGCCGGATATCGACGGCGTCTGAGCCGACGCCTTCGCGGGCAAGCCCGCTCCCACAGGGGATCTCCAGTGTTCACACGGTCAGTGTGGGAGCGGGCTTGCTCGCGAAGGCGGCCTGGCAAGCAACAAAGAACTTTTTTTGATCGGGAACCCCGCCTTATGAGTCCGTTGCACTTTGCTCAAACCTCCTCACCCCAACGGCTCAAACGCCTGCCCCTGGCCCTGCTACTGGCAGGCAGCGCCAGCTGGACCCAAGGCTATGCGGCCGAAAGCGCCACCCCTGAAACCACCCCGGCAAAAACCGCCACGGCCGACAATACCCAACTGGCAACCGTGACGGTCACGACTCGCCGCCGCGAAGAAAGCTCGCAGGACGTACCCACCCCGATGAGCGTGGTCAGCGGCCAGACCCTGGAAACCCAGCGGGTCTATCGCATCCAGGATCTGCAGCAACTGGTGCCCAGCGTCAACGTCGCCTACATGCATGCGCGCCAGTCCAGCGTGTCGATTCGTGGCCTGGGCAACAACCCGGCCAGCGATGGCCTGGAAGGCAGTGTCGGCCTGTACCTCGATAACGTTTACCTCGGCCGGCCGGGCATGGCTGTATTCGACCTGATGGACATCGAGCAGCTCGAAGTGCTGCGCGGTCCGCAAGGCACCTTGTTCGGCAAGAACACCACGGCCGGTGTGATCAACATCAGCACCCGCGCTCCGACCTTCACCCCGGAACGCAGCATCGAGTCTTCGGTGGGCGAGGACGGTTACTTCCAGACCAAGGGCACGATTTCCGGCCCGCTGAATGACCAGCTCGCCGGGCGCTTTTCTGCGTATCGCACCCGCAGCGACGGCGATATCAAGAACGAATTCGACGGCCACGATTTGAACGGCGGCTCGCGCGATGGCTTCCGTGGCCAGTTGCTGTTCAAGCCGAACGAATCGTTCAACCTGCGTTGGATCGGCGACTACAACGAAGAAGATTCCAGCGCCGGCACCCGCGTGTTGTTCAACACCGGGCCGACCATCAATGGCACCAACCTTTACCAGACCCGGGCCAATGCCACGGGCGCGACACTGGTCGACGGCACCCACCGCAAGGTCAACCTGAACAACGACCAGCATGTCACCGTGCATCAGGGCGGCACGTCGGTGGAGGCCAACTGGACGCTGCCGAGCGACTTCACCCTGACGTCCATCAGCGCCTATCGCTGGTGGAATTTCACCCCGCGCAATGATGACGGCCTGAACACCACCGTCTTCTACAACGCCGGGGTGTCGGTGGAGGACAAGCAGTACTCCCAGGAGTTTCGCCTGGCGTCGCCTACCGGCGGGTTTTTCGATTACGTGCTCGGCGCCTATTACTTCGGCTCCGACCTGAACAACAAATCCTTCACCTTTTACGGACCGCAAGCGGACATCTGGAGTGGTACGCCCAACGGTGCGCTGAACAACATCGACAGTGTCGGCAACGGTCATATTGAAACCAACAGCTTCGCGCTGTTCGCACAGGGCACCTGGCACCTGACCGAACGCCTGGATTTCACTGCCGGCCTGCGCGGCACCTATGAAGAGAAAAACGCCTGGGTGACCCGCAATGCACCCGCCGGTGGTGCCGCAGTCACCGGCGCGGCGGCCGCGGCACGACGCGCTCGTGCGGGCGCCTACGATTCCGGCGATCTGAACCAGTACAGCGCCAGTCCGTCGGGGCTGTTGAACCTCAGCTACCACTTCACCGACGACCTGCTCACCTACGCCACGCTGTCCCACGGCGAAAAATCCGGTGGGGTCAACCTGGCTGTCGGTATGGCGCCAGTGGCCGGTGCCGACTCGTTGCTGATCGGCACCGAGCGCGCCAACAACGCCGAACTCGGCTTCAAGAGCACCCTGTGGGACCGTCGCCTGCAACTCAACGCCAACCTGTTCTGGACCCAGGTCAACGGCTATCAGACCAACGCCTATGACGACGTCAATCGCGTGCAATACCTGACCAATGCCGGTTCCGTGCGCTCCCGTGGCGTGGAGTTCGAAAGCACCTTGATCCCGCTGCGCGGCCTGACGCTGAACATCAACGGTTCGTACAACGACGTCAGCTACCTCTCCTACAAGGATGCACCGTGCCCGCCGGAAGTCAGCCTGGCGCCGGGCGCGCCAGCGTCTTGCGACCTCACTGGCCATCAAGTGGTCGGCGCCTCGAAATGGATCGGCAATGCCAACGGCGAATACAAGTGGAACCTGAGCAACGGCTTCGAGGAGTACGTCACCGCCAGTTATGCATTCCGCTCCAAAGCGGTGGGCACGGTGGAAGACTCCGACTTCGGGCAGATCCCGAGTTATGCGGTGGTCAACCTGTCCACCGGTCTGCGCGGCGACTTCAACCAGGGGCAGTGGGACGTTTCGTTGTGGCTGAAAAACGCCTTCGACAAAACCTACTACACGACGCTGTGGACGGCCGCCAATGGTGGTTATGAAGGCCTGCTCGGTACGCCACGCACGCTCGGCGTGACCGGCCGATACGACTTCTGACGGCGAAAACGCATGCTTCGAAAGCATACTTTCAATGCCCGCAAAGCATCGGATTTTTTCCGTTGCGCCAGAGCCCTTGAACGGCGGGCTCTGGCGGTGGGTTGAGGGTTTTGGTTATTCGTTTTAAGTCTAAACATAAGTTTAAACATTACTTTAAGAGCTAAGCGTTCAAGCCAATGATTGCTCTACCGGGGCGTCGTCGGGGGATGTTCAGCACGACGTTCCGGTTATCCGCAAAGAGACCGCAGGGAGTTAAACAATGGGCAATGTCCAGATCGCCGCCGGTGCACATGAGGTGCTTTGGCGCCAGGCACCCGGTGGCGAATTGGTCGACCTCGGCCGACCGCACCGGGTGCCCTTGGGGCAGTTGCGTTTGCAGCGAGCCCCCAAAGGCGTCCTTCGCCGGCGTGAAGCAATTGTGCTGGGCGTGCTGGCGTTGCTGGTGCATGGCGCGGTGATCTATTGGGTCAATCAGCAACCGGCCCCGGTGTTGCCGATCGTGCCGCCAGAAGTCCCGCCCATGACGATCGAGTTCTCGCGTCCGGCGCCACCGGTGGTCGAGCCGCCGCCACCGCAACCCGTACAACCCGTGATTGAGCCACCACCGCCTGTGGAGGATGAACTGGCGGTGAAGCCGCCTCCACCGAAGCCGGTTCCCAAGCCCAAGCCGGTCGCCAAACCGCTACCGAAACCGGCGCCAAAAGCCGTTGAGCAGCCACCGGCACCGCCACAACCGGCAGCACCCGTCGCGGCCCCGGCACCACCTGCACCGCCGGCCCCAGCGCCCGTAACACCGGCCTCCGCCACCGCCGGCTACTTGAAAAACCCGGCGCCGGAATACCCGTCGCTGGCTCAGCGTCGCGGCTGGGAAGGCACGGTGTTGTTGCGCGTGCATGTGTTGGCCAGCGGCAAGCCGGGCGAGATTCAGATCCAGAAAAGCAGTGGTCGTGATGCGTTGGATGATGCCGCGCTGAACGCGGTGAAGCGCTGGAGTTTCGTGCCGGCCAAGCAAGGTGATGTCGCCCAGGACGGCTGGGTCAGCGTGCCCATCGATTTCAAGATTCATTAAACAGAAACCAATTTCGCGCGAAACGTTTACACGAGGAATACATCATGACGTTACTGGCCTCTCCACTTGAATCCATCGAAAGCGCGGTGATCTGGCTGCTGGTGGTTTTTTCCGTCGCGACCTGGGGCCTGGCATTGCTCAAGGGCGTGCAGTTCGGTCGCCTGAAGGCACAGGATCGAAAGTTTCATCAGCAGTTCTGGGCCGCTTCGAGTCTCGACTCGGCGGCCGAACTGAGCGAAACCCGGCCCGGTGCGGCAGCCCGGGTGGCGCAGGCCGGTTATGCGGCCATCCAGGTGGGCGAGACGCCGCAGGCGGCGGACTTGAGCCAGGCGATCAACCATCAGGATCGTCTGGAGCGAGCCTTGCGCCAGCAGATCGTGCGCGAACGCCGGTCGCTGGAAACCGGGTTGGCCGTGCTCGCCAGTATTGGCAGTACCTCGCCGTTCATTGGCTTGTTCGGCACGGTGTGGGGAATCATGGAAGCGTTGAAAGGCATCAGCGCGGCGGGCTCGGCAAGCCTTGAAACGGTCGCCGGACCGATTGGCGCGGCACTGGTCGCCACGGGTGTGGGGATCGCCGTCGCGGTGCCGGCAGTGCTGGTTTACAACTACTTTTTGCGTCGCTTGAAACTGACGGCGGCGGACCTGGATGACTTCGCCCATGACTTCTACAGCCTGGCGCAGAAGAGTTCGTTCCGCGTGCTGATCCACCCGACGGCGCACAAGGTGGCAGCCCAGGGCAACGCACAGAAAGTGAAGGAGGCGTCCTGATATGGCCTTCTCCACGCAAGACACCGATGAGGTGCTCAGCGAGATCAACGTGACGCCGCTGGTGGATGTGATGCTGGTGTTGCTGGTGGTGTTCATCGTCACCGCACCGCTGCTGACCAACGCCATTCCGATCAACCTGCCCAAGACCGAGGCGGTGGCGCCGGTGGAGCAGAAGGACCCGCTGGTGGTGAGCATCGACGGCGCCGGCAAACTGTTCATCAACAAGGACGAGATACAGCCGGACTTGCTGGAGTTCAACCTCAAGTCGGCGAAGGCCAAGGACCCCGAGGTGCGCGTGCAGTTGCAGGCGGACGATGGTGTGAATTACGGCGAGGTGGCGCGGGCCATGGCATCGATTGAGCGGGCAGGGATTACCAAGTTGTCGGTGATCACTGCGCGCTAACGGATTTTCGTTTTTCCGGGGCCGTCTCCTTGGCAGGGTGCGGCCCTTTTTTTTGGACTGGATTTGATCCCTGTGGGAGCGGGCTTGCTCGCGAATGCGGAGTGTCAGTCGACAAGGATGTTGGATTTGATGGCCCCTTCGCGAGCAAGCCCGCTCCCACAGTTATGTGTTTTATATTCGATATAAGTCTTAATAAATAGCTTCTTATTCCTTAACGAATATAACTCTCCTCCCTATACTCGACCGGGAACAGACACGCAGCAGGAGAGCTCCCCCATGCGCAACGAATCAATTCGCTACCTGATTGTGCCGGGCTGGCAAGGATCGCCAGAAGATCATTGGCAAAGCCACTGGCAGAACAGCCTGCCGAACAGCGCACGGGTGGAGCAGGCCGACTGGCTGACGCCGCGCCGTGAAGACTGGGTCGCGGCGCTGGCCGAGGCGATTGCCGCCGACAGCACGCCGGTCATCCTGATCGCCCACAGCCTGGGTTGCATCACCGTCGCCCATTGGGCGGCCACCGCGCCTGTGCAATTCCTGCGTCAGGTGCGCGGTGCCCTGCTGGTCGCCCCGGCGGACGTCGAGCGCCCGGCCTGTGCACCGGCCTTGCGCAACTTCGCACCGATCCCGACGGATTTGCTGCCGTTCCCCAGCCAGGTCGTCAGCTCCGACAACGACAGCGCCGTCAGTGCACCGCGAGCCCTGGAACTGGCGCGCAACTGGGGTGCCGAGGCGGGGATTCTGGCGGGGGCGGGGCATATCAACGTGAAGTCCGGTCACCAGCGTTGGGAGCAGGGTTTTGCCTATCTCTATCGCCTGCAAAACCGCATGGAACACCACGCCCTGCGCCGCGCTTGAACACTTTCTTTATTTAACGCCCCCGTCTCCCGGCGGTTTTGGGCGGGAGTCTGCCATGAGCTTTGAAACCTTTGGTCAGCCGCTGCTGACCTTTCCCGACGCCGAAAAAAGTCCCCTGAGCATCCGCGCCAAGGCGCTGGTGTTCGTCGATCCGCGTTCGCGGCAATTACGTGAAGACCTTGAGCAACTGGCCACGCGTTCAGTCTCGGTGCTGATCCGTGGCGAAACCGGCACCGGCAAGGAGTTGCTGGCCCGTCATATCCACCGCGCCAGTGATCGCGGCGGGTTGTTCGTGTCAGTCAACTGCGGCGCCATCAGCCCGACCTACGCCGACGCCGAGCTGTTCGGCTATGCGGCGGGTAGCTACAGCGGTTCGGCGAGCAGTCGTGCCGGCTGGTTCGGTTCGGCCAACGGCGGCACGCTGTACCTGGACGAAATCGGTGACCTGCCGCTGCCGATCCAGATCAAGCTGCTAGCCGCCCTGGAGAACCACGAAGTCACTCGCGTCGGCGCTCAGCAGCCGAGCCCGGTGGATGTGCGGCTGGTGGCGGCCACCAGCATCGACCTGGCCCAGGCGGTGGCCGCCGGAAAATTCCATGAACGGCTCTATCACTACCTCAGCGAAGGCCCGCTCGAACTGCCGGCACTGCGCGAGCGTACGGGGGACATCCTGCCGCTGGCCGAATACTTCCTCGGCATCTACAGCCAGCGCCTCGACCTGCCGGTGCCGCTGATCAGCGAAGCGGCGCAGCTTGTGCTGGAACGCCACAGTTGGCCGGGCAATACCCGGGAGCTGGAAAACATCATTCACTTTGCGCTGCTGGTGAGTACGGGCGACGAGATTTTGCCGGAGCATTTGAACCTGCCTGATCCGCTGGCGCAGATCGACAGTCAGATCAAGCAGATTCTCGCCAATGGATCAGCCGCCGAACAAGCAGCCCTGAAAAACCTCCTGCAAGACGCCCGGCTTTTGTAGGAGCTGCCGAAGGCTGCGATCTTTTGATCCTCGCAAATTCGGGCCGCCAAAGATCAAGAGCAAAAGATCGCAGCCTGCGGCAGCTCCTACAGGGTTGTATGAACAAAATGGAATATGAAGCTGAATAAACGTTATTGTTCGGGAATAAAAAATCCCGGTATTGTCCGCTTCACGCCAGCGATAGCACTTCACTGGCACTCTCATCTTCAAGCCGTCGCCACAAGCGACTGTGATTTTCGATAAGGACACTGCATGAAAAAGGTTCTGTTGTTCACCGCACTGGCGGCTGCCCTGACCGCGGGCCTGGCCCAGGCTGGCGAGAAACTGGTGGTTGCCGCGACCCCGGTTCCACACGCCGAGATTCTTGAGCTGATCAAGCCAACCCTCGCCAAAGAAGGCGTGGACCTGGAAATCAAAGTCTTCACCGACTACGTTCAGCCGAACGTGCAGGTCGACCAGAAGCGTCTGGACGCCAACTACTTCCAGACCCTGCCGTACCTCAAGAGCTTCAACGAAGGCAAAGGCACTCACCTGGAAACCGTGATCGGTGTGCACGTCGAACCTTTCGGCGGCTACTCGAAGAAAGTCAAAACCCTGGCTGAGCTCAAAGACGGCGCGACCATTGCCATCCCGAACGAAGGCAGCAACAGCGGCCGTGCCCTGATCCTGCTGCAGAAGGCAGGCCTGATCGAGTTGAAAGACCCGAAAAACGCCCTGGCCACCCCGAAAGACATCGCCAAGAACCCGCACAACTTCAAGTTCAAGGAGCTTGAGTCCGCGATGTTGCCGCGTGTGCTGGATCAGGTCGACCTGGACATGATCAACACCAACTACGCGCTGGAAGCGGGTCTGAACCCGGCTAAAGACGCGCTGGTGATCGAAGGTGCCGACTCGCCTTACGTGAACTTCCTGGTGGCCCGTCCTGACAACAAGGACAGCGTTGCCATCCAGAAACTGGCCAAGGCCCTGACCAGCCCGGAAGTGAAAGCCTTCATCGAGAAGAAGTACAGCGGCGCGGTATTGCCAGCGTTCTGATTCGCGAAGCAAACCCCTTCACGGTTTCAAACGCCGACGGCTGATTTAGCGTCGGCGTTTTTTTTACGACTGAAAACAAAAGATCGCAGCCTTCGGCAGCTCCTATGGGTCCATGCAAACCTTTGTAGGCGCTGCCGAAGGCTGCGATCTTTTTGGGTTTTATGCGCTCAATCCGGCCAATACCATGCCGGCTCATCCAGCATGCGCTGGCCCACGATCCCGGTCTGGCCAAGATTTTTTTCCAGCACGATGCAGTTGCAGTCCGGGTCCTCCTGCAACGCCGAAATCAAGCGCCGGGCATGGGACACCACCCACACCTGGCACTGCGCCGAGGCACGGATGATCAAGCGTGCCAGCGCCGGCAGCAGATCCGGATGCAGGCTGGTTTCCGGTTCGTTCAGCACCATCAGTGTCGGCGGCCGTGGCGTCAGCAGCGCCGCGACCAGCAGCAGGTAACGCAAGGTTCCGTCCGACAGCTCGGCGGCTGACAGCGGCCGCAACAGACCTTCCTGAAAGAACTCGATGGCGAAGCGCCCACCGGGCAGGGGTTCGATGTTCAGTCGTGCGCCGGGGAATGCATCGCTGATCGCCGCCCGCAAGGCGTCGGGATCGCCGATTTCGATGATCGTCTGCAGGGCCGCCGCCAGATCGCGTCCGTCGTGATGCAGCACTGGTGTGCGAGTGCCCAGTTGCGGTTGACGCGCCGGAGCATCGGCATCGCTGCGAAAATGATCGTAAAAGCGCCAGCGGCGGATGAACTCGCGCATCTCCAGCACTTCCGGCGAACCGCGCAGGCTGCCGACCTGATCGAACAGGCTGTCGAACGTCGGCGTGTGCTGCGCCAGCACATCCCACTTGCGCTCGGCGCGGGCGCGGATCATCGGGCCGTCACGATCGACCAGCAAACTGGCCGGGCGGTAGAACGCGCCGGCCCACAGGCATTCACGTTTGATCTGCGGGTCGAGGCTGAAATAGGACGGTGTCGGCATGCTGCGTCCGGGCAACATGAAATGGCCATTGGAATCGGGAAGGCCGAGGCTGATCGAGTAGCCGAAATCGTCTCCCGCAAACCCCAGGCGCAGGCGCTTGACGCCTTGGCGCACGGTGGGCTCGATGGCGACTTCGCCGGTGCGCATGCGCCGGGAGAGGGTTTCCGGGCCGGCCCAGAAGGTCGAATCCAGCCCGCCTTCACGGGCCAGGGCATTGACCACGCCGCCGTGGGCGGTTTCCGCCAGCAGGCGCAGCGCACGGTACAGGTTGGACTTGCCGCTGCCGTTGGGGCCGGTGATCAGATTCAGTCGGCCCAGCGGGATCACCAGTTTGTTGATCGAGCGGTAGTTGGCTACCGCGAGCGTGTTGAGCATGTGGGTTCCTGTGGCGGGGTCGAGCGAGGCCCATTGTCCGTTACGGGCAGGTGTCTAGCGCAAGTGTTCTGGACGTAAGGCAGGGTGAATTTTTTCTTCATAAGACGCTCGTGCAAGGTTGCGATCCTGTTCTAAGCTCTCTGTCGTGCTGTACATGAAAAAGGCCAAGGAGTTTGCATGGTGGTTCCCGGATTCAAAGTAGTCATGGCCTTGAGTGTCGTCACCCTGCTGACGGCTTGCGACCAGAAAAAACCCGTGCAGGAATTCCTGCCACGGGTGTTCGTGCAAGTCGTCAAGCCGGCGGACTACGCGGCCCCGGTTACCCTCACCGGTGATATTCAGGCGCGGATACAGACGGAGCTGTCTTTTCGTGTGGGTGGCAAGATCATCCAGCGTTCGGTTGACGTCGGCGATCGAGTGACCGCCAAGCAAGTGTTGGCCCGGCTCGACCCCAAGGACTTGCAGAGCAACGTCGACTCGGCCCAGGCCCAAGTGGCCGCCGAACAGGCGCGGGTGAAGCAGAACGCGGCGGCATTCGTACGCCAGCAAAAACTCCTGCCCAAGGGTTATACCAGCCAGAGTGAATATGACTCGGCCCAGGCCGCCTTGAACAGCAGCCAGAGCGCCTTGAGCGCCGCCCAGGCGCAGTTGGCCAATGCCAAGGATCAGTTGAGCTATACGGCGCTGATCGCCGATGCGCCGGGGATCATTACCGAGCGCCAGGCGGAGGTCGGTCAAGTGGTTCAGGCGACGATGCCGATCTTCAGCCTGGCCCGTGACGGCGACCGCGATGCGGTGTTCAACGTTTATGAATCGCTGCTGGCCGAGAAGCCGAGCGATGACACCATTGTCCTGAGCCTGCTCGACAACCCGGCGATCAAAACCACCGGCACCGTGCGCGAAATCACCCCGGCGGTATCGGCGCAATCCGGTACCGTGCAGGTCAAGGTCGGTCTCAACAGTCTGCCCGACGGCATGCAGTTGGGCTCGGTGGTGAGTGCCACGGCCAGGGGGTCGGGCAAGTCGGTCATCGAGTTGCCGTGGTCGGCGCTGACCAAAAATATCAGTGAACCCGCTGTCTGGATTGTCGACGACAAGGGCAAGGCCCAGTTGCATTCGGTCACTGTCGGCCGCTACCTGACGGGCAAGGTCATCATCAGCGGCGGGTTGAAAGAGGGCGACAAAGTCATCATCGCGGGCGGGCAACTCTTGCACCCTGACATGGAAGTCGAGATTGCCGAAAACACTTACAAGGATCTGACGTGGGGAGCCAAGCCATGAAGCCTTTATGGGCGTTGTCCATCGGGCTGGTGCTGAGCGCCTGTTCCAAAAGCGAACCACCGCCGGCACCGGTACGGCCGGTGTTGTCGATCAAGGTCCAGACCTTGAACGAAGAGGATCTGGGCCGCTTCGCCGGCAGCATCCAGGCGCGCTATCAAAGCGATACCGGCTTCCGTGTGGGCGGGCGGATCGCCAGCCGTAACGTCGATGTCGGCACCGAGGTAGAGAAGGGGACGCTGCTCGCCACCCTCGATCCTTCCGATCAGCAGAACCAATTGCGTTCGGCCCAGGGCGACCTGGCAAAAATCCAGGCGCAACTGATCAATGCCAAGGCCAGTGCCCAGCGTCAACAAGCCCTGTTCGATCGCGGGGTCGGCGCACAAGCGCAACTCGACGCGGCCAACACGGACCTGAAAACCACCCAGGCCTCCCTCGATCAGGCCCGGGCGGCCGTCAACCAGAGCAAAGACCAATTGGGCTACACCGAGCTGCGCGCCGACCATAAAGCCGTGGTCACCGCGTGGAGCGCCGAGGCCGGGCAAGTGGTGACGGCGGGTCAGCAAGTGGTGACCCTGGCGCAACCGGACATCAAGGAAGCAGTGATCGACCTGCCCGATACCCTCGTTGACCAGTTGCCCAGCGATGTGGTGTTTCAGGTCGCTGCGCAACTGGATCCGAGCATCAACACCACCGCCATCATCCGTGAAATCGAACCCCAGGCCCAAAGCGCGACACGCACCCGTCGTGCCCGCCTGACCCTGGCCGAAACGCCACAGGGCTTCCGCTTGGGCACGGCCATCAGCGTCACCCTGAGCTCGGCGGTCAAGCCGCGCATCGAGTTGCCGGTCACCGCGCTGCAGGAGGTCGATGGCAAGCCGCGCATCTGGGTGATCGATGCGCAGAGTAAAACCGTCTCCCCCCGTGACATCACCGTGATCAGCCGCACCGACAGCACCGTGGTGCTGGCTGGCGGCGTGAAGAACGGCGAGCGGGTGGTCAGTGCCGGTGTCAACAGCCTCAAACCGGGGCAGCAAGTGAAAATCGACGAGGACAGTCAATGAAAGGGCCTTTCAACCTCTCGGAATGGGCCCTCAAGCATCAGTCGTTCATCTGGTATCTGATGTTCGTCGCGTTGCTGATGGGTGTGTTCTCGTATTTCAACCTGGGGCGCGAAGAAGACCCGTCGTTCACCATCAAAACCATGGTGATCCAGAGCAAATGGCCGGGGGCGACCCAGGAGGAAACCCTCAAGCAGATCACCGACAGGATCGAAAAAAAGCTTGAAGAGCTCGATTCCCTCGACTACGTGAAAAGCTACACGCGCCCCGGCGAATCGACGGTGTACGTGTACCTGCGCGACACCACCAGTGCCAAGGACATCCCGGAAATCTGGTACCAGGTGCGCAAGAAGATCAACGACATCAAATACCAGTTCCCGCAGGGCATACAGGGGCCGTCGTTCAACGACGAGTTCGGTGACGTCTTCGGGTCGATCTACGCCTTCACCGCCGACGGCCTGACCCTGCGTCAGTTGCGCGATTACGTGGAACAGGCGCGCATGGAAATTCGCGGTGTGCCGGGCCTGGGCAAGATCGAAATGGTCGGCCAGCAGGACGAAGTGCTGTACCTGAACTTCTCCACGCGCAAACTCGCCGCGCTGGGCATCGATGAGCGTCAGGTGGTGCAGAGCCTGCAATCCCAGAACGCCGTGACCCCGGCGGGTGTCATCGAGGCCGGGCCGGAGCGGATTTCGGTGCGCACGTCAGGCAAGTTCGCTTCGGAGAAAGACCTCGCCGAGGTCAACCTCAAGCTCAACGACCGCTACTATCGCCTGGCCGACATTGCCGAAATCAGCCGCGGCTACGTCGATCCGGCCTCGCCGGAATTCCGCTTCAACGGCAAACCGGCCATCGGCCTGGCGATTGCCATGCAGAAGGGTGGCAACGTCCAGGCGTTCGGCAAGGCCTTGCACGCCCGTATCGACGAGTTGACCGCCGACCTGCCGGTGGGCGTCGGCATTTACAACGTGTCCGACCAGGCCGTGGTGGTCGAGGAGGCCGTCGGCGGCTTTACCAGCGCGCTGTTCGAGGCGGTGGTGATCGTGCTGCTGGTGAGCTTCGTCAGCCTTGGCGTGCGCGCCGGCCTGGTGGTGGCCTGCTCGATCCCGCTGGTGCTGGCGATGGTGTTTGTATTCATGGAGTACAGCGGCATCACCATGCAGCGGATTTCCCTCGGTGCACTGATCATCGCCCTCGGCCTGCTGGTGGACGATGCGATGATCACCGTGGAGATGATGGTGACGCGCCTGGAATTGGGCGAGACCAAGGAGCAGGCGGCAACCTTCGCCTACACCTCCACGGCGTTCCCGATGCTCACCGGTACGCTGGTCACGGTGGCGGGCTTCGTGCCGATCGGCTTGAACGCCAGCTCGGCCGGTGAATACACCTACACCCTGTTTGCGGTGATTGCCTGCGCGATGCTGGTGTCGTGGGTGGTGGCGGTACTGTTTGCGCCGGTAATCGGCGTGCACATTCTCAGCACCAAGGTGAAACCCCATGAAGGCGAACCCGGGCGCATCGGCAAGGCGTTCAACGGCGGGCTGCTGTGGTGCATGCGCAATCGCTGGTGGGCCATCGGCATTACGGTGCTGTGTTTTGTGCTGGCGCTGTTTTGCATGCGCTTTGTGCAGAACCAGTTCTTCCCGTCTTCGGACCGCCCGGAAATCCTGGTGGACCTGAACCTGCCGCAAAACGCCTCGATCGACGAAACCCGCCGGGCTGTCGATCGTCTAGAGGCCACGCTCAAGGACGATCCGGACATCGAGCGCTGGAGCACCTACATCGGGCAGGGCGCGATCCGCTTCTATCTGCCACTGGACCAGCAACTGCAGAACCCCTTCTACGCGCAGTTGGTGATCGTCAGCAAAGGCCACACCCGTGAGGCCATGATGCACAAGCTTCGCGAGCGCTTGCGCAACGACTTCGTCGGCATCGGCAGTTATGTCCAGGCACTGGAAATGGGCCCGCCGGTAGGGCGTCCGATCCAGTACCGGATCAGCGGCAAGGACATCGACCAGGTGCGCCGACATGCCATCGACCTGGCCACGGAGCTGGACAAGAACCCGCACATCGGCGAGATCATCTATGACTGGAACGAACCGGGGAAAGTGCTGCGCATCGACATCGCCCAGGACAAGGCGCGGCAGTTGGGGCTGTCTTCCGAGGATGTGGCCAACCTGATGAACGGCATCGTCAGCGGCCAGTCGGTGACCCAGGTCGATGACGACATCTATCTGATCAACGTGGTCGGTCGTGCGGTGGATTCCGAGCGCGGAACGCCGGAAACCCTGCAGAACCTGCAAATCGTCACGCCGAACGGCACGTCGATTCCGCTGCTGGCGTTCGCCACGGTGCGCTACGAACTGGAGCAACCGCTGGTGTGGCGTCGCGATCGCCTGCCGACCATCACCATCAAGGCGGCGATCCGCGACGAGATCCAGCCAACGGACCTGGTGAAAATCCTCAAGCCGTCCATCGACGCGTTCGCAGCCAAATTGCCGGCGGGCTACAAGGTCGCCACCGGTGGTACGGTGGAGGAAAGCGGTAAGGCCCAGGGCCCGATTGCCAAGGTTGTGCCGCTGATGCTGTTCCTGATGGCGACCTTCCTGATGATCCAGCTGCACAGCGTGCAGAAGCTGTTCCTGGTGGCCAGCGTCGCGCCGCTGGGGCTGATCGGCGTGGTGATCGCGCTGGTGCCTACGGGGACGCCCATGGGCTTTGTGGCGATCCTCGGGATTCTGGCGTTGATCGGTATCATCATCCGTAACTCGGTGATCCTGGTGACCCAGATCGAGGAGTACGAGCAGAAGGGTTATGCGCCGTGGGATGCGGTGGTGCAGGCCACCGAGCATCGGCGCCGGCCGATCCTGCTGACCGCGGCGGCAGCGAGCCTGGGGATGATCCCGATTGCCCGGGAAGTGTTCTGGGGGCCGATGGCCTACGCGATGATCGGCGGGATCGTCATCGCCACCTTGCTGACGCTGCTGTTTTTGCCGGCGCTGTATGTGGCCTGGTACAAGATTCGCGAGCCGAAGAAAGAGGCTGTTTAAAAAGCGAGCGCTTCGCGCTCATCGCGAGCAAGCTCGCTCCCACAGGTGTACGCGGTCAACTGTGGGAGCGAGCTTGCTCGCGATGGCGTCGGGACTGACTACACAGCTTTACGCCACACACTCGCCAACCAAGGCTGCTGCTCCCGCGGCAGCCCTGCCGGCCGGTAGTAATGCTCAAGCTCCTCAAACCCCGCCTCGGTCAACAATTGCTGCCAGGCCGCCAGGTCGTGATACGACCCATAACGCGGCCCGTTCCAGCCTTCCTGATTCTCGCCACGGGGATTGGAACTGAACAACACCCCACCCGGTTTCAACGTTCCCCACAACTGCTTCAGCACCCGTGGTAATTCCTGGCGCGGAACATGAAACAGCACCGCATTGGCAAAGATCCCGTCGAAACGCTCGGCGGGCAGATCGAGCTTCAGGAAGTCCTGCTGCCACACCTCGCAACCGCTGTCGTCCCGGGCCATCTGCGCGAATTTTTCCGAACCGTCGAGGCCGACGGCTGTGTGGCCTATGCGGGTGAAGGTTTGCAGGTCACGACCGGGTCCGCAGCCGAAGTCGAGAATGTCGAAAGGCGCCTCACCCTGGATGTGCCGCAACAGGGCATCGATGTTCTGGCTGACGTCGTGATCGCGCGTGCCTTCACGGAAGTCTTCGGCCACTGCGTTGTAATGGCCCAGGGTCGTGGTGGTGATCTGTTCGAGGTCGTTGGGCGTCTGTTTCATCGTCGGGCTGCGCGGGCAATTGAGATTTGGCCAATATACGCCATCAAGTTGGGGGCTGCTTCGCAGCCATTCGCGAGCAAGCCCGCTCCCACATTTAACCGCGTCGAACAAACGGTTTGTGTTCGCCAGAGATCAAGTGTGGGAGCGGGCTTGCTCGCGAAAGCTGCATCACTGACAACGAATTACTAAAGCCTGGCTCAGCTTTTTTTCATCCCCAAACACTCGATGGAGTGATCCACCATCGCCTTGGCAATCTCCAGCAAATGCCAGATCGAGTACACCATCGCCCGATCGGCACCCTTGAGCTGGTCGCCACACTGATACGCCGTGACCGAAGCACAACGCAGCAGATCGGCGACATAGAGCTGGGTGTCTTCGAAGCTCACGTCCTTGCTGACGTTATAGAAGCGCATTTCATCGGGTGGTGCGGGTTGCTTGCCGGTGAGGTGGAAATCGATGGCGCGGTAGAGCGCTGAGCGATCCCTGAGCGGGTCTTCGGTGGAGGTTTCGGGCGGCGGATCGGGGACGGATTTTTCCATGAGTGTTACTCCTATTGCTGCATGGGAGCCATCACTTATCGCCTACTAAACGATTGGGTGGCGGCTGTACGCAGGTTAGTAGGCCGGTCAATAGGAAAACCGGTGCACCCGAAGGTGCCCCACGCACAGCCACCATATTCTGCATGCGGCAAAATTTGCCGGACATGAGCATGGAATCGCTATGCGCCTATTGATCCGGGCTACTAAACCCGATCACTGATGAGCAGTGACGGGCCGAGACTAGCCAGCGGATTTGGCAGGCGCAAGCGAGCGAAATGATCTAGGAAATGTCCTGCAAAGGAAAGGGAACGAGCCTGCAAAATCGCTGATTTCCCTGTACGAAAACTTCCCTCCGAAGGCCAGTGATGACCTGTGGCGAGGGCGCTTTTGTGGCGAGGGGGCTTGTCGGACCGCCGCACCGCCCCGTTGGGTCGCGAAGCGGCCCTAAAATCATTCAATGAGGTGCGTCACCTGTAACTTCTTACAGTTTCGGTCCGGCCCAAAAAGGCCCAGTCTGTCCTCAGTCAAAGCGAAGGACCGTCAATGCCGTGAACGCTCATCACCATGCCGCGACACCGACGCTGTCGATCATTGACCCGCGCACCCTGGCAGTGCGCAGCGTCGGTTATTGCCGCCACCCGGACAGCCCGGTGATTGATCCACGCATTACCCGGCAAGGCTTCGACGCGGCGGGTCACTTGATCGAGTCCTGGGACCCGCGATTGTGGGGCACGGCGCCGAAACCGAACCTGACCACGCTCTACGGCCTGAGCGGTCAACCGTTGCTGACAGACAGCGTCGATGGCGGATGGCAGTTGAGCTTGCCGGATCAGGCGGGTTCGCCCTGTTCGTTCTGGGATGCTCGCGGCAGTCAGCGTCACACCCGGTTCGACGAACAACAGCGGCCGATCACCGTCACCGAACAGGCTGCGGGAGAACTGCCACGCGTGGTGGAGCGCTTGACCTATGGAGATTGCGGTCCTGCTTTCGCCGAGCACAACCAATGCGGGCAGTTGATCCGTCATGACGACCCGGCCGGCAGTCAGATCTATCCCGAGTATGGAATAGCCGCAGGGGTGTTGCGGGAAGAGCGGCGCTTTCTCGCCGAGCTTGAAACGCCTGACTGGCCGCTCGAACCCGAGGCCCGGGACGAGCTTCTGGAACCCCAGTCGTTCATCACCCGCCACACCTTCAATCCCACGGGCGAGCTACGGCAGCAGACCGACGCCATGGACAATCTCCGCACTTTCGGTTACGACCTCGCGGGCAAACCGGAAGAGGCCTGGCTGCAAGTGGCCGGGGAGGGGAAACCACTGCAACGACTGGTCAGCGCCATCCGTTACAACGCCCAGGATCAGGTCGAACGTGAAACCGCCGGCAATGGTGTACTGACCCACGCCGAGTACGCAGCCGATGACGGGCGTCTGATCCGGTTGACGGCGATCATCGGCAACCAGCCCCCCTTGCAGGACCTGAACTACGTCTACGACGCGGTCGGTAACATCGTTGAACTGCAAGACCTGTCCCAACCAGTGACCCATTTCAACAACCAGCGCATCGACCCGATCAACCGC
>Ga0207713_1001125_pt1 | contig 22736 bp, 35 predicted proteins | sample KBSS64metaG_FD_184404 | JGI IMG/M metagenome (GOLD analysis project Ga0207713, IMG submission 184404) | Switchgrass rhizosphere microbial communities from Kellogg Biological Station, Michigan, USA - KBS S6-4 metaG (SPAdes) (version 2) | ecosystem: Host-associated > Plants > Roots > Rhizosphere >... | reverse complement strand
GACTGATGTCAACTCCACTTTTCCGCGTCATCACCAACGAAATCTTCCGCGTTCCGGCGCGCCGCCAGCGCAAGCCCGCGGTTAAGCCGTCCGACATCCCGACCCTGAAAGACTATACCGCCCGCCTTGTGGAACAGAAATGGCTGCGTCTTGCGGCACGGAGGGCGCATGGCTAAGTTACCGCGCCGCAAGTGCGCCCATAAAGCTTGTCGCCAGTGGTTCCACCCGGTCCGCGAAGGGCAGGTGGTCTGCTCATTCGAGTGCGCCAGCGCGCTCGGCAAAGAACAGACCGCAAAAGCCCGCGAAGCCGCTCAGCAGAAGGAAGCGCAGCGCCAGCGTACCGAAGAGAAGGCAGGCCGCCAGCGCCGTAAAGCAAGATTGGCAGAACTCAGACCTAACGGTTACTACAAAGCGCAGGCTCAGCAGGCTTTCAACGCCTACATCCGCGCGCGCGATGCTGATTTGCCATGCATCAGCTGCGGTGAGACCAATCCGCCTGATCTGCACGGCGGCCAATGGGACTGCGGCCACTTCAAAACGGTCGGCGCCAACCCTGAGCTGCGCTTTGAAGAACGCAACGCCCATAAGCAGTGCAAATCGTGTAATGCCGGAGCGGGCAAATACACCGCCAAAGAGGCGACCGTGGCGCAGCAATACGAAGCAGGCCTAGTCGCTCGTTACGGGCAGGATTACGTGGACTGGCTCAACGGCCCCCACGAAATGACCAACTACCGCCGTGAAGACTTCATTCGGATCCGCGATGAATACCGCACCAAGCTCAAAGCACTGAAACAGCGGGAGGCAGCATGAACCACGCCGATATCCTGCAGTACCAGGCAGAAAGCGTTAAGCGCGCCAGCATGCCGCCAGTAGCAAAGCACAGCCAGACCAAAACCAACCAGCCACAGAAGGAAGCCGCATGAACAGTCAGCAACTGGAATACGTACGTCAGCAGCTCATTGTGGCGACCGCAGATCTGAGCGGTGCGACGAAAGGGCAGCTGGTAGCTTTCGCCGAGAACGCGCAATTCACCGCGACGGCGCGCAGCCGGGGACGGAAGAAAGTCACTGACCCGGTCACCGGCCGGAAAGTTAACCCGGACGGCCCAGCGATGAGTGGCAGTCAGTCCCGCGCCAAGGGCTCGTCTATCGCGCTGGTCAGCCCGTTGGAGTTCGGCACTGCGTCATGGCGCCGCGCTGTGTTGTCGCTGGAAGAGCACCAGAAAGCATGGCTGCTGTGGAACTACAGCGAGAACATCCGATTCGAATATCAGGTGGCGATAACCCAGTGGGCCTGGACAGAGTTCCGGGAGCAGATCGGCGCGAAGAAGGTGGCTGGCAAGACGATGGAGCGCCTGAAGAAACTGATATGGCTGGCGGCGCAGGACGTCAAAGCGGGGCTGGCGGGCAAGGATGCATATCAGCATCAGGACCTGGCCGCTCTATGTGGCGTTAAACCGGATAACTGGTGCCATAACTACGCCGACTACTGGCGGGCCATGTGCACCATCTTTTAGCGGCTTGATGGCGATTCTCTTCTCTGTACTGTGAGAACACGATCACAACAAAAGACGACTTTTTCGCAGCAGAGTATTGCAAAAGTCAATTAAATAGCATACATTTCATGTAAATCTGATATCGTCGCCCTAGTTTCGTAGGTCGACAAAGAATTAAGAGCCTCGCCATCGTGCGGGGCTTTTTATTTGAACAAAAAAGATATCCCAAGCTTTACTAGGAAGATGAAAATAGCGATATCGATAATCATGTGAATAATTCGATCCACTATGTCCGGATTCTTGTTAATTCTGTACCTGCCACGTCTACGTCTGCCCATTTTTATCTCCTTTAAGGAATGTATCGGCAGTGATGTGAAGAAACTTTATTCAAAGGCTCACTCATGTGGGCCTTTTTTAATTCAGGCTCCGGGAACCATCATCGACACACCTACTTGTTAAATTGTCCCGATGGCCTGATCCCTTACTACAAACAGCACCCCGTTTTTTCGGAGGTGATATGGCTAAACGTATGCAAGATAAAGAAAGCATTGCCGGAGTGTCATGGCTGATTGTCCTTGCTCTGTCATGCTGGGGCGGCCTGGTCCGATACCTTATTGACGTTAAGCAGAACAAAGCAACCTGGAGCTGGATCAACGCACTGGCGCAGATCGCAGTGTCCGGATTTACCGGTCTCATTGGTGGCCTGATCAGCGTTGAAAGCGGGCTGAGTCTTTACATGATCCTGGTTACGTCCGGCATCAGCGGGGCGATGGGATCCGTTGCGCTGACGTACTTCTGGGAACGCCTGACGGGGATGAAGAATGCAAACCAGTGATAAAGGCATCTCCCTGATCAAGCAGTTTGAAGGCTGCAAACTCACAGCTTACCAGGATAGCGTCGGCGTCTGGACGATCGGCTATGGCTGGACCCAGCCTGTCGACGGGAAACCAATCCGTGCCGGGATGACAATTAAGCAGGAAACGGCAGAACGCCTGCTGAAGACAGGACTGGTCAGTTACGAAAGTGATGTGTCCCGCTTGGTCAAAATTGGCCTGACTCAGGGGCAATTCGACGCCCTGGTATCGTTCACGTATAACCTCGGCGCCCGGTCATTGTCGACATCGACACTGCTGCGCAAGCTCAACGCCGGTGATTACGCTGGCGCAGCCGATGAGTTCCTGCGCTGGAATAAAGCTGGCGGTAAAGTCCTGAACGGCCTGGCCCGTCGACGTGAGGCGGAGCGCGCTCTGTTCCTGTCGTGATTGGCTCACTGGTAAGGCGTTACTGGCTGCAGCTGTTTGTGGTAGCCGTAATTGGCGTGCTGGCGTTCTTCGTTAACCACTACCGCGACAACGCCATCACCTACAAAGACCAGCGCGATAAGGCGACGGTCCGGGCAGACACATCAGTGGCGATCACCAGCAACGTGATCACCACGATGAACCTCATCCGTGACATCTCACAGGCTACCCAGAATGCAAAGAACGAACTGGCTCAAAATAGCGAGACACGCATTGTCTACATCAGGCAGGCGCTTGAAGGCGATCCGTGCGCTAACCAGCCTGTTCCTTCTGCCGCTGCTGACAGCCTGCGGGAATACGCAGACAGTTTACGTACCGGCCCCAGTAGTGCCGATAAGCGCTGACCTGACAGCAGATACGCCGATCCCCAGAATGGTTGTTCCGTTCACATGGCAGGCAAGTCTGGAGTTAAACGCGCAGCTCTACACGGCGCTGGGGCAGTGCAATTTGGACAAGGAAGGGATTAGAAATATCGAAGAACGCCGAAGCGCTTCGCCAGCAGCAGGCAGGTCAGATTGATGATCGCATTGACTCCATCAGCGTAGGCGATAGCCAGTTCGAAAAATTGGTTTTGGGACATGTTACCTCCTATAGGAAAATCGAGTCAGGCGACCCCTGCTCCTACAGTGAGTGATAAGTTATATCCTCATGCAGAGGAAAATTAACGCGACATCCCTCAAGCTCATTAAGAGGCTCTCAATGTCCGACATCTACCAAATTACGCTAACCACCCAGACAGGCGAAACCTTCACGGGCAAGATGTCACGACGTCAACCTGAGCTGGTTAACGGCTTTGTGCCGCTGGCGACTGAAACGGGGCAGTGGCTGTATTTCGCTCCTGCCGATGTGAAGCGCGTGGAGTTCAAGCCGGTACCGGCATAGCAGACCGAACAGCCAGAAGAACAAACAACGGAGTAACGAATGAGCAAATCGGACTGGGAGGCCATTGAGAAGGAGAGTCACCAACTAGCAGGGATACGAGATATGGATAAATGAGTAATTAATTGATGCGTATATTTAAGTTTCCCCTTAATGAGCCGATATACTTTTACAACACTCAACTAAGGAGATATGTATGTACCGTGATGAATTGCAAAAGCTGATGCAATCTACGGATGAAACAGAGGTTAATTTTCATCCTCATTATGTAAAAACGTTACGCCAGCTTGCTGATGATATTGAGTCAGGGAAACAAACGGGAATCAAAGGGACGTTTCTCATGGCTCATGACGAACCGGGGATCGTTAAGTACTCAATAGTGACAAAATACAATCCATAATCAGATTGTAGCAACGTCTTTCTATTGCCATCACAAAGGCCACCTTCGGGTGGCTTTTTTTATAGCTTTAACCATAGGAATTAAATCATGTTAGCCGATGACGAGCGCAGGCCATATCCGCCAGTCAACTTCATCGACTCCGATAACTGGCAGCCATACACCAGGCTGATACCCGCCAACGAAGTGCATGAGTTGATAGGCCGCCAGATCCTCAGCGATACCGGAAGCATCTATAACCCTGACCACGAACACCTGTTAGAGGCTGACCTCTGCTTCATGTGGGCATCCGATTCGTTCGCTAAGAAAGGGCGTTATGTCCTCGGCCAAGCCGAACAGGTAATGCTCCGCGCCGGTGGTTGGCAGAAAGCAAGAATGGAACAGCAGATGCATGAATGGTTCGGGCGCATCCCGAAGTTCATCATCACGCTGGCAGCTGATTACTGCTCACAATGCAGTGACCTCGAATTCTGCGCGCTGGTAGAGCATGAGCTTTACCATATCGCCCAGGCCACCGATGATTTCGGCGCGCCTAAGTTCAACAAAGAGACCGGGCAGCCAGTGCTTACACTGCGCGGCCACGACGTCGAAGAATTCACAGGTGTCGTACGTCGATACGGTGCCAGCAAAGAAGTACAGGAGCTCGTTGATGCGGCCAATGCGCCTGCAGAAGTGGCTCACATCGATATAGCCAGGTCATGTGGAACATGCATGCTAAAGCTGGCCTAACAATATGACTGATTATGACAGGCAGGTAATCCATGGCGACACTGAAAGGTGAGGTCAAAGCCTTCATCGTTCAGTCTCTTGCCTGCTTCGATACTCCATCCCAGGTGGTTGAGCTGGTCAAAAAAGAATTTGACCTGAGCATCACACGTCAGCAGGTCGAATCCCACGACCCGACGAAAGCAAACGGCAGGGGGCTGGCGCAGAAATGGGTGGACATGTTCAATGCCACCCGCGAACGCTTCCAGAATGAAATCTCCGATATTCCGATCGCCAACAAGGCGTACCGCCTTCGAGTTCTCGGCCGTATGGCAACGCGTGCCGAGGGCATGAAGAACCTCGCGCTTACGGCCGAGATCATCGAACAGGCGGCGAAGGAATGCGGCGATGCCTACACCAATAAGCACAAGTTTGAACATTCCGGCCCTAATGGTGGCGCTATCCAGACGATCACCATGAGCAAAGAGGAATATAAATCCGCACGGCAGGAGATGATGGAGGATGACGACTGCTGAGCAAAAGGCTTTTGCCCGTAAGGTTGAATGCGAAGAGGACGGGCTCTATTACGCTCGTTACTTCTTCAAGCAGCGCACCGGCGGAAAGATGATTGTTGCGCCTCACCATAAGGTGATTCAGCAAACACTGGATCGCGTCATCGATGGTGAGATTCAACGCCTTATCATCAACGTCCCTCCAGGGTACATGAAGACGGAGTTGGCGACCATTAATATGATGGGGCGCGGGCTGGCGCTGAACTGCCGGGCCCGTTTCATGCACCTGTCCTATTCGCATAACCTAGCGCTGCTGAACTCATCTACTGCGCGCGGCATGATTAAGTCGCAAGCATATCAGTCAATGTGGCCGATGGCGCTGCGCGATGATGCTGACAGCAAGGCGATGTGGTGGACCGAGCACGGCGGCGGTGTCTATGCGTCATCTGCTGCCGGACAGGTTACAGGCTTTCGTGCGGGGCATATGGAGCCAGGCTGGCAGGGCGCGCTGATTATCGATGACCCGGTTAAACCGGACGACGCTTACTCTGAGATCGTCCGCGACGGGGTCAACAACCGATTCAACGAGACAATCAAATCACGACTGGCGATCGAGACGACGCCGATGATTGTCATCATGCAGCGGATTCACTACCACGACCTGAGCGGATATCTGCTGCGGGGCGGGAGTGGTGAGAAGTGGTATCACCTGAATCTGCCTGTTCTCATCGATAGCAGCCGCAGTTACGAAGAAACTTATCCGGAAAACACCCACGCTATCCCGATTGACCACTGCTTGCCTGATGGCTGGCTGTGGCCGTTTAAGCACAACGAATCGCACCGCGTATCGCTGTTCTCTCACCGGCGCACCGCCGAAGCTCAGTATATGCAGAACCCTAAACGCTTCAATGCGGAGGGGGCGCTGTGGAATGAGGAGATGATCAGCGCCGCTAGGGCGCTCATCATCACTGAAGAGCTATCGCGAACGGTTATCGCGATTGACCCACAGGCCACAAACAGCGAAGAAAGTGATGAGACTGGTATCGTGGCCGCCAGTGTTTATGGCACAGGTGACCGCAGGCAATACTCTGCTGATGGCGATTATAGCGGTAAATATTCACCCAACGGCTGGGCGACGAAGGCGATGGAGGCTTACGACCTTCATGAGGCAGATGCGATCGTCATTGAAACCAACCAGGGCGGCGACATGGCTGAGGATACTCTCAGAAACGCCGGGTTTAAGGGCCGGATTATCCGCGTCCACGCCAGTAAGGGTAAATTTGCCCGTGCAGAGCCAATTTCAGCGCTTTATTCGCAGGGGAGTGTTGCCCACCACGGCAATCTATACAACCTCGAAAACCAGCAAATGGAATACATCCCAACCACTGCCAAAAAATCACCCGATCGGCTAGATGCTCTCGTGTGGGCAATGACTGAGTTAAGCGGTCAGGGCGTCGGCACAGTATTCTTCTAAGGAGCATCGCCAGTGAGCGAACAAGATAACGGCCTTCAAATGGCTGTGAACAACCTCGCCACTGAAATGAGGCGAGCGAATTACCTGAATGCCATCGGCATCGGTGGCGGAAACACGAAGCGACCTACGCTTTACCAGGAATTTGGCTACCCGCGCACGATCACCTTCAACGACTTCTACAACATGTACCGCCGCAACGCCGCTGGCTTCGCTGTGGTGCATCGGCTGCTGGAAGGTTGCTGGCAGGACTATCCTGTCATTGTTGACGGTGATGAAGCGCAGGAAGCGGAGAAAACAAACGCTTGGGAAAAGAAAGTCACCAAGTTTATGAAGAAGCTGTGGCCGAAGGTGAAGGATGCCGATCGCCGCAATATGGTCGGGCGATACTCCGCGCTGCTGCTTCAGGTGAAAGACAATAAGTCATGGAACGAGCCAGTAGATACCAAGCTGGTGAAATCCCTGGGCGAGTCAGCGCTGGTAAAACTTATCCCGGTATGGGAGCCGCAGTTAACTGTCGCCGAATGGGATAACGACCGTCAGTCTGAAACGTTCGGCCAGCCGAAGATGTTCAACTTCAACGAGCAGCCGGTCGGTGATGAGCCTTTTGTCGGTCCGATGCGCGGAGAACCGGTACACCCGAGCCGCGTTATCTTGTTCTGCGAAGGTTCTGAAGATGACAACGTGTTGTCCGGTATCCCGCTGCTGGAAGCCGGCTACAACAAGGGCCTCGACCTTGAGAAAGTGTCAGGTGGTGGCGCTGAAGGCTTCCTGAAGAACGCCAGCCGTCAGATCGCCGTCGAGTTCAGCAAAGAAACCGATATGAATACGCTGGCTGACCAGGCCAAAAAGGCTGGCTATGCCGATCTCGGCGAAGCGATGGGCGATAAGGTCAATAAGCTGAACCGCGGTACCGATGCGGCGGCCGTAATGCAGGCCGGGCAGATGCACGTTCTGAGTGTTACGCCAGGCGACCCGGGCCCGACCTGGGAAGTCACTGCGAACGAACTGGCAGCCTCCGTGCAAATCCCGTTCACCATCCTGTTCGGTCAGCAGACTGGGCGACTGGCGAGCGATGAGGATAAAACGGACTGGGCTATCCGACGCAACACGCGCCGAAATGGCTTCCTGACAGATCGCATTACCGCGCTGCTGGAACGCTTCTGGACTCTTGGGATTATCGACCCACCGACCAAAGGCGAGGTCACCATTTCGTGGAGTGACCTGCTGGCGCCCGGCGAGAAAGAGAAGATCGAGAACGCATCTAAGCTGGCCGATATCGTGCAGAAAACCACTGGCTTCTATGGCGGTGAGCCGCCTGTTACAGCCAATGAGCTGCGCGAAGTTGTTGGGCTTGACCCGCTGCCGGAGCCAAAAGAACCACCAAAACCGGACGATAAGGTGACTACCGATGATCCACTGGCCGATGACACCAGAACAGACGGCAAAGGTAGGCCTGCCGATAGTTCCGCGCAGCAAGGTTGACCCGACCCGATCGGCAAAGCAGGTAACCGCGATGTTCCGGGATATCGAGGCGCGGTATCTCGGCATCAAGCGCGCATTGAAAGCGCTGTTTGACCAGCGCCTGACTGGGCGAGAGCGAGAGGTAAACAGCCATAACTGGCACTTCCTCTGCCACGACCACGGCGAGGATATTCGTGTCTACCAGGTCAACGCTGGCAAGTTCATCTACGACATGTCGGCGCAGGAACTGGCTGATCTCCTCGAAGCGGTGCAGTCGATTCTGGATGATTACCTTCTGGACGGTGGTGAGCAAAAACTCTGGACGATGGATTACGTGGTCGCTGAGGCGCAGCGCGGCACACTGGAGGCATTCAACAACCTCTCGCAGCAGTCGCAGGTGTACGCCAGCCAGACAACGCTACAGCAGCTTTTAAGCAGCCCCGGTTATCTGAACCAGATATCGGCGGCCAGGCTGACAACGTTCAGTGACTGGAAGGTTATCAGCGACACAGCCCGCGGCGATCTGACCAACATCATCACCGATGCGATCGCGCGAGGGGTAAATCCTCGCGAGACGGCCAGCGTAATCAGTAAGCGTCTCGATGTGTCAATGTCGAAGGCGAAGACCATCGCTCAGACTGAGCAGGTCGGCGCGCTGCGGCAGGCTCAGTGGAACGAAACCGACTGGGCCGCTGACCGGCTTGGCCTGAATACAGGCCTGCTGTGGCTGTCTGCGCTCAAGCCAACGACGCGAACCTGGCACGCCAGTCGACACGGCAAAGTCCACACCACGGAAGAGGTGCGGGACTTCTACGCTGAGAACGGCAACCGGTACAATTGCTATTGCAGCCAGATTCCGGTACTGCTCAACGATGACGGCAGCATTTTCAATGAAGGGCTTAAAGAAAAATTGACCATTGAACGTAAACAATGGAGTCTTCCTGTCGATAACTAACTAAAGGAGGATTTCATTCATGCATAATCATAGCGATTATTCTGATGACGTATTTCATTGGATAAAAACTGATTACGATGGAAAAGATAACAAAAAAGCTGATGAGTTAGCCTTCGAGATAATGAAGAAAATTGTTATGGATGGCTGCCTAAATGCGTCTGGTAAAGACACTTTCAGAAATCTGGAAAGCGTTTGCTTTACCGAGTCGCCATTAGAAGTAAAGAGGCATCAGTCATCACGCTATACTCAGTTTGGATTTGCTTTTAGTAAATCACTTATTTTTGACTTGGGTGGCAGGCACGTTATTTACCAACCTAAAAATGAGGCTTATTTCCTCCCGGAGGGCCTTCATTGGCGTCATGTGACATATGACCCAAATGATAAAGATAAGGTTAAGAGAGACGGAGTTAACTTCACTTGGGAAAGAGAGTGGAGGTTGAACTGCAAACAGCTAGATATACGTAATGCTCACTCGGTAATAGTACCAAATGCATTTTTTGCTGATGAGTTAAGCCATTATTTGCATGGATGGGAACATATGAATTTGGCCGGCTGGATAAGTGGAGATAGCGAAGCCAGAAGCCCTGAAGAATATGGAGAGCATTTAATTGAAATACATGACCGTATAAAAATATTTGAAGATATCTAAGCCGCATAAGCGGCTTTTTTATTGCCTGAAATCCACCAATGAGGACCCAGCATGAAACGCAACCGCGTTAACGTGCTGACCGTCGTCAACTCCGCTTCAAACATCACCACTGAAATCATCGACGGCAAGCCACATATCGTGGTTCGCGGCATCACGCCTGTCGTGGACGATATCGTGATGAACCGGAAGTTGTACCCGGCAGCAGAAATCGAAAAGGCCTACAACACGCTTGAGCGAAACCCGATGCCGCTGGGCCACCCGAAGGTTGACGGCAAGCATGTGTCTGCTCGCGATGTCAGAGCGGTGAATGAGTATCACGTCGGGGCATGGCTGCAGAACGTCAGCCACAAAGACGGGAAAGTGACGGGCGATATGTACGTTAACCGCCAGTACGCCGAGTCGAGCGACAAGGGGAAGCGCCTGATTAACCGCCTGGATGAGATGCTGGCCGGTACCAACTCCGATCCGATCCACATCTCCACCGGCCTGCTGTATTCCGGCATCGCCGCAAATGGCGAGTCTAAGGGCAAGAAGTACAACGAGATCGCCACCAACATGATGTTTGACCATGTGGCGGTACTGCTTGATGAGCCTGGCGCTGGAACGCCAGAAGAGGGCGTAGGCATCTTCGTTAACTCAGAAGGTGATGAGCAGCAGATCGAAGTTGCCCGCCTGGCTGATGGTATCGACTGCACCCGCGACGGTCTGCTCAACAAGACAAAATTCTTCTTCACCAATGCCTCCAACTTCTCTTTCGACGACATCTCCCGCGCTATCAGCGACAAGCTGCGCGAGGGTGACGCCGAAGATAAGTGGCTTTGGCCTGAAACGGTGTGGCCGGACAGCTTCATCTACCGCAATGACACCAAATACCTGAAGCAGAAGTACCTCATCGATGATGACGGCAAGGCCGTGTTCGTCGGCGAACCTGTAGAAGTCGTGCGCAAACCCACTGAGTACGAGATTAAAACCAACGGAGAGAACGATCCGATGAAAGAACTAATTATCAATGCGCTGCAAGCCGCTGGTAAGCCGACTGAAGGCAAGTCCGACGCCGAGCTGATGGACGCATACAACCAGATGAAGGCCGAAGAAGCCACCGCCAAGAAAAAAGGCGATGAAGAAATCGACCCGGAAACCGGCAAGTCCAAGAAAAAAGAGCAGGCCACCAATAACGAAGAGATGCCAGCCTGGGCGCAGAAACTCGCCGATCGCGTGGACGTCGTTTTCAACAGCCTGAACGCGAACGCCGACAAAGAGAAAGGCGAAAAGCGCACGGCAGTGAAGCTGGCGATGAACATGAGCGATGAAGAAGTCGCGGATCTGGACGGTAAGGCGCTCGACGCCATGTACGCCAAGTGCCAAACCTCTTTCGGCCTGAACGGTGCATTCCGCCAGGCAACTAACACCCAATCAGTCAGCGAAATGCCAGAGTAAAAAATGGCTAAAGACGGAAAACACGTAATTCACGCGGGCGGTATCTTCGCAAACCCACAGCTTCACCGTGAAGGTGCTGCAGCCGCTGATACGCCTCCAGGTACGATTGGTTTCTTCGACAACACTACGAAGAAATTCACCGCCTCCGTGGATGGTAATGAAGCCGCGATCCTCTACGTAGCCAATTATGACTACCTGCGTTGCAAAACCGTAGACGACGTCATCAAGGCTGGCGACTGGGTTGTTGCTTTCCACCCAACCCCAGGCGTTTTCTTCAACGTGCCAGCTGCAGCAGGCACTTACACCAAAGGGCAGCCGCTCTCTGTTGCCAACGGCCGCGTTAAAGCTGTCGGCACTGATGAATCGGTCCGCTGCTACGTAGAAGAAGACCGCTCATACACCATTGCAACGGCAGGTGACCTCCTGCGCGTGGTCATTAAATAAGGAGCACCTGAATGTTTGTATTCTCCACTAAGCAGGCGACCGAAACCGGGAACCTCGAAGCCAACATGGCTCAGTTCAATGAACTGACGTTCGCTCGTAATTCCAGTGCTCAGGCCGTGGCAGACTTTATTGCTCGTACCCGTGTTCGCGGTGAAGCGGCAAATGCCCCGGTACTGGACGCAGTAAACGCAGTCGACGATATCCGCCGTCTGTACAAGGCCTGTGACCAGACCGTGCTGAAACAATTCGAACCGAATACCGAATTCACGCTGCTGAACGACCTGATGCCGCTGTCTCGCTCTGTTCGTCTGGAAGAGTCTGTTTACGAATACGCTCGCACCGGCGGCCGTGGCTGGGCGCATACTTCCATGTCCGGTCAGATTGGTGCTGCGCTGGATGCGAAGTCTTACACCTTCGATGGCACCATGGTGCCGATCCACGACAGCGGTTTTAAATTTAACTGGCGTGACCCGGTATTCAATAAAGGATCTGCGCTCTCATCCCTGGCGGATGCTCAGGCCGGTTCTGTGGATGATGTGCGTCGCCAGTATGTCGACTATATCTGGGAAGGCTTCCGCGATGCAGCCGGTAACTACATCAAATTCGATGACAAGACCTGGAAGGGACTGCGTCACGATGAGCGTGTGGCGCAGGTAACGCTGAGCGTTAACTTCGCAACAAGCACCGACCCAAAAGCCATGCGTGCTGCGGCGATTGCCCTGCGTGACGTCCTTAAGCTGCAAAACATGCAGTACGGGCAGCAGACGTGGTACGTCTCCAGCGAAATCATGTCCAACTGGGAACAGTACTTCGATGTGAACTCTCTCCGCACCGTGCTGGAAGAGATCTCCAAACTGTCAGGCATCGCGGCAATCAAAGAAGATGCTGAGCTGACCGGAAACGAAATCGTAATCGTACCACTGCAGGCTGGCGTGATTGCTCCTATCGTCGGCCAGGCCTTCGGCACCGTCGCTGATCCGCGTCAGTTCTACAACTCAGATTACGTTTGGCGTACCTGGGGTGCTGCTGGCCTGATGGTCAAGCAGGACATCAACGGTCACTACTCTGTTATTCACGCTTCGAGCTAAGGAAACAATATGGCACTCGTAAAGGTATTGGTAGCAAACCTCTTTGCCGGTGCCAGCCTTCAAAAGCTGGAGGCTGGACAGGTTTATGACGTCGATGACTCGATCGCTGAAAAGTGGATCGAGCAGGGTAAGGCGGAAAAATCATCTGACAAGAAGGGTGAGAAGCTCGTCTTTGAAGTGGCGACACCGTCTGCGCCCGTGGCAACCGGTGCATCAGATTTGCAGTCAAAACTCAATGAGGCGTTGGCTCAATTGGAACAGGCCCGGTCTGAAATTGATGCTAAGGATAAAGAGCATGCCGAAGTGATTGAGCAACTGAAGCAGGAAAGTGCAGTTAAGTTGGACGCTGAAACAAAACGTGCTGACGCAGCTGAAGCGGCACTGGCAGAAGCTATCAAGAAGGCGAAATAACCATGGCTGACCCAATCACAGCGGCAGACGTGCAGGCGTTCCTCGGTGAATTGGGTTACTCCATCCCGGGCGCGCTGCTGGATCCGATCCTCTGCGTGGTGAACAAAATTATCCCGTGCCTCGATGGAGCCGGGTATGACGAGTGCACAGCGAAGCTGATCCTGATGTATGCCGCGGCGCTCATGGCTACGTCGTCCGGCGCGCGCCGCATCAAATCGCAGGGTGCGCCGTCTGGCGCGTCTCGTTCGTTCGATTACGGTACCGACAGCATTACCTGGCTGCGCGACTCGCTGGCCCGTCTCGATACCAGCGGCTGCACCGGTGAGTTGCCGATCAGCGCTGGTAACAGCGTCGGCCTGTTCATGGTGGTCGGAGGCTGATGATGACGTACAAATCAGTTAAGCAAGGCCTGCCGCGTTCGTTTACCCGCGTATGGGTGATGACCGACACCGGGAGGGAGACTACCGGATACGTGAAGTCGGATGGCGGGTGGTTCATTAACTGCCCGCGCATCCGGGCGACTGGCGCGAAGGTGCTGCGCTGGAAGGAGGGCTGATGTCATCGGTAGCAAACTGGAGCTATACCGCTACGGCGACCATCTGGCGCAAGTTGGAAGGCAATAACGAATACGGCGATCCGCTGGGCTATGCCGAACCTGAGCAAATCCTCTGTGATTACGAGGGCGGGCTCAGCAAGAAGTTAGCCAGTCTGGGCGCCGAAATCGTCGTGAAGAACACTGTCTGGACGGAGTTCGCGCTGGCGGCCGCAGGTGATTATCTGATGATTGGCGTGTCAACCGAAGCCGACCCGGTTGTGGCCGGTGCCGATGAGGTGCGGCAGGTTATCCGCTATGGCGATACATTCGATCGCCTGACTGATGATTACGCCATCCTGACTGGAATCTGATAAACCTGTGCAATAATGGCCCAAAAAATTAACTGGAATGATAGGTGATGGGCTTTCAATATTGGCTTGCGGTATGTGGGATTTTCCTGACCGGCCCCTTTGCGTTTGTTCAGTCGATTATCTTTTTGCGACGAGGTGTCTATACAAAGACATTTAAGGGGACGACGCGAAAGGAGTACATCCATAAAGACAGCAAGCCTATTGAATACTGGTTCAGCGTTATTGCTCAAATGATTATTGGCGTTGTAATGATTGGCTTTGGATTCTGGTTATTAGATGACCTGCCTGCCTTTCATAACTGGCACACTGAAATCCGCGCAATGCTCCCTTTTTGATTCAACTTTAAATGACACCAAACCTCGCTCAGGCGGGGTTTTTTTATTGACTGGAGAAAACCATGGGCATCAAAGTGAAAGGCATCAGCCAGGCGAAGAAACACCTGAACGATATCATCAACGATGTGAGGGGGCGCAAGGTGATTCGCGCGCTGCAGTCGGCGATGATTCTCATCGGTGCGCGGGCGGCCTATTACACCCCAATCGACACCTCCACGCTGATTAACAGCCAGTTTCGGGAAATCGACGCTGGCGGGGTGTTCATTACCGGGCGCATCGGCTACTCAGCCAACTATGCTGCGTACGTCCATGAGGCATCAGGCAAGCTTAAAGGTCAGCCGCGCGCGCACTTTGGTATAACCAGCAACCGATCTGAGTTCGGTCCGCAGAAACCGAAAGAGTTCGGCGGCGGGACCGGAACAGGCAACTACTGGGATCCGCACGGTGAGCCCCAATTCCTGACCAAAGGCGCAAATGACGAGCGCGATAATGTTGACGCGGTGATGCGCAAGGAGCTTACGTCATGACACCCATGATGCACGAGCGGGTGCGCAACATGTTCGGCGATGCCGGGCTAACAACCGGCTTCACGGTGCAGCAGTTGATGTACGACGACCCTGACGACCTGTCGAAGGCGGTCATGGTATTCAGGCCAAACGGCGGGGCGAATATCCGCACTGACCTCGGTTCTGAGTATCACGTCCTGGTCGACGTTGTCGGCGCGAAAGATAAGCGCAAAGACGCGCTCAATGCTGTGCAGCGCATCGTCGATTACGTACAGGCCAACCCCATGGCTGACGAGTGTGTCGGCTACATCCAGAACATGGGCGCAATTCCCGCGCCGGAGCTCACAGAAGAAGGGCGAATAGTCTTCCGACTCCAGTTCGTCTGCACTTACGGCAAATAGCCATCCCAACCAAATAATCCGCTCCGGCGGTTTTTCTTTTATACGTCAAAGAGGAGTTTCACATGGCTAATTGCCAGAACTCGAACGAGCGCCTGTTAGGCGGTACGGTCGTGCTGGAAGTCGCCGATGGCTGCCCGGACGTCAAACCACTGGAAAGTGAGTGGAAGGCGCTGGCTGCTGGTACGTCGAAAGGCTTCTACTTCAACCCGAACTCGGTTACCTCTGATGCGGATGACGGCGGCGGCTATGTCGAGACCATCATCACTAACAGTGACTTCACGCTGAGCTTTGAAGGCGAGGTGCGTAAGAAGGACAAGCTGGATCAGTACGGTGTCGGCAAGTTCATCAAGTATTTCGCTGATGAACTTAAGGCTAAGCGCCAGCCAGGTATCTGGGTGCGCATGGACTACGGTCCGATTGAATTCATCGGCTACATGAACATTAACGCGCTGAGTTCTGACGGTGGCACTAACGATATCGTCACGTTCTCTACTGAGTTCAAAGTCGGTGACGCCAGCACCATCGAAGTGAACGAAATCACTGCGGTTGCGGTGACTGGCGTGACGGTAGCCCCGACAACCAGCACCGGCACGGCGGGCGGTACCAGCACTTTCACGGGTAACGTCGCACCAACCGGCGCAACCAACAAAGATTTCACTGTAGCGACTACCGATGCGACTAAAGCAACAGCCACCGCCTCCGGCAACACCGTTACCGTGACGCGTGTCGCCACCGGCAGCGCGCAGATCATCATCAACACCGAAGACGGCAACTTTGTGGCCGTGCATACGGTTACTGTTACCTAACGGACATTCCAAAGGGCGGCGTGCTGCCCTTGATAATGACCGTTTACTGGAAGGCCTATGACCGCTTTAACCGATATTGGCGAACTCTCTATCAGCGATAGCTGCGAAGGCGGGAAAGACTACCTGCTGCGGCCTTCATTCGAGGCCATGACCAGGATCGGCACTCCCGAAGAGATTGTGCAGGCGTACGCCACCATCCACGGCAATGATGTCGCTCAGCTGATTGAGGTTTGCGCTGGCACGCTGGGACGTTTTCCTTCCTGGCTATCCCCATCATTCAACCGAGCTGCTGAGAAGCTGTTATCAACGTGCATGCTGGTACTGCAGGCGTGTTGCGATGACGATCTGACGCCGATGATCGGAGAGTGGAAGGGGGGGCGGCATTGCGTCGTCTACCGACCCGGCCAGATGCCTAAGAACGACATCATCGTGCTGGCGCAGCACCTAATGCAGCACGGCGTCGTCGGCAAAGCAAAGGTTCGCCAGCTGCAGCGCCACGAAACAGGCGAGCGAACCACAGAGTTTAAGGCCTTCGATTACATCAGCGCTGCACGCAGCCACTTCGGCATGAATCGCGCAGAAGCCTCGCAGCTAACGATGACCGAGTTCCAGATGCTGCTGGCGGCGAAATACCCGGACCAGAAAGGCTTCACTCGTGAAGAGTACGACAGCATCGCCGACGAATACCTTAAGAAACAAGCCGCTCGGAGAAGTGCTGCGGATGTTTGAGATTCAGCATTTAAATGCAGTTCAAGCAGATGATTACTTGACATTTATTGTTTAAATGATTCAATAAGTTAAAATATCACAGATCACATGACCTTTAACTTTTAAAGTTGGCATCTAATGAAAATATCTGTAGTTTCTGATGGGAAAATACTAGTTGAATCTGGTGTATTTAATAGTATCGTAGCCGCGAATAATGAAAGTCAGATTCGATTCAATTACGATGGCTTATATATTAAGTTTCTGATAAATACCTATATTGATCCGCCGGCAAATATACCTCCCTATCCACTTCCTAATTTCCAAGGGATGGTTGAAAATGGTGAGGTTGTACTCCGTCAGCCAGTAAGATGTAATGATAGCAGCGGAGTGACTAATGGATATGCTGGTATGCTTGTACCTCTTGAAGTAGGTGTCAAGCATGACGGTAAAAAGATATACATGTCTTGGTCTATAAATATTATTAGAGCTATAGGCGGAGCATTGGTGGCTACTACGCATTATTCATTTTATGAGGATGTGTAATGGACAATAAAATCACACCCTCAGTTGGTTCACATGCTTCTCCTGAACACAAAGAAGTAAGACCATCTGTTAACAATGCTAGCTCTGGTGGAGAATTTTTACCCGGTACAATCGCTCAACAGATTGGAACGGGTGAGCATGCAAGAGACTCATTCATATGGATGACTTTAAAGTATTGTTTTTATCTTGGTGCCCTTTTTAGTGTGTGTATAATACTGGCGTATTTCCACTTCGTATTTGACATGAGCGATCCAGCTAAAATTGATATAGTCGCAGCTTTGAAGGATATTTGGTCTATTTTTACCCCTATCCTTACCTTAGCCTTAGGTTATGCGTTTGGTAAACGAGAAAATATTAATCGAACATAGTAACTTAAATATATAATTAAATAATACCCGCTTCGGCGGGTTTTTTTACGTCCGGAGAATGACATGGCAGGTGAGAAGAACGCCGGTAGCATCGTTTATTAAATCAGCGCCGACGTTGAGCCGCTGCTGCAGGGCGGGAAACAGGCCATTGATGCTCTGGATAAACTGGATGCTGCAGCCCAGCAGTCCGGCAAGGGAATGGATAACCTTGATCAGAGCGCATCCCAGACCGGGTCCGCATTTACTGAACTGGCTGGTTATGCCAACTCCATGGACAACCAGCTGCGCAAGCTGAACACCAACGTGAGCGGAATTGCCCGCGCAATGGAAGAGGCCCGCAGCGGTACCGGCGGCGCGAGTAGTGAATTCAGTCGAGCAGAATCCATCATCGAGGCGCTGGGTAACCAGCTGGCGGTACTGGACGAAGCGCAGGAAAATGGCGCGCGTAGTGCCGCAGTTCTGGCTGCGCAGTTGCGTGCCGGGTCGAAAGCGACAGACGAAGAAAAGCAGAAGATCGGCGAATTGACCGGGCGGCTGTTCGACATGAAAGGCGCTGCTGACACATCGATGGGCAGCAACAAGGGCTGGAAGTCCAGCATGCAGCAGGCCGGGTACCAGGTTCAGGACTTCATCGTGCAGGTCCAGGGTGGGCAGTCTGCGCTGGTGGCGTTCGCTCAGCAGGGCTCGCAGCTTGCCGGTGCATTTGGCCCTGCTGGAGCTGTATTGGGTGCGGTAATTGCGTTGAGCTCAGTTATCGCTGGCGTGCTGATTACCTCGCTGAATGGCGGTAAGAACGCCATGGATGCGCTGAAAGACGCAGCTGAAGCGATGGATAAGGTGATCACCATTTCCCAAAATGGCGTGGCCGCACTATCAGATAAGTACGCCAACCTGGCAAGAACCAACGCTGAGGCAGCAACCATCCTGAGAAATCAGGCAATGATTGAGTACAACGCTGCCATAGCGAAGATCCCCAAATCAATTAACGACGCTTCCAGCTCCATCGTTGGCTTTACTGACAAGCTGAGAACCTCTTTCGTTGGCGGTATTGCGTCGATTGATGAATTTAACAAAAACCTTTCGACAGTCGGTGTAACAGCTGACACCTACTCTGCAGCAATGGAGCAGGCAAGGAACGCCGGGGCGAAATTCACCGTTAACGCTAACGCGATCCAGAACACTGTTACCACACTCGCGGATAAATTTGGCGTATCGGAACAGCGGGCATTCGAGCTAAGCAAGCAACTCTCCGATGTGGCGAATAATCCTACTCCTGAAGCGCTGCAAAGGCTGGTCCTTGAGCTCCAGAACACGGAGAGCTCAACAAAGTCAGGCGCTGATGCCATCAGGACGTTCCTTGGTCCGCTCACAGAGCTCGTTCGAGTCGCTGGAGAGGCTCAAATCAATCTGTCCGGGATGAAAAAAGAGGTCGACAACCTTACTTCTGGCCAGAAGAACCTAATCAAACAGTCCGAGCGCAATTTGGCTCTCTCGAAATTGCAGGGTGAGGCCCGTGCGCGGCTGCAGGCGCAATATGCCGCAGAGGATGCCGGATTTGCCAAGGATGATCCGCACGCCAAGCAGATGGAAGATGATGCTGCCGCCACGTACAAAAATACGCAGGCACAGAAGACGCTTCAGTCAGAGCAGAAGAAAGGCGCATCACTGACCGATTCTATCGCCCAGAAGCTGGTGAACCTGAAACTGCAATCAGAGCTCGCTGCTGACTCAACGAATAAGCTGAGTCGCGAACAGGCCATCCTGACTGCGCAGCAGTCGCTTGGGAAAGGCGCCACCAAAGAGCAAATAGCACTGGCCGGTCAGTATGCGGCAAAAAAATGGGACACCGCCAACGCCATTAAGGCTGAAGCTGCAGCCCAGAAGCTTCTCCCTGAAGCGGCTGAGAATGCCAGTTACAAACAGGATGTTGAGGATCTGAACACCGCTCTGGCTGCGAAGAAAATCAGCCAGGAGCAGTACAACCAGACTTCAGAAAGAATGGCGGCAACGCACCAGGCTAACCTCGCGAAAATCCAGGCTCAACAGGCCGTGACGCCACAGCAGGAGTCGGTTGGTGGAGTTGATCCTGTTCAGCAGCTGGCTAACGAGAACGCCCAGAAACTCGCGCTTATTCAGTCATACGAGCAGCAGGGGCTGATTACTCACCAGAGCGCCATGGCATTGCGTGCTGCAACTGACACGCAGTATGAGCAGGCGCGTATCGCTGCCCAGTGGGAGATTTTCCGTAACCAGAGTATGGGCAATGAGTTGCTTGCCGCGAGCTTTGATTCTCTCGCACGCAATGCATCCAATGCCTTTACCGGGATCCTTACCGGAAGCATGTCGGCGCAGGAGGCTATGCAGTCTCTAGCCAGTAACGCCCTGAATAGCCTGATTAACGGCTTCGTTCAGATGGGAGTCGACTGGGTGAAATCTGCTGTGATGGGTGCTGCGGCGCAAACCTCTGCGATTGCCACCACCACAGCGGCGCAAACTGCTGGTTTAGCGACAACCACTGCGGCAAGCACTGCGGCGGCCACGACCACGATGGCTGTCTGGACCCCAGCGGCGGCCGTTGCCTCAATCGGTTCATTCGGTGGTGCTGCGGCTATCGGTATTGCTGCCCTTATCGCGGCTATGGCGATGGCTGGTGGTATTGCCGGGAAGCGCAAAAACGGCGGTCCGGTATCTGCAGGCTCTATGTACCAGGTAGGTGAGGGCGGCATGCCTGAAATCTACAGGGCCAGCAATGGCAGTCAGTACATGATTCCGGGAGACAATGGAAAGGTCATCAGCAACAAGCAGATGAATGCCGGTGCTGGCGGTAGTTCAGTGCCTGTCACCATCAACATTCAGAATTATACCGGCGCAACTGTTGATGCCCAGGCCACACAGAACGGCAATGGCGTGACAATCGACATGATTGTTGCCGATATCAGCCAGGGCGGACGCATCGGCCAGGCCATCCAGCAGAATCACCAGGCACCACGCAAAGCAAGGGGATAACATGCCAATTACGTACCCTGACTGGTTGCCGCTGGCACAGAAAGGGAAATCACCAACCACCGATACCGGATTTCGCGTCGACCAACCGACGGTCGGCGCGCCGGTATTTCAGAAATTAACCGACGACCTGAAGACGTCCTTCTCGTTAACGTGGATCTTCACACAGGATCAGCACCGGGCATTCATGCAGTGGTTGCGCAGCCCTAACTACCTCGATAACTGCAATCAGTGGTTCACGATGCCACTCGGCACCGGGACTGGAGACTCCGGTGTCGAGGTGCAGGAATTACACTTTCTCTCCTGGCCGTCGTGGTCACAGTCCGGGTCCATTTTCACGTGGAGCGGTGATGTCGTCGCGCGCGAGCTGGTCAACTCAGATGACGAGTTTGACGACATTATCATTGAGCTCCCGCCGCCATGGGCATCCTGGCTGGATATCGTTGTCACTGGCTATCCTGACGGTCGCGACCAGGAGAGTTTACCTAAGGTTCCATAATGCCGACGCTCAGAGAATTTCAAAGCCGAAGGCCAAACCGAATCCTGTACGAAACCATCACATTCTACAGCCCGGTCTTTGGCTATATCAGGCTCGTTAATAACCAGATTTTCCCCAAAACGCTTGGCGGTCAGGTCTACACACCATGCCGCATGGAGTTAACCGAAAGCCAGCAAAGCAACACGCCGATCCTTGACAGCACAGTCAAATTTGGCCGGCTGGCGCAGGACTTCAAGCAACAGCTCAAGCAGTGGAAAGCCTACTCGCGCATCACGCCTATCTCTGCGACGTACCAGCAATTTGACGCAGCCGATATGTCCACGGCCATCAAGTCATGGACGCTCTACGTCAGCGACTGCTCGATGGACGACAAGGACGTGACGTGCAGCCTGACGCGCGTAAACCCGCTCAATCGTAACGTCGGGAGGCTGTACACAGTCGAAGAATATCCGGGGCTCCAGAATGCTTAAAGACGAATGATTGCTCGGCCATGCTGCCAGAGAGGCTTGAACATTCGGCTGGTGGCCGCCGTCTCGACACGTGCGTTAATCAGTGGCGGTTTATCCCACCACCCGGGCGCGTAAGACCACAGGACTGGATCAAGATGAAGCTGCTCGTCGCGTTCGCTCAACAGCAGGACTTTGGTACCTGGCGCTACGTTATAACGCCCAATAGGCTCAGGATCGTATGCGATGTCGCGATCTGCTTCATCGACAAGGTACGCCAGATATTCTTCACGGGTTTGGGCTTGTGCAAAACGTCCACACATAGAAACCTCCAGCCAGATGTCAGACTGAAAGTATAGGGCAGGGAGAAAAAACAGATGTGCACCGAAACATTATGATTTTAAAGCAGGGGCATGATGATGGAAGTCAGCGAGGCGGTAAAGCGAGGCGTTTCGAAACTGGAAGGAGCTACGCAAAAGAGTGAATTTTTGGGGGCAAATTTGGGGGCAAAATACGGTTTGGGGGCAATTTGGGGGCAATTTGGGGGCAGTAAAAAGTCCTTTTATGTCCAATAGTGTCTTTTATGTATACCGCGTAAATGCCTGATAAACATATAAAACTTAATGTTTACATAAAGTTGCTTTGGAGGATACAATACCCCCCTATAGTATTAGGAGGGCGTATGCCGCATTCACCCGAAGATAAAAAGCGTATTCTTACTCGCGTCCGTCGCATTCGGGGCCAGGTTGATGCCCTTGAGCGCGCGCTGGAGTCGGGCGATCCCTGTCTGGCCATCCTGCAGCAAATCGCCGCCGTGCGCGGGGCTGCCAATGGCCTGATGGGCGAAATGGTTGAAATTCACCTCAAAGATGAGCTGGTGACGGGGGAAACCACGCCGGATCAGCGAGCCGTACGCATGGCAGAAGTCGGCCATTTGCTGCGCTCTTATCTAAAATAAACCCACACACCTGACAAAAAGGGAAGACATGATGAAATCTCGCGCTGCA
>Ga0207713_1001119_pt1 | contig 22843 bp, 16 predicted proteins | sample KBSS64metaG_FD_184404 | JGI IMG/M metagenome (GOLD analysis project Ga0207713, IMG submission 184404) | Switchgrass rhizosphere microbial communities from Kellogg Biological Station, Michigan, USA - KBS S6-4 metaG (SPAdes) (version 2) | ecosystem: Host-associated > Plants > Roots > Rhizosphere >... | reverse complement strand
TGGCCACCGGCCTGCAAGGCCGTGCGCAGATCGGCAAAGGCATGTGGGCCATGCCCGACCTGATGGCCGCCATGCTCGAGCAGAAGATCGCTCACCCGCTGGCCGGCGCCAACACCGCCTGGGTACCGTCGCCAACCGCCGCCACCCTGCACGCCCTGCACTATCACAAGGTCGACGTGCAGGCGCGCCAGCGCGAGCTGGCCTCGCGCACCCCGGCGTCGGTCGATGACATCCTGACCATCCCGCTGGCGGCCGACACCAACTGGTCGGCAGAAGAGATCCGCAACGAGCTGGACAACAACGCCCAGGGCATCCTCGGCTACGTGGTGCGCTGGATCGACCAGGGTGTGGGTTGCTCGAAGGTACCGGACATCAACGATGTCGGCCTGATGGAAGACCGCGCCACCCTGCGCATCTCGGCCCAGCTGCTGGCCAACTGGCTGCGCCATGGCGTGGTCAGCCAGGAGCAGGTGCTGGAAAGCCTCAAGCGCATGGCTGCGGTGGTCGACAAGCAGAACGCCGGTGACGCCCTGTACCGCCCGATGGCGCCGAACTTCGACGACAACGTCGCGTTCCAGGCCGCCATCGAGCTGGTGATCGAAGGTGCCAAGCAGCCGAACGGCTACACCGAGCCAGTGCTGCACCGCCGTCGCCGAGAGTTCAAGGCGCGTAACGGGCTGTAAACCGCAAGGGGCCGCTTTGCGGCCCTATCGCGACACAAGGCCGCTCCCACAGGAGAATGCGATCCCCTGTAGGAGCGGCCTTGTGTCGCGATAGGGCTGCGAAGCAGCCCCAGTCCTGCACTACTCGATTTTCAATTCCTTTTTTACCAACCCCAGCAGTTTCCCCAGGTCCACCGGTTTCAGCAGAAAATCCACCACTCCCAGGTGCATCACGTCCACCGCCTCCTTCACATCGGTGTCGCCCGACACCACGATGATCGACAAAGCAGCCCTTTCCGAATCTCGAATTTCCTTGATCAGTTCCACCCCCCCCCAAGGCCTCATCCGCAGATCGGTAATCATCAAGCTGATCCTCGGTACGAAATGCAGATACAACATCGCCTCTTCTGCACCATCAGCCGCAACGCAATCAATACCTCGACTCTTGAGATACAAACACAGCGCCTGTCGATTCACGGCATTGTCATCCACAACCAGCACCAAAGGTTTTGGTGCAATAGGTGCAGACACCACGGCCAAGGCTTCGCGTTCGGCGTCACTCAGGATGTCGTCATGCTCAGCCATGGTCATCTCGTCAAAAAAATCCCGCTCAGTGGTTAGGACCGCAAACGCCACGTAACCCGGCTCGCCTTTCGTCGGCTCTTTGACAGCCACGGCTCACTAGACTTACGTCCAATGGGCACCACCCCGCTGCCAGCCGACCATGGGAGCCGAGAACAACAAGGCCGGCACCTATATATAGATATATATAGTTCGGCGTAGCGATACGGTCAGTGTCATGAGCAAAAAGGACGCCTACAGTCAGGCAGGCAGAACGGCAGTACTGCAGAACATCCAGGGTACGTTGCAGTTTCTGCAGCGCTTCCCGCCGTTCAATCAGATGGAGCAGAGCCACCTGGCCTTCCTGGTGGAACAATGCCAGCTGCGCTTCTATGCCAGTGGCGAAAGCATCATCAAACCCACGGACGGGCCCGTCGAGCACTTCTACATCGTCAAGCAGGGCCGTGTGGTCGGCGAACGCCAGCACCTGGTCAAGCCCGGGGTGGAAACCACCTTCGAGATCACCGGCGGCGAATGCTTCCCGCTGGCGGCACTGCTCGGCGAGCGGGCGACGCGCACCGAACACCTGGCGGGCGAAGACACCTTCTGCCTGCAACTGAACAAAGCCGCGTTCATCCGCGTGTTCTCGATGTCGGAAGTGTTTCGAGATTTTGCCCTGCGCGGGGTCAGCAGCCTGCTCGACCAGGTCAACCAGCAAGTACGCCAACGCGCAGTGGAAACCCTCGGTACCCAGTATTCGCTGAATACCCCGCTGGGCGAGCTGGCCATGCGTCACCCGGTGGTCTGCGCGCCGGATACGCCGCTGCGCGAGGCTGTGCGGCTGATGCATGAACAGCAGGTCGGCAGCATCGTCGTGATCGACCCGCAGCGCTACCCGGTGGGCATCTTCACCCTCCGCGACCTGCGCCAGGTGGTGGCCGCCGCCGATGCCGAGCTTGGCGCGCCGATCGAGCAGCACATGACCGCCAGACCGTTCTACCTCAGCCCCCAGGCCAGCGCCTTCGATGCGGCCATGGCGATGACCGAGCGGCATATCGCCCACGTCTGCCTGGTGGACAACCAGCGCCTGTGTGGCGTGGTGTCGGAGCGCGACCTGTTCTCCCTGCAGCGGGTCGACCTGGTGCACCTGGCGCGTACCATCCGCCATGCGCCACGCCTCGATTCGCTGGTGCAACTGCGCGGCGAGATCGGCCAGCTGGTCGAGCGCATGCTCGCCCACGGCGCCTCCTCGACGCAGATTACCCAGATCATCACCCTGCTCAACGACCACACGGTGTGCCGGGTGATCGAGCTGGCCATTGCCGAACGTGGCGACCCCGGCGTGCCATTCAGCTGGCTGTGTTTTGGCAGCGAAGGGCGCCGCGAGCAGACCCTGCACACCGACCAGGACAACGGCATCCTATTCGAAGCCGCCGACGACACCGAAGCCGAGGCCATTCGCGCACGCCTGCTGCCCTTGGCGCAGTACATCAACCAGTGCCTGGCCCAGTGCGGTTTCACCCTGTGCAAAGGCAACGTCATGGCCGGCAACCCCGAGCTGTGCCTGTCACGCACGCAGTGGGCACGGCGCTTTGCCGGCTTCGTGCGCGAGGCCAGCCCGGAGAACCTGCTGGCTTCGAGCATCTACTTCGACCTGCGTGTGGTCTGGGGCGATGAACACGGCTGTGAACAACTGCGCCGGCAACTGCTGGAGCAGGTGGCGGACAACCGCATCTTCCAGCGCATGCTGGCCGACAACGCCCTGCGCCAGCGCCCCCCGGTGGGCCGCCTGCGCGAATTCGTGCTGACCCGCCAGGGCAGCGACAAGGCCGCCACTCTCGACCTCAAGGTCCAGGGCCTGACGCCTTTCGTCGATGGCGCCCGCCTGCTGGCCCTGGCCAATGGCATTGGCGCCTGCAACACCTTGGAGCGCCTGCGCCAGCTGGTCGACAAGGGTGTCATCGAAGCGCTCGACGGCGCCGCTTATGAAGAGGCCTACCACTTCATCCAGCAAACCCGCATGCAGCAGCACCAGCGCCAGACCCGTGACAACCTGCCGTACTCCAACCGCCTCGATCCGGACAGCCTCAACCATCTGGACCGGCGCATCCTGCGCGAATCCCTGCGCCAGGCCCAGCGCCTGCAGAGCAGCCTAGCCCTGCGGTATCAGCTATGAGCCTGTTCGCCTGGCTGCGCCCCGCCGCCCCGCTGCTAAACGATGCCTTGCGCCAGCGCCTGGCACGGCTGCCCAAGGCCAGGCCACTGGGCGTGTGCGCGCTGCGCGAGCAGCGCTGGGTCGTGCTCGACCTGGAAACCAGTGGCCTGAACCCCAATCGTGACCAGGTGCTGTCGATCGGCGCGGTGGCCATCGAGGACGGCGCCATCGATTTCGCTCAGCAGTTCGAACGCACCCTGCACCGCCCTGATCAGAAAACCAACGCCAGCGTGCTGATCCACGGGCTCGGGCCAGGTGCCCTGGCCGCTGGCTGCGACCCGGCCGAGGCGTTGCTCGACCTGCTCGAATTCATTGGCGACAGCCCGGTGCTGGCGTTCCATGCGCCGTTCGACCAGCGCATGCTGGCGCGTGCCTTGAAGCAGAGCCTTAGCCATCGCTTGCAGCTGCCATTCCTCGACGTCGCGGAGCTGGCACCGATGCTCAACCCCGACACCGTACTGCGCGAGGCCGGGCTGGACGACTGGGTGGCACGCTTTGGCCTGCAGGTGGACGAGCGTCATCATGCCAGCGCCGATGCGCAGGTCACGGCAGAGCTTGCCCTGATCCTGTTCAGCCAGGCCCGGCGCCAGCAGCTCGACAGCCCGCTGCAACTGGAACAGCGACTAGGCGGCTGGAGGCGGCGCAAAGCTCACAATCATGGCCTGTAGAGGTGCATTGGCCTGTTCCGGCCCATTCGCGGGTAAACCCGCTCCCACAGGTACTGTGCAAGTCTTGAAGTCTGTGATGACCCTGTGGGAGCGGGTTTACCCGCGAAAGGGCCGGCACAGACAACACAGATCGCACAGGTACTGTGCAAGTCTTGAAGTCTGTGATGACCCTGTGGGAGCGGGTTTACCCGCGAAAGGGCCGGCACAGACAACACAGATCTTAGTAATGGCAATCCGATAAGCGTCCATTGCACCCCACCCCCCGCCTCTGCAACAATCGCGAATAATTATCGTTAGTTAATGCATTCGTTCCGGGGGACGCTGCATGTCTTCTGTCCACAGCCCACATGCCGAACTGGTCGGCTCGCTGTACCGCGACCATCGCGGCTGGCTGCTTGCCTGGCTGCAACGCAGCATGGCCTGTCGTCAGCGTGCCGAAGACCTGAGCCAGGACACCTTCGTGCGCCTGCTCGGCCGCGAGCAGCTGGACACCCCGCGCGAGCCGCGGGCGTTCCTCGCCGCCGTGGCCAAGGGCCTGATGTTCGACCACTTCCGCCGCGCGGCGCTGGAGCAGGCCTACCTGGCCGAGCTGGCGTTGATCCCCGAAGCCGAGCATCCGTCCCCGGAAACCCAGCACCTGATCCTCGAAGACCTCAAGGCCATCGACCGCCTGCTCGGCAAGCTGTCGAGCAAGGCCCGCGCGGCCTTCCTGCACAACCGCCTGGATGGCATGGGCCACGCTGAAATCGCCGAACGCCTGGGCGTTTCGGTGTCACGCGTGCGCCAGTACATCGCCCAGGGCATGCGCCAGTGCTACGTGGCCCTGTACGGGGAGCCGACGTGAACAACACCCCGGTTTCGTCGCGAGTGCTCGAAGCTGCCATTGCCTGGAAAATGAGCCTGGACGATGGCAGCGGCACGCCTGACGAGCGCAACGAATTCATCCGCTGGCACGCCGCCAGCGAGGAACATGCCCGTGCCTGGCGCCAGCTCGGCGCCCTCGACCAACGCGTCAGCGCCGCCGCCGGCCCGGCTCGCCAGGCCCTGCTGCAATCGCGCGCAGGTTTGCGCCGGCGCATCGGCAACGTCGGCGGCGGGCTGGCCGGGATGTTCCTGCTCGGTTCGCTGCTGGCCTGGATCGGCGCCCCGTCACTGGCGCCCAGCTACTGGCTGGCCGATCAGCGCACCGCCACTGGCGAATTGCGCACCCTGCGCCTGGAAGACGGCACGCTGCTGAGCCTGAACACCCACACCGCCGTCGACATCGACTACCAGGGCGAGCAGCGCCTGATCGTGCTGCACCAGGGCGAAATCTCGGTAGAGACCGGCCATGACGACCCACGCCCGCTGCTGGTCCGGACTGACGATGGGCGCCTGCGGCCGCTGGGCACGCGCTTCCTGGTACGCCGCGAAGACCAGGGTACGCGCCTGGAAGTGCTGCAGTCGTCGGTCGCTGCCATGCCGCACAACAGCGGCGACGAACAGGTGCTGCGCGAAGGCCAGCAAGTGCTGATGAACAGCAACGGCCTGGGCCACATAGGCCCGGTGCAAGCCGGGGCCGACGCCTGGACCCGCGGCATGCTGGTGGTCGACAACGTGCGCCTGGCCGACTTGCTGAAACAGCTGGGCCATTACCGCAGCGGCCACCTGGGCGTGGCCGAAGAAGTGGCCGACCTGCGCGTGACTGGCAGCTTCCCGCTGACCGATACCGACCTGGCCCTGGCGTCGCTGGTGCCGGCGCTACCGGTGAAGATCGAGCGGCATACGCCGTGGTGGGTGACCGTAGTTCCCAAATAAACCTGTACTGGCCTCCTCGCCTGTAGGAGCGGCCTTGTGTCGCGAAAGGGGTGCGAAGCGCCCCCAGATTTCAGCGGTACTGCTGAAATTGCCGGGGCTGCTTTGCAGCCCTTTCGCGACACAAGGCCGCTCCTACAGAAAATGAGTCGGTGCAGGCGAAAGCCAGATTGAAATAATTCTCACTTTTTTTCCGATTCCCCCTGTCACTTCTGGAATCTCGCTCGGCAAGGAAGCAGTTAGCACTTATCCGTCGAGGAACCGCTGCATGTCCCGTGCCGTTGATCGTATCCTGCGTCCCAGCCTGATGGCCTTGGCCGTTACCCTGGCCACGCCGTTCGCCAGCCCCGCCCTGTTCGCCGCCGAGCAGTCCGCGCCGCGTGCCTACAACCTGCCCGCCGCACCGCTGGCCACCACCCTGAACCAGATCGCCAGCCAGTCGGGTATCACCCTGGCCATCGACCCGGCGCTGGTCAGTGGTCGCACCTCGGCCCCGGTCAACGGCCAGTACAATGGCCTCGGCGCCCTGCAGGCAGCCCTGCTGGGCACCGGCCTGCAACTGCAACAGAGCAACGTCGGCAGCTATAGCCTGGTCGCCGTGCCGGAGGGTGCCCTGGCGCTGCCGGAAACCACCGTGAATGCCGCCAGCGCTTCCGAAAGCGCCTGGGGCCCGGTCGACGGTTACCTGGCCAAGCGCACCGCCGCCGGTACCAAGACCGACACCGCACTGGTCGAAGTACCACGCTCGATCTCCGTGGCCACCCGCCAGCAGATGAGCGACCGTGGCGTGCACAGCCTCGACGACGCCGTGAAATATATGCCAGGCATCGTCTCTGCCAGCTTCGGCAGCGACACCCGCTACGACTGGATGCGCGTGCGCGGCTTCGAGCCGACCCAGTTCCTCGACGGCCTGCCACTGCCACGGGGCGTGTACGCCAACCCCAAGGCCGAAACCTGGAACCTCGACCGCCTGGCCCTGCTGCGGGGTCCGGCCTCATCGCTGTATGGTCAGACCCCGCCCGGCGGCCTGCTGGACATGGTCAGCCGCCGCCCGCAGGCTGAAAGCGCCCACGAGATCGAACTGCAGTACGGCAGCGACAACCATCGCCAGATCAACTTCGCCAGCACCGGCAAGATCGATGAGCAGGGCCAGTTCCTGTACAGCGTCAGTGGCGTAATCCGCGATGGCGGCACGCAGATCGACCATATCGACGACAAGCGCTACAACATTGCCCCGAGCCTGACCTGGAACATCGACGACGATACCTCGTTGACCCTGCTGACCCAGTTCACCCGCGACGATACCGGCGCCACCAGCCAGTTCCGGCCAATCCAGGGCACCAAGATCGATATGCCGTTCGGCAAGATCTCCCACCACAAGAACCTGGGCGACCCGGACTACGAGTTCTACGACCGCACCTACTACGCGCTGGGCTACGCCTTCGAGCACCGCATCAATGATGTCTGGCAGTTCCGTCAGAACCTGCGCTACACCAAGACGGACCTGGCGTTCCAGACCATCACCCCCGGCAGCTACAACGCAACCACGCCGCCGGTGCAGGACGATGGCACCGTCAGCCGCATGTCCACCAACACCGATGAAGACATCAGCCAGTTCGCAGTGGACAACAACTTCCAGGCCGACTTCGCCACCGGCGACGTTACCCACACCCTGCTGCTGGGCCTGGACCACCAGCGCGTCAACACCAACTACCTGTCGATCTTTGGCTTCAACGTGCCGGACAGCAACGTGCTCAACCCGGTTTACGGGGTACCGATCACCCGCCCGGACCGCTCCACGGCGTTCTACGACTACGACCAGAAAACCTATCAGACCGGCGTGTACATCCAGGACCAGATGGCCCTCGGCAACTGGCGCCTGACCTTGGGCGGTCGTGAAGACTGGGTACACACCAGCACCAAGTTCCTAAACCAGGGCGATGCCACCAATACTCAACGCGACAAGAAGTTCAGCGGCAACGCTGCCATCAGCTATGTATTCGACTCGGGCTTCGTGCCCTACCTGTCGTATGCCGAGTCGTTCCAGCCTTCCAGCAACGCTGCCGTGTCCGCCTCCGAGTCGTTCAAGCCAACCGAAGGCAAGCAATGGGAACTGGGCGTCAAGTACCAGCCACCGGGTTCCAACACCCTGCTGTCGGCAGCCGTGTATGACCTGACGCAGAAAAACGTCTCGGTCACCAACAACGAAGGCGGCATAACGGTCACCAGCCAGACCGGCGAAGTGAAAGTCCATGGCCTGGAGCTGGAAGCGGTTTCCGACGTCACCGAAAACCTCAAGCTGACTGCTGCCTACACCTTGGCCAAATCGGAAGTGCAGGACGGCCTGTACAAAGGCAACCGCCTGCAACTGATGCCCAACCAGCAAGCCTCGCTGTGGGCCGACTACACCTGGCACAGCGGCGTGCTCGACGGCTTCGGCATTGGCGGTGGCGCGCGCTACACCGGCAACACCTATGGCGACCAGGCCAACACCTATCTGGGCAAGGCCAACGCCTACACCGTGTTCGACGCCTCGGTGCACTACGACCTCGGTCGCCTGAGCAACAGCCTCAAGGGCGCGTCGGTGGCAGTCAACGCCACCAACCTGTTCAACAAGGACTACATCTCGACCTGCGATTCGTTCTACTGCTACTACGGCGACGAACGCAGCGTAGTTGCCAGTGCTTCCTACAAGTTCTGAGTGAGCGGGGGCCGCTTGGCGGCCCTTTCGCGACCCAAGGCCGCTCCTACAAGGGACCGCACTCTCCTGTAGGAGCGGCCTTGCCGGGGCGCCGGACCGGTCGGAAAGGGCTGCGCAGCAGCCCCACGGTCCAACAGACATAAATCGGTACCGTGATGAAAAGCCCAACCATCCGCCGCTGGTCGGTGATCCATACCTGGAGCAGTCTGGTCTGTACCCTGTTCCTGCTGTTGCTGGCGCTCACCGGCCTGCCGCTGATCTTCCACCACGAACTCGAACACCTGCTCGGTGACGCTGCAGAGCTGCGCGAGATGCCGGCCGGCACCCCGCAGCTGGACCTGCAACAGCTGGTCATCAAGGCCGAGCAGCACCGCCCCGGCGAGGTGATGCAGTACTTCGGTTTCGACGAAGACGAGCCCAACGGCGTGCTCGCGATCACGGCTGCCACCGCCGGCACCGAACCCAATGCCTCGCACACCTTCATGCTCGACGCCCGTACCGGCGAAGCCGTGGCCATGCCCGCCGCCAACGGCGGTTTCATGATGCTCATGCTGCGCCTGCACGTGGACATGTTCGCCGGCCTCCCCGGCAAACTGCTGCTGGCGTTCATGGGCGTGCTGTTCGTCGTCGCGATCGTTTCCGGCACCGTGCTCTACGCACCGTTCATGCGCCGCCTGGACTTCGCCACCGTGCGCCACGACAAATCCCGCCGCCTGCGCTGGCTCGACCTGCACAACCTGATTGGCATCGTCACCCTGACCTGGGCCCTGACGGTCGGCATCACCGGGGTGATCAGCGCACTGTCCGACCTGGTCATCGCCGCCTGGCGCAACGACAGCCTCGCCGCGATGGTCGCGCCCTACCGCGACGCGCCAGCGCTGACCGATCGCGCGGCGGCCACCCGTCTGCTGGCGATCGCCGAGCAGGCCGCGCCCGGCATGCGCCCCGACTTCATCGCCTTCCCCGGCACACGGTTCTCCAGCGAGCATCACTATGCGGTGTTCATGAAAGGCGCCTCGCACCTGACCTCGCACCTGCTGACCCCGGTACTGATCGATGCACGCACACTGGAGGTGACCGCCGTCGGCGAGCGTCCCTGGTACATGGATGCCATGGGCCTGTCACAGCCGCTGCACTTCGGCGATTACGGTGGTCGGCCGATGCAGATCCTCTGGGCACTGCTCGACGTGCTGACCATCATCGTCCTCTGCAGCGGCCTTTACCTGTGGTGGGCCAAGCAGCGCAGCGGCAAGAGGACCAATGCATGAGCCACAAGTCGCAAAGTACCTTGCGGATTTTCGCCTGGCCGGGCCTGATCGCCGTGCTCGGCGCAGCGGGGCTGTTCGCCGCGCTGCTCGGGGATGGCGCCTGGGACGCGCTGTCCTGGCTGGGCTTGGGTATCCCAGCAGGGATTGGCATTCGCGCCCTGCGGGCGAGATGAGGTAACCGGCTAACGCGCTTGCCTGGCAGGGTGGCGCCAAGCTCGACGGCTCCTTTACCGCGGAGCCATGCCGATGAGCCTGCAGCACCTTAAATCTTTCGACCGTCAACTGAGCGCGCTGCTCACCCCACTGCTCCCACCTGACAGTTCGCTGTCGCTGATCAAGGCCCGTCAGCACTATTTCGCCGCGCTTGCCGAGTATTGGCTTGGCAGCGACCACGGATCCGAGAACCGCAGAACGCAGCTGGCGGCCTTGCTGCGCCTGCAACTGCTGGCTCAGATCGAACTGCGCACCGATGATCACACGCTCGGTTCCAACCATGCGGAGCTGGTCAGGTGCTGTGTGGAGACACCGCTCCCCTACCAGCGTCGGCATCTGCCCAGTGCTCAGCGCCCGCAGGTCTACCGGCCAGTACTCGATATCGGCACGCCAAACTGGCGCAGTCATCTGCCCGGAGCCTTCGTGATCGTCGAAGGTGGTCCCGAAGGGGGCATGCCCGACCCGCTTCAGCCCAGCGACCACGCACTGCTCTGCAGCCTGTCGCATGGCATAGAGGCGTTCGACAGCCTTCAGGAGCTGCACGTCGAACTGTGCGAACGCCTGGACGACCCCTACCAGAGCAAGCCTTTGCTGCAGCATCTGACTAGCGACCGGGATCGAGACCTGGCGCGCAATGCCGAGCGGCTGCGCTACGAATGGTTCAACGATGATTGGGTCGAGGCACAGGTTCAGGCCTTGATCGATGGGCAACAGGCAGCCCTGACCCGTGTCTGGCAAGGTGCAATGCTGCAGTACCCGGTCGATTCGACGGCGCTAGCCGCAAACCTGCAAAAGGCCGCAGACCTCCTGCCTTGGGCCGACAGCCGGTCGGCGCTACAGACGCGCTACGGCCTGCTGCTTGAGCGAAATTCGCCAGCCTGGCTACGCAATGCCTCCGTACAAGAACTGACCCACATCATGCAGTCCATACAGGAGCTGATCATCGCCATCGACCGCGCCGCGGCGCCAGGGATTCTCAGCCACCAACAGTTCGTCGATCAGGATGGCCTCATGGCCTGGACTCGCGAACGACTGCGCAGGGTCTTGCGCCAGCGCTATCAGCTGGATGTCGATCCGCTGGATCTGTATGTCAGTGTCACCATGGCGAGGCAAACAGGCCCGGTGCTGCACCCTGGGATCACCAGCGTGTGGATTCCAGCAGCCAGCCGGCCCCAGGTAGGCGATACCATCGAATTGGTCCGCCAGACCTACCGCCTGGATGAGCTGGCCTTGGTCAACATTGGCGTGGCCGATATCGATTACTGGCTGACCGCCCGGGTTCATTACCAGGACGGCAGCAGCGTCACCGGGATCAACCCGGCACAGGTCAAGCAGGTGGTACGTGAACTGGACGTCGGCGAGAGCTACAAACAGTATCTGCGCACCCATTTGCTGAACTCACCGCAAGCGCAGTGGCGCCGGGACAGCTATGTCGCCATCAGCCGTGCGCGCATGTATGCCGAGGCAGTCAAAGCACACTACGCCGGTCATTATCTGGAAGACGCGTTCGCGCGCGGCTTCGCCTGGACCACCACCGTACTCGACCACCCGGATAACCGCCAGCGCAAGCGATTGACCACGCAGCGCCTGAGCGTACGGCAACTGCTCATCGGTGGGCATACGCTCCAGGGCATCATGTTGATAACAGCGGACAACCCCGCTTTAACGCGTGTTGTCGCCTACACCCCGGACGCCCCAGATCGTCGATCGTGGCAAGAGTATCGCAATACCCGCCACCTGCTCAGGACGCTGCGTGAGCAACCTGCGTTGCGCGAATATGTCAAAGACCGCTTGCCTCTGGCAGACCGCAAGCTGATCGAGCGGTGGCTGACCAAAGGTGGGCTTGGCCCGAACCTGCGCCTACTCGAAGTCATCGGCGACTTCCAGCAGGCCCGGTATGTCGCAGAGGTCAACGCCACGCTCGCCCACATCGATGCCAGCACCAACACCAAGCTGGAACTGCTTGGCGAGTTGAGCCTGCATACGCTGTCGGTGCTGCTCGACCTGGTCAGCCTCGTGCTACCCAACCGGGCATTGCTTGCAGTGTCGGTGGGGCGCTCGATCCTGTCGGTGATCGACGCGAGCAAGGCCTTCAAGGAGGGTGACCAGGTAGGCATTCTGAAACATATGGTCGAAGCGTTCACGCACGCCAACGACGCCGTGAACAATATCGGTGGAACGACCGTGATGCGCCGGGCCATCCGAGGGCTGCCGCCCAGTCCTCCGCTGAAACTACCAACGGCGGCAGCGGTGCGCACCCATGACGAGAAACTGCACTATCGGGTCGATGGCATCCACAAGGAAGGCGTCTACGAACAACCCTCGAACTACCCTGGCCTGAGCTTCTACTACATCAAGAATGCTGACGGCACCTCTTACCAGGTGTCCTTCGACGGCTACCGTTGGAGGGTGGTCGATCCACGCATGCCGGACGCCTACAGCAAAGTGCCGGTCAAACGGCGTCAGGACGGTGAATGGGTCGTGGACTCCCCGGTCCTGTGGTACGACGGGTTGCCCGACCTGAACGCATTGTTCGCGGACTGCCAATTGCCCGAGCGGCCTTCAGGGGCCAAGCATGATGGGGTCGATGGCTTGTATCAGCACGACCAGCAACTCTATCTGCTGGCAGGCGGGCACGCCTTGCCGCTGCGCGCGCACCTGCTGGACAACCATTACCACCTGCTGATTCCGGGGCAACCGGCGCCTGCCGGTGCGGCCTGGGCCATCCTGCGCTGGCAGGACGAGCAATGGCGCATCCGCGTGCGCCAGGCCGGCCGCAGCAGCGACTGGCTGGCGCTGCCGGGCGCTTACTCGGTCAGCCGCGGCAGCAACCGGTCCAGCCGTTGATGCAGGGCACTGCCGCTCGGCCAGTTGCGCAGCAGGCGCGCCCGGTCACGGGCATAGGCCGGGGCGAAACTGAGCTGGGTGGCGTGCTGGCACATGGCGTCGAGGTCGATCAGCGACCACTGGCCCTTGTCCCAGAACAGGTTGTGCCCCTTGAAGTCGCCATGGCTGATGCGCTCGCGGATCAGCTGCTGCATCACGTGCACCAGCGCGTCGACCTGCTCTTCGGGTGCATCGCCGTTGTCCACATAGGGCGCAAAGCACGCGGTCAGGTCCGGGCCATCGACATATTCGGTGACCAGGTAGGCGCGGCTGCGCAGGCCCATCACGCGCTGTTCCAGCACCGCCAGCGGGCGTGGCGTGGCGATGTCGAGGAACGCCAGGCGGTGCCCTTCGATCCACGAGTGCCAGGCCCGGCTCGGGCGCCAGAAGCGCTTGAACCAGTGCGCGGTATTCTTGATGTTGTAGCGCTTGAGTACCAGCTTGCGGCCGTTCACCTCGATACGCGCCACGCTGGCGGCACCACCGGTCTTGTACAGGTGGCCCTTGTCGATCAGTTCATCCGCCTGCTCCAGCACCGGCAGCATGGCGTCCACTTCGTTGCGACGGATCGCCCGCAGGCCTGAAAGGCTGCGCTCGACACTGAACAGGCTGCACTCGCGGCCAGCCTTTTCCAGGTAGTCCTTCTGCCGCCAGTTGCGCACCTTGTCCACCTGCTTCTGCAGCGCTTCCATCGGCAGCGCATGCTCGGCGTTGGCCAGCAGGTAGTGCACCAGCAGCTCTTCGATGAACGGCTCCAGGCGCTTGGGCAACTGGGCGAAGAACACCCCGAGGTTTTCCAGCACGCGTGGACGCGAAAGTTGCTGGCCGGGGGTCTCGGCCTTGATGCCGGCGCCGTCGATCAGGTACAGCTTGCCGCCGTGGCGCAGCAGGTTGTCCAGGTGCAGGTCTTCCTGCCACAGGCCTTGTGCATGCATCTGGGCCACGGCTGTGAGGGCTTCACCCAGGACCAGGTGCTGCTCGTCAGCCAGCACCGGCAGGTTTTCTACCGTTGCCCAGGCATCGGCCAGGCTCTCGGCGCCATCGAGGAACTCGAACAGCAGCCAGCCGCCCTCGCCTTCCTTGAGGCCGTCGGCGAGCAGTTGTGGCGTGGTCAGGCCCTCTTTGGCCAACAGCTTCACGCCATCCAGTTCACGCTGGAAATGCCGTGCGGCATTGCCGCCGACCAGCAGCTTGGCCAGCACCGGGGTGCCGCGCCAGATGCCGGCGCCGACATAACGCTGGCCAGGCAGCACCCGCAGCAGGCTGAGCAACTGCAGGTCAGCCGTGCCAGCGGCATCGGCCAGGGTGATGCTCAGGGGGAGCGACGGGCTGCGCCCGGCCGCTTTGAGTTCAGACAAACGCATCAGCGGGCCTCTTTTTCACGACGGCGTTGCGTCAGGCGTTGCAGCCAGGTGCCGACCAGGGCGCTGTCGGCAGGCTGCTGCAGGTAGGCGGCCAGCAGCTGGCGCACGTCTGCTTCGCTCCAGGCGCCAGTACGGCGCAGCAGCGGCTCCAGGTCCCGCAGGCGGTCGCGCATGCCAAACAGCAACGGCCGGGTCTTTTCCAGGTCGATCAGCTGCGCGTCCCAACCTTCGCGGCGTTGACGCAGGAAGATGTGCTTGGGATAGAAGCAGCCGTGTACCTGCCCGGCACCGTGCAGGGTACGCGCCAGCTGGCCGCAGGCCTTGAGGATGCCCGCCCGGGCGCCCTCGGCGAGTTGCGGCCACTGGGCCAGCAGGCCCTCCAGGTCGCTCCATTCGTCCAGCGCACGGGTCATCAGGATCGCCCGGTGCTCGCCCTTCTGCTTGCGCTCGCCGTAGAACACGGCCTGCAAGGCCGGAATGTGCAGCTTCTGGTAGCGGCTGATGTTGCGGAACTCGCGGGCGAAGGTCGGTTCACCAAACGGTCGGTGCAAGGTCCGGGTCAGGTAATCGCTCTGGCGCTTGAGGTAATAGCCTTTGCCCTCCAGCTCCAGGCGATAGACGCTGCTCCAGCCGCCGCGGCCGGTGTTGGGTTCGTCCACGGCGTCGAGCTGCAGCGCCCACAGCGCTTCAAAATCGTTCAAGCCATGGCGTTTGAGCAGCGCGAGGTCCGCGCTGGCCAGGTAGTCGGTCATTCCCTTCCCTCGAAGAAGCTCAGCACCTGGCGAATGCGCCGCTTGTCGCGCACATTCAGGCGCTGGCGCCCACGGTACTGCAGGTAGAAACGCAGGCGCTGGGTCGCCGAAAGGTGATATTTGGCCACCTTGTCCAGGCAGGCCAGGTCTTTGATCATGCGGTGGCGCCACATGAAGCCACGCCAGAAGTCGCCGGTCGGGCAGTCGATGAAGAATAACGTGCCCAGGTCGTCGACCAGCAGGTTGCGCCACTTCAGGTCGTTGTGGGCGAAACGGTGCTCATGCATCACCCGGGTGTGGCGCGCCAGCTGACGGCTCAGCTTGTCGACCCAGACGCGGTCAGCCAGGCGTGGGTCGTTGCGCTCGGCCAAGGCCGAGAGGTCTTCGGTACGCGGCAGTTCGCGGGTGATCATGGCGCCACGACCAAAGGCCAGGCCTTTGCGCTCCAGGCCCCAGGCCACCACTTCGGCAGTGGGAATCTCCCACTTGGCGAACTGCTTGAGGTTCTGCCATTCGGCCTTGATGCGCGGCCGGCCCAGGTAGCGGCGCATGTGCTTGCCGGCGCCGGTGTAGCGTTTGACGTAGTAGTTGACCCCGTCACGCTCGATGCGGATGACCTCGCTGAGCGGGTCACGCGTGAGGTGTTCACCCTTGAGGGCAAAGACCGCATCGAGGCTGCCGAAGTCCGACGCCAGATGTTCGTAGCCTGGCGCCAGTGTCCAACCCGCCATCAGAGTGCATCCCCATAGCGTTGCTTGCGATCGTAGAGCTTCTGCGCCTTGCCTTCGAGCCAGGCGAGCAGCGCGGCCTCCTCGGCCAGAATCTGCCGCAGCGGGCGCTGGAAGTAGCCACGCAGGAAGCGCAGCTTGTCGCGCCGCGTGAGGCCAATGTCCAGCGCCGAGAAGTACAGCGCGGCCAAGTCCTTGTCGCGCCAGCGGCGGCTGATTTTCGCCCGGGTCTGCGCGCGATGCAGGTCGATCACCGACAGTTTGAAGTCTTCAGGCGTCACCGGCCGGTCAGTGTGCAGCAGGAAGTGGCAGATGTAGCAGTCGCGGTGGTTGACCCCGGCGCGGTGCATGCCGCCGGTCATCTTCGCCACTTCAGCGATCAGCGCGCGCTTGAGACGCGGCTCGGGCGGGTTCTTGACCCAGTCGATGCTGAAGTCTTCCAGACTGATGGTCGGCGCCAGCTCTTCGGTGACGATGAACGAATGCTGAGTCGCCGGGTTGCTGCCGCGCTCGCCATAGGCCACGGCCGTCATGGTCGGCACGCCGACTTCATGCAGGCGCTGGATGGCCTGCCATTCCTGGCCGGCACCGAGCACCGGCAGCTTGGCGGTCAGCAGGTTCTTGAAGATTTCGCCCCAGCCAATGCCACGGTGGATCTTGACGAAGAAACCTTCGCCAGCGACCTCGGTGCGCAGCGTGCGGCGGCCTTCCAGCTCGCGATAGACCTCGCCTTGCAGCGCTTCCACGGCCTCGAAGGCGTCACGCCCGGCCCACAGGCGCTTGAAGGGTTCGGCCACTATCAGCTTCATGCGTTCTCCTGCCCCAGGATCACATCGGCAGCATGCTGCGGCATGCTGTACAGGTCAGCGCTGTCTGCGAAGGCCAGGCCGTTGCGCGACCAGTCGGCACGGGCCTGCGCGTCTTCGAGCATGCGCTGCAGGTAGCCATTGAGCTGCTCCTGTTCGAACGGCTCGTCCAGCACCAGGCCGCAGTCGGCCTCGGCAATGTAATGGGCGTAGCCGCAAACCTTCGACACCAGCACCGGCAAGCCGGCCACCAGCGCCTCGAGCAGCACCGTACCGGTGTTCTCGTTGTAGGCCGGGTGAATCAGCAGGTCGGCACCCAGCAGGAAGCGCGGGATGTCGCTGCGGCCCTTGAGGAACTGCACCTGCTCGCCCAGGCCCAGGGTGGCGCTCTGCAGCTGGAACACCTTGGGGTCGTCCTGGCCGATGACCATCAGCTTCGTGCGCTTGCGAAGCGCCGAGGGCAGTGCGGCCAGGGCCTTGAGGCTGCGGTCGACGCCCTTGGTCTTGAAGCCAGAACCGATCTGCACCAGCAGCAGGTCGTCATCGCCCAGGTTGAATTCCTTGCGGAACTCGGCGCGGATCTCGGCGGCATTGGCCGGCGCGCGGCGGTCCTGGGAGATGCCTGGTGGCAGCAGGTGGAAACGCTCCACCGGGGTGCCGTAGTGCTTGATGAACAGCGGCTGCTGCACTTCGGAAATCATCAACACTTCGGTGCGCGCGTCCTTGGCGAACACGGCACGCTCGTACTCGGCGAAATGCCGGTAGCGGCCCCAGCGGCGGTACAGGCCGCCGCGCAGGGTTTGCGCCTTGTCTTCGAAGCAGCCGTCGGCGGCGTAGTACACGTCCAGCCCCGGCATCTTGTTGAAGCCGATCAGGCGGTCGACCGGGCGCTTGGCCAGGTCCGCTTCCATCCAGGCGCTGAGCTTCTCGTTGCGCCGGTGGTTGAAAATCGCCTTGACCGGCGCCACCAGCACCTCGAAGCCTGGCGGAATATCACCCTCCCAGATCAGCGTGTACACGCGGATCTGGTGGCCCCGCTTCTGGCATTCCAGGGCAATGCGCATGAAGTCGCGCTGCAGCCCGCCGAAGGGGAAATATTTGTAAAGCACGAAAGCCAGTTGCATCAACGAACATCCTCAGCCAGCAGCAGCGCGCTCAGGCGGCTCGCTACATGCTCGGGATTCAGGCGAGTGAAGCACAGCGGCCACTCGCGTTTCAGATCGAACCGGCGCTGGTCGTCAGCGCTCGGTTTGTAGGTGCACTTCTTCTGCAGGCACGGTGCGCAAGGGAAATCGCTGGCCTGGTGAACCTGCACGCGGCCGTAGGCACCGGTCAGGCCCGGGTTGGTCGGGCCGAACAGCGAGATGGTGGGAACATCCAGCGCTGCGGCCAGGTGGCCGAGGCCGGTATCCACCGCCACACAGGCCTTGGCCGCCGCCAGCACACGGGCGACGCCGACAAGGTTCAATTTGGGGAGCACCTGGCAATTGTTCAAGCCCTGGGCGATGCGCTCGGCGCGGGCCTTCTCGGCCGGGTTGCCCCACGGCAGGCGCACCTGCAGCTTGCGCCGGCCCAGGCGTTCGGCCAGTTCGCGCCAGTAGGCTTCGGGCCAGTGCTTGGTCGCCCAGGTCGTGCCGTGCAGAAACACCACGTACGGCGCAGCCGGCGGCAGCTGCAGGCGGTCGAGGTCAAGGCCGTAGTTGCCGATGCCTTCCGGCAGGTCGTAGGCCAGGGCCATGGCAAACAGCTGGCGCACACGCTCCACGGCATGCTGGCCGACGGCAACCGACAGCGGCCGGTCATAGAAGCGGCTGGCCCAGCCTTCACGGGCCGAGAAGCGGTCCAGGCCGGCGACCGGCGCCTTGACGTAGCGGGTCAGCCAGGCCGACTTGACCAGGCCCTGGGCGTCGATCACCAGGTCATACTTGCGCTCGCGAACGCGCTGCTTGAACGCCTTCCACTCACCGCTCTTGATCGTCTGCCAGATGTTCTTACGCCAGCGGCGGATCGCCACCGGGATGACCTGGTCGACCGCCGGGTGCCAGCTGGGGATCTCGGCGAAGCCTTCTTCCACCACCCAGTCGAAACGGATGCCCGGGATGGCATGGGCGGCATCGGTCAGCGCCGGCAGGGTGTGGATCACATCACCCAGCGACGAGGTCTTGATGATCAGTACCCGCACTTAGTCGACCTCGGCCACGGTATCGATCAGGTTCGGACCACCCAGGCTGTGCAGGGCGGCGATGACTTTGCCGGGCTCCAGCAGGCGCAGGCAGTTGTAATGGCCGAAGCGGCAGGTGCGGTCGAAGCACGGGCTGCACTCGATGCCGGTGCGCACCACTTCCACCTTTTCTGCCAACGGTGGCGTGAAGCCTGGCGAGGTGGAGCCGTACACCGCGACCAGCGGGCGGTTCAGCGCAGCAGCCACGTGCATCAGGCCAGAATCGTTGGACACCACGGCGTCGGCGCAGGACATCAGGTCGATGGCCTCGGCCAGCGAGGTTTCACCCGCCAGGTTGTACGACTCTTCACGCAAGCCCGGGATCAGGCGGTCGCGGATCTGCTCGCCGACCGGGTGATCGTTTTTCGAGCCGAACAGCCACACCTGCCAACCCTGGCGAATCATCGCGTCGGCAACATTGGCGTAGTGCTCGGCCGGCCAGCGCTTGGCCTCGCCGAACTCGGCGCCTGGGCACAGCGCCAGCACCGGGCGGTCCAGCGCCAGGCCGAACTTGGCCATTGCTGCCTCGCGGCTTTGCGCTTCGATCTGCAGGCTTGGCCGTGGATACGGCTGCGGCAACTCGGCATCGGGCGCGTAGGCAAGCGCCATGAAGCGCTCGATCATCAACGGGTAGCGGGCCTTGTCCAGCTTGCGCACGTCATTGAGCAGGCCGAAGCGCATTTCGCCGCGCCAACCGGTGCGCTTGGGGATGCCGGCAAAGAACGGCACCAGCGCCGATTTCAGCGAGTTGGGCAGCAGGATGGCCTGGTCGTACTGGCCGGCCAGGGACTTGCCGATGCGCCGCCGCGTGGCCAGCTCCAGCGCGCCGTGGCCGAGCGGGAAGCTCAAGGCTTGGCGCACTTCGGGCATGCGTTCGAGGATCGGCCGGCTCCACTCGGGCGCCAGCACGTCGATCACGCAGTCGGGGTGCTGCTGTTTCAGGCACTGGAACAGGGTCTGCGCCATCACCATGTCGCCGACCCAGCTGGGGCCAATGATCAGTATTCTCATGCTTAGTCCAGAAACGCTCGGGGAGGCTACAGGCTGCGTACAGCCTGGCCTCCCCTCTTTATATTCAGGCTATGTGGCGGACAGTGTACCACCGGTGTCGGAACATGGACCTTTGGGGCTGCTGCGCAGCCCTTTCGCGACACAAGGCCGCTCCCACAAGAGCATGGATACCCTGTAGGAGCGGCCTTGTGTCGCGAAAGGGCCGCAAAGCGGCCCCAGCGGGCTCAGGTCAGACCCAATTCGCTCCAGATCCGCCGCACTTCGCGGCGCTCATCGGCAAACTGCGCCGCATCGATCACCCCGGCCTGCTTCTGCAGGGCCTGGCGGTGCGACGCCGAACGGAACGCCTTGTACACCTCACGCAACAGCACCGCGTCACTGGCCGGCATCAACCCTGCCTGCTCCAGCTCTTCCAGAATGCGGATGTTATCGGTCCATCGGAGTATGGCCGGGTGCTCGTGAGACCAGGCCAAAGCGGCGTATTGCACCATAAATTCGATATCGACGATACCGCCGGCATCCTGCTTGATATCGAACGCGACACCGGCATCGAAGGCATTGGCTGCGGTGCCGGCAGCCGTGGCCTTGGTGCCGAGGTTGTCGCGCATCTTGGCGCGCATCTCGCTCACTTCGCCGCGCAACTTGCCAAGATCACGGGCCTGGCCCAATACCTTGGCACGTACCCCCTCGAACGCCGTCGCCACCTGCTTGCAGCCCACCAGCACACGGGCACGCACCAGGGCCTGATGCTCCCAGGTCCAGGCTTCGCTCTGCTGGTAACGCTCGAACGCCCCCAGCGAGCTGACCAGCAGCCCCGCCGCACCGGAGGGGCGCAGGCGCATGTCGACGTCGTACAGCTGGCCGGAGTTGGTCTGGGTGGTCAGCAGGTGGATGATCCGCTGGCCCAGGCGCGTGAAGAACTGCGCACTGTCGATCGGCTTGGCGCCGTCAGTTTCCGCCTGCGGGTCGCCATCGTGAATGAACACCAGGTCCAGGTCCGAACCATGGCCCAGCTCCAGGCCGCCGACCTTGCCATAGCCGATGATGATGAAGCCTGGGTCGCACAAGCTGCCGTCGCTGCGCTTGGGCTGGCCGTGGCGGGCCACGGTCTGGCGCCAGGCCAGGGCCAGCACCTGGTCGAGAATCGCTTCGGCCAGCCAGGTCAGGTAGTCGCTGACCTTCATCAACGGCAGGTTGCCGCTGATTTCCGACGCCGCCACACGCAGGCTGTGCGCCAGCTTGAAGTGGCGCAGCGCTTCCATCTGCTGTTCCAGGTCGTCCTCTGGGATGCGTGTCAGCCGCTCGCGCAGCTCGGCGGCCAGCTCCGGCGCCAGCGGCGGGCTGAACAGGCGCCCTTCGTTGAGCAGCTCATCGAGCAGCAACGGGTAGCGGGCGATCTGCTCGGCGATCCACGGGCTGGCCGCGCACAGGGTCAGCAAGCGGCGCAAGGCACCCGGGTTTTCGGTGAGCAGCACCAGATAGGCCGAACGCCGTGCCACGGCTTCGACCAGCGGCAGCACGCGCTCCAGCACCAGGTCCGGGTTGTCGTGCTCCACCGCCTGGGCCAGCAAGCGTGGAATGAAGGCATCCAGCCGCTCGCGGCCGATGCGCTGCATCGAGCGCAGCTGCGGGCTGGCGCGCAGCCCGGCCAGGCGGCGCAGGGCTTCGACCGGCTGCTTGAAGCCGGCCTCCTGCAGTTGCCGACCCGCAGCCTCTTCATCCTGGGCCTGTTCCCACAGCGGCGACCACTCGCCGCCCACCACCAGCTCGCCTTCGCCTTCATCTTCATCCGGGTCGGCGATGACCTGGCGGAAGTGCCAGTCGACCCGGCCGCGCCAGTACATCAGTTGATCGTGGAAGCGCTGCCAGTCGGCAAAGCCGAGGATATAGGCGACACGCTCACGGTCGAGCTCGCTGTCCGGCAGCATCTGCGTCTGGCGATCGGCGATGGCCTGGATGGCGTGTTCGGTATAACGCAGGAACTCATAACCTTCGCGCAGCTCCGCCACCACGGCCGGCGGCAGGTAACCCTGGCCTTCCAGCGTCGCCAGCACCTTGAGCAACGGCCGCTGCTGCAGGCTCAGGTCGCGCCCGCCGTGGATCAGCTGGAAGGCCTGGGCGATGAACTCGACCTCGCGGATACCGCCAGCGCCGAGCTTGATGTTGTCGGCCATGCCCTTGCGCCGTACTTCCTGCTGGATCAGCTGCTTCATGGTGCGCAGCGCTTCGATCGCCGAGAAGTCCAGGTAACGCCGGTACACGAACGGCCGCAGCATTTCCTGCAGTTGCGCGCCTGCGGCCTGGTCGCCGGCCACCACCCGCGCCTTGATCATCGCGTAGCGTTCCCAGTCGCGGCCCTGGTCCTGGTAATACTGCTCCAGCGCATTGAAGCTGAGCACCAGTGCGCCGGCCGAACCGTAGGGGCGCAGGCGCATATCGACGCGGAACACGAAGCCGTCGACAGTGACCGGGTCGAGTGCCTTGATCAGGCGCTGGCCCAGGCGGGTGAAGAACTCCTGGTTTTCCAGCGAGCGCTTGACCCCTTCGGTTTCGCCCCCCTCGGGGAAGGCGAAGATCAGGTCGATATCCGACGACAGGTTCAGTTCCACCGCGCCCAGCTTGCCCATGCCCAGCACCACCATGTGCTGCGGCTGGCCGCTGCGGTTGCCGATCGGCGTGCCGAACTGCTGGCAGTGGCGCGGGTACAGCCACTGGTAGGCTTCGTCGATGGCGGCATCGGCGAGGTCGGACAGGTCGCGGCAGGTCTCGCCCAGCTCGGCCTGGCGGGTGATGTCGCGCCAGATGATGCGCAGTTGCTGGCGGTTGCGCTCGCGGCGCAGGTGACGCGCCAGCTCGTCTTCGCTCTGCGCGGCCTGGGCCGCTGCGGCGATTTGCCCGCGCAGCTCGCCCGCGGCGTAACGGCGATCCAGTTCACCACTGGCGATCAGGGCGAACAGCATGGCCGGCTCACGCTGGGCCAGGCCAAGCACGAA